>Ga0302136_1000287_pt1 | contig 25270 bp, 24 predicted proteins | sample CBN3_20m_MG_FD_203116 | JGI IMG/M metagenome (GOLD analysis project Ga0302136, IMG submission 203116) | Marine microbial communities from Western Arctic Ocean, Canada - CBN3_20m | ecosystem: Environmental > Aquatic > Marine > Oceanic | place: Canada: Western Arctic Ocean | collected 2017-09-15
AATTAGGACCATAGCGTTTCTAGTAACTGCGAGGTCATAAGGGTTGAGCCGGCTTTGTTTCAAAGGAGGTCCATGCGAATACCCGCATTACATAGGGTAGCGAACAAACAGACCCACTGCAATCCCTTACAACTGATAATTGGTGTTGAATGGGTAATCGGATGGACCCATGCAACCTATCCGAATTGATTTGTTGATGCTTGAAAAGACATCAGTTAGGCATAAGGTTGCTCAAAGTCGAACATGGTCTACTTCTTCTCTTCCTTCATCCCTTTGAGAACGCTGGTGAATCCTTTCGATACCTTCGCCCAGGGGCCAAATGTTGGCCCCTTCAATCCACGCATCAAGAAGATATACCCCACGAACGAAATACCGAGTGGCCCCCACTTTGGACCGTAGATAATTTGCATCGCGAGCCAAGTGAATCCAGGATAGACATCGATCTCAGTTGGATCATCGGGGTTGTAGGCAATGGATTTCATGTCCAGATATTCCTGAGTGCCCAACAAGCACGCAGTATGCCAAGGTTGCACCTCTCTTCCATTTCCGGTATCAGCAGGATTGAGGTTGCATTCGAAGGTCGTGTTGAATTGTTCACCTTCCACCTCGTAGTGAAAGAAGAAAATAAATGACCACTCATCTGCATTACGATCCTGTTCGACCGAAAGGACATCCGTCTCAGGCCAATCTTGGGACCTGAATTCATCCACGACGCCAAATCCGCCCCATATGGCAGAGAGAAAGATTCCCAGAATGATGCCGACTGTGCCTATCCCGATGAACATCATCCGCTTCTCATCATCGTCGGAGATCGTTTCATCTTCGATGGGAGCATCTTTCATGGTGCGGTGTTTTAACCTAAAGTAATTGAAATTACCCCCCCGCATGGATACAGAGGGGGGCCCATGCTAACGGGTGTTGGATGGGTAGCGTCTAAAACGACCCACTGAAAGCCCATCCAAACAACAATCCCATTCGCATGGGTATTCAGATAGACCCATGCGAACTATCTATATTTGATTAGTTCATACAGATTGCCATCATACCAAAAGGTAATCCGTAAGAGAACAGTGTGCACTACATGACCGAGTTATTTGAAGACGACAGTGAAATTTACGCTTCAGCAGAGTTTAGCAAAGGGTTAATACTCTACTTATGGATTATAATAAACCTAATTTTACTCAGTACTATAATTGGAATTGTTGTAATGTTTTTCTGGGTACCTTTTGGCTGGATAGTTCATATGAAGCAACTTCAAAATAACTCCTTGACCTTGACTAAAAGTGGAATCAAAATACGAAAGGGATGGATATTCAAGGCACAACAGAATATACCACTCGATAAACTCACTGACATATCCATACACGAGGGGCCAATCCTCGGCATGTGCAATATTGTCAAAATAATATTCGAAACCGCAGGTGGAATACCATTGCATCTAAACGGACTCACGAAACCCGTTGCATTACAGTTCCGTGACATTGTCATGAAGCAGCGCGATGAAGAACACTTTCAAATATCTAGGCACCAGAGTACAGGTGGCCAGGAGACGCAGTCTAATGGCGTACTTGTTGAAATCAGGGACATTCTTCAGCAGATCAATACGAACCTTTCTAAGCGAGAATAATCGAATTTCACTTGATGTACGAATGATGATTTTCAAGGGGGCCCCTTGCACACGTATACGTGCATATCGGTAGCGTCTAGAATGGCCCACGCAAAGCCCATCAATACAACAAATAAATTCGCATGGGTATTCGGATTAACCCTTGCGAACAGTCCATATTCGATTATTCGATACTCAAACTTGTAAACTAAACACTATCCCATACAATGATAGCATTAGCGAGGGCCCCATCCTTGTTTACCTTCATCAGGTCCTATTAGGAAATCCTGAGGATTATACGATTTTTTATTAACAAAATTGATTGCTTTCTCGATCAATTTGCTGGTGTTTTTGTTGTTGGGTATAAGTTCCTTGCAATTTTCCAAAAAACGGAGATTAGATTCATCGTGCTTCAAATTACTCATGCCGACATAATATTCTAGCCAAAACCTTAGGTCAGTGTGGCTTTCTCTACAATAATCTGAAATGTATATTTCTAGATGATCTTGGATTAGATGATTATTACATTTCGAAAATAACATTTGTAAATCTCTTCTGAATTTACTATTTTTTGATTGCAAATGCATATCAAAAATATTCTTTAAATATTTTGAAGGTTCAATTAAGATTAGATTTTCAATAAAATTAAGATTTGTAGGGTACTGTATTAATAATTCACAGACTATGCTGGTATCTGGTTCATATCCGAAACATGTCAAAAACCTGACAATAATTTCCTTTCGTTTCATGTCTGGATTTGAATTTAGTTCGTTTTCACATCTTAAAGTTACTTCCTTGGAAAGAAATATCCTGTCTGTTGAGTATTTATTTATACCAATCGAGGTAGGTTTTTCTTCTAGGGTTTTGATTATATTCTGTTCTAACTTCTGCCTAAAAACTTTAAATTTTCCATCTTCGAAAAATTCAGTAACAACTTGCAATCTACGTTCCCTTCTATCGTCAGAGAAAAATGGAGAAAATAGATGGTCAAGAATTATTTCTCTCCAGGAACTGAAATTCGCATTTAACACTGTGAAGAAGATATCGGATAGTCCATCAAGATCTAAAATATTCTTTTCAACAAGTAATTGCAAGGTTCGAATTATTTCTTTAATTTCCCAACACCAAAACTCGTTTTTTTCATGAGTGTTTCGAAAAAAATGTATCAATTCATTACTGAAATCGTATATTTCTGACACATCCATATGATCCATCATTAGCTTTCTAAAGTATAACATCTTGTACTTTGCTTTAAAGAACTCAATCAATGGTTTTCCTTCAAAACTCAGCGAGGATATTACAATAAAAAATTTGGTATCTTCTTCACTCGTAAGATAATGCTGGAGTACTTCTATCGCTAACACTGAATCGACCGAGTTTTTCTCTCCAATCTTATCAATAATCTTAGGATTAGTTGTGGCAATATACTGCTTTAAGCCCAACCGCTCAAGGAAAACTGTTAATTCGTTTTTTTCTATGTCATGGTCTATTTTTGAAACAAATTCAAAATCATCTTGGCAATATTTTTCTGAAGATTTTGAGCCAAGCCATGTTCCACACATCTCACAACGTGACATGTATGTTGATCATTACAGTAGTATAAACATATTTTGATTATAACAACAAGCAGTAGTTACTGTAATTTCGAAAGGGGCCCCCTATACAACGCCCGATTGTATAGGGTAGTCTCGATGAGGAGTATACACAAGGGGGACCCATGTGGACGTATACATCACCGTCGGTACCCTCGTGGCTACGGGCGTGTACAAGGGGACCCCTCGTATTCAACCTAACTAAGTTCGAACGACATGGAATCATTCACGACGAACAAGAAGCGCCGCACCAAGCAAGCACATGCTTGTAGCAAGCAGGCCAATTGAAGGAACCGATTCCGATTCACTAGAACTCAAACCTTCGTTTCCGTCACATGCAGTGCCTACGCCATCGCCATCGGCGTCTGCTTGATCGGGATTGGCAACAAACTGACAGTTGTCGATTGTATCCTCAATTCCATCACCGTCATCGTCAGCATCAGCGTTGTTTCCAATGCCGTCTCCGTCAGTGTCGAGGGTTTCTGTTGGGTCCAGTGGGAATGCATCATCAGTGTCGTTAAGTCCGTCATTGTCATCATCAACATCTGCGTTGTCGCCAATATTGTCACCATCATTATCTGCGCTTTCATTGCTGTCATTAGGGAACAGGTCATTCCCGTTGTCTACGCCATCGCCATCGAGGTCAGAATCACATTCATCACCAACGCCATTACCATCGGTGTCAGTTTGGTTCGGGTTGGATACTTCAGGGCAATTGTCTTGACCATATCCAACTCCATCCATGTCTGGATCTTCTATGATTGGATATGCGTTCATGATTTTGATTTCATCGACAGGATCTGAGCCTGATGGCCCTTCGGTTTGAACAGCATTGATGTAATCCACCGTTGAAAACCCAGAGAAAACAGAACCGAAAACAGTGTGTCCTCCATCTAGATGAGACGGAGTTGAACCTGGAGAGACGATAAAGAACTGACTTCCTCCAGTGTTAGCGTTGTTGGTTTTTGCCATTGAGAGGGAATAAGGAATATGTGAAAGATTGTTGCTGGCTTCATCGGGAATTGTCCAAGATGAGGGAGCGCAATCACTCTGGTTTGTTGACGCTTGAGCATTGCAATAGCCTTGCCAAGACGCAGCATGACCACCCGTTCCATCTCCATTCGTGAAGTCGCCAGATTGAATCATGAATCCTTGGATCACTCGGTGGAATGAAACGTTATCATAACAACCCATTTCTGAGAGCAAAGCGAAATTCGATGCATGAATCGGCGCGGCTGAATGATTGAGATGAAGGGTTATGTTGCCAACATTCGCCAATGTTCCATTTTGCATTTCACCGATTTCCAAAGCAATGTACCGGTAATCACTTGTTGCAGAAGTTGAACATCCGTTCGAGGCATAGAGCCCTTGATGGACAGAGACTGCAGAAATATTGGTTGCACTGTTGACCGGTGGCAAGGAATTAATTTCTTGCACTGTAGCCACGATGAAGGCAGAACTGTTGGTCAATTTTCCAACACGTTCGAGTGAAGTCAGTGTGACGTTAATATCGGATTCTTGATTGCCGCCGACATAGACATCTTCTGCTAGAACACCAAATTCTGTGCTGCCTGAAGAAAAGGTGATTTTTTCTTGATACGTTGTTGGATTGCTGACCGTGCACTCCACAACAATGGATTGGTTTGTGAGGGAATCTGTGAATTCATGCACGGTTTGATCGCATGACATCGAGACGGCTGCAGTTGGTGCTTGAGCCGATGTAAGGGGTACTGAAACAAGCAGAAGTGTGAGGCAAGCAAGTACAGTGAGAACTCTGTTCATGAGGGTACCATCTGCTGTGTGAGTATAATTCTTCGCCCGATTGAGAACTCGCATTCCAGACCAAACGGGTTTCGACTCACAAAAGTGAACAAGTGGTTTACTTATGATCTCGAGGGTTTATGCTAAACCCCCTTGTACACAATCAGCCCGTTAACAAGGGCTTGCAGTGGGTCATGTTCGTCCCTACCGACTACAATGGCCTGCAGTGTGTCATTCGTTTGTCGGAAACTGAACCAAGTCATCCCCGTCAACCCACTGCTTGTGCTTCTTCATGCACAACTTGAACGCCTCACTTTCGAGGTTTTCTTTCAACCACTCAAGCACGTTGCTCCAATGCTGAGAGTCAAACCAATCCCGATCGTGATTCGCGAATTGGCGAACGAATGGGAACAAAGCATCGCTCAATGATTCACCGAACGCTTCGCTGCTCCCTAAACGCTCATCCAAATCCAAGAGGTAAGCCGAAGCAAGCGTCCGCTGTTCAACCTCATCCACGCCTTCGTAGCGATTGGGGTATTTGTAACGGTCAAGATGGAATTTGAATTCATCATCGTTGCGTGAAATCCAATGCTGTTCATCTTCTGACAATGTCCAATTGAGAACGTGTTGCATGATCTCAAGGCTTTCTTCGATGACGTCTCCGCGATCCAACAACAGAACAGGGACCGTGCCTTTGGGTGAGACTTCCATCATGTGTTCAGGTCTGTCCCTCAGGATCACTTCACGAAGCTCCACTTGGAAGTTCATTCGAACAAGCGACATGCGAGCGCGCATGGCGTACGGGCATCTGCGAAACGAATAGAGGATTGGGAGCGCCATCAAATGGCCTCCTTCATCACTCAGGTGGAATCGGTGGAGCGTAACCACCGGAGACGGCTTCTTCGACGATAGCGACATCAGAATCGACCATCATCTGAACAAGTTCTTCGAAGGTTGTGCCTGGAACCCAACCGAGTTCCTTCTCAGCCAGAGCAGGGTCGCCAATCAACAAGTCAACTTCTGCAGGGCGGAAGAACTTGGGATTGGTTCGAACACGGATCACATCGTTTTGATCGGTAGCGATGGTGTCAACGCCGTCACCTGACCAAACGAGGTTCATGCCAACGTGACTGAACGCCAGTGTGATCATGTCACGAACGCTGTGGGTTCGACCTGTTGCAACGACATAGTCGCCAGGCTTGTCTTGCTGAAGCATGCGCCATTGCATCTCGACGTAATCGCCGGCAAAGCCCCAATCTCGCTTGGCATCGACGTTGCCGATCCACAAGCATTCATCGAACCCTTTGGCGATGCGAGCCGCTGTCATCGTGACCTTGCGGGTCACGAATTCGAGACCACGGCGAGGGCTTTCGTGATTGAAGAGGATACCTGTGCAGGCAAACATATCGTAGGACTCTCGATAATTTCGAGTGATCTCGAAGGCGAAAACCTTAGCGCATCCATACGGTGAACGAGGATGGAAGGGTGTAGCTTCTGTTTGAGGCACATCGCGCACCTTACCGTATTGTTCCGAGGAACCCGCTTGGTAGAATCTGCATTTTGGAGCGTGCTTGCGGATGGCTTCAAGGCAGCGCAGAGCGCCAAGGCCGGTGATGTCAGCGGTCATCATTGGGGAGCGCCATGATTCAGGAACAAAGGACATGGCACCGAGGTTGTAAAATTCATCAGGTTGTGAGCGCACAATGGCGTTATCGATGGAATTTTGGTCAGCAAGATCGCCGTTCACGAGATGGAATTTCTCATTGGTCAACAGGTGATTGATGAGGCTTCGTCCAGATGTTGGTTGGGAGACTCTTCGTACCAATCCATAGACCTCGTAGCCCTTTGAAAGCAAGAGTTCTGCAAGGTATGAACCGTCTTGGCCTGTGATGCCGGTGACCATGGCTGTTTTGCCGCTCATGATGTTCCGTGGGCATTTCCCTTTTTGAACCGGTCGTTTCGTCGTATCTTGCAAAGTGGATTTCAATTTTTGTAAAGATGGGTGGATTTGAAGGGTGGTCAAGGGTTGAGCGACGCATGGCAGCGGGTTTGGCAAAGGGGAAGTCACGCCTCCGTGTGCTTGTCGTACGTGCTTCATTCGCCGCATTGGGTGGAGCAGAGCGGGAATTGCTGCAACTGCTTCGCAACGTCGACAAGCGATGGACGGTTGGATTAGCAACCCTCGAAATGTCGAATGAAGCGGTTGAATTGCTCGGAGAGGCCGAGGTACGAATGCATCAGCCCTCAACGCCAATTCAATGGCCAGAAGGCTCCTTTGCAGAAGTGACCGCTTCAGCCAGTAAGGCTGCTGAGAAGGCCTGGAAAAAGATGGAGATTCCCTTTGCATCCTACGATGCTGTTCACATATCGGTGTGCCGAGGTTCCCTTGAGGTCCTGCCGATGATCCCTGAAGGTATTCCAGTCCACTACCACTGCCTTGAGCCACCACGCTGGTTGTACGAGGACGTGTTGCATCGACGGCTCGACGGAACGCCAAAACGACCGCTATGGATCACAAAGTTGCTGTTCAGCATCCAGCGTCGACGCGACCAGATGTTTGTCGGCAAACTGATCGCTCGACCACACGCCACACTGTCTGGAAATTCGCCTTGGATACAACGATGGATCTCAGAATTGTATGGGATTTCAAGCAATCCAAACAAAGCCAATGGAGAGCCACCACAGCGCGATGAAGGGCACAGGCTGATGGAAGCCACCCATCTCATGCATGTGATCGACCCCTCCTTGTGGCCTTCTCAAGCGAGGAAGGATGAAGCGGTTGCTTTGGAAAACATACCTCCTCAGCCTAACGAATACGTCGTTACCGTCGGCCGTGTTGGCCATGTCAAAGGCGCTTGGTCCACCGTTCAATCGCTGCGCGACACGGGCTTAGGACTGGTCCAGGTTGGTGGCGGCGATGAAGCCGACAAGACCGAGTTGATTCAGCATGGCCAAACCCTTGGCGTGGAAGTGGTCTGCATGCCTCGTCTTCCACATGTGGCGCTTTGTGCACTGGTGCGTGGCGCTCGAGCCATGGTCAGCCACGCTCACATGGAACCCTTTGGTTTGACGCCCATCGAAGCGATGGCGGTTGGCACACCTGCTCTCATGGTCAATGAGGGTGGATTTGCAGACACGATGGCGAAATCAAACTCCGGACGGTTGTTACCCCGGGGAGACTTTGGGGCTTGGAAATCAGCGTACTTAGACGCTAAAGATCCAGTCCTGCGCAACGCTTGGGCCGAGGCTGGACGGACCTATGTTGAAGCAAACTTCGCATTGAAGGTCCAAATTGAAGCACTTGAGAGATTGTTGAGTCGTTGATAAACAGTAGGCCTGTTCCTTTGTGTGAACATCGAAAGTACCGTAAAAAGAATGGCCCTTATTGGCGTTGGTGGCATCGGCACCAATTTGATTGAACTGTTGATTCCAGCACTCCAGCGCTTGGGGCTTGATGCTCAAATTACCCTGATGGACGGCGATGTCGTCGAAGCTGGAAACTTAGGCCACCAAAGATACACTGAAGCAGATTTAGGTCTGAAAAAGGTTGAGGCTCTGGCATCACGATGGCGCGAACAAAGCAGCGGTATTGAGGTGGTTGCTTGCGCGGAAAACCTTCGTCAACCTCACCAACTCGAAGGCTATGATTTGGTCGTCGCTTGCGTCGATCGTCCCGAACCGCGCCGTCTTGTTCATGCAACAGGAACTCCATGGCTCGATTTACGATGTGGGGGTGATGGGTACGTGATGCTCAGTTCGGAATCGTCACAACATTTGGTCAACCACATGACGCCCGACCACGAGCCGATGAGTTGCCAGCACCCTGGAGCACTCGAGGATGGAAACCTCGAATTTGGATTCGCTGTTGCTGCGGCTTATGGAGCACAATGGGTGGTTCAACATCTGAGAGGAAATCAGCCTCCAGTGCAAGCGATGGGGTCCCTGACCTATGGGGCTTTCAACTTCCCAGCAGTTTCTGAGGTGAGCGCATGATTTTCATTCCAAATTTGGACCAACTCGACGTGTCGAGCGCAGAATGGGAGCGCTTGTGTGCTTTGGCAACGGCAAGGGAGGTCACCAATGAGGAGTTGATTGGAGTCCAATCGAAAGCCGCTCTTCTCGAACGGTGGGATGTGGTCTATACCCTGTCGCTCTTGGCGGGACTAGAAACATCAGTGCTGATCGATGCTGAAGACACAGTTTCCGTTGATTGGGGGAGCCCTGGGCGCGTCGCTCTTGCGCCACCTGTTGGTTGCGTTGCACCGTTCAAAGTGTGGACGCATACCCACCCGGGTTTTGAGGCATATTGGAGTGGCACCGACACCAGAAGTCTGGCCATCGCTGGAACCATTGTCTCAAGAGCGTTGGTTCTTGGATCCCCCGGCATCAAGCAAGCGCTGAACGAATCCTTCAACACAATCGAGCAAACATCCCTACGGATCATGCCAAGCGGTCCGCTTCATCTTTGGACGGCTGAACCGGTTTTGCCATGGGAGGCTTACTACGAACGCCTCCATTCAACAACAATGCAGGAGATGAATGTATGACCGGAGTTCGTCATCCCAAGGACGATGAGGAATGCCGGAAGGCACGCCTTGCTCTTGCATTGGGCATGGGGACGAGTTTGGTCGAGGTGGTGACCGAATTCCTCGGCCATGAGCCTGATGAAGCGTTCTTTGGAGCTGTGAAGAACCGCATTGAGTTTGCCCAGGAAACCCAGGAAACGATTGACCTCAAGGTCTTGATCAAACAGATGGTTGACCTCCAAAATGAAAACGCTTAGGTGATTCAAATGACCATAGGACCCGATGACTGTTGCGGGAATAATTGCGTTTTATGCCATGCATGGTCGCCTAAAAAATCTCAACGGCAAAAACTTGCTCGCGGCTGGAACACCCACTTACCAGAACCTGAGTCCTTTGATGCAACACCATTTTTTGAGGCACCGAGGCTCGATTATGAAACACTGTTACGCGGTTTACAAGATGAACCAAAACCATCATTCCCACTCGTTGAGATCCCAAATACCGTCGCAGAATTGATGATGCATTGTATGGGCTACATTGATGAAAACCTGGTCCACCAACTGGAAGCAAGGGCGCTGAAGGAAGGTGCGCACCTTTCTCAAACTGAGTGGCATGCCCTTGCACCATACATGATTTTGGATGAGGAAGGGGTGTGTTCCTACGAAAAACGCGGTGTATTACAAGGAAAGATCGATTTCAGAACGACGAAGCTGTTCGTGGAAATATGGCATGGCCATCATGGCGTTTTGAACGCTTTAAGGTTGAGGCAACAGGCGCTTCGTATGCATTTAACCCTCGAATATAGACTCCCCCAAAATGAACGCCGTGCCCTCAAGTTCTTGCATCAAACCGTTGCTGAACAACCTGACCGAACCCTTGTCAACGGAGACGGTGGTCTTGTTGTCAAAGGCGATTCTGGACTGGTCTGGCTGATTCAACCAAACGGCAGTTCGAGGGGGGTGCCAAAGATTCAATGTCAAGAGACAAAGCAAATCTTTTGCATTCAGCCGGAATTTGGTCAGACGGAACTTCCAAGCGCTGATTACACTGCAGTATACGTTCTTGCAATGATCAATGACATCGCCACTTCCTTCCGAGTCTCAACGCTTTCAAACGGGTTGAAAAAAGAACTCAAGAAGGCCAATTCAATTGTTGGTGTAGGCGGGTTTCCGCCCCTCTATCAGGGCGGAGAGCCCTTCCAGGGAATCTTCAGTTGAGAAAATCTCGGTCAAATGATCCAGTTCCATTTGCAGGCCGTCTGCCAACGAAGTTGAGGCTGTTGCATCGATCAGGTCGCTCGCCATTCTGAGAGCGATCGGGGCTGTTCGGGACAGTGATTTCATTTGACGAGCAACGGATTTGTCTTCAGCATTGAAGCCATCTGGGCAGGCCCCATTCATGATCGCTGACATGTTGTCATCGCTGAAAAAGGACGTGGCAAATGCAGCAACAGCGCTCGAACTGTTCGCAGGCGCTCCGGGGTATTTGTTGGCTGGTTTTCCAGCAGAAGCGAGTTCCGCCATGCATGTGTTGACCGAGGCTACATCGACCAGATGAGTCAACAAGCCCAGATCGTGGCCTGTTTGTGCATCCATGAAGTTTCCTGCAAGCACGGCCCAGCGCGCTGCTGGGATGCCACAAATTCGGGCCGGGCGTTGTGAACCACCCAATCCAGGATAGATGCCAATCGAAGTCTCTGGGAAGCGGAATTGTGTGCGACGGGTGCCAATGCGATAATCGCAGGCCAGAGCGAGTTCTAATCCGCCACCAAGGGCAAGTCCAGTCGTCAAAGCAATGGTTGTCTTCGAAGACGATTCCAATTTGTTGAGCATGGTGTGACCGTCTGCAGTGAACGTCACGATGTCGGGTATTGAGTCTGCACGGATTTTGTCGACAAAGAACTTGACATCAGCACCAGCAACGAAGGCCTTTCCAGCACCATCGAGCACAATTGTATGGACTGAAGGGTCGGCATTGACCTCGTCCAAGGCTTCGCTTAATTGACCAACGACGGTTTCGTTGAGGGCGTTCATGGCCTCTGGGCGGTTGATGGTGAGGGTCGCAACACCAGCTTCGATCGAGGTGTCAACATAAGCGAAATGCCATGGCGTGTTTGCAGTGGCTTGTTCAGTGAAAAAGGCGGGGACTGACCAGGCACGTTCAGGATCGGTTTTTGCACTCAAATCAGCATAAGCCTCAGCCATTCTGTTGGCTTCTTTGATACCAACGCGATTCATCATTTCGAACGGACCACGGGCCCAACGAAGGCCTACCTTGGCACCACGGTCGACGTCTTCCATGGAACAAACGCCTTCTTCAACAATCTGAGCTGCAACGCCAAAGACAACACCGTAGAGGCGTTCTGCAATGGTGGTATACTGTTCAGAAGAGAATGCTTCATCGCCTGAGACATCCCAATGTTCGTTGGCTTCGATCAAGTTACGAAGGTTTTGTGCACCAACGTACCGAGGCGTGTGGAGTTGTTCAGCCAAGTAGTCGGTGGAGTGTAAAGCAATCGGAGGTCCGGTGAGGTTCATCAATCCGAAAGGTCCCAAACCAATCCGGAACGCCTTGCGAGCTGCTGCATCAATTTGGGCAGCAGTGGCAATGCCTTCTTCCAAGAGCAGGCAGGCTTCATTGAGCCAAGGCACGAAAAAACGGTTGACTACAAAGCCAGGCCGGTCGCCACAAACAATGACGACCTTTCCAAGCATCTTGCAGTATTGAACAACCTTCTCGACCGTTTCTGGGCTCGATGATGTTGCTGGAATGACTTCGACCAAGCGGTTCTTTGCTGGGTGGTAAAAGAAGTGCAAACCAACGAATCGATCGGCTCGACCAGTTGCCTCTGCGAGCGCATTGACCGACAGCGAGGAGGTGTTGGAGGCAAGGATTGTGTCGGGGCCACAGGCTGCATCAAGGGTTGTGAACACAGCGGTTTTCACATCAAAATCTTCGAACACTGCCTCGATGACGAGGTCGGTGTCTGCGGCGGTGTTTTCCACGCCAACCACGCCGGTGATTCGGCCTTGGATCGATTCAACTTGTGCAGGTGAGAAGATACGTCGTTCAACTGCTTCTGAGAGAAAATCACGGATGATTCCTTGTCCACGGTCAACCCATTGCTGTTCTCGGTCCACCATCTGGACATCGAATTCTTCCTGAGCCGTTTTCTGTGCAATGCCGGAACCCATGTTTCCTGCACCGACAATCGCCACACGCTGAATTGGTTGCATGGTTCTGCGAACGGAACATCGCACATGAACAATGCGGCCCTTCGTTCCGCTCAGAAGAAACGGTTGTAAGCATCGGATGTGCGTTGACAAAAGGCACCGATATCGAAGGTGCGCGCATGTTCAATCAATGTCTGATCCGGTTCTGGCCAAACGTGATGCGAATCTGAAACGCTTCGGTCTTTCCAAGCAGAATGGACCTCTGCAATCCTCTTTTGCCATTCACTGGTTTCGTCTGCTGAGAGGCAACTGCCTGGCGGCATGAGTTCATTGTGGGACGGCATGTCTGCGCACAACACAGGGGTGCCGGTCGCCATTGCTTCAATTGGTGGATACCCAAACCCTTCACTCACGCTGGGGAACAGAAGGACTTCAGAAGCATGCCGGAGGTTCATCAGAGCCTCGCTTGAGAGATCGCCGCCGTGGGCAGTGAAATTCATCACTCCATGTTGCTCTGCAAGATGGTTAATACTCGCCTCTTTTGAAGAAGAAATGCTGGTGCCGACATGGTGGATATGGAGGTCAAGTTTGATGCTGTCTTCCAAGCCTCCAAGCACTTCCATCAGGAAACTCATGCGCTTTCGTGGATCGTGGCTGCCAACAATGAGCAGGTGGCAACCTTTCTGGAACTCTGAAGCAGGACCGATTGGTACCCGTTCATCACCCTCTTTCGGTGAGAAGGCATCCATGTTCAAACCGAGTGGAAGCCACAAGGAATCTACATTTGGAAAATGAATCTTACAGGCTTCCAGCGTAGCGTATGAATCACAGAGCAACAGATCCGAGCGAGCAAGCCCTCGCTTCAATTGAGCGATATCTCGACGACGCATCAAAGGCGGTTTGAGTTGCCCGATTTCGACGTTAGTTGCGCCCACACGAAGGTGCTTAGGAAACAAATGAAACAGATCATGCACCGTGACGACGACAGGGACTTTACAGCTCTTTGGAACCAAATGAGCCTGCTCTTGATCGGTGATGTGAATGAGGTCTGGCCTGTGTTCTGAAGTGGCCAATGATCTCACCTTTCGAGGATGTGTGAACCAGCGCTGCATGACTCGACGTAGCAGGTTTGGATGAGGACCTAGGTCGTATTCAGCCACACCTTGTAATCGCCAATCATCAACCTGCTCCCCTTCGAGGGCTCCCACAAGGGCGTGATGGGCTCCACCGATGCCAGTGTTGGCACTAAGGACACCGCCTCGTACCAGCGTCACCTTCCGAGCCATGGATACACCAAGGGTTTGCCCCTCTTGAAGATGAGTTGTGCTGGGTGGGAATTCGTGGCTCTACCTGCTCTTTTCCACCTTGTTCGTACCAAAGTGTATGTTCGGTGTAAAAATGACATTAAGTAGGTGGAAGCATTCGGCAGACTTGAGGAAGATAAATGTCCACTCCCCCGCTAAAAATCCCACGCGCAGAATACAAGGCTGTTCGTGCCTCTATCGAATCAACGATCACCAACGGAGGCGAAATCCGAAACATCCTTGGCAACCAAACAGACGGCAGCCCAGCAAACACCCTCCACTGGGAAGTTCGACGTGCAGAGGAAGCCTTGCATGTCTTTGGCTCCCGTTGGACCACAGAAATTCTCACCGCCCTCTACATCGCAGGCCCACGTCGATTTAATCAAATGAAAAATCTCCTGCAGGGTATTTCGTCGCGCACGCTTTCCGATAAGTTGCGCTTTTTGGTCGAAGAAGGCCTCGTGCACCGTCAGGTTCAGGAAGGCCCACCGGTGCGTGTTTCGTATGTTCTGAGTGAACACGGGCGAACCTGTGGACGTTTGCTTTCACCCCTCGTGGCTCATTTGAAAATTCACGCTGGCATGCTGCTCTCTGATGACTGAGGATCATCGCCGGAGCAGGTGTGGGATGCTTTAACAAACCAGAAGGTCAAGCACAAGGCATGCCTTTGCTTGCCCAGTGGGTTCGACAGCGTCCTTGGTTGGCCGCTGGATTCGCATCTGCGGCAGGAGGCGTTACGGGCCTCGCAGGAGGCTTTGTTGCTGCTGCAGGCGCTGTTGGCGGCATGGCTTTTGGAAGTGTTTCGACCAAAGCACGTGCCCTAGAGCACCCATTGAGACGCCGTATCCTCTCCACACTGGAACGTCATCCGGGTTTGTGCTACCGAGAGTTACAAGCCACGCTCAATGCAGCAAATGGAACCCTCCGGCACCACCTTGACGTGCTTCAAACCCGCCGCAGCGTCACTGTCTTGCCCGTGAACGGTCGAACCTGTTACTTTGCTGGAGCTCCGACCCAAATCGAAATCCTACGCGGGATTAACGTCAATGAAGAACGCGCTGCATCAGCCCTGCCGATCGGCCTGTCTCTTGTTCAGCGCCTCATCGTCGAGGACATCGTCAAAGAAGGAATTCCTCGAAGCCAAGCAGCACTCGCACGGCGAATCGGTCGTTCAAGGGCCACAACTCACTCGGCGGTCAAGGTCCTCCGTCGGCGAGGTATTTTGCGAGAAGATCGAATCGAAATGATGCCTCACATCAACATGGACATCGAGTGGCACGGTACGAAAGGCGTCGATTATGATTGGACGGACGAACGACGCTGACCGTTTTCAGAAACAGGTCTAATTTTCGCCGCTCCAGCGTCATTTACTGCACAGTCTTCAAAGACCCTCGTCGAGGCACAAGGGCCATGTTCAGTGTTCGAATTCAAGAAGTTCCACTTCCGACCACCGAACGCGACATCGATGGTCTCGTCGCTTGGTTCATCGAAAGTTTGTGCTTGGTTCGAAAACGAGGCGAGGCAACAGCAGACTTAGGACGGGCTGGTCCTGTTCATCGCTTGCTCAGAGATTTCCTTTTTGTCCAGCCAACATCGAGTTGGGACGCCCAAATGCTTGCTGATGAATTGGCGTTGACACCTGCATCGTTGAATCACCACCTGTCCCGGTTGGTTGAATCCGGCCTTGTTGGCTACACCAATGAAGGAAAGGGATGGCGACGCTATTACTTGCGGGGCGGTTCCTTGAGCAACGCCATTGAGTTTTTCACCGTTCAATGCCAAACCATCGTCCGTCAACGGCTGTCACTGATCGCTGAACACTGGACGAGAGAACCGGTTCGCATGGCGCTCGAAGTGCCAGAAAGTGACACGCCCCCCCTCGCTCTTGGTGTTGTTGAAGTTCGACCGTTGCCCAATGAAGGAAACACCAGTGAAATCTCTCAATGGATGGGGGACTTTGGTCTGCTTGGCGAACGACCTGGCAAGGAAGCAAATCCTGATTCAATCTCAGTTCAACTGTTTGAGATGTTGCTTGCACGAGGGGCACCCTTGTCTTTGGATGAGGCTGCTGAACTTGTTGATGGACCAAAAGCCCGGCTAGGGCGGATATTAGAGAGGTTCCGAACAAGTGGGGCCGTGGAGAGGGTTCCACGGATTGATCGCCTCAGCGTCGCCCTGTGGGCTGCCATGATGGCCCAACATCAACGAAGAGGCGAGGATTGGATGCTGAAAAAGGGTGGCTTCCAACGTTTGTTGAACACGAAACAGCAGTCTCAATTCTTAGGTTTGTTGAAAAAAGGGAAACTCAAAGTCGAAGATGTTGAAGAGGGCATGAAAGGCATCGAGCCTTCTGAACAAATGTTGCTCCTCAATTTACTCGGTGGCCGTTTGCCTATGGGGCATCGGATGGCTGGAGAACGCCCTGAAGATGTCGCTCGAAAGGTTACTGAACGCCTCGATCGAGTGTTGCGCCGAATGAGAAGGGTCGCTGAACTTGTCGAAGAAATCGATGCTTGAAGGAGGCCGTTGGTTGTCACAACACATCGCTACAAAACCCGGTGCTTGGGATGGTGAGCCACGGCCTTTGTTCCTTGCACCAATGGCCGGAGTTTCGGATCTACCGTTTCGATTGCTATCGAAAGCATGCGGTGCTGATGTCACCATCACTGAATTTACCAACAGCACCGCGTTGACTCGCGAGGCTGCCGTGTCCTGGAGAAAAATGGAATCGCATGAAACCGAGGTCCCATTTATTCCTCAAATTTTTGGTGGTGACCCGGGCGACATGGCAACTGCAGCGGAAATGCTCGCACCAACAGCAGACATCATCGATCTCAATTTTGGCTGCCCTGCGCCAAAGGTGACCAAAATATGTGCTGGAGCAGCGTTGATGGGCGAACCTGATAATTTGGTATCAATGGTCGATGGTATCATTCAGCGGGTCGATGTCCCAGTGACTGCAAAGATGCGACTGGGCACTGGACAAGGTGCGAACAACGCCCTTGACATCTGCAAATCGTTGGAAGACATTGGGACCGCACGCCTTTGCGTTCACGGCCGCACGTTGCGGCAACGGTATTCTGGCGAAGCGGATTGGAATTCAATCAAGGCCATCGTCGACGCTGTTGAGACCCCTGTGGTCGCCAACGGTGATGTGATGGATACTGCAAGTGCCAGAGATTGCTTGGAAGTGACCGGAGCTGCTGGACTTATGGTCGGGCGAGGAGCGATTGGGCGCCCCTCTGTGTTTGGTGAAATCAAAGTCGGCCTCGGGTGGATGAAATTAGAAGATCTCCCTTGGGTCAAAGCAAACGCTGATGATTGGCACGACCGCTCACCCATTGGGCAATCATTTGCTGCTCGACGTTGGTGCTGGGACAAGTACATCGAATTTTCAAATCAAACCGTGGGTCTTCAACCGCGATGGATGCAACGTCATGCTGTGGCGTTCACAAAGGGGTTACCTGGGGGGAAAAAGGTTCGAGCAGTGATGCATGGTGCTCCAACACCCGAGGCTTTCGCTGAAGGTATCAGTTTGTTCCTAGCGGGCGAAGCCGCTGAGTGATCTGCTCAGAAGGTGGACTGCCATTCTTCGAGGTCTTGGCTCTCTGCCCAGGCCTCGTCGGTGGTAGCGCCACGGACCTTCAGCACTTCACGGGCCAAGAGCCAGTAAACCAGTGCGAGCGAGCGACGACCCTTGTTGTTGGCAGGGAGTGCCACGTCGACGTTGCGAAGGTTGTTGTTAGCGTCAACGATGCCAACAATTGGCAATCCGGAGCTGACTGCTTCACGGAGTGCTTGCTGATCTGCAGCAGGGTCGGTGACGAAGAGGATGTCTGGTTCCACGTAGGAGCGCAAGACCGGGTTGGTCAACGAACCTGGGATGAAACGACCAACAGCAGCGTTTGCTCCAATGGACTCTGCAAATTTACGAGCTGGGCGTTGGCCGTATTGACGAGCTGATACAACCATGATTCGAGGTGCCTCGAAGCGGTTAAGGAATTCTGCGATGGCACGAATTCGTGAGTCGGTCATGTTGACATTGAGAAGGTAAAGACCATCTTCGCGGACGGTGTCAATAAAGCGGGCCATGTCAGCACTCTTTTGTTGAGTACCGATGTTAACGGCGTTTTCCTCATAGGATTCAAACGGGATGAGTAAATTCATTTCTTCGGACATTGCAAGACCTCAGCAGTCGGTCGACTTGAATCCCATATTAAACCGCTTCGCAGTGAAACCAAACAAGTCCAAACCCGAATCAGGGTGAAAATGACACCCAGAGCCGTGGAAGAACTCAAGGCTAAGGCGCTCTACTGTGAGCCATGGCGGGAGTATCGGATGACTCCACCGGCTCCAAAATCGGGACCTACAAAGCCAGTTTGCATAACGATGACATTTGGCGTGACGAAAACAACGACGCATTGAATTTGAGTGCGAGTGATCTCGAACGCCACGAATACTGCCCAATGTCATGGGCGCTCTCCCGAGAGGGGAATTCTGGCCAGGGCGAGGCGATTGAAGCCGGGGCCAAAAAGCACGCCGAAATTCATGAACAAATGGAATCGTTCAAAGAAATGAAATCCTCAGTGCGTCGAGCAACAATCATCTGGACCTGGTGGTTTTCAGTGACGGTTGCTTTTGTCATCGATGGTATTGCGTTCAACTACATCGACGATGTGGTACGGACCCCACTTGACTTCGCCCGATACCTCGTGTTGTGGGCCTTGGTTTTGCTGATCGCTGGATTGATTGCGACCTATTTGCCATGGCGAAAGTGGCTGGGATGGAATGAGACCGTGTCCCAAACCAGGTCACGAATCATCAGCCAGCACAAGGAAATCCAACCTGTGTTTGAACAACAAAACTTCATCGGTGGTTGGTTTGAGGCTGGTCGGACTGAGGTTTTACTCTTCTTCGGAGCCATTGTCTTGGGCTTGCACGCCATCGCTCTTGTCGGTGCGGACGACCGTTCCCAGGCTACGTTTATTCTTTTCATGACCGCCATGGCTTGGACCCTCGCTGCTTCGTGGCAACTGCAGAAGGTTCTGTTGTCAGATAACGCCTTGGAACACCTCCGCAAGGATGTGGATTTGGAGCCTGACCACGAAGTTGCCTACTCCGATGATGACGCATCGACAAACCTGCTCGTGGACAGCATCACAGGCCTGCGAGGAAGGCCTGACCAAATCGTGATTGTTGATGGTGAATTTATTCCGGTTGAACAGAAGACTGGTAAAGTGCCAAAACTGCCACATCCCTCCCATCGAATGCAGGTGCTTGCCTACCTTCATCTGGTGGAAATTAGCACCAAGAAAAGTTCACCATACGGCGTGATCCGCTATGGAAAGGAAAACCTGCATCAAATTGAATGGAACGACAAGGCCAAACAAGATCTGTTTTCTGCCATCGGCGAGATTCAACGGTTGATGGTCGAAGGTGGAGCCAAGAGGAACCATCAACGCCCAGGAAAATGTAGGAACTGTTCGAGAAGGTACGCTTGCACCGAAGCATTGGTGTGAGTTCACGAGCAAACATCATTCGGTGGATAGATGATGCAAGTGCTTTGAACGCTTACTGTAACGGTGAAGGAGTCCTGTGCACCAGTACCTGGTATGCCAAAACCACGAGCATCGACCGAGAGGGTCCACTCGCCAATTGGGAGGGTTGGATCAGGTGTGAGGGTGATGGTGATCGGCTGGACATCTTCGCATTCATCCAATTCCCATGCAGTTTCGCCGTTCGGTTCGATGAGTGTTGCCCGGACATAGCGGGTTATGCCGCCATCAAAACAGGAAATACTGTCTGTTCCCGTGATGGTAACTTTCCTGTAAATGATGATTTGAGTTGCGCCTTCATCGACTGCAATGGTCGATGAGTTGGTGTAAGGTTCGATATCAATCGAGTCAAAGACATGGCTAAAGCTGGTGGATTCAACGGTGATTGATTCCTCTGCTTCGCCCCGCATGGCTTCAATGCTCTCTCGAGCTGGAATCAGACCCATGCACCCGGCGGTGTTGGAAAGCACCATGGTGAGGACCAGTGCAAGAGGCAGAAGGTACCGCTTCATCATTCATCCCAGCCGCGCCTCGCATATCAAATCAGTGCAGGCTCTTGCGAGGGTTTGAAAGGACAGAACCCCTACCTTCCAATGCCCGAATGACGTCTGGACTTGCCGAGCGAAAGCTGTGACGTACCCTATGAAAGCCGACGGGCACCCTTTTCCAGGTGGTCACTCGAACTTAGCACCGCATGTGCCACATTCCTTTGCATCCATTGCCAGATCAGCACCACAGGCGCCACATTCAGACATTTGGGGGGCCGCCTCTTCAGTTGCTTTTCGACGAGGTGCTCGTCGACGAGCTTGTTTTGGCTTGGATGATTCGGGGTTTTCAGATGTCAAGGGGCGCGTATCGTCCTCGATGACGGTGAAGTCCGCGGTCGTTTCTGCAACTTCGTTGCCTGCTAAGGATGAATCAGTCATCTGCATACCAACATTCACTTCGTCGCCAGGCATGATACCGTCTTCACCAGTGATTTCGTACAAACGCCCACGAATCTTTGCGTCGCTTGCACTGAGGGTTGAACCATCGTCACCTTCATCTTTCAAAGAGATCATTTCGCCCTTGGATTTGATGATGTCATCGAGATCCATGCCCTCTACACTGAGTTGGTCCATGTTCTTGAGGGTGGTCGTCACCGTGCGATCGTAGGCTTCCAACTCTTCATCAGTCATGTTTTCTCGCTCTATTTCGTAAGCGTTACGACGGTCGAATGCTGCTTCAACTTCTGCTTCAGCGGTGATGATGTTTTCGTCCCATTCCTCTTCGAGGTTGTCTTCATCGTAACCAAAGTCCTTGACTGCTTGTGCAAAGTTCTCAGTACCTTCGACGATTTCATTTTCATCTTCTTCAGCATCAGGGATGGCCACGGTCTCCTTGGCCTTGGTTTCCCTACGTTGCCGTTGCTCGAAGTACGAAGCAACATCTTGATCGGCACCACAGTAAACGCAGTTGTCGAGAAGGTCGGGGATGGATTCCCCACACTCATCGCAATCGTGGAATTGTTTTCTTGCCTTCTTGAGGTTGAAAGCACAGTGTTGGCAACGGTCCTCAGTGCCTTCGAGTTCGCCATCGCAAGCAGGGCAATAATCGAAGATGTCACGTTCAACTTCTTCTTCCCGGTCCCGGGTCATGAGGATTGCAGCCACGAGGACGGCAAGAAGAGCGAGTGCTCCCAGTCCGATGAGACTGAATGTACCTAAATCAGCACTGTCGTTCAAGTCTTCAATGGCTTCATCGGTCAGGACCGTTGTGAAGCTACGGGTGAAGGTCGAGGTGACGGTGGAGTCTGAAGGAACAAGCATGATCGTGGAGATCGGCGCATAGGCGGTGAAATCGCAGTTGAGGGCAACTCGATCGCCACGGTTGAGGACTGAGGCGTTGAGCGTCATCAGCAACTCATTGTTTCCGTCCATGCAATCGAAGGTCAAACTGCCCGTTTCCGTGCTGATCAGTTCGATAGCAAAGATGTAAGATTCACCGGCATCCAATGGAGAAGACGCTAGGTTTGCTTCATCATCGAGAATGCTGAACGAAGAGAGCCACCACTCGAGGCGGAGTTCCGCTTCAACAACAACAACTCCGTTTGCTTCACTGTTCAAAGGATTTGAATCCCAACTTCCTGCCAAGGCAACCCAGCCAGCAACGAAGGTCGCATCGTGTGCTCCGAGGGAAGTTGTCAGTTCAACTTCCCAGGTACGGCTTTGACCAGGGTCAAGGTAAATCACGGGTGATGTGGCTTCTGCCCCTTCCCAAGTGTAATGCAACTTTCCTGACACCTCAATGTCGCCGTTGTTGCTCATGCTCACTCGCCAGATCACTTTGTCCCCGGAATTTACCGAAGGGCTGGAGGCAATGGCGATTGGATCGACAAACACATCGGGGATTGGGTAGATGGAAAGGGAAGTTGTCGTTCGGTCATTGGCGGTTGATTCTTGAGTGAACGGTGCGTTACCAAATGGATCGATTTGTGCCGTGAGTTGGTGTTGTCCGACAGAGAGCGAACTGAGGTCGCTCGAGGTGAGCGTGTGCGTCCATTCTTTCTCAGCGTAACCTTCACCCGTCATGGTGACGGTGAAGGGGACTGAAGTCACCAATCCGCCGTTTTCATTTGGAACTTCCAACCACATTGGAACTTCGGTTGTGCCGCTTCCATTGGTTCGAGCAAGTCGGCCCGTGATGGTCCATGGGCCTTCGAGGGCTCCTTGTTCAATCTCCACGGTCAGTTCACCTTGATGGTACACATCCATGCGGGTTTCGACGTTGAAATCGATGCTTTGTTGCTTGTTCACTTCCGATGATTCCTCGATGGCTGATTGGTAATCGGGGGTGACAAAGACGGAATGTGCGCCGCTTTCTGGAGCGATGAAGGTGGTGTTGACCCAAACCGAAGCGTCTGCAGCCAAGTCAGGGGTGGCGAGGTCTTGATCGTCATTGCCTGGAAGATCGACATGCAGCACGCTTGCACCTGCGGGCTCACTGCCAGTGTTGCGAACAAGGGAGGAAAGGGTCACTGTGTCACCTGCAAAGATGCCAGATGAAGGTGAAACCTCAAGCGTTGTTACTTTGAGATTCGGCAAGCCAGTAACGGTGAATGGAACATAAAAATCAGCCGTTGTGCCCGAATCCCGGGGGTACTCGATTTGCACATGCAGTTCATGCTCCCCTTCGATGACGTTGATCCACTGGGTAGAAACCTGTTCTGCGGTTTCTCCATCGATGTCAATTCGACCTTGCTCGATGATGTTATTGGAACCAAGCGCATTGCGGTAAAAGGTGTATTCAACATCGGTTGCGTAGGTCTGTCCGTTGTTGTACATGGTGAGGTAAATCGTCACCGTGTCCCCTGCTTTCGGGGACGAAGGGGAGAACGCTACACCGGATGGAGATGCCTGAATATCGCCAACTTCAACAGCGCTCACGTTCAGTGGCAAGGTGGCCATCCCAAGCAAGAGAATCGCAACAACTGCCTTCCATGAGTTCGCCATACAGAAGATGGAGGCCCAGCAAAGCACTTGAACCCATCTCAAACAGACCCAAAAATTCAGGGTTCCGATGCATCATGCGGTTTCGCCAATTGGATGTTCGAGGTGCACTTTGGGATTGTTTTTTCGAGGCTTAATTTGGCAACCTGAACCGCTTGCAAAGGGGAGCATTGAAGGACAACCTCACCCGTCAAGGGTCCATGGGAAGAACGGCGGTCACAGCGTTCCTCGTGCTTCTCCTGTTAGGCATGGGTGCTTCCCCTCTCTGGAACGCACACGATGCTGGCTCGTCAAGCCTGAGCGAAAACAGCGTGATGACAGCCGACTCAAACCTGGTCTTGACCTTCTCAAATGGGCCTTCCACCGGTGATTCAATCACTGGACAACATCAACTCACCTTCTCACTCAGCGGCGATGCAAGCGTAACTTCAATCCTCATTGAATTGTCCTCTGACGGTACGTCGTGGACCACGGTCACCAACCTCACCAGCGTGCCATGGTTGACCTACTTCGATTCAACCGCACACGCCAATGGATCGTACAACCTACGTGCGACGGCTTGGGATGCTGACGTCGATGAAGATGTGGTGGTGACTTCGGACACCTTCGCCATCGCAAATCAAGTTCCACTGATCACCATCTTCACAGCCCTAAACGCTGATGTTGGAAGCGGAGACTCTGCAAATGATCGCGCTTGGTTTGGCATCGCTGCTGATGAAGCCATTGCTTTCCGTTGGGGTGCAAGCGATGACGACCTGAGCTACGCAACCCTCGCCAACGCACCAGGCCCTGGCGCTCCAACGAACGACGGCCCTTCTTCGCTCAACTATGGCTGGGATTGGACCAGTGGCGCAATGAGTGAAGGCACCTATAATCCACGCCTTACCGTTCATGATGACTCAGGCCTCTCTTCAAGCGAGACCATGTTCATTGGTATTGATCGCAGTGGTCCAAGTTTGGGCACATTGACGGTCGGTTCCGGCAACACCTGGCAAAACAGTGGCACTGTAGCCGTGAGCGGTTTGATCACCGCAGCAGATGACGGTCAAGGCAGCGGCGTTGCTTCGTGCCAAATCAGCACCGATGGCACCACCTGGTCGACCGTGACCACAGATTCGACAACCTTTGCCCTGAGTGAAGGAAGCCATACGATCCTGTTCCGTTCAGTGGATCGCATTGGCAACATTGGCCCATCGTCCCAAGTCGTCATCCAAATCGATGAGACGGCCCCTGAAGCAAGCGGCTGGGTCATCGACGAATTGACCACAAGTCGAGTCGGGCCAGCAAACGTAAGTTTCAACGCCCAAGACGATGGGTCCGGATTGGACCTCACAGCATCCTACATGCAGTACGGCTTTGACTCCAACGGTGTTGGTCAAACGCCTGACCTTTCAGGACGCTGGCTGAACTTTGGCGTCACTGGACTTGACGCCACCGTGGCTTTGTCAAACTGGGCAACAAAGTCCCGCCAGCATTTGATGGTTCGAGCAGTCGTGATCGATCAGGCGGGCAATGAATACGCCTCCAACCCAAGTTCATTCCAAATCCTACCCGGTCTTGACTTGGCTTGGAACGCAACGCAAACCAACCTCGACAGGCTCATCGTACGCCCGGGGGAAAACTCTGGTAACATCACCATCACGAGCGTTCTTGAAAGCAATCAAGACTACGGTGGGAGCGTTGTCGTTCGCCTTGAATCGGCCCCTGCAGACCGTACGGCATCAGTGAGCTGGACGGTTATGGAAGCCAGAACCCTTCCCTCTGGAACGCTATCTGACAGCACTGAAACTCTGATCTGGAATTACACCGTGCCACAAACTGGCCAGTATGATTTGCGTTTAGTAATCGATTACCTCAACGTGATCGATGAATATGATGAAGGCAACAACAAAAACCACTTGGTGGTCACTGGAGCAGCCGTTGGTTCACCCGGACTTGTCCCCTCGTTCGCACCATCATTGCTGGTGCTTCTCTTCGTCGGTGTGGTCGTTGGCTTGCTCCAGCGCCGAACACGACCTTGAAAAGAGGCAGGCGGCACGCTACAGCCATGCGACAACCCTTACCTCGTGTACCGATGAACCGTATTGCGGTGCTTATTGGGGTCAAAGGTAGCACTGCGAAGTCGTTGCACCGTGCGGCTGGATGCAAGTCGTTCGACATCGACTCTGAAACAGGCGATGTGGAAGTGGTCTGGGGCGAACCTGGAACTTACGACCCTGTCAAGGCTATGAAGTTCCCAGATGTCATCAAAGCCATCGGACGAGG
>Ga0302136_1000292_pt1 | contig 24994 bp, 23 predicted proteins | sample CBN3_20m_MG_FD_203116 | JGI IMG/M metagenome (GOLD analysis project Ga0302136, IMG submission 203116) | Marine microbial communities from Western Arctic Ocean, Canada - CBN3_20m | ecosystem: Environmental > Aquatic > Marine > Oceanic | place: Canada: Western Arctic Ocean | collected 2017-09-15
CTCGCCCGAGCGCTCATCACCATCTCCCCCGCCTACATTTGGGAATGCCAATGCCCCAGCCGCACCAGCGGATAGACCCGCGCGCGTCGCCACAAAACGATTGTTCACTCGCGACACGTGCGCGGCCTTCTCTGCGATCTTCCCCGGCCCTCCATCCTTTGGCGTTTTCCCTCGATTCGAAGCGACCAACGGCTCCACAAAATATTCCTTCATCACTGCCAGAATTTTCTTGGCCATATCCTGCGCAGGTATATCGTCACCGACTTCGTCAATGGTCAAACGCTGGAAGAACTCCTGGTGTGTGAACAGAACAGACCTCGACAGGCCCATTTTCCAAGCCTTGTCTTCCTTCAGTGTACAAAGCGCGTTGTTTATATTCGTGATGTTGACCACCATCTCTTGGATAGAAACCGCATCGTTTGTGAGAAACTTGTCGACCCAGATTACCAAATTGTCCTGTGATTCCGTGATGATGGCATCACTGCTCGCGGCCTGCTTGCCTGCCACAGCTGTGGTTGTATGCGGCGTGTTTGATGACATGGTCTTCCGCTGTGCCGAGGGTGAGCCAAACGCAGAGCAACGCAACGCAACGCAACGCAGCGCAGAGCAAAGCAGCCACAGCCAGCCATGATGCGAGCGCGCTAGACCACCTCGCCTTTTTTCGGAGTGATATAGTGCAACGCAACGCAACGTTCCTTTCGCCTAACAATCTGACGCAGCACAACAGCCGAACCAACCAGGCTGGGTTGTTTTTGTTTTTTTTCTTGTCTTTACAGTAACTGGTTTTTACCAGGTGGAGGGGGGGCGATCGCGTCACATTCTTCATTCTTTCATCTGTCACTTGTGCTTTCTCTTCCTCGGGGGCTTGTGGTCATCGACCAACACATCAACCCACTTCGACTTGTTACTTTCCATCTCTCTACCGAAGACTTCTACATCCCTAAGCTTTTCCTTAAGCTTGGCCAACTGTTTCTCCGTCACCTGGCGCCTCTTATCTGACATAGTGGGAAGTAAGCGTTCAATGGTGCGTATCGTCTTGCGCAGATCAGTGTGCGACTGCACGAAATCGCGAATAAAGTTTACGGGGGACATCTAGTATGCTTGAAATTGAATCGAGTGATTGAGTTGACTTCCTCCGTACAAAACACCCTCTTCTCGTCCCAAAGGTACTAGAAAACGCACTTTCTGGTTCGCTGCCTCCGAATAATAATATTGGGAGAGTGTAACAACCATGACTTTCGTAACAACCCTCGCCATCCGCGCTCTCGAGAAACTCGACGCCAAACGCAGGGGAGAGCCCTTCGCCTCCTCCGAGGGCGTCGGTGTAGGCACAGGCCTGATGCTCGTTCTCGTACTCCTTTGGCTTCTACTGGTCATGACGGTAGGCAGATACTGCTGGGACAACGCCGCAGTGCCGCTGATCCCCGCCCTCGCCAAATCCGGCAAGAATGGCCGAATGAAACTGCTTGGCCTCTCCGTGCTCGCCAGTGTCGTTCTTGGTTGAAAAAGCGTCTACAAAGGTATCGCCGACCTGCCGAAGCCGCTCTTTGGGAGTTCTCGGCTCGGTTGAGGGTGCGTAGGACGTAGACGTTGGGGAAAGCCACAAACACCACCGGCTCCTCCAAACACGGCTCACCGACGCGGTTGAACCCGAGGCCCCAACGTCAACGTACTCTAATATGGTACCCACGACGCTGCTGTCACCCGGGAGTCCCAAACCCCGAGCAAACAGCGACACCATGTGTAGCAGCACAGCTCCGGCTCTCTGTGCTGCGACTGTAACCAAAGCTGTGGCGCCGTCACTAGAATGACGACGCCACTCCTTTTGTGCGGAGACCTCTTCGTGTATTGTCTCCAGCATCTATCTATCTGGTTTTATACTTGTACTAACTATGTGTTTCTGCTCTAAATCTCCTCCTTCCACATCTCGATCACGGTCTTGCGGTCCAGATCGGTCAGGTACTTCTCCTTCACAGCGATGTCCTTCTCCAGAGCGGCGACCTTCTCCGCGGTGAAGTGCTCACACTTGATGTCCAGAAGGTACTGGTGCCCGGCCTTTCCCTTGTCGTTTTTCACCTTGAGGTACTCGTCCTTTGCCAGCCTCGCCAAAGTGTCGACCTTCTTCACTCCGTACAGCTTAATCTCCTGGGCCGACACCGCCTTGATGAAGCGGATCTTGTTGCGCAGCACATCCAGCTCGTGCGTAGTCCGCTTCAGCAGGTGCGCCTTGCGGAGGCCGTAGAACCGCTTGCGGACCACGAAAAACTTCCGGATGACTTCCTCGGGTGTCTCAATCTTTGCGATCTGTCCCTTGTCGTCGATGACGTGCAAGTTGGTCGCGTTGATGTTCGTCCGCAGCTTCAAGAACTCCTCCAGCTTGTCCGAGCGGACGAGATTCCGCAGCTTCTCGGGCGTGAAGTCGACGACCAGGTCCACAGACACCTCGTTCGAGTGATCCTTGAAGCCCGAGATCTCAGAGGTCGCCTCCATGTTCTTCAGGACTTCGACGTAGTCGTCCGTCCAAGTCCCGATGGGCAGCTCCGTGATGTGCACCGACGACGTCTTGGTCGCGAACACACCGTGCGTGCTCCACTTCAGGGCCGAGATCTTCTTCACCTTGCCGATGAAGCCATCGTACCAGGGCGTCATCTCCTTCAGGATGACATCACCCGGGTCGCCGGTGCTCTTCATCAGGCGCAGCAGGTTCTTCTTCACGTCCGCCGGGTTGAAGCACGGCATCGTCATCGAAAAACCTGTGCCGATGCCCTTCGAGCCGTTGATCAGCAGGAGCGGGAGCGTGGGAACGTAGAAATCGGGCTCGATCGCCTGGCCGTCGTCGTCCAGGTAATTCAGCAGCACCTCGTCCTCCTGCTTGAACAGCTTCCCCGCACTGTCCGTCAGCCGCGTGAAGATGTACCTCTCGCTAGCCGCGTCGGAGCCGCCCTTGATCCGGGAGCCGAACTGTCCACCGGGGAACAGCAGGTTCATGTTGTTGTGACCGACAAACTTCTGGGCCATCGACACGATCGCCTTGTTCAAGCTCGCTTCGCCGTGGTGGTACGCCGAGTTCTCGGACACGTACCCCGACAGCTGCGCCACCTTGATCTCCTTCACCAGCTTGCGCTTGAAACACGAGAACAGCACCTTGCGCTGCGACTCCTTCAAACCGTCGATGACGTTGGGCAGGCTTCGGCGGGTGTCGGCGATGCTGAACAGCACCAGCTCCTTGTCAACGAAATCCTCCACGGGCACCTTGGTGTCTTTGTAGTCGATTTCCACCGGCGAGGCGAGGTAGTCTTGGATCCACTGCTTCCGCTTGTCGGTCGCGGACTTCTTCACCCCCTTGCTGAACGCCTTGTTGATTGCGTCGGTGTCGCCGGGCGTGGTCATCTGGTACTCGAGGATGTTCATCCGGCGAAAGTACTCCTTTGCCTCCGCGGAGGTGCTCGTTCCCAGTCCCTTGTAGTACTTGATCGTCCAGCCCTTGCCGCTCGTCTCGCTCCACGCCTTGTAGTCGGGCATGTTGTAAAACTCAGTGACAGTCGAGCCCTTCTTTGCCTTGATGACCGGCGTGAGCATGGCACTCACGAAACCGGGGATGCCGAGCAGACTGGGCCAGTGCGTGGCGAACAGGTTCATCACCAAGCCCTTGATGTGGTAGCCGTCCTCGTCCTGGTCCGTCATGATCAGCACCTTGCCGTACCGCAGGCTGGACGCGTCTTTGTACGTCTTGCCCCACTGCAGACCCAGGATCTTCACGATGCTCTGAATCTCAGCGTTGCCCGACAGCTTTTTGGCACTCACGTCCTGCACGTTGAGGAGCTTCCCCTTGAGCGGGAAAACACCGTAGTAGTCGCGGTTCTGGATGCCACTGATTGCCATGCTCTTGGCCGAGTCGCCCTCAGTGAAAATGATGGTGCACCGAGGACTGTACTGCCCTCCGGCCCTGTTCGCATCGTTCAGCTTGGGGATGTCAGTGAGACGCGCACGGGTTTTCACACCCGATTTGAGGCTCTTAATGTCCTTGGCTTTGGCGATCTCCAGAATGTTGGCCAGGATGCCAAGCTTCTCCACCGACTTGAGGAACGCGTCCCCGATGTGAAAGCGGTCACCGAGCTCCTTGTAGGTGCTGATGAGACGCTCCTTGGTCTGGGAGCTGTAGCTCGGGTTGACCACCCTCTTGTTGACGAAGATCATCACATTGTCTTTGATGTAGGACGCCTTGATGGTCACATCCTTGTGCTTGGCCTGGAAACGCTCGGTGATCGTCTTGATCAGCGGGTTCATGACGGCGTCCACGTGGGAACCGCCCTCCGCAGTGCGGACGCCATTGACAAACGACACCTGCTCGAAACGGTCGACGGGGCTCATGGCAACCGCCACGCTCCACTCGCCGTCGATGGCCATCACGCGGTCCTTCTTGTCGACAAATGCGTCAACCAGGCCGTCGAAGGAGTTCACCTTCAGGCGAGCGCCGTTCCACCAGACCTTCACCGTCTCCGGAGAAAGCGCAGCAATTTCCAGCACCCGTTTGTACATCATGTTGATGGTGTCGTTCGACTTGAAGTTGTCCATACCGAACCGAGCAAAGTCGGGGTCGATGGTGATCTTCACACTGTGCGCGGCCTTCGACTTGGTGATCTTGGGCTTGCTGCGCACGGTCAGGTTCTTGGTGAACGTCTGGATGTACTTTTTGTCGTTGTGCGTAACGGCGATCTCACTGCGCTTGCTGAAGATGATCGCCAGCTTGGCGCCGTACCCGTTGGTACCCGCCCAATCGCGGCTCTCGGAGTCGTCGTAGTTGCTGCTCGTGTGGCAGTGCCCGAAAATCATCTCCGGCACGTACATGTCGTGCTCCTTGTGGATCTCAATCGGAATGCCGCGCGCGCCGTTGTTCCAAACCGAGAACGAATCGTCCTCGACAGTGACCTTGATCTCGGTGACCGTGGGGTCGCGACGGGACGCGTCATCTGCATTGGTGACGCACTCGTCGAAAATCTTCAGGAGGCCGGGATTGAACGTGCAGTCCTTGAACTGCATCTTGCCAGTGGTATCGGGCGCCCATTCACCACGGGTCGCGTGGTTGATACTTCCGATGTAGCTCGCAGGCCGATGCAGGACATGCTCCTCGGGGCTCAGCTTCTGGTACTCTTTCTCGATGTTGCGTGTGGTAGACATGGTAGAATTGTAGTGTCAAAACTAAGTGGGTTTTCGTTGTTATATATGCTTTGTAATAGTTATAAGTATCAAGTTCTTAAACCCACCCCCGTTTGCAATTTATTTTCGTTTTTTCATTTGTCGCGATGAAGGGTTCTGGTGCGCTATACGCCGAGTGCAGGGATGCTCTGACGGTGATAAAAGAGGCGGAGGACGGACTCTGTGCCTACGAGAAGACTGTGACGATGTTCCCCGCGTGCAAACAGATATGGGAAAAAATCGAGACCCACATGCAAGGGGACCTTCATACCGATAAGACCAAGGACCGGATTTACGAGGAGCTGGCAAAGAAATCTTCCGTGTCCCTCAGGGTCTCCACCTACAAGCTCTACGTCAAGTACCACCAGAGCGAGAAGCAAATACGCGCGCATTGGCGGAAAAACAACTTCACGCCGACCAAGGTAACGCACTGGCAATATGCCTACACGGATCTCCACTCCACGCCCATCCCCACGTTTGGAGCCCCGCCGCCTGAGGCCCTCTCCCCCAGGAAGCGGAGGGTCTCGCGTGGAGCCACCGACCTTGAGACCTCTTCCAGGCTGGCCGACGTCGAAAAGCAAAACTACAAGCTCGCCCAGCGCGTCGCCACGATTGAGGAGGACCTGAAGGGGTGCATGGAGAAACTCGAGAGTGTCACTGTTACTGAATCCCGGGCATAGCCGACCCAAACTTTATTATTTGCACTTTTCGGGAGCTTGTGCTGGAGGTGGGAGGATTGTGTTGCGAATAATATATAGAACTCTTAACCATGTCTACCACTACTGAACACTCCACCGCCGCGGCCATCAAGGCTTTCGCGAAGAAGTTTATCACCCGGGTCAGGGACGGGACGCTCTACGAAGAACCGACGATGGGACGCGACCTCGAGGGCCTCATTATCCAGAAGAACAAAGAAGCCGACGACGCCTCCAAGGCTTGGAAGGCGCTCGGGAAGACCGAACTGTACGCCTCGCAGGATTTCCTGGACGCGATCAAAGTAGCCAAAGCCGACAATATAGAAGGCCTCGGACACCCTGGTTGTGGCGCTGTGTACGTTGCGGTGGAGAAGGTGCTCAGGGATCGTTTCAAAGGGAAACTGGTTCTCGACAAGCGCGGGATGTCTAACCCCTTGAAGACACAGGCCAAGGCCGATGTCATCGACCAAGTGAACGCATTTTGGTCGGGCGCGAGTTCTCCCGAAGCTTCCGGGTCTGCTGCGGCAGCCAAACCGGTCGAGTCCTCCGGCGACGAGACAACCCAGAGCGCTTCCTTCCTCTCCGACTTCGAGTACGGACTCGATGATGACGTCGATATCGTTTTCCCCCCCGGCGAAGACGAAGTTGTAAACCCCGAGCCGCCTGCACCGGTCAGTGCCTCTAAGAAACGCGCTATGCCACCCACTGCCCTCCCGTCGCTGCCGCCGCCAACGAAGAAGCCCCGGCTGACCGTGGAAGAGAAGCTCAAAAGCGCCCTCTCGGGGTTCATGCTGGAGATGGCCAAGGACACAGTCCAGGAAATGGTCGAAGCTAAAATCCAGGACAGCACCCGAAAGTTTGTCGAATCCGAACAGACCCAAAAGTTCATAACCGAGGCCTTGGAGAAATCGGTCAAGCGGGCATTCGACTCCAGCCAGATCCAAGATTCCATCAGTGGGGTCGTGAAGCGCGCTGCCACTGAGATCGTGCGCTCCGAGCCCACCCGAGAGATCATGACCAAGGAGATCACCACCTTGATCGAAAAATCGGCAAGCACAATCACTCCCTTCCGAAAGTCGGTGGAGGACATTGTTATCTCCTCCATAGCCGAACGGTTCTCTAAGTAAGCACACAGATTCGCAACACCTAATTTTATAATATAACATCACACACCTCCTGTCCACACCGCGCAACACCGCTTTTTCGCGGAGCGCGGTGTGGACAGGGTCCGTTCGGATTCCTTTTTTGCACTTTGCGAGATCAAAGAGCTGCTCCCGAGAAGCATTTGGAAGAAGCTGAAACACGAACACACTTTCAATCATGCAACGCAATACAAGATCTAACCAAGGTTTAAGTATAAAGGGCTCCGAGCTAGACGAGCTCACCGACGCGGAGTTCACCCTGGAGAACGTAAGAAAGATTGCTCATACGTCCGACATCGTCAACTACCGGAACGCCAAGCTGGAGACAGCTCTATACAGAGCCGTCGTCGTTCAAAACCTAGAGTTGGTGAGGCACTTGCTGAACTCGGGGGCAAAGTTGACCATCGGCGCCAAGACCGCTCTCGGGTTGAGCGCACTGGAGCTTGCTGCAGGCCGCTCGGACCTCGAAATGGTGCACTGCCTGGTGGAAACCGGCGGTGCCGACATATCGGAACCCGACGTCCAACGTGTAGCGCTTACGAATGGCTGCGACGCAGTCACGAATTACATTCGCAAACGGATGAAAGCGGAAGGAAAACCTACCGTCATCGGGAAAAAGCACCGCCCCAAGCACAAGCAAAAGTCGAAACCAAGCGCGACGCCCAAGCCGAAGGCCAAACAGGCCAAACAGGTCAAGGTCAAGGTCAAGGTCAAGGTCAAGGTCAAGGTATCGGCCAAAGCCAAAGCCAAAGCCAAGGCCATAGGGAAGAACACGCAGGGACCCAGTGCGCAATTCCTCCCCAAGGTGGGTGCATACCGGGACCCTGGTGATGCATGGGACTTGCTGAGGGCGCTGCGGAGGACCAACAAGAGCATCAATGCCACCAACCCGGCAAAGATGGAGGCCGCTGTCAACTACATCAAGATGCCTCTTGTCGGCGGTATGACTGTTCTGTCTTTGTTCGACGGGTACGGATGCGGACTACTGGCTCTCAAGGCTGCCGGTCTCGGGAAGTACCTCAAAACCTACTACGCTGTTGAGTCCGACCCTTTCACTGTAGATATAGCCCACACGAAGAGCAGTGGCAAGGTCGTTCACATTCAGAGTGAAATCGATGAGAAGTGCCGGGGCTCGAGCGCACGGGCCGAACCGCAGCAGGTGTACGACGACCAGCTCAGTGGCGACGTGACCACGATCACTCTGGAAATCCTCCAGGAGGCTCTGAACGACCAGCCGGTGCACCTTGTGATTTGCTCACCCCCCTGTCAGGATTTTTCGAAGGCCAAAAATGAGTCTGCTTCGGGTAACGAGACATTCTCGGGGGTCGAACTTCTCAAGGCGACGAACAAGGTGTTGGGTTTGGTGTCATCCCACAACACTACAATGGGTCTTGGTGGTCCTCACGTTATTGTAGAAAATGTGGTCATGACCCCAGGAGACCAGGAGGTGTTCTCCTCAACCTTTTCACTGCAGCCGGTATATCTTGAAGCCGCCCTTCTCAGTGCTACCCGCAGACCCAGAATGTATTGGACAACTCTGGTCGTGGATGCGGTGACACTCCAAGAGGCCGAATCGGCACCGACTCTCGAGCAGGCCTTGAACTACGCATACTATTCGCCGTTCTCCAAGGCGTACACAATCCGGGCATCGACGCCGGCTCTTTCGGAGTCGTATGCTGCAAAATACCTGTTCAAGGCATGGAACAATAACGTCCATCCCACCTTCAACCGCGAAGGCTTCACTTTTTTGTGCCCGAACAATCGCAATCGCCACCACCCGGGAAACTGGGTGTCCCCCGATCCCTCGGAAATTGAACGTCTCATGGGTGTTCCGGAGAATTACACTCGCCCCAAACGCGCATGCGACAGCAAAGACGAGCAGGTAAAAGTAAATCGATCCCGCCGCCACGCACTGGGCAACGGCTTCAACATTCCCGCGGTCAGTCACATTCTCAAGAGCCTGAAACGACTGTTCTCCCCGGGCTGGAAGAAAAAGTGATCAACAAACAAACAAACAACATATATATCTCCGCCCCAAAACAACTCCCTATCTGTGATTTCACAGACGGGGGGCTTGTTTTGCGTAGTGCTCAAACGACCTTGGGTCGCATATGCTGATGCTGCAGGGGGCACTGCTTATCCAGCCACCCCCGGTACTCTCCCAACACTTTGTTCAGCGCGGCTATCGTGGTCCGCCTTGTAACATCCACCTCAAGGAGCCCCTTGACGACTCCAAGCTGAGCGTCGTCGAGACCGGGGAGCAGTGTCGCGTTGATGGAATCCCGGGTGGTCTTGGCGTTTGCGCGCACCGCCTCGCCCCCTTGGCTGAAGACCGCCGAGTGATGATGCATTTTCCTGAGCTTCGGAAGGTCACTCCGCTTCGCCAGCACCATCACAATGAACAGCCCAATGCCCCATGACAGTGCAGTCTTAGTGCACCCCCCGTCGTACTCGGGAGGTGGGTAGGTAACGGTTGCCTCGCGCATTACTATCTCGTCCCCGGGTTTTCGCGAGCAGATGCCATCGAGGTCGGCAAGCTTGGGCACTATCTCGAAGAGCTCAAGGGATTGGTGCTCCTTTTTGTACAGCACATTGTCCAGCTTCAGGTCCAAGTACGCATACCCGAGCGTCCACAGATACCCGATAGTACCTATGATCTTGATGAGCAGGTCGATCTTGAGGCACTGAGGCCACTTGCCGTAAGCACGGTGTATAGCGTGGCCATCTTTCGAGGGCCCGAGCTCCTGTGCGAGCAGCGTGTTGAAGTTTCCGTCGCACAGCTCCATGATTATGACATTTGACCCGTTGTAATCATTGTCAATGCAGAATTGCTGGAGGATGAACTTGTGGTGGGCGTTCTTGGGGTTGTAGTCCCCTACTAGGTCTTTCGTGTCGAAACACGGCGCTTCCTTGCCGTTGGTCTTCCACGCCTTCAAAATTTTGGCCCCCAGTTTGTCCTGGCGGCTGTGCGTGTAGCTCACGATCGTGCCGAAGGTCCCGCTGCCGATAATGGTGTCGGGGACGTAGGCCTTTCCATCGTAAGTGATGGCCTGTGGCAGCTTGAAGTCTGCATGGGTCATAGCGTTGTCGTCTGCAACGAAATCGTTCCAGTTCCGCTTTGCCAGTTTCGCGCTTGTGGACTCAACGTCGCCGTGGAACTGGGCGACGCTGTCAAACGCCGGAGCCAGCTCTTGTACGACTGAGCGCAAGTTTTGCTTCGCGACGCCGCCCCTCTTTACGGGTCTGGTCTGAGGGAGACCCGCACGATTCGTCTTCTTTGGTGTCCCCGGCTGCATACCCGGTAACTCTTAGTGTAGCGCTTTTTTATATTTTTAGAGAAAACTCTGGATCTCGTCCAACGCGTCGGTGGCGGCGGTGTTGTAGAACGTTTGGTGGAGCTTGGAGACGACAGCGAGCTTCCGGATTCCGTTCTTGCGGATCTTTCGGAAGAAGCGGCATATCACTCGAGCGCACGAGTTCGCCGTGATCTTCAACACCTTCAATTCATCCTTGTCCAATTTGCCGTGAAGATACGCGATGATCTTCAGAAGTTTTCTCCTAGGCTTGTACAACGCATCATTCCTGTCTCGGTGGCGATTGTAGTGCAAAGTTTGCACAAAGAAGTCGTACATATCAATTATATAGGGGTAGCCTGCATCGACAATGCTCTCTGTAAAATGCATAGTCATTCTGTTCCTGTCGCATAAAATATTGTCCTCCAGGTCGTATTTCATATGCTTCTCCAGCCGCACCTTCCTGTCAATAGCACACTGTGCCTTGTGTTGCGGCCAGTGCTGACGCTGGCACTCCTTGCAGCAATAGTGGACTCGCCGGCAGTGCGCACACCCGTGGAGAGGACTACCTAGGTCCGATATGCTCGCACATGCACCACATGTGTGTCGGCGGAGGTCGTGCGCATCCGCCGTCAGCTTGGCGTGCTTTGCCGCCTCCCCCAACAGCTCCGCGGCCATCACCCCGGGCGGCAATACTGCCATGTACTCATGGTATCCACAAGGGTCTCGCCCGTAGCGGTTATGGGCCGCAGTTATAATCCAATCCCGGAGTCTATACATCGTGCTCCTCTCAATCAAGCCGGGGTAATCGAAAGGAATTTCCTGTGGAATACGCTCGAAGAGTTCTTTCCTGGGGACGAGATACCGTCTCCGTCTAAATTCCATGTCCACTTCGCGGGTCAATGTGAAAGCCAACTCAATTTCATCTTCGAAAATCTTCTTACACATTTCCGCATACAACTTCGCCTTTCTTCTCAGTTCTTTAGTGCTTACCATTGGATGAATAGTATTTGGGTTTTTCTCTCTGGTAGTCTATTCGTAATCACCCCTAAGGAGTATTAAAAGTGCTTTTTTAATATAATAAGCAAAAGAAGCCAGTGCGTAAAGTATCCAGCATTTAAACAATGGTCATGAACATATAATGCCTTCCGAACGCGAAACCCTCGAAAATGCCGACCTCAGCTGCTGCGCCAAGCACTCCAATTCTACCTTCTCCCTCCCGGTGCGCCTAGTCCGGGTATACGATGGCGACACCGTCACCGTCGCGTACTTCGAACCGAGGTCGGGACAGGTGCAGCAGATCGGGTGCCGCATCAAGGGGTACGACACTCCCGAAATGAGGCCGAGTCGCACCGCCCCCAACAGGGACCAGATCAAAGCCAACGCACTGTGCGCCAAAAAAATCGCACAGGATTTCTTCGCAGCCAGGGACGCTGTGTTCACGCTGCGCGTCATCGGCTACGACAAGTACGGCCGGTGGCTCATCGAAGAGCCCGACCTCAAGAGTCTGCTCCTGGAGAAGGGGCTGGCCTACGATTACGCGGGCGGGACGAAGGTGTCGCACTTTGGGAGTGATTTCAACTATTCGGAAGTGTAGCTTAAACTTTACCCATTTTCTGACGCTTCGCCCGTGGTGGAGTTTCATCCTCCGAGTCGTAGTTAATGTCGTAGCACCACTTGTCGTCGCGCTCCTTGTTAAAGTTGAACACGGTGGACTTGAGAATCTCCAATTCCTCGTCCAGTAGTTTCTTCTTCGTGCGTTCACTCGTGCCACCAACGTACCAAGCCACAAAGCGCACCAGTCCTGGGCCGTCTGCCATGTAGTCGTGGGCCATCACCATCTTAGCGGCCACCATCACCGCTCCTCCCGCTTGGATCTTCCAGTTGTCGGGGCTGTCGCAGCATGTGAACGATGTCGCTTCCTTGATTATGTCCCGCTCGAGTGCCTCCACGGCGGTGTCCGCGTCTGTGTCGACAAACACTCCCTGCGCCAGGAACTTGTATAATTTGTCCATCATCGCAACGATCAATTTAGTTTGCCACTCGGCAATTTCGGCGGAGGAGGGGCACATCATGTTTTGTCTGTGTCTTGTACGTTATGGGTATTGGTTTTTATTTCTAAACGCAGGTGTTAATGTAATTTTTAATATATCGGACTTCGGTTCGGCTTGTTTAAATCGCTTTGAGGACTTGTGAAACTAAGTACAGCGTTGCAAGTGCAGCTGCGGTGTACTGAAGTATCAACACATAAAATATAATCATACTGTGATGATAAATAAATGAAACATCGGCTTCCTTCTGGTCTCTTATGTTGGTGTGCAGTATTATGTATTTGTTGAGGATGTCGGGCTCGTCGAACTTTGGCTTCAGACGGGGGGTGTTCGATTCTGTGGATAGGAATTCTATACCTTCGTAGTTCAACCGGGCCATGAAATTAGAGGTCGAGCCATAGCCTGTGGCGACATTGAAGTAGTTGATGGTGTCGAATGTTTTAATGAGGGGGCGGGCACCGGCAATATATGAGAACATGGTTCTCATGGTTTTCGAACACGTTTTCATACACGGGAGGTGCAGGATTTTCTGCGAGTAATCGGCGTTCGGCGTGCAGTCAAAGCATTGGATCAGTCTCCTGTTGGAAACACGCTTGTAGAATACCCCTCTGTGAATCATAGAGGCATGGAAAATAAGTATGTCGCCTGGTCTGACTTGGATCTCGACACTATTGTTTAAACTACGGATGGCTTCGAGAATAGACATTCGGTACTTTTTGTGCGACCCGGGAATCAATTCCATTGTGCTGTCGTCGTCCAAGTAGGACAAAACTGTATACACTGGGACGGGTTCCACGATGTCATTGTTCATCGCCTGTAGGTCTCTGTGAAAGCCAGCGGCGTCGACCGAATTATTATTGTTGCTAATGCGGTATTTGGTACAATCCAACTGAAGTCCGGACTCGGTGTAAAGAGATCCGAGTACTTGGGAGATGTAGACTTCCATTTTGGTGTAATTTGCGGTATCGGTTACATATTTCCGGGCGTAGTCTACATTTTCGGGGCTCATTACATTTCTAAAATGATAAAAACCGTCCCTATGCAATTTGGAGACCACCTCTGGGGGAACCTCTGGAAGTATGCTAGTCATTACAATACAACTATATTTGTTTCCGGATAAAAATACCTTTGTCACTCGAAATCGGGGATGTCGCGAAAGCAAATGTAGTCGGTGTAGTCGTAGAAACTGGGAGGGAGGCGCCAGCGCCCAAATACCTCCTCTTTTACAGCGTCGGAGTACGTTGGGTCCCCACGTTGCCGTCGGGCGCGCAGTTGCGCCACTAGAGCACTCTTTCTCAGCCTGGCCGCTTTGGGGACGTGCAGAGCCCTGCCCATCTTCAACAGCTCCCGGCGAGACAAACTAGCTAAATCCATGTGGGTTATACATCAATGGTGCGGCTCTTCCTTATCCCATTTCGCTTTGCGACGAAGACCTGGAGAATCTTGCCGCCCTCGTTGTAAATAATCCTTGCTGGGCCGCTCGTCGGGCGGGTGTGGCTGCCATGGTTGTAGAAGTCGACAATATGAGTCCCGTTGGGTCCCGGGGTGCTTACGATTCTGGGCTTCTTCTTGGTGGTCGGCACCGGGCACATGCGACTGGCGTTTATGCGGTCGGCGCGCGCTTGCCACTGCGAGAACATGACCTTGTCTTTCTTCACTCGCTCCCAGAGAAACCGGGCCACCTCGGTGAAGTGCTGCAGCACCTGCTTCTCCGGGTGGCGCCGCTTGCTCATGATGTGCTTCTTGACGTGGGGGTCCTGCACGAAGATGCCCCACGCACTGCGGCGCCGAGGGGCTATTGAGAGACGAGGAGGGTAGATGCAGCGCTCGGGGTGGTCGTGGATGCTCAAAAGCACGCCTGCTGCGTCCGTCTTGCTGAGGGCTGTCATTGCTGTGTGTTGTGTCTTGTATCTTGTATAAATTGCTTGGGTGACGACTGCGGTAGATCCGGCTTATGGATGGTCTAAAATACAACTCTTTGTTGTTTTGGTGCTTAATAATAAATTTCAAAACTAAATGTTTTCTGTGCGTTAAAATGAATAATAATATTGATTAGTGAATAATGCCGATTTCCTTCCCTGAATATTCTCCTCCCAGCCACCCTTCGGACTTCATCGACCCCGACGAAGGCTACTTGGGCATAGGCACGAACCTATTCTACAATTCCCACGACAACTTGTTCCCTCACGTTTTCTACCCAACCACCGCAGAGCTGGAGCTCATGCATGGCGGGGCTGGCTTCGATCCCCAGAGCACGTGGGAGATGGGGAACAACGCGCGATACGATGTCGATGGGGAACTTCTACAGGGTGCTCCCGAGTACAAAGGCGAGGTCAAAAAAGGAAATCGCTATCTGTACGAGTCTGGCACAGGACCAAAGTCTGGAAAAATAGGGAATGCTATCAATAGAATGCGTGGCCGCAGCGACTTGAAGTACAGGGCGGGCGATGCCTTCGAAATTGTAGACACGCCTGTCAACTACAGAAAGGATACCGCCGAAGATGCCTACCGGATAGCGGCCGGTGTCAATAGAGTGGTGAAAGAGGACATGAAAAATCAATGGAGACAGAAACCACTGATGCGCAGGATCATAGGCGCGCCTGGCGATGCTTCTCTATTGGCCCGGCACCCGAGTGCCCGTGACGATGTACACTACAACCTTTTCGTAGACGCTCGCGATAGAGTTATGGGAGGCAACGCGAAGAGCGAAAAGTTCCTGATTAGGAACAAGGATGGTTTGAGCATGATCACGCCAAACAAACACATGCGCGCCCAAGATACTATTGGAAGGAATTCTCGCACCATGCTCAGGAACTCCACTCGCAAAAAGGTCAAGAGCTTGATGCGGGATCAAACAGGGCGGGAACTCGGGGTCCCAGAGGAACTCATTACGCAGTTCATAGCGGGGTTCGGGGGGCGCAAGCGAACCAGTCCTAAGAAATCAAAGCCCGCCAACGCTGCTAAGGCTGCTAAGTCGAAAGCTGTGAAGGCTAAGGCTGCTAAGTCGAAAGCAGCGAAGGCTAAGGCTGCTAAGTCGAAAGCCGCGAAGGCCAAGGCTGCTAAGTCGAAAGCTGTGAAGGCTAAGGCTGCTAAGTCGAAAGCCGCGAAGGCCAAGGCTGCTAAGTCGAAAGCTGTGAAGGCTAAGGCTGCCAAGGTGAAAGCTGCGAAGGCTAAGGCTGCCAAGGTGAAAGCTACGAAGGCTAAGGCTGCCAAGGTGAAAGTATAGAGCATATTTTTTAAAAACAAATAAAAACATATTCCTATAATTAAGGGAACATGCCGCAAGTAAGTGTCGTGTTTGGCGAGTCAAACGCACCAGCGCAGTTTGACTACAAGGGCAAGCAAATCAGTGTCAACACCGCGTTTGATATGTACAAGAAGAAGGTCGGCTTTGTGATGGATGGCAAGCCACTGCGTTTCCCGTCGGCCAGTCGTTTCGGGGCCAAAACGACTAAAGACACTTCCCATTGGGACAAACTCCCGCCAGAGCTGAAGAGTAGGATTTACACGTTGAGACCGGCTCATCCCAATGCTGATGGCATTAATCAGAGCTACAGACACATGAAAGAATACCTGGAACTTTTGAACCAACTGGAACGTGGCATGGCGGAGGATCGAGATGTTCCGGAAGACACGTTACAGGATCTCCAGGTTTTTTACGACAATCACATGGAAAAAAACCCAATCAAGAGTTTTGGAAACCGCACATTTGACAATATTGTTATGAAAAAAGTGTATGATATTGTCCATTCTTTCCCCGACGTCATCCGTGAGTATACTCAGTATGGTGGATTCCTAGATGTCCGTTTCCTACCCCACGGCATGGATACCCTCGGAGAATTGGGAGACTTAGCCATTCACGTCATAATGGAAAATCTCCCATGGGAAGGGTTCGGCACGCAAAGCTGGCACTCTGAGTACTTGAGCGACTTGCGCGAAGATGGCACGATGGTGTACGATCGTGATCTTGTGAGAGAAGCGATTGGATGGTTCGACTACTCCGATTAAGAAACACTGCGAAGGCTAAGGCTGCCAAGGTGAAAAGCAGCGAAGGCGAAGGCTGCTGTCAGGGCTTAAAATACTCGGTGAAGTTCATTGAAGTAATTACATCCGTTAGACGAGGAGTCAACCATCATACACGACCCCACATCGGTGCCCGCGTCCTCCGCGTCCCTGATGACGTCGTTGCGGAAATATGGCCTGTAGAGCTGGAATATACTGATCTTGGCCGCGTCGACGAGGCCGCGTCCAAAGTCGTCGAAGATGCTCTCGAAGGCCCACACCGGGGAGTCGCAACACAGCCGCCTAAGGCGCTTCTTCATGTGGCCCTCCAGTGCGTTGCACCGCCTGCACCAGAGCCCCCTGATTGGCCCGTGGTCGCCGCCGTCCTTGTGCCAGTGCTCAACTATGGGGTTGGGCTCAGGCGTCCTGCACAGGTTGCACTCACCCGTTCTCGTCCACTCCCGGTGGCACCATGGCAACATACGTACATCACGTGTGTTGCCAGGGCGCGCATGGCTAAGAGCCCGCTTGATCACGCGCGTCTGCTTTGCGGGTGCCATTGTTCATAGACCCTACATGGTTCTTCGTCTTAATAGCGCTCCAATTAGAATTCACCATCGTTGTCCGACGTCTGATACTTCATGCCTATCACATGCACCGGCGCGGCGGTGGTCAGAACGACCCCAAACCGCTTGGGCATCTGCTGCGACAGCTTCCGGGCGCTCATGTCTTTCCCCTTGCGCTTGAGTAGCGTTTTGATGTCAGATAACTTGACCCGGTCCGTGTCGCGCCCCGTGAACTCGTACTCGTCCTCGACGACATCGTCCCACGTGACTTCCGTCTTGAAGAATTTGGCGGTGTCCGCCTTGACCTGTTCGGTGTCCATGAGATCGTTGGCCTCGTGGTACTGCGTATAGCCGTCCATACACAACCAGAAGAAGGCATCGATTAGCTGCTTCGAGGGGTCGCTGATCTGCGCCTTGAGGGTGTTGTCCCGGACTTTGTGCACCGCGGGGTCGAACTTCGGATGGCTCCGGACCCTGAACTGGTTGGGAAAGCCGAGGTAACGCACTCGGTCCTCCACTGCGTCGTCTGCTGGGTCGATCTCGGGCACGTCGTTGGCCAGATGGATGTGGACAGCTTGCATGCGGACTTCGCGGATGTCCTCGTACAGACCACGGACAGACATGGTGTCTCCGCCGGTCTGTATTTTCAACTTGTTGCCATCAAACTTTTTGTTCATCTCCCCCTCCTGGCTCAGTGCGATCCTGCAGCACTGCAGCACCCGCAGCTCGGGAGTTGGTCCGCTTGCGTTGTTCCCGGTGCTCTTCTGGTAAATCTTCGTGTCGACGGTCTGCACGTAGCCGCCGAACGTCTTGCGAATAAAAGCCTCGATTATGCCCTTCCCGGCGGCGGTATCCCCCAGGCATATGGCGAAGCGCCGGTCGCGGTTGTCGCCAAACATCGCGTAGCCGATGAAGCGAAGCCAGTATTCCGCCCCCTCGGATCCAAACGTGTCCTCCAGTATCGTGCGCACCTTCTCGAAGGCACGGGCTCGCACTCGGTCCCGCGCAACGAACACACGACCGGTGTTTTTGAGGCTGTAGTACTTGGGTGACAGGGGGTGACACTTGCCCGTATTCATTTCGTACACCACGTCGCGGAACTGAATGAAGCCGTGGCTACTGGTATCAAACGTTTGCATGATGTCGTACTTATTCTTCACGAGGGGTTTCACAAGGTTCAGCATGCTCCTGATTTTAGTGTCCTTGCGGCCGTACTCACCGAGCTTGCTCTCACCCATCGCGTACTTTGCAAGGAGGGAGATGTCCTTGCCGTCTGACCACATTCCGGTTTCGCTATCGTAGACAAAGTAAGATTTGAAGCCAAAACGGTATACCATATCCGGGAACAGGTCGAGGAAGAACTCTGCAGCTCCGGCGTCGTCGAGCTCGCCCCCAAGGTCCGCGAGGACGGTGGCGGTCTTCTTCTTGTTCTTGCTGAACTCCACCATCATCTCCTTCAGCTTGGGAAACCCGTACCGCTTGGTCGCTGCCCCGTTGATGTGATGTTTCCACTTGGTCTCGAGCTCGTCCTCGTCGAAGCTGCTCATGCCTTTGCAGAAAGCGTGAACCAGGCCGTAGTACTTGTCGCGCACGGTTTTGGTCGAGTTCGGCGGCACCTGGTTTCGCACAACGAAGAGCAGATTGATCCAGTCTCCGTATGTCTCAAGCTGCTTGGGGTCCATGCTCATAACACTATTCTCGAGCTTGTCGAAGTCAACGTATGACCTGTCTTTTGGAGGGGGTTGTTCCTCGTCTTCAGCCTGCGGCTTGCAGAACCCCAGCAGGTGCTTGTACAGCTCTTCCGACACGGGCTGCAACTCGGTACTTCCCAGAGGCCGCACCCACTCTTTGTTGGGGCTGGGGCAGCACTCCACGTAGCGCCGCGTGCCCGAGGACTCCTGCACCAGGAGGTCGACGCTGCCGTCAATCTTGATGGACGACCCCTTGAAGCCGTGCGTGTTCAGGAAGAAGCAGTGGGCACCCTTCTTCGTGGTCTGCGAAGGGCAGGTGTTGATGTCCTCGGGAAACTTTTCCTGATACTCGAGCCACTTGTCGGTGTCGTCGAAATCCAGGACCATGATCTCCGACCCGAGGAGAAAGCCCCACCGGTCCCCTCCCTTCTTGATATCGCCGGGGACCAAGCTCCGTAGGTACGCAGTGTCCTTCCCCTTGTGGGACCGGAATGGCTGCTTCTTGCCATCCTTCCCCGCCGTCAGAACGCACTCCTCGGTGTGCTCGCAGAGATAATCATCTAGCTCGGCGAGGACTTTCTTCTCCTTCTTTGAGATTTTTTGGCTCGACATTGTGAGCGGGAATTTGTAATTTATTTTTTGGTAGCTGTTTTTTGGAGTTTGGCTTTAAACTGAAATTGCCATTTCCGGATCTATAGGGGGTGGGCTCGCATGTGTCTCGGGCTCTAGTAAAACAATGGAGACCGAAAACAAAAGCACCCAGACTGTCTCGAGCGGCGACGAGCATCATGACGATTTTGAACTATTACATCACAGCTCCAGCGTTGCTGAACACAAGCTTGATATAATTATAGCTCTTCTACAGAGTCATGCGGCGGAGCTCAATGTCCTGCAGCTCATCCGCGAAGCGTATTCCGACTGAGTCGGATTAGAGATTAATCCTTAGTATTGGTACATAGGACAGACAGAATGAAGACAACCACAGTCGGCGAGTACACAGTCGTGCGGGGCGAGAGCGCTGCCGACAACTGGGAGATTATCGGCGCGTCGGAGGGGTCGTGGGTGTGGCTGCATCTCAACTCGTTTCCCAGCCCGCACGTTATCGTCCAACACAGCGACCCGCCCGCTGAGGTACTGGCCGCCGCCGCTGAGCTGTGCAAGGAGAGCTCCAAGTACAAGCGGCTGAGCAACCTGAAAGTCTGCTACACCAAGGTGTCCAACCTCGAAAAGGGGCACAGCGTCGGGTCGGTGTCATACCGCAGCAACAGGCAAGTCAAGACTCTCAAACTTTAACGGATGCATAGAATAAGTGCATAAACTACCCCGTTTAACGCTTTCTCCAGAAACAGAATAAGAGGCACGCAATCATGGCCAAACGCAAAGCCCCCGCCAACGATCACGGCGAACACGCATCCGAGGTCCTCTCGCAATTATACACCATCCGGTCGATGGTTATGGTCGACATGTTTCGCGCGGGCGTCTCCACTGCCGACTTCGACGCCTCGCACTCCCTGGCAGTGCTTGACAGGAAGATCTCCCAGACGAGATTGGACATGGAAATACTTGTCAAAAGGGCGAGGACCGATCCTGGGTGGGTTTGACAAGTATTTGCATTTTTCCGACCCAGAGGACACGAGCACCACCGATTTCACAACTATATATAACCACACACCACAATGTCTCAAACCCAACCTACCCGTGGCGTTGCGATCGAAGTTTACAAGCGCCGCCGGACCGAAACGTCTTCCGACGAGGACGAGCCCGACCCCAAGGACAAGAAACCAACGGGGACGCGCGTGAAGTTAACCCAAAAGCTCCCGAGGGATTCTCTCACTCCCAAGCTCATGGACATACGCCCCAGGCTTGCATGCCAGCGAAAGTTATACGCCGGTGCGCCTGTGAATGTGGCTCTTCGCGGTATGATCCGGCGCCTCAAGGAAATTTATGAGCTGGAGATACACCCCGGAGACAAGCAGCGGGCCTACGTGGCTCGCAATGTCGGATACATGCTCAGCAGGATGACCGTAAACTTGGCCCGTTCGTCCCTTGATACATTCCGCAGCAACTGCAGCAAGATCAAAGGCGGCGGTCACTTCGTTACCAGCTGCGGTGAATTCCTGGAGTCAATGGAGCGCGGAGACGACCCCCCTGACTGCGAGCGGCTTCAAGCGGCCGCCGGCGACCCGAAAGTGAAAGCGCTCGGCATTCTCCGGAACATATCGGGCGTGGGGCTGGTCACAGCCGAGCTGCTCTACGACAACTTCGGTTGCTCGACGATAGCCGACGTCCGTCGCATTGATGCAAAGAGCCCTCGCCCTGAAGGATGGCCGATTACCGCCTTCTCGAGGAAGGGCGTTGCGAACTATGAAGACTGGCTGGTCCGCATTCCGCGCTCCGAGGTCGCCCAGGTGTGGGAGATTGTCCGAGCCCAGGCGGCACTTGCCGACCCCACCGCAGAGGGACTCGTGGCCGGGTCCTACCGCAGGGGGCAGAGCAGCTGCGGGGATATCGACGTGCTGTGGAAAACGGCGAAGCGGCCGTTCATTAGCTTGTTGGTCAAGCGGCTCCACGACGTGGGATTCTTGGTGGACGACCTGACAGACCCGAAAGAGACGGCGCAGGACTCCGAGATGTACATGGGGGTGTATCGCCTGGGAAATGGCCCCACCCGCCGCATCGACATCAAAAGTTACAAGCCGCGGGACTACGCCTTCGCTCTGCTGTACTTTACGGGCGACGCGCACTTCGGGACGTCAATGCGGAAATGGGCGGGGTGGCTCGGCTGGTCGCTCTCGGACAAAGGACTGATCCCGGTCAAGCGGGACCACGAGTACACAAAGACATATCGCGGGGCTTCCGTTGTCTGCTCCGCGGAGGATGACATCTTCAACGCCCTCGGCTTGAAGTATGTATCTCCAACCGACCGCGGCTGCAAATAGTGAAAGAAAAGTATACAAACCAACCCGAACACCGCTACCACGTCCTGGTAGTGGTGTTTGAGTTGCGTGTGGTATTTCACAATTTGTTTTTTGCGATGACTTAGTTGGCGCGGACGAATCTTTTATATATAGATAGAGACTTTCAACAAATGCAAAACATGAGTATTATTGATTTAAGCACAGGTGAACGAAGTGAGGAGGGCGGGTGGTTTCCTCTTCTGTCCGCAGCACGGGCGAATGACGCCTCGCTGATTCAGTCCTTGATCGCCAAAGGCGCTGACGCCAATCAAGTTGTCGGCCCTGATGGCTCACAAAGCACCTGGTTTGGTCAGGCCGTCGGCACGTGGCCGCAGTACACGGCGTTAGACGTTGCTGTCAGGCTCGGCAATATGAGCGCCGTCGAGGCCCTCATCGAAGGTAATCGACCCGGTTCCAACGCGCATGTCATGCCATCGCGCGAGGACGATGGGCTTTCAACGCCCTCCTGTATCGCCGCCGAATTCGGCTTTGACGCCATCGTCCGCTTACTCGCGCGCAAGGGCACTGACCTCAATATATCCACGATTGGCGGATGGAACGAGATGTTTTATGCAGTTGGACGCAACCAGCCGGAGTTGGTCGCGTTCTTAGCCGAGCATGGCGCCGATGTCAACCGAATCGACTGGAACGATAGAACGCCCGCGTACTACGCTGCGAAATATGGGAGGATAGGTGTCCTGCGTGTGCTTTACGAGAAAGGTGCGGACCTGGACAAAACTGGCCCGGGGTCCGATTACGGGGACAGTGCTCACAACCTGCTCATTATCACAAACGACAGGCCCGTGGAAGTCGCCTTGGAATCAGGCCATCTCGAGACACTGCGGTGGCTCGCTGCAAAAGGTGTTGACTTGGCGGTATCCAAGCTGTCCCTCGTGCACAGGGCGGTGTCTCGGGCGGACAACGACGCGCTGCGCGTATTGGCGGAGCACGGTGCCCCCCTGGATGCAGACCTGAGGTCCCACGTTTGTCATGCGGTGGAAAAGCGCTTCCTCGAAGTTCTGCGTGTATTGGCGGAGTATGGAGCCGACATGAACAGGGAGGAGGGCGGACGCTCACCCGCGTATATTGCAACAAAAATGGAGGATATTAGCGCACTGCGTGTTCTGATAGAGCACGGTGCTGACCTGAATCGTTCCTCGTCATCATGCTATCTGGTAGAGGTCGCATGTGACTACAACTCCCTCGAAGTTCTGCAAGTGTTGATTGACAACAAGGCGGATTTGGGTTCAACTGCCAACCATGCCGTGCAAAGTGGAAACATGGACGCCCTGACACTACTGTTAGAGAACGGCGCGGATTCAAACCGAGCGGGATTAGACGGTCGTACGCCCTCTTGGAATGCAGCGTCCACAAACAGAGTGGATATGCTCGAGGTACTTGCGGCGCATGGTGCGGATCTGAACAGATCAGACTGGGAAGGAAACAGCCCGGCACATATCGCCGCAAAGAAAAACTACGTGGACGTCCTCCGCTTCCTGAACCAGAAGAAAGCACGTATTCACGCATACAGCCAGGATGAAGTAGCAGTACGAGTGCACGCAACACCATTGCTCTGTGCCGCAATCGGTTCATCCCGGGAAAGCTTCGAATACCTGGCACGCAACGGGGCGAACCTCCGACGCATTTTCGGGGGCACGAAACTGCGCGGAATCATACCAATCGCCATGCACGGCATCATAAAGGAAGTGATGTGTGCCGGCGGTTGGCGAAAGCACATCGCCCTGCAGCGTCTGCAATGGTGCCGTGTCCGCCACACAGTTTCGAAGTTCGGCAGCGTCCTTCCGGAAGACACCGACGAGCGAGCACTGCACCACTTCTTCTTGGGCGGAGAGGATGTCCAAAAGTGGAGCACCAGGGTGGACGGACCGGTGCTGTTGAAGGCGGCGCCGACAGACGTCTTTGCGGTGATAATGGGGTTTTTGGTCTCGTAAAAGTTCATTTTTCACCCACTTAGGCGGCCGGTGATACATGATATATGATATATATGAACACAACACAACACAACCAATGGCGAACCACCCCAACACAAATTTAGAGAAGCGCTCGAAGAAGACCGGCGGCGGCGGTGGAATAGCGGAGCTTCCGGACGTCATGCTTGTCGCTATTGCCAACTGCCTCCCCAACCGATGTGGCATCCGCCTCGAGGCCACGTCGAGGGACGCCGTTCGGGCACTGCGCGTCCCCGGGCGCGTTCTGCTGTCGGAAGTGGCATACACCGGGCGAGGTCGCAGAAAGAATCTACTGCAGCTGACGCAGCGGTACACTGTCACCGAACTCCGTGGGAGGTCATGTGATATGGATTTGCCCTGGGATGTGAAATGGTGGATGCTCGGCCCACACAAGACCTACTTGAAGGACAAGGACATGAGTGTACTTGGCAGGTGCACCAGTTTGACCAAGCTGGACATTCACGGCTGCAGGACCGTAACCGACCAGGGATTCCGGGCTCTGTCGGCATGCACCGCACTCACACATCTCACTCTGTGGGACTGCAGCAGCGAGGTCACCACCAGCTACGAACTGCTGAGCCGAAGCTTGAGCCAGTTGCGTCTCTCCAACTGCAGGGCAACCGATGCTTGCTTGCGTGGGGTTGCGACGTGTGCGTTGAGGCGGGTCGACGTCGTGAACTGCAACGTGACGGACAGTGGCATAGAGGCCCTGGCGGTGAGTTCGAGCATGGAGAGCATCACTGTCGACTACTGCAATCAGTTGAACGGCACCGGGTTTGGGGCACTAGGGAATCTAGCTGCGCTGACCGAGGTTCATTTGAGGCTCTGCAAGGGCATCTCCAACGACGGGATACAGGCGCTGGCGTGCTGCACCGCTTTGACCAAGTTGGAGGTGGTGAGCTGCAAGAATGTGGCAGACGGAGGCCTCGGTGCTTTGGCGAATTGCACCGCTTTGAAGCGCCTCCATGTCAGCGGGTGCGACGACGTGACCGAGGAGGGCTTGTCGGCACTGCACGCGGCGCTCCCCGACTGTAACTTCTTCGCGATTATCAGCAGTATAACAGTCGTGTGAATTATGTTTTATGTTATGTTGGGTGAGCTTGGCCTGAAGTGAATTCAGCTCCAAATAAGGTGGCTCGGATGGTCTCTCTCTGCTTGTATGACAACCGGATCCTCATTTCCATATCTAGAACGTCTTAACTCCATTGCAAAGGCTCTGTCTTCGTCGTTCATCCGCATTGTTGTAGCTCTATCATAAATAGTATGGTAGTCATCCGTTGTCATAGGGTCCCCACTCCAATCTTCGTTGTCTCCGGGATACCTTTGCGTGTCTCTAAATCTTGCCTCGGTATCATCTGACCCCGACACCGAGGTATCATCTGTCTCGAAATCTTGGTTTCTATATCTTGTTGGGATTAACGATATTGCAGC
>Ga0302136_1000296_pt1 | contig 24861 bp, 19 predicted proteins | sample CBN3_20m_MG_FD_203116 | JGI IMG/M metagenome (GOLD analysis project Ga0302136, IMG submission 203116) | Marine microbial communities from Western Arctic Ocean, Canada - CBN3_20m | ecosystem: Environmental > Aquatic > Marine > Oceanic | place: Canada: Western Arctic Ocean | collected 2017-09-15
GCAAGTAATGATTTTATAGAATTAATATTTTTTATTGATTTATAAATATATGTTCTATATTCTGGATTATATTCTTTCTCTAAAAATAATTTTTCAAACATTTCACTGTTGTTTGGCATTACTCTTGCATCTAAATGTAATTTTCTTAATGATTTAAAAATAGATTTTTTAGGTAATATAATTTCTATTTCTTTTTTTAATTTATTTAATTTTTTCTTTATATTATTTATTTCAGAATCTTCATCAGCCTCTTCTTTTTCAATTTCATATTGATTTTTATTTACAAAATAATCTGGATTTATCATAAAATTTAAAGATAATTGTGTATGATTTAATTCTATATTTACATAATTTATAAAATTTATCTGTTTTTTCAATTCTTCTTCCATTTTTGATAGATTCAGTTTATTTACATTTTCTGTAATTATATATTCATATTTGTATATCATATTATTTCCATTTAATATATTTGCTAAAAATGATATTTCATATACATTATTTACTATTGGTGTACCACTTAATAATATTATTTTACAATTTATTGCATTTCTTAAATCGTCATATATATTTTTTTTCATTTGTTGTATCTCTGTTGGACCTTGCATTTTTTTATATATATTTGCTATTGTTACAATAAAATTATGAACCTCGTCAAATATTATTATTTTATTATCAAATGGATTCGTATTATCTAACATTTTTACTTCCGCTTCTATAATACTATATTCTTGAATCTCATTTTTATTATCTATTATTTTTATATGTGTTGGATTATATTTATTTTTTTTAAATACACCCTTAGTTATTTCTATTACACGACCTTCCAATATCTCACCTTCTGATTTTTTAAAACTTACTTTTGAATCCAAATATATTTTATTTTTTATATCTGAATATATCTTTTTTATATCAGTACTATTATAATTAATAAATGTATAGTTTTTATATATAAGTTCCGTTTCATTTTTGTAAATTGGATCTCCACAAAATTTTAACTCATCTATCCATGTTTGTCTTAATGACGCGGGTGTCAATATTAATACATGTTTCTTTTCTATTAAATTCTCACTTGTTATTAAACCAGCACACGTTTTACCTGTCCCCAGTCCATGATATAATAGTATCCCCCTATATGGTGAATCTACTAAAAATTGTTTTGTAAATAATTGACCTTGTTTTTCATTAAATGCTATATCTTTTAATTTCTCTGTATTTTCTATATATTTATATGTTGTTTCCTCATATGTTGGATAAATCCAATTAAAAAATTTATTTTTATCATTCAATATATAATATGGAATTTTCTTTAATTTATCATAATCTTTAACCTCGCTCGGTTCAGGCATTGGTTCAGGTTCTAGTTCAGGTTCTAGTTCGGGCATTGGTTCAGGCATTGGTTCAGGTATTGGTTCAGGTTCTTCTACTTTTTTTTCTATTATATTTATAATTACCGTTTGCTTATCATCGTCGTAATCAAATCTATCGTGTAATGATTCATTAAAAACACTATCTAAAACATCTTCATTATTTTTATCTGTTATTTCTATTAAATCTGGTGACATATCTAAATCATTAAATATATTTTCATTTATTAAATAATCTTTTAAACTAATACCTTCTATAGCACTATGATTAACTTCCCTTTTTATTGTTTTAATTTCATTTATTTTATTTTTATAAATAAATTTATATTTAATAATTGCTTCCATTATATAATATTTATATATTATTTTTATTTAAAATATTTAATTCTGTAATTAATCCCATAGGATATGGTTTATCCATATCAAATGTCTCTATATTTATATTATTTTCCATTAAACCAAGTATAACATTTACTATACTCATATGAGTTACTAATAATATGTTTTTTTTTGTATATTTATGTTCTTCAATTATATTAGTCAAAAAATTATATAATCTATTTATACAATCATTTATTTCCTCATTTATATTATATTTATCTAATAACATATTATCCGTTTTTATTATAAAATTATTTTTCCAACTATTTGGAATTTCATAATTATATATAGACTTCATTCTATATTTATCAATAGGTAATAGAAATTCCGCCAAACTATAATCTATATTTATCGGAATATTTTTTATTTTACTATAAAAATCGGCCGTTTGAATTGTTCTTAAAAAGGGCGACGAATAAATTGTATCTATATTCATAAAATTCATTTGAGAATATAAATTCTTCGCATTATGAATTCCTATTGGTAATAATGGTGATTCAAATCCACAATCCATCAAATTTCTTTCACAGTGCCTCATTACAAATATTTTCATTCTTTATTTTACTTAAATATAAATTTATATTTCTAAATATATATATGGGTTTATGTTATTCCAAAAAATCTTTTATTAATCAAAATTACCCAAATACAAACATAAAATATTATCACGGTTGGGTTTTAGATAGAAAAAAAAACGGTTTCGGTATTGAATATACATTAGAAGGTAAAAAAATATACGAAGGTCAATGGATAGATAATCAAAAATTCGGCAATGGAACTCTTTTTGACGAAAATGAAGAAATGATTTTTACAGGTTCTTTTCTTCATAACAAAAAAAATGGTCTCGGTATTTTATATCAAAATAAAAATACATTGTATCGCGGTGAATGGAAAAATGACACTAAGCACGGAGAGGGCAAATTATATTATAATAAATTAAACACCGTTTATTATTCCGGTATTTTTAATGAAAATAAAAAACACGGTTCGGGCAAAATTTATTATTCTAACGGTAATATTAAAATTAATGGAACTTGGGAAAATGATATTTTAATTAATGGTATTGAATTTTGGGAAAATGGTTCTCAACGTTATCAGGGCCAATTTAAAAATGAAAAATATTACGGCGAATCTTCTATTTATTATGATAATGGTATTTTATATTATGAAGGACATCTTCTTAATGGTTATAAACACGGTTTTGGTAAATTATATGATGTTGATTCTTCTCTTATTTATGAAGGTGAATGGAATGAAAATTTAAAATCTGGTTATGGTCTTTTATATAATAATGATGTTTTAATTTATAAAGGTACTTTTTTAAATGATGTAAAACAGGGAAACGGAACACTTATTTTACATAATTCTGTTTATATTGGTTCTTGTAAAAATGATATGTATGATGGAAAGGGTAAATTATATATAAATAATTCATTATATTATTCGGGATTATTTAAATTAGGACAACAAAATGGTTCTGGTAAATTATATAAAAATAACAAAATTATTTTTGATGGACTTTTTTATAATAATAGTAAAGACGGCACAGGTACGCTATATTATAATGATAGTGAAGATATATTATATCATGGACAATTTTCAAATGATTTACGTAATGGATTTGGAACACTTTATTTTCCCAATCATAATATTTTATATAAGGGACAATGGACTAATAATATGAGTAATGGTTTTGGTGAAGAATATGATAAAAATGGTGTTTTATTATATAAAGGTTATTGGATGTATAACGAAAAAAAAAATATTTAAATTTATTTAATTTGTATCAACTTACCTAATCATTAAAACGTTCGAGCGCTTTAGCGAGTCCTTTATTGTCTTTAACTTTTCCTTTAATGGCGGTGATGGAGACCTTCGCGTCATTGAACAAATTTTCGGGCCATTCAGATATATCTTCTATATTATTATTATCTACCCACGATATTAATAATTTAGTTTTGGCATCCACAACGAGCTCGGTTGTTCCCATTAATGTCTTTAAATCCTCCCCGGACATGTCTTTTAGGATTGGTACCTCCTGATCTTCTGTCAACTTTTGTATGATTACAGCCCGCTTTTTACCTTCTAATGATTTTAACTGTTCCGCTGTTATGTCAGAGAACTCCACTCCCTCCTTCGCAAGATCTTCATGTGTCGTATTCATAATTTCTGTGAATGTCAACGGCTTAGCGGAAGCGCTAGATTGGGAGTCAACCGCGGAGGCGGCGTCGGAGGGGTCGCCAGGTTGAGAGAGGACAGGGGCGGGGACGGTGGCGGTGGCGGGGTCAACCGCGGGGGGGGTAACCGCGGAGGCGGAGACGGGTGATTTTCCAGTCCCTAAATTCATCATGTTCTTGAAATTGTCCTGCAGTTTTGCCCCCAATATAGTTTGGTTAAGTTGTATTGCATGTTTTATTATTACTTCTATAATCTCTTCTGTGGAGTTAGCTTCATCAATGTCCTTATTTTTTCCAGGAAAAGTTTCAATATACTCTTTTTTTAACATTTGTGCAATTTTATCTTTTTTATCTTTGTCCTCATTTTTACACTTATCATAGTCGTCTAGTAATTTCTCAATCATTTTAGTATCAATATTAACATTTTCTAATTCTACAATAGCTGTCCTTAGTTTGGTAGCATTTTCATTACTATCAACAACAACATCCCTCGCATCTAATTTTTCTTTTGCCGTTCCTTCGCTGAAGGTGTTAGCCCTCAGTAGTGGTGAGGGGAGGTTGCTACCACCATATATTTTTTTAGCCTCTAAATATTTGTTTTTGTATTTTAAATATTTTTTCTTATAATCAAGTCCCATTATATATATATATATATATATATATTTTTTTTTTGAAAAATAAATTAATTTATTTATATAAACAATTTAAATAAAATTATTATATAATTATGTAAATGAATTATTGTTTGCAAGTTAGAAGATTAAATGTATTTATAATTTAATGATTAAAAAATTATATATATTCTGTTAGAGTTCGTTTTATATATTTTTTTATTAAAGGAATAAATGATTCAATAGTTGGTAAATCTTTAACATTTATTTTTTTTCCATTATCATCATGATATCTTACTCCTAATATTTCTATGATATCAACATCCTTCTCAAATATTTCAGTTTCTATTGTATTCATTTTTCCTCCCTGATATTCTAATGTTTTTTTTGAAGCATCTGATAATTTTTCATAATATGATTCATCTATACTAACTAAATATCGTTTTGCCATTACATGACCATTCACCAATTTACATACTTTTTTATTCATTCCAATTTTCTCCAAATATTCTTTTCCTACTGCACCGTGATTTGTTACTCCTAAACCATTCATGTCATCTTTTTCTAATAAATGTCCTATGTCATGTAATAAACAAGCCAAAACTAAAATTTCGGATTCCATTCCTTCTTGTGCTGACACCGCAGCCTGAATCATATGTTCTCGTTTTGATACATCTTCACCAAAATAATTTTCAGTCCCCTTTGTATTATATAAATGTATTATATCTTCCACCTTTTGATTCATAAATATAAATATATATATATTTTATTATATACTTTCTTTTAAATATTAGTTAATTTATTTAAAAAAAAATTTTTAGTTAGAAAAATGTTTATTTAAAATTGAAATTCTTTATTTACAAATCTAATAATGAATGATTGTGAAATTCAAGTTGACCTTCGAGGATTTATTAAAAGTAAAATTAATGGCAATTCACATACATTAGAAACAGCACTTAATGAATTAATTCATAATTCTATTGCTAGTAATGCGGAGGATATTTTTATTTTACATAATAATTATGTTAATCCTATTATTGTAGATAATGGTAATGGTATGGATAAAAATAATATGGATAAATTAAAAAAATTTTATGATTCTTCTAAAAGAAAAAGTGGTGAAATCGGTACATATAACATTGGTTTAAAAGAAGCATTACTTAAAATTGGTGGTAAATGGATTATTCTTTCTAAAAAATCAAATACTGACGATATTGTATATTGTGATTTTAATAGCGTTGATTTTACTACATTTGCGAATGGTGGGGAATATCAAAATTGTATTGATAGCGGATATTGTAATAAACCAAGACAACAAATTTTTGAAAATATTTTAGATGAACTCGGTTTAATTAATAAAAAAAAAGAGTCATCGTTATATAAATTTTCAGGAACAGTAGTATATCAATTAGAAAATAATGTAGAAGATAACGAAGAAGAAAATCAAGAAATGTATAATATTTTATATAATAACTTACAAATTAAATTATCAGAGTTTGCTTGTAATTTTAAATATGGTTCATATATAATTTCAAATAAACATATTAGTATTAATGATACTGAACTAAATAATATATCAAAATTAGATTGGTTATTGTGGAATCAACGAAACTCAAATAATAGTATTGAATTTAATATTATTCCATATAAAACCGCAAAAAATACGTTATTTGCTATTTCTTATAATAATAACAATTATAAATATAATAAAAGTAAAGATATTTTTGATAGATTACAGTCTATGAATTCATCGGGGCAAATTAATATTAAATGTAATATTATTTCTGAATCTGAATATAAAACTCAAGAATTACATTATAAAAATCTAAATTATAAAAGTAGTTTAAATGGTATCATATTATGTAGAAATGGATTAAATTTATATGATTTTCCTAATAAATGGGATGGTGTTTTTATGAAAGACACAAATTCTCGTAGATATGCTCGTATTTTTGTATCTTTTATCGGTTCAGATACATTAGATACATTATTTAATATTTTACCTAATAAATCGCTATTTTTATCTCAAAATATTAATAAAAAATTAAAAACTATTTTAGAATTAGTTAAAAGTATTATTTATGATTATTTAGATTTAGATTTACATTTTCATAATACTGTATCTCTCAATGACGCTTTTAAGAATGTTTTAGAAAACTTTTCACTTGATGATTTAAATGAAAAAGTAAAAAAAATTAAAAATCTATGGACTACTATTTATATGAAATCTATTATTAAAACAAATATCTTAAATTTGTCATTTTATAAAAAATATAAACTATTTATTAAATTACAAAAATATTATAATTTAAATAATATTAATATTATTAAAAGTTATGTAGATAATTTCAAATATAATTTTACTACTTATAAGAATGAAAGTCAATTATTGAAACATATTTTATGGATACAAAAAAGATATAGATTGTTACAAAAATATAAAGTATTTCAAAAATTATATTTACCTTATACTATTTCATCATATTATAGACATTTAAATAATAATAGTTTATTCATATATTTTACATATTTAAAACGACAATTTATTAAACAAAAATTAAATAAATATAGATTTGTTAATTTATATAGTAATGTATTTATTAAAAAAAAATATACACAATTTATGTTATTAAAATATAAATTTTTAGTTAGAAAATTAGAATCTAGTATTTTAATTATGTAAGCATTATATATTGTCCAATTCTAACCCAATCATTTACAATCCCTAGATAAATTTTATCTTCAAAATAGTATTTACAATCTTTATAATTTGGATATTTTTCCGTACTATATACTGACGTAATTTCTATTTCCTTACCAGTATCATTATTCTTATAAAAATTTGTATATATATCTTTATAATTCTTTTGTTTTTTTTGTTCTTCAGTATAAGAATGTTTTTTTGAGGATTCTATAGATGTAGCACTATAGAACGCATGCCAGGGACCTTTATAATATGTATCTTCGTTTTTCATTTATAATTAAATTAATAAACAAATCAATTTTATAATAATAAATAATTTATAAATTGATTATTTTAATTTAAAATAATATAAAATAATATAAAATATGGAATTAGAAACTAACACATCTAAAATTCAAGAGGTAATAAACGATGATTGTATTAAAAAAATGAAAGAATTAGAAGATGAAAGTGTTGATATTATTATTTGTGATCCACCATATAATATTGGAAAAGATTTTGGAAATAATAGTGATAAACAAGATATGGATAAATATCTTATTTGGTGTGATGAATGGATTGCTGAATGTATTCGTATTTTGAAACCTAATGGAACTTTATATATTTATGGATTTAGTGAAATTTTAGCATTTATTAGAGTTAGAATTTCTATAAATGTTAGATGGATTATTTGGCATTATACAAATAAAGTTACACCTTCTCTTAATCATTGGCAACGAACACATGAAAGTATTTTATGTTGTAGTAAAAAAAAACCACATTTTAATAGAGATGATGTAAGAGAACCTTATACAGAATCATTTTTAAAAAATGCTGCTGGTAAAGTTAGAAAAGCAACAAAAGGTAGATTTAGTAATGGTGAAACTGAAACTGTATATAAAGCTCATAAAAATGGCGCACTTCCCAGAGATGTTATTAAAGTATCTGCTCTTGCTGGTGGAGCAGGTAAAAAAGAACGTGTAGATCATCCAACTCAAAAACCTTTAGAATTATGTGAAAAATTAATTAAAGCTTGTAAAAATGGTGATGATACATTATTAATAGTTCCATTTGCGGGTTCAGGTAGTGAATGTGTAGCAGCAAAAAAATTAAATATTAATTTTATTGGATATGAAATTAATGAAGAATATGTAAAACTATGTAATGAAAGATTAGATATGATTTAAATATTGAATAAGTTCTTCTTCATTATTAATTGGTGTAAAATAGTCTGTAAAATTTTTATTTTTTTTTCTAAAAACAGATCTTGAAAACCAATATGCCTGTTGGGGTTGGGCTACACCCTCATTATTTTTCTTACCTTGACCTGTAATAATACCATTTTTAATAAGATCTTCTACAATTTGTCTTGATGCAACATAATACTTAATCTCATTGAAATCTAGTCCACATAAAAATAAATAATCCCAAGAATGTGCCATTTCAATATGTTGCCATTTCCAATCATCACCATTTCCATGCCATCTAGCAGATTTTTGCTCCAGTGTTTTTCCATTTTTAACATGATCATGTCCAGAATCACTACGAGATTCTAAAATAAAATATTCTTTAGCGATTGGTTCCATACATTTTTCTCCAAATGTTTTTCCTTGGAGAGGAACATAACGTATAATTTCAGGTGAAGCATTATTTTGTGTATAATATTCCATTTGAGATCTACTTAGACTGTATTCTGAATAAGAATTTAATTGCGAGAGTTTAGCACTGGTTAGTCCTGTAGTCATTTTTACTTAATATAGTTTTTAGAAAAATCAATTTAGGATAAAATATTATTCTATAATACTCTTACTAAATTTTTTATTTATTCTATAATAACTAACTACATTTTTTGATAAAACTTTTTTAAAAAGTTTGTTTAGTTATTCAACATTACTAATTCACTTTCATTATATAACCGTTTTATATAATCTTCTTCATCTTCTTCATATTTTTCATTACAACGTATTATATTTATTTTTTCTTGTGAAGTACATTGACGTTCTATTTTTTCTTCCACTTTTTCATCACTGATTTTTATATGTTGTTTATCTATTAAATCTGTTATTGTATTCTTACGGTCTTGAAGTTCCCACTTGTTATCCTTCATTATTTTTACATAAGGTTCTTTTTTATTTGTTATTTTTATATTTTGATTTTCCGGGTGTTCCTTATTAAAGTGAGTATGTTTAATCATTTCAGGTATAGCTTTAAAAGGTTTGTTTTTTAATAATTTTAATATAAAATCACTAGTAATATATTTAGTATCTTCTTCTCCGTAATTATTTATAATAATTGTATTGTTATTATTTGTTGTATTTAAACTATTTGTATTATTATTATTATCTGATATAGAATGTTGTGGAACTGTAGATTTTTTTGTTTCATTTGTTGTATTTTTTAATAAATTTTTCATTTCACTACATTCTATCAGTAGTTTCTCTACAGTTTCAATTAATTCTTCTTTATCCCTTTCTAATAATTCAATTTTATTTGTTTCTATTTCATTTTCTTTTTTTATTTTACATCTATTTAAATGTCGAGTTAAACTATCTCTTCGTGAAAACTCTTTATCACAATAAGAACAACACTTAATATCCATTTTTTTGGTGTATTTTTCGGTGTAAATTGGTGTAATTTTATTACATTTTGGTGTAATTTTGGTGTATATGGTGTTATTTTGGTGTATTTTGTCATTTTCTAAATTATAATGATTTTTTATATCTTTTATACTAATATCTTCAAGTATTGATTTACATATTTTTTTACGATTTAGATGATTCAAGAAATGACCTTTATGTTTTGTTTCATAACCACAACGGATACAATTATATATCATAATATACTATATAAATATATTTTAATTTTTAAATAAGACAATTGTCTAATTTAGTTGTCTAATTCTGTCTAATTTTTTAGAGGGGGGGGGGAAACCCAAAAAAATAAAAGTATTTTGAAAAAACTTTCGTAAAGAAAATCCTTTACAAAAATTTGGATTATTAAGTAAAATTGCGATTTTCCCAGAAAAATTACGATTTTTTTTTATATTTTTTAAAATTGATTTAAATTACTTATTATTTTAATCTATAAAATGAGTGAAAATTTTGATAAATCGAGTATTGAAAATTTTGAACTTATGAAAAATTTAATTAATAAATTGGGAGGAAATGTCGGTCATAATTATAAAACAATAATAGAAGAGTTATTACATAATGCCGTGGATACTATTTATCCTATAGAAGATTTAAATATTTTAGTTATAAAAAAACATAGTGAAATTATATTTTGTGATAATAATAAGGGTTGTGAAAATATTGATAAATTTTTCCATTCAATAGTAAAAAAATTAAATCAAATAGGTAGAAAAAATAGTGGTCTTAAAGATGCATTTTTATTTTTAACAGATGGATTTGGAGAACTTGAATTATTTTCAAGATATAATGATAATGATAATGATAATGATAATGATAATGATAATGATAATAAAATTAATGTCGAACATTATATAAATCTTAATATGACTGATTGTACTACACAATATAATACTGAAAAATCTAAATATTCAAAAGCGGCAAATATTGATCTAAATATATTTTCAGAGTGTTTTAATGAAAATTATATTAAAACTACTTATAATTATAATAAAAATACTGGCAAAAATACTAAAAATAAAAAAGATATTGATGAGAATTATAATATTCTAATTCAGAATAATGAACAATCTAAATCTATTATTGAAAATATTAGAAAGACTTCAGGTACAATAATTAGAATTAAAATAGATGAAAATCAAAAAGAAAAAATAACCGAATTTAATAAATGTATTAATAAATATTTATTTGAAAAAATAGCACTTACTGTTTTTAATATACCTTTTACATTAAATCTACTTATAAATGATGAATATAATACATTATCTATTAGTAAAAATCAAGCAATAAAAACATATTTAGGTTCAGATATTTATAATGTATATCCTATAAATGAAGATTGTGAATTGCTTTATTCTATTCTTTCAGAAGAAGCAGCTAAAAAACAACTAGGCATTTATGGAGAAGAAGGCAACCCATGTAAAATTGAAATTTTAAGACATGGAGCTGTTGGAATTGATGAAGTTGTATTAAATACACATGTAAATATAATATGTGGTCAAGGATTACGAACAGCATCAAATATTCCTAATTTACGAGTATATCTTAATCTTAAAACAAATAGTTCAATTATAGATAGTATAACAATGGCAAAAAAAACTGAAGTTAATATAGCTAATTTACCTATAAACGTTAAAAATAAACTTACAAAATTTAGAGAAATGTTGAACGACAAAAATTTATTTGACAAACAAATTAATATTAAAGAATTAGCACCAAATTCATTAAAAAAATGTGATATAAAAAATGTAATAATTGATATTAATAAAAAAATTGTAGAAGATGAACTAAAAACTAAAGAAGATGAAGAACTAAAAGCTAATGAAGAAGCAGAACTAAAAGCTAAAAAAGCAGAACTAAAAACTAAAAAAGAAGAACAAAATGATACTAAATCAAAAGTTAATTCTACAGAGAATCTAAATAATTCACAACCACTTCAATCTACATTTTCTGATGATCAATGTTCCGAAATTGAAAATCATATTATTGATAGACAAACCGATTCAGATATTGAACAAGAAGAAGAAGATAAATCACCCTCTTCACTTAGTTTAAAAAATTATGATAATGAAAATAAAAATGGTGAAAAAGATATTGAAATTAAAACTATTAATAATGGACCTAAAACTCTTGTACAATTAGATAAAAAAAATATATTAATTACTCTAAATAATGCTTCTGAATTATTAGTTGATTCTGGGGAATTTACAGAATTATGGAGAGCAAAACTTATTGAATTAAGAGGACTTTTTGCAAAGGACCGTGATTATGGTGCTATTAATAAAAATGAAATGCGTTTGATTAAAAATTTAGATTTTATAGAAATTATTAATAATATTAAATATTTATATGAAGAAAATTATATTAAGGATGACAGTAGAGCAGTTAAATTAGGCGCTGAAATAAACCGTTTATATGAAGAATGTAAAAGTACGATAGATAATTGTAATTAATAAATATATATTTATTCTATAATAACTAACTAAATCTTTTGATAAAACTTTTTTAAAAAGTTTGTTTAGTTATTCAACATTACTAATTCGCTCTCATTATATAACCTTTTCATATAATCATCCTCTTCTTCCATATACATATCATTACAACGTATTATATTTATTTTTTCTTGTGAAGTGCATTGGCGTTCTATTTGTTCTTCCACTTTTTCATCACTTATTTTTATATGTTGTTTATCTATTAAATCTGTTATTGTATTCTTACGGTCTTGAAGTTCCCACTTATTATCCTTCATTATTTTTACATAAGGTTCTTTTTTATTTGTTATTTTTATATTTTGATTTTCCGGGTGTTCCTTATTAAAGTGAGTATGTTTAATCATTTCAGGTATAGCTTTAAAAGGTTTGTTTTTTAATAATTTTAATATAAAATCACTAGTAATATATTTAGTATCTTCTTCTCCGTAATTATTTATAATAATTGTATTGTTATTATTTGTTGTATTTAAACTATTTGTATTATTATTATTATTATTTAAAGTTTTATTAGAAGTTTTATTATTATTATTATTGCTACATTCTATTAATAATTTTTCTACTGCCTTTAATAATTCAGTATTATGTTTTTCTAATATTTCAATTTTATTTGTTTCTATTTCATTTTCTTTTTTTAGTTTACACCGATTTAAATGTCGGGTTAAACTATCTCTTCGTGAAAACTCTTTATCACAATAAGAACAAGTCTTAATATCCATTTTTTTAATGTTTTTCTCGGTGTTTTTTGGTGTAATTTCATTAACAATTGGTGTATTTTTGGTGTAAATGGTGTTATTTTGGTGTATTTTGTTAATTTCATTTAAATTGTATATATCCTTCATTTCTTCTATACTAATATTATCAAGTATCGGTTCGCATATATTTTTACGATTTAAATGGTGTTTTATATTACCTCGTAATGTAGTATTATAACCACATCTTTGACATTCATAATATACCATTTATACTATTATATACTATATAAAATATTTAATTTTAAGTAATTAAATAATTATTTAATTTTTATTTAAATATCATTTAATTTTTAGAGGGGGGGGGGAAACCCAAAAAAATAAAAGTATTTTGAAAAAAATTTCGTAAAGAAAATCCTTTACAAAAATTTGGATTATTAAGTAAAATTGCGATTATCCCAGAAAAATTACGGTTTTTTTTTTGAAATGAATTATTTAAAATTATTTTAATATTATAGTTAAATTTTAATAAATATTTAAAAAAAAATTATTTAATTAGATAATATACATTTATTCTATTTTATATTTTTTTTATTCTAGTAAAGTAATTTCGTTAATTAAATGTTGAATTAAAATTGCACTATTTGCATGATATCTTCCATTATCATCTACTAAATCATTAAATATATTTTTTAAATCTGTTCCATAAACTTCAGGTTCAGGAACTGGCACAGGTTCAGGTTCTGGTTCAGGAACTGGTTCAGGTTCAGGTGCAGGTTCTGGTTCTAGTACAGGCACAGGTTCTGGTACAGATACAGGCACAGGTTCTGGTACAGATACAGGCACAGGTTCTGGTACAGATACAGGCGCAGGTTCTGGTACAGATACAGGCGCAGGTTCTGGTACAGATACAGGCGCAGGTTCGGGTACAGGCGCAGGTTCTGGTTCGGGTTCTGGTACAGGTACTTGTTGTGCTTTATTTCTATTATTAATATGTTTAAAATATGTATGAATTTCAGTCCATTTATTATTCTTAATTTCTTCAATTAATCGTAATAATTCTTTTGGAATTTCATCTGTATTTAGTTGATTTTTATTACTTTGAATACCAAAAATTTTATCAAGAATATTATCTTGATTTGAAAATGTTTCATATGTAATTTCTGTTCTTAACTGAATTATTTTTAATAGTGCATCTTTACTTGCTCTTGCACTACTTGCTTTAAAACTATCTAAAATAAATGAACTAATAACTTGATTATTTCTAATAAGTGGTATCTTAGCTAAATCATTTTTAACAATATCAAGTCGAGAATCTGTATTAAAATAATTTTCATCATATTCACCTATACCTTCTCCATGATAACACGTAGATGTTGTTTCATCAATTATTTTAAAACTTTTTTTCATTCCAGTATTAATATAAATTTCACCAAGTATTTCCCAATTAGTCGAAAAATTAGTTTTTTTTGATGTTTTAGATACACCACCACCTGCTTTTACTATTTCACGATAATCATCATTATTTTCGTCCTTAAACCAAATAAATTTTATTTTTTCATTATCATTTATAACACATATTCTTTCAGTATTTATACCTTTATAATAAGAACTATCTGTATCGGAAAAATAATTATAAGGGGCGATTTCTGAACTATTATCAATTTCAATATTATCTACAAGTTCGATTGTTTTACTGAAACGTCCAAAAATAACATCAAATCTTTCATGATATAGAAGAGATTTTCTATTTTCCGAAAAATTATTCTTAATTAAATCATGAATTTCCTTATCATATGGAATTCTTAATGTAGTTCCTTTAACAATTTCTAAATTATTTAATTCATTTTCATCATCATTATTAATATCATCGATAAGTACTTGATCTCTATATATATTATTTAAAATAATAGTATTCCATGGAACTGTAATTTTTTTCCATTGTAAATTATTAAAAGTATAATATAAAATTTTATCATTTCTTGATAAAATTTTAGTAGCTGCTTTTGCACCTAAACCTGATATACCAAGACTTTTATTTTCACTATTATTTTCTCTAAAAATATCCCACATATTATTAATTTCATTAATATTCATGCCAATACCATCATCTGTAATATAAATAAAATCATCTGTAATTATAAATTTAATTCTTGTAGCTTGGACTTTATCTTCAATACTATTTGCAAGTAATTCACTCAGACAATTGAAAAGACTAAATCCTCTTTTGCCAAGATCATTGATAAGTCCTCTTTCATTCCATGAACCTGCACGAGTTGTTGCTTCCATTTTATTATAGCTTTATTATAGTTTTTTAGAAAAATCAATTTTAAAAAAAATATAATCCTATAATAACTAACTAAAATTTTTTATTGATTTTGATAAAACTTTTTTAAAAAGTTTGTTTAGTTATTCAACATTACTAATTCGCTCTCATTATATAACCGTTTCATATAATCATCCTCTTCTTCCATATACATATCATTACAGCGTATTATATTTATTTTTTCGTGTGAAGTGCATTGACGTTCTATTTGTTCTTCTATTTTTTCATTACTGATTTTTATATGTTGTTTATCTATTAAATCTGTTATTGTATTCTTACGGTCTTGAAGTTCCCACTTGTTATCCTTTCTAATTTTTACATAGGGTTCCTTTTTATTTGTTATTTTTATATTTTGATTTTCTGGATGTTCCTTATTAAAGTGAGTATGTTTAATCATTTCAGGAATTGCTTTAAAAGGTTTGTTTTTAAGTAAATTCACTATAAATTGTTTCGTAATATATTTAGTATCTTCTTCTCCATAATTATTTATAATAATTGTATTATTATTATTTGTAGTATTTAAACTATTTGTATTATTATTATTATCTGATATAGAATGTTGTGGAACTGTAGATTTTTTTGTTGCTGTTGTTGTATTTTTTAATAAATTTTTCATTTCACTACATTCTATCAGTAGTTTCTCTACAGTTTCTCGTAATTCCTTATTTTCAGATAATACATTGTTTTTCATTTTACATGTTTTTAAATGTCTATTTAAATTATCTATTCGTGAAAACTCTTTACAACAATAAGAACATTGCTTATTAACCACATTTTGTGGAGTATTTTGGAGTTTTTTTGAGGAACAAATGAGGACATTTGAGTTATTTGAAGTTATTTTTGAGGTTTCATTTAAATTATATATATCCTTCATTTCTTCTATACTAATATTATCCAGTATAGGTTCGCATATATTTTTGCGATTTAAATGGTGTTTTATATTACCTCGTAATGTAGTATTATAACCACAACGCTGACACTCATAATATACCATTTATACTATTATATACTATATAAAATATTTAATTTTAAGTAATTAAATAATTATTTAATTTTTATTTAAATATCATTTAATTTTCATTTAATTTTTAGAGGGGGGGGGGGAAACCCAAAAAAATAAAAGTATTTTGAAAAAACTTTCGTAAAGAAAATCCTTTACAAAAAAATAAATTAAAATATATTCATCAATATATTTTCATAATATTATTTAACTATATTTACATTTTTAATGAATGAACATAATATTTTACTTCTTCATTTTTTGAATTTGATTCTGGATAAACAGGATATATCATAAAACATTGTCCCGTTCCATTTTTACCTCTTCTATTAATAAATGTCGATTTACCTTTTAAGTTATTATCATAATGTAATTGAGTTATAATTGTGTCTCCTATTATTTTAAATGTATGAGAAGGTACATTTCTTTTAGGCCATATTTTACCATCATCTTTTATAAAACTATCTAATGATATTTCTTCTACTTTGATATCATTTTTTTTAAAATTACATTCATCTAATAAATAATTTCTAATTAATGTAACATTATCAAATATGGGTGATATAATAATATCTGAATCAGAAGACGTTGCTTTACCTCCTACTAAACTACCATAAGCTGTATTTTGTTTTTCTATTAATTTTTTTTTAGTAGATTTTATTCTTTTACTTGTATAATCTGTACCCTTATATGTAAAATTTTCACAAAAATTAATATATTCTTCTACACATTTGATATTACATATAAATTTAGGTTTTTCCTCAAATTCATTTTCATCATAATATCCAAACCAACGAGGTATTAAAGAATTACAAGTAATAGAAGTATCCATTTGTTTTGATGGTTTTTCAGCAATTAAACCGATATGGGAAGTTAATCTTAATCTTTTACCGGCGGGATATTTATTTTTTAATTTAATTATTGTATGTTTTTCTGGTGAATTATACAATTTAATTATATTATTTCCTTCATTTTCTTTACTTACTTCATTTTCGTCATTTTTTCCAGACAAATAATATGTATGTTTTGAATCATCTTCTATTAATTCCCAATCATTTTTATCACAAATATTATTCCAATCTTCAATATCTTTATTTTGTGCTCTTTGACGAATAAAATGATATTTTGTTTTTTCATACTTTTTTATTTCATCTTCAAGATTAGTTTCCTTTTCATAATTATGTATTAAATTATTATAATTGAAATAATTAAAACCTTTATAATTTGACCCTGTATTTAATTTTACAATTTTATGATTATCTTCTCTATCCATAATTGATAAGTTTACATCAGGTGTTGCAGATATTAAAATAATTTTAATATTATGTTTTTTCATTAATTCAAGTGTTAAATTTAAAGATTTTAATTCTTCATCTAAAGTCATATTTTCACTATCGGCTATATGTGACTCATCGATAATAAATATATGATTATTCAACAATTTTATATTATTTTTTAAATATTCTATTCTTTTACTAAAATTACTTCTATGTGTAAGACAATGATTTTTATTTTCGTTCTTTAAAGGTTCCCATAAATATTGATTATCATCTCCTATATTTAGAGTAAAGCTTTCTTTCATTTGCTCAAACCATTCATTATCAGACATACCTGTTGTTATTGTAATAGAATTTAGGGATATAGAGTTATCATATGTTCGTAATCCAATATTATATATAAAACAATGAATTGTGTTTGTTTTTCCAGCACCAGGTTCTGCTACTAATGTAATAAATTGTGTTTCTGAATTTAAATTTTCAAGTATATCATAAGTAGCTTGAATATTTTCATTAAACCATAATTGTGTATTATTGTCTATATAGAAGTTTAATCGTTTCTGGCGATCCTCTTGTAAATATATATATTCAGCTTCATTTATATCTTTATTATATGACTCGTAAACTGGATAAGTTAATTTATCACTATTATTATTTGATTTATTATGTTTAATATGACATTTAACAGGACATTTAACAGGACACTTTTGACTATTTGATTTATGATTTTTAAATTTTTCTTTAGTACTGAATTTATATGATTTGTAATTGTTATAATTTAATTCAGGTGCATCTTCTTTGGAAAAATGTTTTTTACATTCACTACAAACCATTTAATTAATTTACTAAATAATTTATATTATAAAATCAATTTTCTAATATTTTTGATAAAACTTTTTTTAAAAAAGTTTGTTAAATTGATTTATTCTATATTTCTAAATCAAGAAAATGAACTCATTAGATCTCGAAGATATTGTCTATAATGATTTCTTTAAAGATTATGACAAAAATGAAATTTACAAGATTGTTAATCAACTAAATACATATACTTATCGTAATGATCGTGATTTTAATAAGACATTAAGAACAGTAATTAAAGGACAAAAAAAAACTCCTGGAAAAGCTATTTTATCTACGTGTTATCAAGAACTAAAGAAGGCTGGAAAGATTGAACCAAATTTAAATTTAGAGCGTTATTTAATTCATAAGAAAACACGTTCTCAATCAGGTGTATTAGTGATTACAATTGTTATGAAACCCGATAAATTTAGTTGTCCTTTTAATTGTCATATGTGTCCAGATGAAAGAATTGCGAATGGTGGTACGGTAGATATGCCTCGTAGTTATTTATCAACTGAACCGGCAGAAATGCGTGCTATGGAAGTTAATTTCGATACGGTTCTTCAATTTAGAAGTCGTATGATGACATTGGAAAAAAATGGACATAAACCGGATAAGGCGGAAATTATTGTATTAGGAGGGACATTTTCAACATATCCACGTTCTTATCAAGAAGAGTTTATTCGTGATATTTATTATGCGGCAAATACATATTTTGACTATTCTGAAGGCGTACCAAGAGACCGTTATTCTATTGAATTGGAACAACAAAAAAATGAGTCGGCGTCGTGTCATATTGTAGGTATAACTTTGGAAACACGTCCAGACCAAATTAATAAAGCGGAAATTGACCGTTTGCGTTATTATGGTTGTACCCGAGTTCAACTTGGTATTCAACATACAAATAATGAGATTTTAGATATAGTTAATAGACAACATCATGTAGAACATAGTATTAAGGCAATTAAGTTGTTAAAAGAACATGCGTTCAAAGTAGATATTCATATTATGCCTGATTTACCGGGTTCTAGTCCAGAATTAGATAAAGTAATGATGATGGATATATTTACTACACCATATTTTCAACCAGATTATTTAAAAATTTATCCGTGTTTGGACGTTCAATATACAGAAATTCGTAAATGGAAAGCGGATGGTCGTTGGAAACCCTATGCTGAACAAAATAAAGGTCGTGATTTAATTGATGTAGTGGTATATGCAAAACGTTTAATACCTAATTGGATGCGTGTAAATCGTGTCCAAAGAGATTTTCCGGTGGCAAGTGAAAAAAATAATCAAGTAGGATATGTATCAAATACAATTCCTACAAATTTCCGTCAATTAGTATTAAAAGAATTAACAAATTATGGTGAAACTTGTAAATGTATTAATTGTCGTGAAATTAAAGACCATCCAAGTGACCCAACAAAGGCACAATTATTAGTGGAAACATATGATGCTTCAGAAGGTAAAGAATTCTTTATAAGTTATAATACAGAAGATATGAAATATTTGTATGGATTTATTAGATTGCGATTTAATAATAATAATAAAAATGGACCATTTAAGGAAACCGATATGGCATTAATTAGAGAACTTCATGTATATGGCAGTGTTGAAAAAGTAAATGAAAAGGAACTATCCAGCACAGTTCAACATATGGGATTTGGAAAACGATTGCTTAATGAAGCGGAACGTATTGCTTGGGATAATGGATATACCGAAATGGCAATTATTTCAGCAGTAGGAACACGTAATTATTATAGAAAATTCGGTTATGAATTACGTGATACATATATGGTAAAAGAATTATCAAATCCACATATTTTACTGGATTTTGCCTTAGTATTATTTATGTTGACATGTTGGTTTATTTTAGCGATTAATTTAAATAAGAATAATATTGAAGAATATTATTAACATGGGAAATATAAATCCTTACTAAATTCATTTACCTTATTGCGTAATTCAATAATAGATTTATTTTTTTCAATATCTACTAAGAAATCTTTTAATTTTACTCCTTTTTCTTTTTGAATTTCTAAACATATTTTAACAGTTTCATCTATAAATTCTGCGATTTTAGTAAAATGTGTTTCATTACATAAACGTGTAGTCATTGCTGAACTACCAAGACGAATACCACCAGGGTTCATAGCACTAGTATCCCCATATACAGCATTTTTATTAATACTAATATCAGCTAATTCGCATACTTTTTCAACTTTACTACCAGTTATACCCTTATCACGAACATTTACTAAAACAATGTGATTTTCGGTTCCATTAGAAGAAATAGAATAACCAAGTTCCATTAGTTTATCTGCCATCATTTTAGCATTTTTTTTTACATTTATTATATATTCTTTAAATTCTGGTGTAGAAACCTCATATAATTGGTGACATAATGCGGCAATTTTATTGTTATGTGGTCCGCCTTGAACTCCAGGAAAAACGGATTCATTTATACGACTTTCAAATTCTTTTTTATAGAAAATCATACCAGAACGAGGACCACGTAATGTTTTATGTGTAGTAGTGGTAATAACATCACAATACTCAAAAGGATTATTTGCTTCTTGTGTAGCAACTAATCCACTAATATGTGCTATATCACCCATTAATAAACATCCAACAGAATCGGCTATTTCTCGGAATCGTTTATAATCTAAATCGCGGGGATATGCACTACCGCCACAAATAAGTAATTTAGGTTGAAATACTTTAGCATATTCTTCTAATTTATCATAATCGATATAACCGGTTTCATTAATAGTATATGGTAATGATTCAAACATAACGGATGATTTAGATATTTTCTTTTGTTTTACATAGAAACCATGTGATAAATGACCACCTGAAGGTAAATCAAGACCCATAATGCGGTCATGTGGGTTTAATAATCCTAAATAAACACATATATTTGCTATACTACCGGAGTATGGTTGCACATTAACACCCCACTCATTAGAATTTAAGCGAAATGCGGTTAATGCGCGTTCTATACATAAGGTTTCTAATTCATCAATATGTTTATTACCACCATAATAACGTTTGCCTGGCAAGCCTTCCGAATATTTATTTGTAAAAACTGAACCTAATAAAGATAATACTTTAGTAGAGGTGAAATTCTCGGAAGCAATTAGTTCAATACCCATTTTTTGACGTTTATATTCATTTTCTAAAATAATATCCAATTTTGGGTCAATCATATATTTAATATTTTATTTTTATTTTTCATTTTTGACACAATTTATAAATAATATTACTTTTTCAATCATATTTTATAAAATAATTTTTAAAATATAATTAAACTTAATAAAAATATATTATACATATTATATGAATAAAAACGCCCCTATAATACCTGCAAAAAAATTTAATATGAATACAATCAAAAAAGGTCAGGATAAAAAAACAGAATATATAGTAAGTAAAAAATCAAATGATATAAAATATTGGAAAAAATTAAAACAAGATGAAAAAAAATGTTTAAAAGAATTTGAAAAAAAAATAAAAATAAATTTAAAAGAATACAAAATTGGTACGTATGTTAGTAATAAACAGGCATTAGCCGTTACATATAGTCAGATATTTAAAAAAAATCCGAAATGTAAAAAATACATTGGTTCAAAAAATATAAAAAAAAAATCTCAAAAGAAAAAAAAATCGCAAAAGACAAAGTAGTATATTATGAATTGTTTAAGATAATCATTTCACTTTTTTTTTGTAAATCTTTTTGAAGGTCTTTATTATCCATATAACTATCGTGAAATTGTTCCATTACTGTTTTAGTTTTTTCCGGAATCTGTTTATTATCAATTTCTGCATAATGGTCAACTAATATATAATATTTATCATCCACCAATGTTTCTAATGTTTCTTTTTTATCCTGAAGTTCCCATTTATCATTTTTTCTTATTTTTACATAAGGTTCTTTCTTATTTGTAATTTTTATATTATGATTTTCAGGATGTTGAGGATTAAAATGAATTTGTTTTATTAGTTTAGGAATAGCTGTAAAAGCACTATCTAATAAATTATTTAAATAGCATCCTTCCAAATACTTTATATTTTCGTTACCATAATTATTGATATGAATATTTATTATTTTATTTTGATTTGTTGTATTATTTGTATTATTAGTAATATTATTTGTAATTTCAGTTGTATTAGGTGATTTTTTGGTTAATTCTATCAATAAATCCTCAACGTGGTCTTTTAATTCCTCATGTTCTTTTTTCAAGGATTCCAATTCCGTATCATTTTGTTTTTTTATTTTACAATTATTTAGATGACATTTTAGTCCATAACTACGAGTGAAGTTTTTATGACAAAAATCGCATTTAAACTGAGATACAATTAAGTTTTTAGCAGGTTCAGATGATAAATTTAGCAGGTTACAGGTGATTTTAGCAGGCAAATCGGGCAGTTTTTTTTGACAACTAATCTGGTGACATTTCAGTCCATAGTTCCGAGTGAAGATTTTTTCACAAAATAGGCATTTTAATTCTGAATTTTGAAGATTTACCTGCTGTTTGCCTGTTGTGATTACAGGTTGGCCTGCTATTTGCCTGTTGATTTGCCTGTTATCATTACAGGTTGTAACCTGCTGTTTGCCTGTTGTTTGCCTGCTGTTTTTACCTGTTAATTTTAAAACATCAAAACCGTAATGGTTTTTCATTTCTTCTGTACTACTATTTGTTAGTAGAGGTTTACATATATTTTTACGATTTAAATGGTTTATTAAATTAGATTTTTGAGACGCACTATAACCACAGCGAAAACACTTGTAATTACCCATTATATATATATAATATTTTAATTTTAGATACTGATTATTTACTTATTTTTTTTACTTAATTTTACTTAATTTTTACTTAATTTTTACAAAAAAACTGTTGATATTTACTTAATTTTTACTTAATTTTTACTTAATTTTTACTTAATTTAAGTAATTAAGTACTTAATTTTGAAAAGGGGGGGGGGGAACTTTTTTAAATAAAACTATTTTGAAATTTTTTTATTTGAAAATAGTTTTGTAAAAAAACAAAAAAAAATGGTCTATGGTAATTTGGTAAAAATATAAAATATAATAAATAATTAAATAAATTAGTAGTAATTAGTAGTGTATAATAGTGTATAATAGTATATAATAGTTATAAATCTGTTGTTTTTAATATATTTTTATATAAAAATGCTACAATGTTAACACTCATCGCATTTCCAACTTGTTTATATAATTTTGAATTTGATACATCTTGAACAAATTCACCAAAACCTTGTAAGTTTAGATATTCACGTGGGGTATAACGACGTTTGATAGATGATAAATAAAAGATACAATCTCCACCATTGCCAGCTAATATAGTAGGACAAATATCCAACATAGGACCACATCTTTTATAATTAGAGACGTTGAGGTTCATAGACCAATTCTTGGATAAATCGGCAATTTTTTGGTTAGCTAATAAATCATTAATAAGGTTTTGTTTATGTTCTGTTAAGTATCCGAATTTAGTATTACTATCAGGTTCTTCTTCTAATATATCCTTAACAGTTATTTCAAGTGGTACAGGGGCGGGAAATTCGAAACCTTTATCTAGAGTTTTCAAGATACCAACAATATATATACGTTCTCGACTTTGGGGAACACCGTAATCCTTTGTATTAAAAAGTTTCCAATACACATTGTATTTTTTGAGAGCACGTAATTTATCAAGAATGATTTCGAAAGTTTTACCCTTATCGTGGTTAAGGAGACCTTTAACATTTTCTAAAATGAAGAATTTAGGAGTGGTATATTTGATTGTTTCATGACAGCAAAAAAAGATAGTACCACGTATATCGTCAAAACCTTTTCTTTTTCCTAAAGTACTAAAAGTTTGACAGGGAAATCCGGCAATATAAGCGTCGATTTGCGGCACTGTGCGATGGTCTCTATCCAAAATACTATCATATAATATTTTACATTTATAGTTAGCTTTTATAGATTTAATAACATTGGGATCATTATCACAAGAAAAAATATGTTTATGTGGTATATTTAATAATCGTAGTGCTTGAACTGGTGCTTCAATTCCACTGCAATCTGTTCCAACGCGGAGAGGTTTCATAATAGTCGTTTTATATTTGAAATCATTAGATTTAAAATGTTTGAGATAATTTAGATGATTTGTCATTTATATATAAGATAAAGAAAAAAAATTTGATTAAACGAGATAAATAATAATTTTATACCATAATTTATACTTCACGAATTAGTAGTTCTAATACGAGTTTAACTTCATTATTATTTTTAAAATAAATTTTTTTTTCATTATTATCATAATTTACTGATTCATAAGATTTATTTTTATAAAAAATTATTTTA
>Ga0302136_1000297_pt1 | contig 24852 bp, 24 predicted proteins | sample CBN3_20m_MG_FD_203116 | JGI IMG/M metagenome (GOLD analysis project Ga0302136, IMG submission 203116) | Marine microbial communities from Western Arctic Ocean, Canada - CBN3_20m | ecosystem: Environmental > Aquatic > Marine > Oceanic | place: Canada: Western Arctic Ocean | collected 2017-09-15
TTTCCATCCAGGGGCAGGTGTAGGGTATCCATGCTACGCGCTAGAGGGATTTCATCCCATTTCAATTGCGGATGCCCCATATTTACACTGACCAAGCCAGTGCTGCGAATTGCCGCTAAAACCCCATGCTCGGTTGTTAGGCTGAGGGAATTAATGTTCAGTCGATCCATTTCATATTGCGCAATACAGCGGGTTGCGTTCCCGCAGGCCCCTGCGGTGGAACCGTCTACGTTGTAAAACGTCAAAGCTACATCGGAATTTGGTGAATTATGGATGATTGCCAGTTGGTCAAACCCTATGCCAAGATGCCGATCACCCAACCCTCGGATGATTTTAGGCGAAATCTGTGGACCACCGTTTCGCGAATCAACAATAACAAAGTCATTGCCAAGTCCGTGCATCTTCATAAAGGGAATCTGGTGCGTCATGATGGCCATATATCTATCTAATTAAAAGGAATCCAGTAATAGCTCAGAAAAGCACTTGACCCCGGCCTCTACGCTTCCTAGACAGCCCCGCAGTGGGCCCTTAGCTCAGTTGGTAGAGCAACTGACTTTTAATCAGTAGGTCGATGGTTCGAGCCCATCAGGGCTCACCACTTTTTTAGATATGTGACTATAAATATTGGCTGTGAGACAATCAGTTCGACAAATGTGCTTGAAGTTACCTGTTTGCCGCCTTTTGGTGCTTAACCCTTCTGGCAGAAGATATACCTAAGAAAACCTATGAAACAGCCATACTTTATGGTAACAGAATTAACCTGTGCTATAATTGACTGAAAAGATCAGGACCGACAAACCCAGACTTTCGTTAATCAAAGTGGCCAGAAGTCCTTACTGATTTGCATAATGGTCAACGCATTACCAGACACGACAGCCTTCCCTTTCTCAACCTTAACGCTGCCACGCTCTACGGATACTTTAACAGCGTCTAAGCCCCCTATTTCTAATATTCTGTAGAACACCGCTGCAACCTAATTACTTTGAGTCATAATATGTGACGCCCTGATATGCTTTCGAAAAAAAAGGCGACACCAAAGGGTGCCGCCAGTAAAAACAATCATTTCGGGAGGAAAATCTTGTTAAAGATCTAATACTCTAGAATTTAGCAATGCTACAACGCACAAAACTGCAAGGCTGTTATGCGCTTTGGGCATACATTAAGGTTGAATTTTAATCACTTAAGGATCTTCCAATGATGCTAAATTCATCATATTCAGTAATATGATGCCACAAATCAGAATAGTTTGTTGATTAGCTGTTACTACACTTTTAGAATTTTTAGATGACCAGACATGGTATTTGAAATATAGTATCTAGGTTAATCGTCCCGGAGGTTCATCTCAATATAAGTTTCTAAACCGTCAAGATCGAGGTGATCAAATTGCCCGAACCCTTGCATCCATGTCCAGGCTACTTGCATGGCGTCCGGATCCAGTTTGCACCATTTTACTCGCCCTCGGCGTTCTTGCTGAATCAGGCCTGCATTTGTTAAAACCCTTAAATGTTTTGAAATTGCGGCTAATGACATAGCAAAAGGTTCTGCCACATCGGTGACTGCCATATCATCCTCTAGCAGCATAGATAAAATCTGTCGCCGAGTTGGGTCAGCCAGCGATGAGAAAATAAGATCTAGTATTTTGGTCATGGTATCGACTGATACTGATATACATTCAATCGTCAACCAAATGGTTGAATATAGCTTTTCGGCCCTTTTTTAAATCTAAAGTGCGTATAATAAGAAGGTACGCAATTTATGATCTTTAAATTATAATATAATACAGTGCCTTGAGCGATGTTGCGTGCTTCAAACTCGAATTGACTCTGAGAGCCGTGCCGACTATCTCCACTTCAACACTCTTCATTAGGAGTTTTAGGTGGCGTCGCCAGATCCAGAAAAGCTCAAAGAGCTTGAAAATCGCATTGCGAGGGTTCGGGCTACTAATGCGCCTAAGCCGGTGAAAGAGGAGCATCATACAATGGCCAATATGGCTTGGCGTATGGTAATCGAATTGGTGGCGGGAATTGCTATTGGTTTTGGGATTGGATTTGGCCTCGATTGGCTGTTTGGCACGATGCCAATTTTCTTGATCCTGTTTATAGGTTTGGGCATGGCCGCTGGCATTCGCACTATGATGCGTACCGCGCAAGAAGTCCAAAAAATGCACATGGCGCAAGCCGCAGAAGATAAAAAGGGTTAAGACCTTGGCAACAGAAACACACGGCGAAGCAGAAGCAGGGCTCGTATTTCACCCAATGGATCAATTCCAAGTCACGTCATTGTTTGGCGCTGACAAGGTGGAGTGGTTTACAATTACTAACGTGACGCTCTGGATGGGCCTTACCGTCTTAGCAATTGTATTTCTGATGGTTTTTGGCGCACGTGGCCGGGCCCTGATCCCAACGCGAAGCCAATCGATTGCAGAGTTGGCTTACGGATTCATCTATAAAATGGTTGAAGATGTTACTGGCAAAGATGGCGTAGTCTTTTTTCCATATATCATGACATTGTTCATGTTTATTGTAGTGGCGAACTTTTTAGGTCTACTCCCGATGGCCTTCACGACCACAAGTCACATTGCCGTAACTGCTGTAATGGCAATGGCGGTATTTTTAGCAGTGACCATCCTTGGGTTTGTCAAAAATGGGTTTGGATTTTTGAGTGTTTTTTGGATTTCATCTGCGCCTCTTATTCTTCGTCCTATTCTGGCGCTGATTGAGGTAATCTCTTATTTCGTACGCCCTGTGAGCCACTCCATTCGTTTGGCCGGAAATATGATGGCGGGCCACGCTGTTATCAAAGTTTTTGCAGCTTTTGCGCCTTTGGTTCTTATTTCGACGGGTATCGGTCTGGTAGTCACACCACTCTCGATCCTCGCGATCACCGCAATATATGCCCTAGAAGTGCTGGTAGCCTTCATTCAGGCCTATGTTTTCGCAATTTTGACCTGCGTGTATCTGCGCGATGCTTTGCATCCGCACCATTAAGGTTTGAAATCTAAATCTAGCTATAAATCTAACTAAGGAGACTTTGAAATGACTGGCGATATCGTACAAATGGGTGCTTACATCGGTGCTGGCTTGGCATGTACTGGCATGGGCGGCGCAGCCGTTGGTGTGGGTCATGTTGTGGGCAACTTCCTGTCCGGCGCATTACGTAACCCTTCCGCCGCTGGCGGCCAAACGGCAACGATGTTCATTGGTATTGCGTTTGCAGAAGCTTTGGGGATCTTTTCGTTCCTCGTAGCCCTGTTGCTGATGTTCGCAGTTTAATCTATCCTTTCCTTAAGTTCCGGGGTCCATTTGGGGCCCTGGTTCGCCCTCAGGTATTGGAGGAATTGATATGGCAAACCAGACAGAAGACGTAGGCCAAGCAGCGGTGGAAACCGCTAAAGTTGGTATGCCGCAGTTGGATTTTTCGACTTTTTCAAACCAAATATTTTGGTTAGTCGTCACTCTTGTTGTGATCTACTTTATCCTTTCGCGTATTGCGCTGCCGCGTATTGGTGAAGCACTGGCTGACCGTGCCGGAACCATCTCGAATGACCTAGCAGAAGCGGAAGAGCTGAAGCAACGGGCACTAGAGGCGGAAAAAGCGTACGAGAAAGCCTTGGCGGATGCACGTGCGGAAGCTCAAAGCATCAACGTAGCAATGCGGGCTGAAATTCAGGCGCAGTTGGATGTGGAATTAGCAAAAGCTGATGCTCAAATCTCGGCGCGTACGGCGGAAGCGGCCGTCGCCTTGGCTAAAATTCGCAGCACTGCGATGGTCAGCGTTAAAGACGTGGCTAAAGCTACGACGAAAGAAATTGTTGCAGTTATGGGTGGTAAAGCAGATGCTAAAACTGTGATATCAGCTGTAAATTTACGGATGAAAGGGTAGGAAATGATACGTTTATTTGTTGTAATATTTACTCTCATGGCCTCACCAGTTCTCGCGGCTGGTGGCCCATTCTTCTCGCTTTATAATACGAATTTTGTGGTTACAGTTGCATTTGTTTGCTTCGTTTCTATTGTTCTATACCTTGGCGTTCCAAAAATGTTGGCTAAGATGCTTGATGCGCGCGCGGATGGTATTCGAGCTGAACTTGAGGAAGCCAAGTCGCTACGTGAAGAGGCGAAGGCATTGCTAGCTTCTTATGAGAAGAAGCAAACTGAAGTTCAGGCTCAGGCAGATCGAATTTTGGAGGCGGCTCGTGTTGAAGCAGCTGCGGCAGCTGAGCAAGCGAAAGCGGATATTGTAACTTCTGTTGCGCGACGTTTAGTTGCTGCTGAAGAGCAAATTGCTTCGGCAGAAGCTGCAGCAGTGAAGGAAGTGCGTGACCAAGCTATTATTGTGGCTGTTGGAGCGGCGCGGGACATTATTGCAAGTCAGATGTCAGCTGCCAACGGTAATAGCCTGATCGACGATGCGATTGAACAAGTAGGTGCAAAATTGCATTAAGATTTTTAAATCTTATTTCAATAAGCCAGGGGTTTAGTCTCTAGGCTTATTTTTTTGGAAACTAACTTACTGATCCTGCGTATGCGCGAAGCGTAATTTGGCTACCTTTTCGTTCTTGTTAGCTCGATCCTGTGTCTTCAAAACAGATGCAACAAAATCAAGATGATTATGTACTTCTGCTCTTGCGGCCTCTGGATCACGGGCTTGGAGGGCTTCGTTGATTGCCCGGTGCTGACCCAGAAGTTCAGATCTACCGCTGCGCTGCCGAAATGTGGCCTGTCGGTTGTAGAAGACACCGGTCTGCAAAAGCTCATACATTGAACGCATCATATGCAACATCACCACATTATGGCCCGCTTCGCAGATCGACATGTGAAACTGCGCATCGAGCCGCGCCTCTTCGTCGGAAGACCGTTTTGATTGGGCTGCTTCCATCTTAACGTAGATCGCATTGATCACCTTGAGATCGGTATTAGAGCCCACCCGCGCGGCCCGTTCAGCTGCAAGCCCTTCAAGATCTTTGCGAAACGCGAGATAATCATATACCGCCTCATCATGGGTCCCAAACAGCCGCATCAAGGCGGGTGAAAACGCTGACCCAAGAACTTCTGCAACAAATATTCCGGCGCCAGCTCGAGACGTAAGGAGCCCAGAGCCTTGAAGTTCGCTGAGGGCTTCTCGTAGGGAAGGTCGGGAAACGGCAAGTTTTTCCGCAAGCTCTCGTTCAGATGGTAGACGCTCACCAGGGCGCAAAATACCGCGAAGAATTAACTGCTCCACCTGACGGACAACTGATTTCGACAACTTTTCAGAATTTATTTCTTGAAACGGCATAGCCCCTCCTCGGATTGGTCAAATTATATGACCAACCGCCAAGAAAGCAACTGCCTTTGCGGATTAAGAACTTGGTCGAATGATTATTTCTACTCGCCTATTCTGTGCCCGGCCCTCGGCTGTTAGGTTATTTGCAATTGGGTCGTCTTCCCCGCGGCCAACAGTCCGCAGTCGGACGGGTTGGACACCATTGTTCATCAAAATATTAGCCACAGCATCTGCGCGGCGCTGTGAGAGTGCTTCATTGTAGCTTCCACTGCCGGTATTGTCAGTATGACCTAAGATCTTGATGGTTGAATTAGGATAGGCTTGTAGATTGTTTGCCACCACCCCCAAGTCGCGCCTTAAGCCACTCCGTACCGAAGCACTATCCAGTGCAAAGAGGATGTCCTGGGGCATTGTTACAATTAGTTCAGAGCCGGTGTTGGTGATACCCACTTGATCATTGTTGAGATCTTGACGGAGGTCCGCGGCTTGTTGGTCCAGATTTTTACCGATCATGTTGCCAGCGCCTGCGCCAACGATTGCACCGATAATTGCACCTTTACTACGATCCCCATCGCTCGACATTTCCATACCCGCAATTGCCCCAATAAGCCCCCCCATTACCGTGCCTGCTGTTGTATTATCACCGGGTTTGCTTTTGGCGGCGCTTTCTGGTGTCACGCAGCCAGTCGCTAAGAATAAAGTGGACACCACAAGGGTAGATAAAATAGTTAATTTTCTCATTTTGAAATCCTTTATTGGCACTATAGAAATAGAGAACCTTACTATTAATCAAATAGAGATTAATACGCAATTCAACTCTGGCTATGGTGGCGGTGCTCAGCCTATTGCGTTGTCTCACTGCGCGCGCCCTCAAAAGCTAAAATTGCGCGCTTCACCGGGGTTCCCCAATGATAGCCACCCAGCTCACCAGATTTTCGTAACACCCGATGACAGGGAATAATGAAGCTGACTGGATTCCGTCCCACAGCCGTGCCAACCGCGCGCACAGCCTTTGGATTTTGGATGGATTGCGCGATGTTGGAGTAAGTCGTGACATATCCCGATGGAATGCGCATCAGCGCCTCCCAAACTTTGATTTGCAGTGGCGCGCCCATCACATGTAGGTCGACATTGCCTTTGCCTGCAAACGTGGCTTCAACCCAGGATGCTAAACGGTTTGGCTTTTCCTCGAAAAGTGCCAGTGGCCAGCGGTTCACTAAATCATCGCGAGCCTGATCACGCCCCATTTCGCTTGCAAAGCCGAGCCCGCAGAGGCCACGGTTGGTTCCCATTGCGATAACCTCGCCAAAGGGACTTGAGAACCAGCCTTCATATATGGTGAGCCCCGCACCTTTAATAGCATAGTCGCCGGGGCTCATAGCTTCCCAGCGGATAAACAGATCATGCAGGCGCCCACTTCCTGAAAGGCCTACTGAATCTGCAGTCATTAGGGTTGTGCATTTGTCACGCAGGAGAGTTTTGGCATACCCTACGGTCAAATAATGTTGATATTTTTGAGGCGATATTCCCGCCCAAGTAGAGAATTTTCGTTGAAAATGTGCTGGGCTCAGATCCATCAAACGAGAGAGCTCTTCGAGGCCCAACACGTGATCTGCCGCATCGATCGTTTCAATAGCGCGTCGGATAACTCCGTAATTATATGTATCTTCTGACTGCATCTGCATTCCCACCTAGGGTCTACAATAGTCATTTGTGCTAGTATGACGACCCAAAAACTGCTGTTTAATCATTGAGGCAAGTTGCGTATAGCTGAGGAATGTCAAAACAACTTTCATATTCGGCAATGCGTGAGATATTTTCGCGATTTTCACTTAGCGAGCCTGAACCAAAGGGCGAGCTTCATCATTTGAACGTCTACACGTTGGTCGTGGCGGTAGCCCTATCGGCTCAAGCCACGGATAAGGGTGTGAACAAAGCCACTAAATCCTTGTTTTCCATTGTAGATTCCCCAAAAAAGATGCTGGATCTTGGTGAAGACGGCTTAGTGGAACACATCAAAACCATTGGCCTGTATAAGACTAAGGCTCGCAATATTATGAAGATGGCTAAAATACTTATCGAAGATTTTGATGGTGATGTGCCTAACTCGCGTGCTGCGTTGCAAAGCCTGCCGGGGGTTGGCCGCAAGACTGCAAATGTCGTGCTGAATATGTGGTGGCACCAACCGGCTCAAGCCGTGGACACGCATATTTTTCGGGTGGGAAACCGCGCTGGAATTGCCCCTGGCAAAACTGTTGATCATGTGGAGCGCGCAATCGAAGACAATGTCCCTGCTGATTTTCAGTTGCATGCGCATCATTGGTTGATATTGCACGGTAGATATATTTGTGTAGCGCGAAAGCCAAAGTGCAGGGCCTGTATCATCAATGATCTGTGCCAATTTGAGGAGAAGACCCAGTGAGCAAGCCGTATCAAGTGGTTGGCATTGGCAATGCCGTGTCGGACGTAATTGCCAAAACTAGTGATATATTTTTGGCTGAAAATGGTGTCGAAAAAGGTATCATGCAGCTTATTGATCAGCCGAGGGCTGAGGCGTTATTTTCTGTGATGGACGCGCGCACGGAAACACCAGGCGGATCGGTAGCCAATACGATTTCTGGTCTTGGATCCTTGGGTGTGCGTACAGCTTTCATTGGGCGGGTCGCAGATGACGAATTAGGTCTTTCATATGCCGTAGCTATGGCTAAAGAGGGTACAGAATTTCCCAACCCACCAGTAGCCAATGCTGCCTTGCCGACCTCACGTTCGATGATTTTTGTATCACCAGATGGTGAACGCTCGATGAATACTTATTTGGGAATTTCATCGGATGTGGGCCCTGCGGATGTATCAGAAGATGTGGTATCGAGCTGTGACGTGTTGTTCCTTGAAGGTTATTTGTTTGACAAAGATCCGGGTAAAGCCGCGTTTCGCAAGGCTGCTGATCAAGCCCGCCTCTCTGGAGCACGCGCAGGTATTTCACTGTCAGATCCGTTTTGTGTGGATCGTCACCGCGATGATTTTCGTACCTTAGTTTCTGGTCCATTAGATTTCTTTTTGTGCAACGAGGAAGAGTTAAAATCACTCTATCAGACTGAAGACCTTACGGTTGCACTTGCCTTGGGCGCAGCGGATTGTGATTTGGTAGTCTGCACACGTTCGGCGGAAGGCGTCTCGGTTTGCCAAGGCGAATCGCGTTGGGATGTCCCTGTCGTACCGCTTAAACTGGTTGATGCAACCGGAGCAGGCGATCAATTTGCAGCTGGGTTCTTATATGGTTTGGTTAAGGGGTTCGATATGGAAACCTGTGGCAAAATTGGTGGTATTGCTGCGGGTGAAGTTATTGCCCATATCGGCCCTCGACCAGCTGTTTCTATTGCTGAAATACTCAAGGCGCAGGGGATTGGGTGAACAGGACTGCAATGCCGGCTACGGCTGCTTTTATTTTTAGATTAAGGAGCTTACCCATGGGATATCTATATGATGACCAGAATATTTTCGCTAAAATTCTACGGGGCGAAATTCCAAATACTACTGTTTTGGAAACTGAACATTGCCTTGCGTTTCGCGACATTAGTGCACAAGCTCCAGAGCATGTTTTGGTAATTCCCAAAGGTCCCTATGTCTGCTTTGATCATTTTGCAAATACGGCCAGCGCTGAGGAAATTATTGATTTTACACGCGCCATTGGTCAGGTGACCTCAGCTCTTAAGGTTGACCCGGGCAGGGGTGGCGATGGCTATAGATTGCTGGCCAACACTGGCAAAGATGGGGTGCAAGACGTGCCACATTTGCATGTACATCTGGTGGCCGGCCGTCCGCTTGGGCGCATGTTGAGAGACTGTTAAGCCAGTTTCAGAACTATTTTGTGATTTCCAGGAATACATCCTGCAAATCAGGTTGTTCGGTTTGGATGTCCAGAATTTTCACATCTGACAGGCGCAACGCATCTAGAATCTCGCCGGGGGAGGTGCGGCTGCGGCTGTAGGTAAAAGCTATTCCGCCATCAGGCCGCGTAGTTTTTGTGACCCCTTTGGGCAATACAATAACACCTGCGGCATCCGCCTGCACCACTAGGGTTTTGGTGTCGAGCTTGGAGAGAAGGTTCGCTGTTGTATCCAAAGCCCGCAGGGACCCCTCATGTATGATCGCAATTTGATCGCACATTTCTTGAGCTTCTTCGAGGTAATGGGTGGTGAGGATCACTGTCATGCCGTCAGCATTTAATTGGCGCACATTGTCCCAAAGCATTTGGCGCAACCCGATATCGACGCCGGCTGTGGGCTCATCCAATACTAAAATTTGCGGGCTATGGACCAAAGCCTTACCCAACAGTAAACGCCGCCGCATGCCGCCGGATAGGCTGCGTGCGTAGGAGTTGGCTTTGTCTTCCAACCCAATCAGACGCAGAATTTCTGCGGTCCTACGTTGATTTTTTGGCACACCATACAGCCCGGCTTGCATGTCCAACGAAGCGCCAGGTGTGAAAAATGGATCGAGGTTCAGCTCCTGTGGCATCACCCCAATGGCAGCTCGAGATTGCCGTGGGTTCTCATCCTGATCAAAGCCCCATATTTTTACTGTGCCAGACGATTTCTTGACCAGGCCCGCCAAAATATTAATCAATGTGGATTTGCCAGCGCCGTTTGGGCCCAACAAGCCAAAGATAGAGCCTCTTGGAATGTCGAGATCAATCCCCGAGAGCGCAGTTTTGGCTTCAGTTTTTTTGGTTGCCGCGTAGGTTTTTCGCAACCCGTGCAACTCAATTGCATTTTGTGACATATTTGGCCTTTCAAAGTGCTTGTGGGTTGCGCTTGTTTTGGTATCTTAGCCTGCGACACATGCGGGGCAATGCCCAACAGCAACCAAAAGGCTAAAAAATGATAACTCAAGCACCCGAGACAAAAATTGTAGACGCGTTGCGTGTGGCCTGTGATGGTGGCGAAGGCGCTTTGGGTCATCCACGCGTCTGGCTACAAATACCAAATGACCATGGCTGGGTAGAATGCCCTTATTGTGACGCGAAAATGGTGCATAAGGATTTTGAAGGTAAGGTATAAACTACCCCACAAACCTAATTAATGAATAAACTAGGGATATTAACAACATGGCATTTGGCAAAGGACATCACCTGCACCTGATCGACGGGTCGGCGTTTATCTTCCGAGCCTATCACGCTTTACCACCATTGACGCGCAAATCAGATGGTTTGCCAGTTGGGGCTGTGGCTGGATTTTGCAACATGCTGCAACGCTATGTGGAAAGTAACACTGGGCCAGAAGCACCCACGCATGTGGCGGTGATTTTTGACCATTCTGGCAAGACCTTTCGCAATGATATGTATGATAAATACAAAGCCAACCGGCCGCCTACGCCTGAAGATTTGATACCCCAGTTTCCCTTGACCCGTGAAGCTACTCGGGCCTTCAATGTTGCGTGCAAAGAAGTTGAGGGTTTTGAGGCTGATGACATCATCGCTACTCTGGCCTGCCGCGCGCGCGATGCGGGCGGTAGCTGTACCATCATCAGTTCTGACAAGGATATGATGCAATTGATCGGTGGTGGTGTGGTCATGCTGGATGCAATGAAGAACAAGATAATTGATCGCGAAGGTGTGGTTGAGAAGTTTGGTGTATATCCAGAGCGTGTGGTGGATGTACAGGCTTTGGCGGGTGACAGTGTTGACAATGTTCCGGGCGCGCCAGGCATTGGGATCAAAACTGCAGCTTTGCTTATCAACGAATATGGCTCTCTAGAAGAGCTTTTAGGCCGGGCTAGTGAAATCAAACAGCCAAAGCGCCGAGAAAGCCTTTTGGACAACCGTGCACAGATTGAGATGTCCAAACGATTGGTGCAGCTGGACTGTGATATGGCTTTGGACTTCACAATTGATAGTCTGGAAGTTCAAGACCCAGAGCCCAAAGACCTGCTTGATTTTGTGTCAAAAATGGAATTTCGGACTCTGACCAAGCGCTTGGCAGAAAAGCTGAAGGTTGAAGCCCCTTTGATCATTGAGACTGTTGAGACTGAAGGCATTAATGATGTGCCGCAATCCGTTCTTATTGATCCCAGTAAATATGAAACAATCCGAGACACCGCCAGCTTGCAGGCCTGGATTGATCGCATTTATGTGCGTGGCTATGTGGCCGTGGATACCGAAACCACTGGCCTGAACGAAATGCGTGCTGATCTGGTGGGGGTGTCTTTGTGCGTTGATGCTGGGCAGGCGGCTTATTTACCACTCAGCCATAAGGCGGGCCAAGCGGATGATTTGTTTGGTACTGATGCATTGGCCGAGGGTCAGATGGAGCAGGCTACGGCATTAGCCATGCTAAAAAATATGCTGGAAGATTCTACAATTCTGAAAATTGGCCAGAATATGAAATATGATGCCAAGATTTTGGCGCGTGTTGGCATTCAAATTGCGCCTATCGATGACACGATGCTGATGAGCTACGCCCAAAATGGTGGGCTGCACAATCACGGCATGGACTTTCTGAGTGAACGGTATCTCGGCCATGTTCCTATCTCAATTAAAACTCTGTTGGGTAGTGGAAAATCAGCCATTACCTTTGACCGCGTGCCTGTTGATGAGGCCACACGATATGCGGCTGAAGACGCCGATATTACCCTTCGATTGTGGCAATACCTCAAACCGCGCCTTCATCGTAATAAGGTAACCGTTGTCTACGAAACGCTAGAACGGCCTTTGGTGCCGGTCCTGGCTGAAATGGAGATGTATGGGATTAAAGTTGACCGCGATACATTGAGCCGTATGTCTAATGGATTTGCTCAGAAGATGGCTGGACTTGAGGCTGAAATACACGCGATGGCGGGGCGGAGTTTTAACGTTGGATCCCCCAAGCAACTGGGCGAAGTTCTGTTTGATGAGATGGCGCTTCCCGGCGGTAAAAAGGGTAAAACTGGAGCCTATGCCACGGGTGTGGATGTGTTGGAAGATCTGGCCACAGAGCATGAATTACCTGGTTTAGTGTTAGATTGGCGACAACTGAGTAAGCTGAAGTCAACCTACACCGACGCCCTGCAAGACCATATTCACCCAGACACTGGCCGTGTGCATACATCCTATTCTATCGCTGGGGCTATCACTGGGCGGTTGGCCTCGACCGACCCCAACCTACAAAATATCCCAATCCGCTCGGAAGAGGGACGAAAAATTCGGGAGGCTTTTGTGGCGGACACTGGCAAGACGCTGGTGGCCTTAGATTACTCACAAATTGAGCTGCGCATTTTAGCCCACATCGCGGATATCCCTAGCCTTAAGAGGGCCTTCGCCGATGGGATTGATATTCACGCGCTGACAGCGAGCCAAATGTTTGACGTGCCGTTAGATCAGATGACTGCAGAGGTGCGCCGCAAAGCCAAAGCTATTAACTTTGGTGTAATTTATGGGATTTCTGGTTTTGGTTTGGCCCGAAATTTGCGGATTCCACGCGCCGAAGCGCAGGCGTTTATCGACACCTACTTTGAAAGGTTCCCGGGTATTCGCGCCTATATGGACGATACGGTGGCCTTCGCCAAAGAGCATGGCTATGTGCAAACCCTGTTTGGTCGGCGCATTCATACACCGGAAATAGGGGCCAAAGGCCCACATGCGGGATTTGCCAAACGCGCAGCGATTAATGCGCCCATTCAGGGCACAGCAGCTGATGTAATTCGCCGTGCCATGGTGCGTATGCCTTTGGCTATCGCGCATTTGCCGGCGAAGATGCTGTTGCAAGTCCATGATGAATTGCTTTTTGAGGTGGAGGATAACGCAGTTGATGAGCTGACACTTATCGCCAAGCAAGTGATGGAAGGGGCCAGCCTACCAGTTGTCAAGCTGGACGTTCCGCTGATTGTGGAATCTGGATCGGGGCCAAACTGGGCGCTGGCGCATTAAAACTTCAGGCTATAAACTAAAGGGGTGAACCTATGGTGAAACGTGGTCTTTCTGTGGCAACGATAGCCGCACAAGCGGGTGGCTATATTGATGCGGCCAGTGGTGGCGTTGTGCCCCCCATCCAGCCTAGCACAACTTTTGTACGCGATCGTAACTACGCACTGCATGCCTCTGGAAATATCTATAGCCGCGATGACAATGATGTGGGTCGCGTGGCTGAGGGCCTGTTGGCGCAGTTGGACAATGCGCAGGCGGCGCTGTTATTCCCAAACGGGATGGCGGCGATTGCTGCGGTGTTTCGAGCGCTGCCGACGGGAGCTTGCGTGCTTGCCCAATCGCAAATCTATTGGGGTACGACCAAATGGCTCCGCGAATTCTGTACACGCCGGGGGCTGGTCTTGGTGGAGGCCCAGTTGAGTGATCCCACGCAAATGGAACAGCTTTGTATTACGCATAAACCTGATTTGGTTTTTATTGAGACCCCCTCAAACCCTTGGCTTCGATCTACGGATATCGCCCATGCCGCGGGCTGCGTGCATAGCCATGGCGGGCGGCTGGTCGTAGATGCGACGGCCGCCACACCAATTTTGACGCGGGCATTAGATTTTGGCGCAGACATCGTAATGCATTCCGCCACCAAGGGTATCAACGGGCATTCGGATGTTTTGGCAGGAGTTTTGGCCACAAAGGAGCCTGAGGTGGCCCATTGGCAGGCCATCGCCACAGATCGCCATGACGCCGGGGCGGTCATCAGCAGCTTTGACGCCTGGTTGTTGATCCGCTCTATACGTACGCTGCCCCTGCGGGTGGGGCGTATGTCTCAAAATGCGCAGGCTGTGGCTGAATATTTGCAAGTTCACCCTGCTGTTAAAACCGTGTTTTACCCCGGCCTACCAAACTTTGCGGGCCACGACGTTGCACGGCGGCAAATGTCGGGGGGGTTTGGCTCGCTTTTGTCCTTCTGCGTGAAGGGCGGCGGGGAGGATGCTCTGCGGGTTGCGGGTAAGTTAGATTTATTTCACCGTGCCACATCCTTGGGTGGGGTCGAAAGCTTGGTGGAGCATCGCCACACGATCGAACCGCACACCGGTATTCCTGAGAGCCTCTTGCGGGTATCAATTGGGATTGAGGATGTGGAGGATTTGATCGCAGATTTGGCGCAGGCTTTGGCGTGTTAATCCTGTTCAATAAGCCGTTCAACGTCTTATCTCAATTCACGGACCGCAGCCTAGAGGGGCGCGAACGGGAAACCCTATCTCCCTACATTCCTGTGCCGAATGTTTATCCTGCGGGCCGCTTGGATCGTGACAGCGAGGGGCTGTTGCTACTGACTGATGATGGCAAGCTGCAAGCGCGTATCACGCAGCCCAAGCACAAAATGCCAAAAATCTATTGGGTCCAAGTTGAGGGTGTCCCCGATGAGGCCGCCCTGACGCAGTTGCGCCAAGGTGTGATGCTCAAAGATGGCCGTACCCAAGCGGCCTCTGCGCGTTTGATAGTTGAGCCTGAACCACTTTGGCTTCGTGATCCCCCGATTCGTATTCGAAAATCTGTGCCAGACAGTTGGCTTGAAATGATCATTTCTGAGGGCAAAAATCGCCAAGTGCGCCGCATGACCGCCTCAGTGGGGCATCCAACCTTGCGTTTGATCAGAGCGCAAATTGGCGACTGGAGCCTTGGAAATTTGCAACCCGGAAGCTATTTCACCGCGACGTAAGGGCTTTGCAAACCGAAGTTGCTGGGTAACATGGACCCATGCAACATTTAAATCTCAAAATAGAAGGTGGTCTGGCCACCGTAACCCTGAACCGCCCAGTAAAGAAAAATGCTTTGTCGGAGCTATTGTTTGATGAACTTTATGAGGCGGGATTGAGCTTACAACAAACGCCGAGCCTACGCGCAGTCATTTTAAATGGGGCTGGGTCTGATTTTTGTGCTGGGATTGATCTTCAATTTTTGCAATCGCTTCTGCCGCGGTTGGATGAGGTGCGGACAAAAATGCGCAAAACACCGGTGGGTGAGGCCGCAAATTGGTTTCAAAGGCCTTGCTATATTTGGCGGCAACTTACTGTGCCCGTTATTGCTGCAATTGATGGGGTTTGCATTGGTGCGGGCCTACAATTGGCACTTTGTGCGGATATTCGTTTGGCAGGCCCTGCCACGCGCATGAGCATTATGGAGGCCAAATGGGGTTTGATTCCAGATATGGGCATGACCCAAGTCCTACCACAACTGATGCGTGGGGATCACGCTAAAGAGCTGATGATGACTGCGCGGATGTTGGATGCTGAGACCGCTCAGGCTGCGGGGCTGATTACCCGGATTGTCGTTAGTCCGCTCCAAGCGGCACAGGATTTAGCTATTGAGATTTTGGCCCACAGCCCTGAGGCAGTTAATGGCAGCAAAGCCTTGATTGACCAAACCTGGAGCCTGCCCCCTGGTGAGGGTCTGGCAATAGAAGCTGACATGCAGGCCAATATTATGGGCAGCCCAAATCAGATCGAGGCCGTCATGGCCGGATTAGCCAAACGACCGCCAAAATTTGTATGATGCGGTTTTGGTGGGCTAGGCGTCTAAGTCTGCTGATGGGATGATTGGAAAAAAAGTTAACTGGGAGCGTAGTCCAAACCAGCTTTTGCCCTCCCATGCCTCATGCACTCCAATTTCCACGAGCCGGTAAAAGCTTTTACGGTCGATTAAGGCTTCGAGATTAGTTCGCACTAACACATAGGGAGAAGGCTCTCCCGATTGGATGTCGCGCTCAACCCGGATTGGATGATCGGGACCCGCGATCATTTGGTCGCCAACCTGTGTTGTGAAGTGTAGATTGCCCTCAATTTTATCAAAATCAACCGCAACAAATGGTGCGTCATCGACTGTGATTCCGACTTTCTCAACTGGGGAGACAAGGAAATATTTACCATCTTCACGCTTTAGAATCGAGGAAAAGAGTTTTACTAGCGCAGGCCTACCAATTGGAGTGCCCATATAAAACCAAGTCCCATCGCGGGCGATGCGGATATCAAGGTCGCCGCAAAATGGCGGGTTCCATAAATGGATTGGTGGCAAGCCCTTGCCCTTGGTGGCAGCCGACACGCTGGCTGCAAGGTTCTCTGCGGATGGGTCCCCAATAGTTTGTCCACTCATATCATTTGTCATCCCTTTTTCTTAAGCTAACATATATATAGAACACACATAAATGAACACGGGGCAATGTCATGACTAAAGCCGTTACGCTGATTACTCAAATCGAAGGCCTGAGTAAAAAACTGGACCAGGCGCGCAGCATGATCCGCGAAGTTTTTATTGGTCAAGATCGGGTGGTGGATTTGGTTCTCACCACGCTTTTATGCGGTGGGCATGGGATTTTAGTTGGATTGCCGGGGCTTGGCAAAACCCGATTGGTTGAGGCTCTGTCAACGGTGATGGGGCTGCATGGCAACCGGGTACAATTCACGCCTGATCTTATGCCTACGGATATCTTAGGCTCTGAAGTTTTGGAGACGGGGTCGGATGGGAGCCGATCCTTCCGGTTTGTGCAGGGCCCAGTGTTTTGCGAGCTGCTGATGGCCGATGAAATCAACCGCGCCAGTCCGCGCACGCAATCGGCGCTGCTGCAAGCGATGCAGGAGAAGTCTGTCACTGTGGCTGGGCAAAACCGGCCCCTGGGCACTCCATTTCATGTGCTGGCTACTCAAAACCCAATTGAGCAAGAAGGCACATATCCATTACCAGAGGCGCAGCTGGACCGGTTTTTGCTCGAAATCCAAGTGCCCTACCCAGACCGTGCGACTGAGCGTGAGATCCTTTTGGCGACCACTGGCACCGAGGTAGCTGCATTGGAGGCTGTGTTTAATCCAGGCCAATTGTTGGCGGCGCAAACTTTAATCCGCCGCATGCCTGTGGGCGATGCAGTGATGGAGCTAATTTTGGACTTGGTACGCGCCTTTAGGCCTGACGATGCCTCGGCTACTGCGGTGGTGCGTGAGAATATGCGATGGGGCCCGGGGCCGCGTGCGGCGCAGGCTCTTGTGTTGGCGGTCCGGGCGCAGGCGTTGTTGCGGGGCTCATTTTCGCCCTCGCCAACGGATGTGGCAGAACTTGCCCCGGCTGTGTTGAACCACCGCATGGCGCTGGGCTTTGGTGCTCGCGCACGTGGCATGACGCAATTAGAGCTGATTGCTGAGGTGACGGAGGTGATTGTGCACCAGAAAGCGGTCGCTTGACCACTCAGTTTTCATTAAATGAAGCGCTTGAGCTGACGTCAGACTGGCCGCAGCTATTGGCTCAGGCTCAGCGACTTGTAAATAGTTTTACCCTTGGCGGGCATGGGAGGCGCAGGGCAGGGGTTGGTGATGTATTTTGGCAATTTCGATCGGCGCAAATGGGAGATAGCCTCCGGATGATTGATTGGCGCAGATCAGCCCGGGCTGATGATCGATATGTGCGTGAGAACGAGTGGCAAGCTGCGCAATCGGTGCAATTCTGGGTCGACACGTCTACCAGCATGCTGTTCGCCAGCCAAGGTGTTAGCAAACACCAACGCGCCGCAACTCTGGCGCTCTCCGTTGCAATATTGCTGAGCAATGCAGGTGAAAAAGTGGGATCTAGCGATAAGTTGCTGCCGGCAAAATCCGGGCGAGCCCAAATTTCTGCATTAGCACATCTGTTCAACCGCACGCCGGATCATGATTTTGGAAGCCCTCAAGCTGATGACCTGAAACCTCATAGTATAGCAGTGTTTGTGTCAGATTTTTTTGGTGATTTTGCCGAGCTTGAGCGTTCTGTCACGGCTGCCGCTGATCAGCAGGTCTATGGCGCACTTTTGATGGTTTTGGATCCGCAAGAGGTCAGTTTCCCATTTTCGGGCCGGACGCTGTTTGAGAGCATGTCCGGCGATTTGCGCCATGAAAGCCAAAAGGCAGATGGTTTGCGCGCAAAATATCTTTCGGTGTTACATGATAGACAAGTGGCGCTGGCATCATTAGCGCAATCTGTTGGCTGGCAATTTCATTGTCACACAACGGATCAACTGGCATCCAGTGGGTTGATGTGGTTGTACCAAGCTTTGGAATATCGCCGATGAATGTCTTTGGGGTCTTGGGGTTCACAACCCCGTGGCTTCTGCTCGGCTTGCTGGCCGTGCCTATTCTATGGATGTTGTTGCGTGCCGTGCCACCGGCTCCAACGCGCCGCCGGTTTGGCGGTGTGGCGCTGCTGTTACGTCTTACAGATGATGATCTGCAGGCTGATAAAACACCTTGGTGGATTTTGCTGTTGCGGGCTTTGGTTGTCGTTAGTTTGATTGTAGGGCTTTCTGGACCGGTTTTGAATCCGATTGCTATGGCTGATAAAACCTCTGATTTACTGATAGTGATGGAGGGTAGCTGGGCCGATGCCCCGGATTGGGCTGCGCAAAAGGAAGAAGCTTTGCGCGTGGCCCAACAGGCTGCAACTTATGGACGTAAGGTTGCATTTTTACAACTTACTGCGCCCAGCGGCGCAGTGGTTTTCTCAGCGGCATCCCTTGCGCAAAAACAGATTCAAACAGCCGAGCCTAAGGCTTGGCGGCCTACGGCTGGTGCGCTCGAGCTGATTGCAGGACTTGGGGATTTTGACAGCTATTGGATGGCATCGGAATTGGATTGGCCCGGCCACGCTGAACTTGTCACGGAACTATTGGCACACGGTCAGGTGGTGGTTTCACCCTCCAAAACTTCCTCCATCGGATTACTGCCCATCACCGTACTGGCGCGGGGTATTGAGGTTCATGCAATCCGATTGCAGGCAGGTAAGCCATGGCAAATACGCGTTGACCTGATTGGGCTCGACCCTTCTGGGATAGAGCGTAGTCTCCAAACCATTGGGCTGGCTTTTGAGGTGGATGAGCTGCGGGTATCACAGGTCGTCGAGCTGCCACAGGAAATGCGCAATCGTATTTCACGGGTGATTTTGACTGGCCACCGGTCGGCTTCGGCGGTGCGCTTGGCTGATGACCGGATCAAACGGCCGGAGATTGCTATTCTCTCTGGCAAAATTGCAGGCCGTGAAGGGCTGACCCTTTTGTCGTCAGATCATTACCTCACCCAAGCGCTTTCGCCGGTGGCGGATTTGATTGGTGGAACATTGGAAGATGTGCTCTTGGCCAACCCTGATATGATTGTTCTTGCAGATATGGCCCAAATTGGTGCCAAGGCCGCACTGGAGGACTGGGTGACCCAAGGGGGCACTTTGATACGCTTCGCTGGCCCTCGCCTGGCAGCGGCGAGCTTCAACTCCCAGGAGGATAATCCGCTTTTGCCAGTCAGACTGCGCGCTGGTGGGCGCACTGTGGGTGGGGCGATGTCTTGGGGCGCTCCCAAAACGCTACAGGCCTTCGAGGTTCATACACCCTTTTATGGCCTGCCCACCCCGGATGAGGTGAGGGTTACGGCTCAGGTGTTGGCTGAGCCGGGCCCCAATTTAGCCGCGCATGTGATTGCAAGATTGAATGATGGTACGCCATTGGTGACCCGCAAGCTACTTGGCCAAGGTCAGGTAGTCTTGTTCCATGTCACTGCCAACACGGATTGGTCAAACCTGCCGATCTCTGGGTTGTTTGTGTCTATGCTAGAGCGGTTGTCCGTGATTGGATTCTCAGGAAGTTTTGAGCAACAAGTCTTGACGGACAATACTTGGCAGCTTGTGCAGGTGCTGGATGCCTTTGGAAGCTTAAAAAATGTTGGGGATCGTGCCGGCGTTAAAGGTGAGTTTTTGGCCTTGGAGGGTGTCACTTCTGAGACGCCGGCAGGGGTCTATCAAGCGGACGATCGCCGTTGGGCGCGCAACATCTTAAAACAAGACAGCGTTTTCACTGCAACTAGTTGGCCCACTGCCGTGCAGTTGGTGGGGCAGGTGGCGCCAAGATCGAAAGCTCTTGGCGCTTGGTTTTTAGTCGCAGCCTTGACCTTGCTGGCAGTAGATATTTTAGTGGCGCTTTCAATCTCTGGCAAGCTGAGGGGTGGGCCTATAGTGGCTTTGGCCTGTGTTGTGATGGTGGGTCTTAGTGCTGAGGACTTGGCCGCACAAACAGCTCAAGATCGCGCCATACAGGCGACGCGGGATGTTGTTTTGGCCTATGTCAAGACTGGAGATGTGGCCCAAGATGAAATTTCACACGCAGGGTTGACTGGGCTGTCTCTGGCGCTCAATCAGCGAACATCGATTGAGCCTGTAAGCCCAATGGGCATTTCGTTGGGATCTAATGAATTGGCATTTTATCCCCTTTTATATTGGCCTATCACGCTGGGGCAAAACCGCCCAAATGTGGATGAGTTGCGCAAATTGAACCGCTATATCAAAGGTGGTGGGATGATCTTATTTGACACCCGAGACAGCGAAATTGCCCTATTTGGAAAAAGCACCAAAGAGGGTCGCCTACTGCAAGAGATTGCAGCAGGCCTGAATTTGCCGCCCATCTCACCGATTCTGCAAGACCACGTTCTCACAAGAAGTTTTTACCTTTTGCAAGAATTCCCTGGGCGATCTGCGCGCGGCACAATTTGGGTGGAAGCCCCGCAAAGCTCTGAGCATGCAATTGAAGGCATGCCATTTCGCAATCTCAACGATGGTGTGACACCGGTAGTGATTGGCGGTAATGATTGGGCGGCCGCATGGGCTGTGGATAAGGCAGGCCAACCACTTTTGCCGATTGGGCGCGGTATGTCTGGTGAGCGGCAACGCGAGATTGCTCTACGGTTTGGCATTAATTTGATTATGCATGTGCTTACAGGGAATTATAAATCTGATCAGGTGCATGTGCCGGAACTTTTGAAGAGGCTCGGCGAATGATGGGCAACACTATTTTGTTTGATCCGTCGATCCCACTGATCCTGATGGCTGCCTTGGTGCTGGCCCTTCTTGCCCTGTTGGCTCTGGCTGTTGCGCGGCGATTGTCGGGGTGGCCTTGGCGGGGGGGTGCAGCGCTTTGTGTATTTTTGGCTTTGTTGAACCCATCGGTGAAAACTGAAGAACGCCAGCCTGAGGCAGACATTGTGATTGTGGTGGTGGATCGCTCGTTGAGCCAAGGCTTGGCCAATCGGCCTGCTCAAAATGAGGCTGCACTGGCCCATATGACAGCAGCCTTAGAGAGCAGGCCCAACACGCAAATGCGGATTGTAGAGGTACGCGATGCGCCTGGAGCTGGCGGCTCGCTGGTAATGGGGGCTTTGGCGCAGGCTTTGGCAGAAGAGCCAGAAGACCAGATTGCTGGTGCGATCGTGATTTCAGATGGCCAAATTCACGACGCGGAATTAGCGCCAAATATGGAGCTTCCCGTACATCTGTTGCTGACCGGGGAGCCGCAGGACTGGGACCGTCGGTTGGTAGTGAAAAATGCCCCAGGCTTTGCTATTTTGGGCGAACCAGTAGTATTATCGTTGTTGGCTGAAGATCAAGGCGTAGCCCCCGAGGCGGACTTTGCAGATCTCATGCTCTCGGTGGATGGTGGGCCTAAACAACACTATCAAATCCCATTGAACCAAGAGATTGAAGTGGAAATCAACCTAAAACATGGGGGTACGAACATTCTACAGTTGTCCACACCAAAATTGGATGGAGAGTTGACGGACCGCAACAATGGTGCGGTGGTGCAGATCAATGCTCTGCGCGACCGGCTAAGGGTGTTGCTGGTTTCGGGGGTTCCGCATCCCGGCGAGCGAACTTGGCGCAATTTGTTGAAATCTGACAGCAGTGTGGATCTTGTACATTTCACAATCCTCCGCCCACCAGAAAAACAAGATGGCGTGCCCGTCACAGAATTGTCTTTGATTGCCTTCCCAACGCGTGAGTTGTTTCTGGAGAAAATTGGTGAGTTTGATTTGATTATTTTTGATCGCTACAAACGCCGTGGCCTTTTACCGGCTGAATATTTTGAGAGCATCGTCAATTATGTCCGAAATGGGGGGGCTATTTTGGTTGCCGCGGGTCCAGATTATGCTGGGGTGAATAGCCTCTATCGCTCTCCTTTGGGGACTATTTTGCCGGGCCGTCCAACGTCGCGGGTATTTGAGGAACCAATTTTGCCCACCGTGACTGATATAGGCCGCAAACATCCGGTGAGTGAAAGCCTTGAGGCTTTTGCACCGCAAGAGGGCTGGGGTCGATGGATGCGCCAAATTGAGGTTGAGACCACTTCTGGCGATGTATTGATGACGGGTTTGCAAGGGCGGCCGTTGCTTATGGTGGACCGCGTTGGGGACGGGCGCGTGGCGCTCTTGGCCTCCGATCATGCGTGGCTATGGGACCGTGGCTTTGAGGGTGGCGGGCCGCAGGCGGAGCTGCTGCGACGTTTGGCACATTGGTCGATGAAGGAACCTGATTTGGAAGAGGAGGCGCTGTTGGCGACGGTCACCGCTAACGGTTTGTTGGTAACCCGCCGCAGCTTAACTGACGAGGCTGTATCTGCGCTCGAGGTGACTACGCCAAGCGGTGAAATCATCACAGTGACCTTGGTGGAAGTGGCTGCAGGTCGATATGAGGGGATGATTTCAAATGATGAGCTGGGGCTCTACCGCCTGCGCTCTGATGGGCTGGAAGTGGTGGCCGCCTTGGGCCCGGTGGCTCCTCGAGAATTTGTTCAAACCATTGCATCCGCTGAGACATTAAGGCCGACGCTGGCAAAAACGGGCGGTGGTGTTATGTTGATTTCCGAAGGTTTTCCAAAGTTGCGCGATGTCCGAAGTGGCCGGCCTGCCCACGGGTTAGGCTGGATTGGCTTGGTTGCGCGCGATGCCTTTACGGTTCAAGGCGTACAGATCAAGCCGTTTCTTCCAGCGTGGATTTATCTGTTGCTGGTTGCCGTGGGCTTGGTCGGTGGGTGGCTGCGGGAAGGCCGTCGTTCTTCATAATCAGTCGTTGTTGCTTACGCCAGCTTTTAAAAGGGCACTGGCCTGAGATGAAAATTCACGGCTCCACAGCATCCAAAGAGTGACTAAAAAGGCAGCCAGTAAAACCGGAGCTCCGGCCAACCATGCCAGCGAGGCTAGGGCAAAGTACATGGCTCTTAGCCCACGGTTAAAGCTTAAAGCCGCACGAATATTTATCTCACCGGCCATAATGGCGCGCGGAATGGCTTGCGGGTGGTTGGGGTCATTTGGCACTGCCGCCATTAAAACAGCGCAATAGCCAAACAAGCGGCTGGACCAAACGAATTTTAAAAAGGCATAGACCAAAAACAAAGCGGCAAATGCCAGCTTGATTTGCAACTTCAGCGACGTTGCCTCCTCCGATTGTGTCAGGGCATGAGTGAGCTCAACCAAACGGTCTGGTGAGCCCATCATGGCCAATAGGCCGCCGATTGAAATTAAAGAGGTTGAGCCAAAAAATGCTGTACTTTGGCGTAAGGAGCCTAGGATTTGTGCATCAAAAATTCTTGGGTCGCGATCCACAAAGGCTAACATCCAGGCACGGCGATAAAAGGACATTAAGGATGTCACAGAAGGCCGGCGCTTTGGTGGGTTCTCGATTAAATACCCCATGATCAGGGCGGCTAATAGCCCAAAACCTACTACGTAGAAGTCCCAAGGCATTAGAGCTGCAAAAATTATATCAAAAATCATACTGCGATAGTATCATAGTATTTATACTTGCGATCCCCAAAAATTGGTTATATTTATTTACCAATTGGAGGTTTTGATATGGAAATGCCACGGCCGAATTCGGAAATCTTGCTGAAAAAGGCAAAAGTAGCTGCCGCATTGCGGGCTGTTTTGCCCTATGATGCGGTGATCGATGACCCGTCTGAAACCCGGGCTTATGAATGTGATGCGCTCACGGCTTACCGATGTCCACCGATGATTGCCGTTTTGCCTGACACGACAGAACAGGTATCAGATATTTTGAAGATTTGCTATCGCGAAGGTGTTCCTGTGGTGCCACGCGGATCTGGTACGTCTCTGGCCGGTGGTGCTTTGCCAACGGCCGATTGTGTAATTCTAGGCGTGGCCAAGATGAACCAAGTGCTAGAAACAGATTACGAAAATCGACTGATCCGCGTGCAAAGTGGGCGCACAAATTTGAGTGTCTCTGGCGCCGTTGAGGAGGAAGATTTCTTTTATGCACCAGATCCGTCCAGCCAGTTGGCCTGCGCCATTGCTGGCAATATTGCGATGAATTCAGGTGGCGCGCATTGCTTGAAATATGGCGTGACAACAAACAACCTTTTGGGCGTCACAATGGTCATGATGGACGGTGAAATTGTTGAGATCGGCGGTGGCTACCTTGATGCATCTGGCTTGGATATTTTGGGAGTCATCTGTGGCTCGGAAGGGCAGCTAGGTGTGGTGACTGAAGCCACACTACGAATTTTACCCAAGCCTGAGGGTGCACGCCCAGTGATGATTGCTTTTGATAGCAACGAAGTAGCGGGAGCCTGCGTAGCTGATATCATTAAGGCGGGTGTTTTACCTGTGGCTATTGAATTTATGGACCGTCCAATTATTGAGATTTGTGAGAACTTTGCAAAAGCTGGGTATCCAGAGTGTGAAGCGCTGTTGATTGTTGAGGTGGAAGGTTCAGAAGCCGAAATCCAAGACCAACTCGACCGCATCTGCACTATTGCGCAGAAACACAGCCCCGTGGAGCTGCGCCAAAGTCAATCTGACACTGAAAGTGCTGCAATTTGGCTGGGCCGTAAATCAGCTTTT
>Ga0302136_1000303_pt1 | contig 24355 bp, 17 predicted proteins | sample CBN3_20m_MG_FD_203116 | JGI IMG/M metagenome (GOLD analysis project Ga0302136, IMG submission 203116) | Marine microbial communities from Western Arctic Ocean, Canada - CBN3_20m | ecosystem: Environmental > Aquatic > Marine > Oceanic | place: Canada: Western Arctic Ocean | collected 2017-09-15
CCGGTGGCGGACGCCGCGCCGGCGCTGGTTTTCGTCTTCGTCGTCGCCGCGACGTGGTTCCGGTCAAGAGGCACCGCGCTTCTTCACACCTGGAGAACATGGCAAGCAATCGGGCCCGCGCTCGCGGCTGTGTACACGCACGTCGTGTGCGTCGCGTCGCGGTGCCCGGCGGCGCTCGCCCGGTGGCTGGACGACGAAGACTTGGCCGAAGGCGAGGACTTTGCGGAAAACGCAAAACTGCTCCAGAGTTTGCAGAGTTTGGCGTTTTCCGTTCGCGTCGTCGCCGCGGTTGCGGGCGAAACCTTGCTCGCGGATTGCACGAGGCTGGCGCGTGGGTTGGTACCCAGAGGTGTGACCTGCGTGTGCGCCCTAGCCGCGGTTTACTCGCTGGAAATGCACGCCTCGCACCTGCAAGGAATAGGGTCGGTGATTGTACGTGTTGCGCGTTTCCCAAATCCGCCGGCGCGACGTTTACCGCCCCTGGTCGAGTGCACTACGGCTGTAACATTTACTGGCACATGTACAACTACACACGGCACACACGCACTGTTACCTGCGTTTTATGGAGTACAGTCGGAAAGTCTGGTACCACTACGGAACTACCCAATCCCGGATATACGCGTTACGAAGTACACCCGTACTCGCCGACGGAAGAGACTGACCCTTTTCTTTTACAATCACAGGTCATCGCGGGCGCGTACGCGGCTTGGATCCTGGCGCGGTGCGACTCGGTTTCCGTGTCGGAGCGGTGGCAAGCCGTGGAGTGCCTCGGCGCGCTCGTGCTGAGCTCTGTGTTGAGTACGTGGCGTAGGTACCAGATGGCGCTGGAGCGGTACGAAAACATCGGGGCGATTCGGGGTGAAACCGACCGCCTCCGGGAAGCGCGAGGGGACACGAAACGGTTCATGGCTTTTCTGTTTCACGAAATCCGCGTGCCGCTTTCGGTGATTTCCCTCGGGATTCCGTCGCTGCGAGATCACGTGTTTGATTTGTCCGCACTCAACGACTACAACGGCACCGACGATGAAACGCTCGTAATGGAACACCAACACGCAGTGGAAACCGCGGATTTGATGGGACGGTCCATGGACGTCGTGCAGCGCGTGTTAGGGGACGTGCTCGATTTGTTGCACGCGTCCACGGATGAAACGAGTAAGGGCCTTTCCCATTCAACACATTCCGCCGGTACCTGATTGCCCATACTCGTTCTGCGAAGGGAGCATTACGACCAGAAGGGCGCATTCCCTCGGACTGTTACCACGACTGTTTACGTAATACCAATCCCGGATATACACATCACGACCGACTGACCCTTTCTTTTTGTTCGTGCCAGGCGCGTCGCTGAGCCCGGAGTGGACGGACTTGGGCAGCTTGGTAAACACCGCGATTTCCGCGAGCGCGGGCATGTTCGAACGAGGCGGCGCGGTGTTGACCCCGGGTTTACCACGCGAGGCGGGTGAGAAACTCGCCAAAATCGCGGTCCTGGTAAGGGCCTTTCCCAATCACCACATTCCACCTCCCTGATTGCCCATACCCCGACTGACATTTCTTTTTTTACAATCAGGTGGACCCCCCCCGGCTGCGCCGCGCCCTGGACGCTATTCTCGCCAGCGCCAGGTAAGTATTTCCATTTACCACATTCCGCCTCCCTGAATGCCCATACGAGACTGACACTTTCTTTTTTATCTCTCAGCGGAATCACGCCACCCGGCGGGGTGACCCGGGTCACCGTGGAGGTCACGCCAATCGGCGCTCCCGTTGATGGCAGCGTCGCCGCGACCGCGGCGACCGCGGCTGGGTTTTCAAAAGAAAAATACGCCGAGCAATGGACCGTTGTGGATATCGTGTTGGTTTCCACGCGCGTGGAAACGAACGAGAAATGGTTCGCGGAGCTTGACGTTGGAAAAATCGTCGCCGGAGATTTGAGGACCGGCGTCGAGGGCGGGCCCGGTTTAGCAAAAAAAACAACCAAAGCCCTAGCCCCCACCACCACCGCGGACGAGTTGCTTAAAATGCTTCGCGAGCCCCTGCACCGCGCGGCGGGGGCGGCGAGGGCGCCGCGATGGAGCATGTGCGACGTTTCGGTTGACACGGACGAGCGCGTCGCGGCGGAGGCGCTCATTGGCGACGCCGATTCGCACGCACGCGACCGCGTGTTCGCGCCAGCCGCCGCGGCGCTTGACCTACACGTCGCGCGTATGCTTTGCGAGCTTCACGGAGGTGAGATTGTGGTGCGGGACGTGCCTGGTGGGGGACACGGTGCGGGTGACGCAGGCGGCGGGGGAACCGCGATTTGCATACGCGTCCCGGCGTTGACGTGCGCGATGGACCGGCTCATGACGGAACGCGCGCGCAGCACCGGCGAAGCGCGTGCGGCGGCGGGCCCGTGGAACAACCCGTTCGCCACGCGGATTCCGGATAGCCCGGGCGGGGCGACGCTAAGGAGGATGGGGTCAATTTCACGGCCGCCGTCGAGGATGGGCGCGGGTGCGACAAACGAACAGACGCGCGACGAGTTGGAGCGCGTCGCGAGTCGGTTGGCGCACCGAGGTGGGAGCTTCGCCAACGAAAGCGACGCGCTTCGTGGGAACGAGAGGGTGCACGACCTCGACGCCATGCCCCGGTCGGTTCGCGTCTCAAGAGCGTCTCCTCCCACGACTAATTACCCATACAACCCGGCCCCGACATTCAACGTCGCCGCCGTCGCGACGGTCGCGGCGGCGGAGGCTCGGCAAAAAAGCGAAGAAGCGCGCCGCGCCGCGCGGTTGCGATCGGAGCTGGGCGCGCTGCTTGCAGGGACTGGATCCCCTTCGCATCACCCCAGTGTCTCCCCAGGTTTTCACGCCAGTGTCACGAAGCGCAACTACGACGCGTCGCGGGCGAAAGACGCGGCGTTTCTCAACACCAACAACAGGTCGTTCCGGTACGAAAACGACGCGCCCACTGTGACGGCGCCGGCGGCGGCGGTTGGGGGGGCGGGCTCGCCTCCCACGCTTGCGTCCACGGAGACGTCGGACGGCGACGACCGAACGGGCGTTGGCGCTCCGGGTATTAAGCGTGGCAGCGCCGGCGACCCGCGATCCACGGGCGGTGCGGGGAAACGATCCAGGACGAGTTCGGATCAAGAAACGTCCTCCGACGAGAACGAACACGTGAAGAACTTGAATCCGGCGAACGTTGGTACCCAAAACAAGCCGCCTTCCGTTTTGGTCGTGGAGGACAGCGTCCCGACGCGCACGATGCTGGCGCGTTTGCTGCGAAGGCTGGACCTCGAGGTAACGGAGGTTGGCAACGGGTTGGAAGCGGTCCGGGTTTGCGCGTCGAGGGCCACGCAACGCGGGGGCGACGTGGCGAAGCCGTTTGATTTGATCCTGATGGACAAAGAGATGCCTGTTATGGACGGGCACGAAGCCACCGCGACGCTTCGGCGAAACGGCGTCACCTCGCCGATCATCGGAATCACCGCCAACGTGCTGTCAAGCGACCGCGACGTGTTCATCAGCCACGGGTTGAGCGACTTTTTACAGAAACCCGTGTCCCGAAACGATTTCGTCGCCGTGCTTCAAAAACACGGTTTGTGCGGGTGCGACCCGTTCCGGGCGGCGGATCGATCCGCGAATGCGAGCGCGCAGAAACGACAAAAAACGCCCGAGACCAAGACGGGCGTGGACGAAAACCGAGGAGCACACCGCGAAGCGCCGCCTGGCACCGGCGCGCGCGCGACGCGAGGGTGACCGCGGTGACTGCGGATGAGCAACACATCGGCACGACCCTGGAATACATCGGTTTCGTCACTTTTAACAATAGACCTTTAGCGGGGTGGCGCACCTAGCCGCGATTTGTGTCGCCCCACGCCAACGCAAGTGAAACGCACTTGGAGAATTTAAGAAGATGAAATTTACTGTACATCGATTACATGAGCACGCAGACCCCGCCCAGTTTCCGTGGTTTCTTGTGGCACATCCTGTACCACACGTGGATCACGTCTTTAAGTTCGTCGATGGTTACCTTGCCGCTTTTGTCCTTGTCCGCGCTTTTCAAAACGAACTCCACCTCCGCGGACGTGGGCGCCTCGCCAGAGTTGAGCGCGGTTAACAGGGGCGTTATTTGTTGAGAACCCATCGTGCCACTGCCATCCGTGTCGTACTCCTTGAACACGTTCGCCAGGAACTCGCGGTCTTCTTTCGATACACTGGCCCAGTGGTTGTCCTCGCCGTTTTTCATACGCCGCGCCGCCGCGGCGCGTTTCCGACGATCAGACGTCTTCACCCGGCCTCGCCCGGAACCGCCCGCCTGCTCGTTGTCGTTGGCGCTAACGATCGCCATCTCACCGGGTGCGCGAGACCGGCCGACGGTGGCGAGTCACAGACCTAACGCCGAGGTCGTGCGATGCGACTTCGGTGCTTCGCGCGAAAGGAAACGCGCCAACGACAGTCCGAGGAAGCACACGCACGCGCGTGCGCGGACGTGAATGGCGAAGCCAAACTCCAGGTGACATCCTCAACGGTTGAAGTTTTTGCGTCTTTGAAATGGTGGTTGAAATCTGGAAAAAGCAATGGGTTTGCCTCCGGCTGGCATTCCGTGAACGCGCAGCGCCGCGGCGCCCCCCTGCCTGCACTGGAACACCCGAATGTCAGCGCTATTCGACTTCAAGGTGCGCACGTGCTTCCACTCACCGCGGACCTCACGGCCTGCCAAACCCGCGGCGGCCCACACGCGAGGTGAAGTTTTCATATGTGTATTCCGCAGCGTTTGTCTTCCGCAGATCCCCACACGTCGCTCGGTCTCCTTTCTTCGTCCGCGAGGCGGGCTTCGTGTGATGTGCCCCTATCTACTCGTACCCGTGGGAACACCACTCCCGACCGCGACGCCTCCCACTGACCGCCTGCCACTGACACGCCTGCCACTCCCCCCCCCCCCCTACCCCAAACCCAGTCCTTCCTCGTCACCCTGCTGCTGTTCATCTGCACCTGCACGTACGTCAAGATGAAAGCCCCGCAGTTGATGGATTCGCACAAGGTCGGTTTGCGCGGTTTGTTCTGGAAAGCCGCGAGGGTCGGCGAGCGACTGTCCCCATGGGTCGCGACGTCTTGCGTGGTGATGGGCGTGCACACGTTCTGGACCGGAGGAGGCAAGTAGGAGGTTGGGATAGCAAGGAAACACATAGGTAACGGAGACATAGCAACGGTCAAGCGATAAGACGAAGCAACGGTCAAGCGTTTAGACATAGCAACGCGGCGCCGCGCGAACGTTAAAAAAGCAACAACATGTCCGCCGCGCAAGTAAAGGACGTCCGCAAGAAACTCGGTTTGGCCCGAGACGCGCTCGCGGCTGGTGACAACCAAAACGCTCGTGCGCTGACCCGTGAAGCCCTGGCGCTGGACGACGCGTCGTACGACGCGTGGGTTTTCGACGGCAAAGCCGCGTTCGCGTGCGGCGACCCGAACGACGCACTGCGGTCGTACAAGCTCGCCGCGGACTTAAGAAGTGACCACCCCGCGGCGCGACGCGGCGCCATCGAAGCGGCTGAGAAGCTAGCGGAGTCCTCGCAAGATGGAGACATCGAAACTTTGGTTGATGTCCTGCAAGGCGCGCTTAATCTCCCCGCGGATGACAAACAGCTCACCCCCGAGCGTCGAACCGAGTGGACCTCGCGCTTGGCGCGGGCGTGCGAGACCCTGGGGCGACACGCCGACGCGTTGGCACGCTGGATGACCGTTCTGCAAAGAGCGAGCGCTGATGCGTCGTGCGACGGTGACGCCGCGGATCTGGCGATGCCGGAGCCTGATGACGTCGTCGCCGCGCTACTCGGGGCGGCGCGGTGCGCGTTGGCGAAGGAGGAGTTTGAATCGCGCGCCGACGGCGACGTCGCGGCGGCCAACGTGAGCTCAACCACCATCGCGTCGCCCGCGGAACTACGATTGGCGCGTTTCGGCGCCGCGAAAGTTCGCGCCGCCAAGCCCAACCCGGGTCTGGACATCGCGGTCCGCGCCCTTCTCCATGCGGAGAACACCGCGCGCGCGGACGACGCGGTGGGCGCGGTGTTTCTCGGTCGCGGCGCGCGCGCGTTTGACCCTACGCTCGACACCGTGATGGCCACGCGAGCGGGTGCTCGTCTGGACCTCGCCGTCGGTGCCGATGCCGCTGGGTTAGCCGCGCTGGAAGCGTTGGATGAAATAGAGCGCCTCCTGATGAGGCACGGCGATAATCCAGAGGTCCGGGTGTTGGCCAGAGACACCGCGCTTGAAGCGGCGGCGGCGCTTGACGCCGGGTGGGACGTCGAGGAGGAGGGCTGGCAAGAAACCTCCGCGTTTGATGAAGAGTCCGTTGCGTTAACTCAACGCGTACTGGGCGTGATTCATTTGTGCGTTTCCTTTGACCCCGAGGCAAACCACGATCCAACGGAAGACCCCACATGGACTGTCGCGACAATATGGGCATCCTTCGCGGATCCAAACGGACGCGGACGCAGCGGACGCGTGGCGCACGCGCCGGGATCAAACGCCGCGTTTGTTGCGTTTCCCGCCGCGCATAGGGCGGCGCTGACCCTCGCGTTACGCAGGGACGACTCTTTGGTTGCCGGTGGTGGTGATAAATCCTCGAAAGAAGCGTCGAATGTGTCCCCCGCGGAGGCGGGCGCGACGATGCTGGGATGGGGCGCCGTGGCCGAAGCCGCGGCGATGGCGGCGAGTCCGTCAGAAGCGCTGGACGCCGCGCGTTTGGGTCTGAAAGCAATCAAGGCGATGCGCGACCGCGAACAGGGCTCACCAAACGACGCCACCTCGTGTGCGCCTCGCGCGCAAGCCGCCGAGCGCCGTCTGCGCGTCGTCGCCGCGGAGGCGCTTTCTTCGCTAGGACGCCTCGCGGAAGCCACGACCGCGTTTCACGCAATCGTCCCGCCTTCGCCGCGCACCACGCGCGGTCTCGCCGGCGTCGTCGCGAAAAACGCGAGTTCCGGTGAGGACCCGGAGCGCGCCGCCTCCGAGGCGCTTTCCATTTTCAAATCCTCTGCCAGCGAGTTCGGACCGAGCGCCCCTCGGGCTCTCGCCGAACTCGGGTGGGCCATACTCAAACAAGGTGGCCTTGGCGCGGCGTCTCGCGCGCGACGCGCGCTTGAGCGTGCCGCAACGCTCGCCGCAACGCTCGCCCGGAAGTCATCGTCGCCCGACGAAGACGACGCGCCAATCGACGTCGCCACCGGCGCGCCTCCCGACATCGCCGCGCGTCTCGGCGTGGCGCGCTGGAGGGAGGCCTTGGATGCCGGCGACAACGACGCAGCCTGCGCGCGCGGCCCGAACTCGGCGCGCGCCGCGCTGTTAGCCGCCGCCGCGCAGGACGGCCCGCACCGCGCAACCGCGTTCGCGCACCTCGGTTTAGTGTACGCCGCGAGCGGCGACTCACCAAGGGCGGGGAAGTGTTTCGACCGGGCGCTGTTTCTGGACCCCACGGACGCAGTGGCGGGGCCTGCTAAGTGCGACGCCGCGCTTCTTGGGTTTGGTGGCGACGGCGATCAATCGGCGGAGCGAGTGGTGGAAACCATTTGCGCCGCCGCGTTGGGCGCTTCGTCGCGTTGCGTGTGGGCGGCGGTGCGCTTCGCGCCAATCGCCGCGAGCAGGGGTGACCATGAGGCGAGCGCGGCGGCGCTGCGCACTGTGCTCCGCGCCTGCGGCGCGGATACACAAGCCGCGGCCGCGGCCTGGGAAGCTCTGGGGAGCTCGTACGACGCGATGGACAAGCACAGCGCGGCGTTGAAGGCGTACCGCAAAGCCATCGCGCTTGACCAAACGCCGCGGGTCTACGCGTTGGCGCGGAGTGGGCGGGTATCGGCAACCATCGGCGACCTGGCCTCGGCCGTGGGTTTTCACGCGGGCGCGCTTACACAAGCGCCGAACCACCCGGCACCGGCGCTTGGACTGGCGGAGGCGGAGACGGCGCGCGCGAGAGAGGCGGCCAGGCAGGGCGCGCCCGCACGCGCGGCGATTGCGGCGGCGCGCGCCGCGGCGAGCGCAAACGCCGCCAAGGGTGTGTCAAACCCTCCGCTGCGGGCGATTGCGAAACGGTCTGGGGACGCGTATCTGGTCATGGCGCGTCTCCGAATCCCGGCTTGCGATTCTTCCCTGTCTGCTCCAGCGCGCGCGTCTATGGCAAACGCAAGCGCCATGGCGTCGTGTCGCGCCGCCACACGAGCGTACGCAACAGGCGTCCACCTGGCGCCGCACAAACACAACGCCTGGTTCGACCTCGCCGCGGCGTGCGTCGCGGCGGCGGAGATTGACGGCGAAGCGTGTTCGAGTTGTGGTGAGTATTCAGCGCTTAGCGCCGGTGCTCTTTCTGTTTCTGTTTCTTTGGGGTCTTTGACCCTGGAAAACAAGCCACTCGGCTCGTTCGTCACCCTCGCGTCATCGTGTTTAAGAGCGTCCTTACGCCTGAACCCAACGAACCCAGCCGCGTGGCTCGCGCTCGGGACGCTTCCGTGTGACGCAACGCAAACTTTGTCAAACGACGAAGACCCGACCGTTTCAAAACAGAGAAACCGCGCGCGACGCGAAACCGCGCTCGCGCGAGCGGTTACTCTGGACCCGTCTCTAGCTTCAGGGTGGGCCTGTTTAGGTCGATTATACCTCTGCGCCGCGACTGATACCGAGGCCTCAACGGAGGTGCGATTCAACCTCATGAAAAGAGCGTCCTTAGCCCTGGACAAGGCGCGCGCCGCGGATGCGGATTCGCCCGACGCGTGGATTGCCACGGCGGCGCTTCACGCTGCTAATTTGGACACGGGGGAGGCGGCTGGAGCCGCGCGCGCCGCCGCGGACGCGGGCAACGGATCGGACGCGCACACGCAAAGAGTGCTATGGGGTCTGCGCAGCGCCGGGGGGGCCTTACGGGACGCGCCGACCCCAACAACCAGCCTGGGCGCCGCGTACGCCTCAGCGCGCCGCGCGTTTGAAACGGCGCCGAGCGACTTTGCCGCCGCGCTGGCGCTCGGTCTGTGCGCGGAGGCCAGGGAACGGTTTTGGGAGGCGAAATTTGCGTTTGAAGACGCGCTGGCGCTTCTTACGGAGGCTTCAACGACGGCCACGACTGTTACTGAACCCTTAACGGGAAGCGCCTCGTTCGCGGCCGTGGTGGCCGAGGAAGCGCGCCTCGGCTTGACCCGGGTAACCCTCGCGACACCCGAGTCCGTGGATCCGACTTTTCCAAAAACGTTTCTTGACCCCTCTGGATTGCGCGTCTCCACGCGCGACGCGCAGCGAGACGTGCATTTCAGGCCTTGGTGCGTTACCACACGCGCGTACCTTTGCGCGTTGTTGTCATCCTCCGAGCACCGAGAGTTTCGGTACGCGGCGCACGCGGTCGTGTTTGATGCGTTTGGGGGTCCGGGACGCGCGAGGGCGTCAAAGGCGACGTCCACCGCCGACTCCGCGACGCGCGCCGCGGTGGTCGCCGCCGCGTCCGCGATGGCGGCAACGCCGGGCGGGCACGGGGAGGACGCGGTACTTGACGCGCGGAAACTCGCTCGGAACCTCGCAATTGCGATTCGGAATAACCCAGCCTGCGTCGCCGCGAACGACGCGCGCGCGCTCGCGGCGCTCGCGTTGGCGCGGCGCGTCGTCGCCGAACGTTCCTTAAAAGAAAAACCAGACACGCAACCAGAAAAAGGCGTCTTTGTTTTCTCGAGCTCGCCGTCGCGCGCCGCGGAGACGTGCGGTGCCCTCGCCTTGGTGGTCGCGAAGAGGGACCCGGTCCTCGCCACGGTTCTCCTGGCAGCCGCGTCTGAAGTGTTTCTGAGCGTGGGCGACACACACGGCGCTATGGAACACGCGCGCGACGCGACGGCGCTCGCCGAGAACAGTGGCGTAGACGACGCGCGGTTCGTCGCCGCCGCCGCGACAAAGAGAAGTGGGGACGTTTCCGGCGACGTTACCAAAGTCGCGGCGAGTCACACCGACTCCGATGCCGCCAGGTTACTCGCCGCGGCGCACGTGCTGCAACACCGCGACTCTCGAGGCGCGGAGTCCGTGTTCCGCGAGGTGGCGAAAAGCGACGCCGCGACCTCTTCGGCGGCGGGGGGCGTTTCGAGCGCGACGAGCGCGACGGCGAAGCTTCTTCTCGCGTCTTTACTTTTCGCCCGCGCGAAACCGTCCGCCTTCGGGGGCGGCGGCGAGCCCAAGTGTGGCAAAGAAGCGGGGAAGATCATGGCGAAAGTTCGCAGAGGCGCCGTTGTCGGGGCGGTCGGGGCCGCGGCTGCGGCGCGCGCGTCAGTGGCAATCACGGAAGCGGCGGGGATGCAGGCAAGTTGAAATACGTCTATGGCTTCTGAAAAGCACGAGCACCGGACTCAGTACGACATGTTATTTTTACAATCGCGCGTATCTCACGCGCTCATCGCTACACATGCGCATCACGCGTCTCGCCGTTTCTATCGTCACGCCACGCCGGCATCTCCGAGAATCTGAACAATCGCCGCGTGTTCCCTTGGAGCGACGTTAGCGCACCGCGCCGTTATCCCTGAGAATCTGACCAATCGCAGCCGTCCTAGATACGGACAGCGCCGTCGAACCCCAAACCGACGCCGCGTTGACGTCCGCGCCGAACCCGATCAGCGCACGCACTATGGCCTCGCGGCCACGTAGTGCGGCCGCGAACAGCGGCGTCACGCCGTTATCCGATGTCTTGTTGACGTCCGCGCCCGCTCCGAGCAGCGCCCGTACTACCGCCTTGTGGCCGTTTTGAGCGGCGATGTGCAGCGGCGTCGTGCCGCCGTAATCCGTTTCTTCGTCGGAATCCCTCGCCTTGTTGACGTCCGAGCCCGCCTCGATCAGCGCCCGTACTATCGCCTCGTGGCCCTCCATAGCGGCCTTGCACAGAGGCGTCGCGCCGTTATCCTTTGCCTTGTTGATGTCCGCGCTGGCCTCGATAAGCGCCCGCACTACCGCCTTGTGACCCTTTTTAGCGGCAATGTAAACCGGTGTCTCGACTTTATGATTTGCCTTGTTGACATCAACGCCCGCCTCGATCAGCGCCTGTACCACCGCTTCGTGGCCCTGTTGAGCTGCAGATAACAGCGGCGTCATGCCCGGCGTATTGATGTCGTCTGTCGCCTTGTTGATGTCGAAGACCGCCTCTAGCACTACCTCAAGATGTCCGCCGTGCGCCGCCCTCACGAACGTATCCTCGTCCCACGGGCAGCCGTTCGCGCACGCCCACTGCAGCAACTCGAGATGCCCGCCCGCCGCCGCCATCGTGCACGTCCACTTGTCCCACGGGCAGCCGTTTGCGCGCGCCCACTGCAACACCTCGAGGTGTCCATGCTTCGTCGCCACCAAGCACGTACGCTCGTTCCACGGGCAGCCGTTCTCGTGTGCCCACTGCAACACCTTGAGGTGTCCAGCCTCAGCCGCACACGTGCACACGTCAGGGTATTCCCACGGGCAGCCGTTCGCGCGAGCCCACTGCAGCACCTCGAGATGCCCGCCCTTTGCCGCGTAGTGGCACGTGTATGAGTCCCACGGGCAGCCGTTCTCGCGCAACCATCGCAGCACCACGAGGTGTCCGCCCTTCGCCGCATACCCGCACGTCTGCTCGTTCCACGGGCAATTCTCCGCGCGCAAATCCTTCAACTCCTCAAGTTGTCCGCTGATCGCCGCTGCCTGGCACAGGTATTGTTCACGTGACAGACGACCTCGCCGTTGCAGGCATCGCAGTGTGGTTAAATATCCAAGGTCAACAGCAGTATATTCATTCAGCTCCTCAATTGGACGTCCAATAGCATCCACGGCGTCGCGCATGCCACGACTTACGCCGCGAAGACGCGCAAGGTCGGCGGGATCGGCAAGATTTTCTTCTCGGAGGACGTGCGTGACGACGACTTCGAAGGGAAGACCCGGGATGACGACATCCGCTTGAGCCTCGAGGGCAGCCACCTCAGCCTTCAACGCCGCGTTCTCCGCGCGAAGCGCGTGGATAACCGCCTCCATGGCGCGCGCCAAGCGTCAGTCGGGACCAAGCGTCCGTCGTTGTGGTTTCGCAGATCTCAGATCTCGTGCTTTCTGGCTTTTCCGGCCTTTTTCGTTTCGTGTTTCCCATTCGCCATGTCGCGCGACACCGCGTTGGTGTTTTTCGCGCGTCTGCCCGTGCCCGGCAAGGCGAAGACCCGCTTGGCACGGGATGTCGGTCCCGAGTTGGCGGCGGAGTTTTACCGAAGAATGGCCGAGCGCTCGTTCGCCGCCACCTCGACGTCCAAACGCACGTGCTCACGCACGTTGTGCTTCTCGGATGCGTGCGACGCGGACGGTGTCGCACGGTGGGTGACTGAGTTTGGGGACGACTCGCTTCGTGTCGCGCCTCAGTGCGACACCCCCGACCTCGGCGAGCGCATGAGGCACGCGCTGAACTGCGCGCTGTCCACCGGCGGCGTGGACGGCGGCCGGTGCGAGAAAGCCATCGTGGTGGGTACCGACGTTCCCGATCTGAAATCCGCGCACATAGACGCCGCGGCGCGCGCGCTTGATGAGCACGACGTGGTGTTCGGCCCCGCGGTGGACGGCGGGTACTACCTTGTCGGGGTACGGCGGGGGGCGGCTGGTTTTAAGACGAGTGCGGGGAGTATTTTCCGCGACGACACGACGCAACAGACGACGGAGGAGTTGCCGAGTTCACTCGATGGGAAACGAGGGATACACGAGGCCCGGGAACCGCCCAGCGTGGGCGTCGCCCATCACGCTTTATTCAAAGACATCAAGTGGAGTACGCCCACGGTGTTGCGTGACTCCCTCGTTGCGGCGAAAAGCGCCGGTCTGATGCCGGCACACGAAAACACCCTTCCGACGTTACGGGACGTCGACACCCTGGAAGACGTCGCGGCGTGGGGGTTGAACGCGGAGCGCGCTCCGGGTTCGGGTTCCGAGGTTGATGGCGATTTTGAATCGTTTCGCGAAGCGGCCAACGCGCTGATCGCGGCGAGCATCACGGGGGGGTACGAATCATGAATCACGAATCGTATTGGTGTTCATCACATGTGTGATACAAAGCAGGCGGCGGTGTTCGTCATGTATTCATGACAACCCAGAAACCCCCTCACCTCACAGCTCTCCAAAGTACTGCTGCAAACTCCGTCCTTCGTTCCGGGTGACGTCGGTTTGCGCCAGCGGTCGGTACGTGCGTCGGATGCCTCGCTCGGAGCATTTCGCCGAAGAGCTCCACCACCCGCAGGTCTGGCTCGCCAACACCGGTTTCGCGTGGCACTGTTGCGGGTCCCCGGCTGGCCGTACGTGTCGGGCCCGGTCCTCGCGCATTTTTCGCAGAGACGTGTACCGCCGCGGGTCGGACGGCTGGCTCGCTCTTTTCAACATGTTGCGAACGCCATCTGTGAATTCAATCACGTCGATCGTCCCGCTGGCGGTTATGTCGAAGAACGTGAGAAACGCGTCTTGCTCTTCCGGAGACGGGACCTCACCCAGCACCCTCGTGATTAGCGATGGAAGCTCGCCTCGTAGCATCAACGCGCTGCCGTCCACCTGGATTTCCTTTGCCAACCTCGGGGCCGTGCGTTCCAAACACATTTCGTGGAACGCCTCCACGAATTTACCCTCGCCCAAACCCACCAGCCTCTCAAGCCGGTGCGCCTTCGCCGTGCCGAACACATCCGCGTCGCCGAGCATAGTGAGGCCGAAGAAAGCCATGCGCTGGTGTGTCGAGCGGTCCAGCGGGTCACCGTCAACACAACCCGCGCGGGAAGAATTGAATCTCATTGACTCATTCCCCCGATTCATTTGTTGACTCGGTGAAAATATTGACGAACGAGGGGACACTGGATGTGTGAAAATCCGTGAGAAGACGCTCGCGAGGAACCTCGTGGTCGAGACAAAGTGGACCCGCTGCCGTGAAATGCGGGAAGAAACGAAGAACTCGGCCGGGGTGACCGTGGTGCGTCGAAACACGAACCGACGAACGGTTTGTGCGGGTTGTGATACCGCGAAAGTACTGCGAACTTATGTTTCGACTAAAAATATTCGTGTGTGACTATGCGTCGTGTATCGCGCCGCGCGTCACCTTCATCGCCCTCTCGCCACATGCGAAACCTTTCCACGTCTCCACGTGCCCACACCTGGGACACACCACACCTGATGCGCTTGAAACCACTTAGATGAGCTTGATCTTGGACAGGGTGATGTAGGTGGCGCAGGCGAAGCCGATTGATGCGCCCAGGAAACCAAAGTACAGGAAAGGCGTGGCATCCGCGGTGGCGAAGAGCTCCTGGGGAACGGACGCGACCAGGTCCGCGGCGCGGGACTCGGTGGCGGTCATCAGGGTAGCTGGTGGTCAGGGGAGGCAGGGGAAACGGTCGGTCAGCGATGGTGTGTGGTGTGTGAGGTCAAATCGCGTTTAGGGTATCCGCAAACCGCGTGCAAGACGGTGCCTCTCGATCGATCGACCGATCGTGCAGTCGCCAGGGTTCGCCGTCGCGACGAAAATCCAAAACTCGCGGGGTGTCATCGATCAACACTCGCGGCGCGATCGCGACTACCCCCCCACCACGCGCTCGGGGGTAATCTTCGTGACCTACAGGTCGATCGCGCGATCGCGGCGAATACACCGACGCGATCGGGGAAACACGTACCCACGGCGAGCGCGACGGGCGCGGCCTTCTTGGCGACCGAGACGCGCTGCACACCACCAGCCTTGGCCACGACGTGCACCGCGCGCGTGGAACGGCGGGCGCCCGCGTTGGCGCGCACGGGCGCAGCCTTGACGGCGGAGATGAGAGAAACCTGGGCGACAGCCATTTTGATGTGTGCGTGTCGGTGACGTGCGGTAGAATGGAGCGCGGCCGGGTGGACGCGCGGGCTTTGGATCCCAGCAAATGGGAGCTCTTTACGGTGGCTAGATAAGCTTCGCAAAAAGTCTATGAGCCACGAGTCCGAAGTTCTTGTTAATTCAATCTCAAAGCCAAAAGGATTTCACGTTCTTCGCAGGTTGTGATTGGTCAGTCTGTTTTGAAGCACGTACGAGGGGTTTTTTTTGGGGGAGGGAGAGGGAGATAAAAGGAGGCCACGGGAGCATCCCCGAACATAAACACACGCGAGAGTACAACCAATTCTTATGATCACAACAACACGCGCCGAGGCTGGCTGATGCTCCGCGCTCGGCTTTCTTCGCTTACTTTTGTCTTTGTGTTGCGGTCCGCTTCAATGACATCTATCAAATCATCAAATCATCCAACTCGTTCATGTCATGGATTTCACTGAATCGTCCAACTCGAGGTCACGTCATTTGTTCATCCTGCAGTCCCCCCGAGAGAAACGTAACAGCTTTGCGGTACAGCATCAAACACGGGGTGATCAGGGTGACGAACATGACAAGCTTCATGACGTACCCCATTGCCCAGTAAATCGCGGAAAACACGCCTTCAAACGCGAGTGACCATCCTTGTTTCGTGCGCAGCGTGCTTCGCATGATGTGCCACCGCGGCACCCCGGTCAACGCCGCGGCGTCCTCCACGACGTACTTTAAACGGGTCAGGCTCATGCCTTTCCATCCGCGGCTTTTTTTATCCCGCACGAGTTGCCTTAGCACTTTTTTCAGCACCGGCGACCCGGTCGGGTTCGCAAGCAAACGCTTCACCGCGAACGGGTACACCACCCTCAAGATGTTGAAGCTGGGGTCCGCGGTTTTCGCCATGCCTTCCAACGTCGCGAGCGCGCGCGCGTTGTTCAGGAAGTACGGAGGCAACACGAACTTGTACTTCGGGACTAGCGCAAGCAGCGCGCCTAACAGCTGGTCGAACCTCACGTCCGGTACCGCGTTCGCGGCTCTGCGCAGCCGCGCTTCATCCGGCGTTTCGTTTCCGAACAAGTCTTGTTCGGATTCGGAGACGTTGTCTTCGGGGAAAACAAGCGCGCTGTCCGCGGCTTCTTTCAACGACCGCACTAAACCCTCAAACTGGTACGGGTTCTCCAGGACGTCCCTGGGAACGAGCTGTAGATCCCCGAAAAGGGAGGCCACGGCTTGGTAATCCCGTGAGAAAATCAACAGCGTCACCGCCGCGACCAGCCCGTCCCTAACTTCGGGCGGGATCTCGCTGACTAACCCGAAATCCAAATACGCGAGCTCGCCGGTGGCTTGCAGGCGAAGTAAATTGCCCCCGTGCGGATCCGCGTGCATCACTCCGGTTTCAATGAGCTGCGACAGGGTACACCTGATTCCAAGATCGATCAAGGGCAGGCTCGCCGCCCTCTTCTTGCAAATCTCGCTGTCCCACTCAATCGCGCACTCGTCTTCGTCGAAGCCCTCGCCGTCTGACTCGGACGCGAAGTTGGCTTCGAAGGCTTTTTTTTCGGACGATTTCGGCGACACCAGGGATATCACGCTCTCGCCCTCCAGCCACTCCATCACCAAAACTCGTCTCGTAGCAGGCAAGCTGGGAATCAGCCCTGGTACTCTGACGTACCCGGGAGGGGGCAAGGCTTTTCGGTTCGTGCCCCTCGGGCCGTAAAGCGCGTCGAACTTGCGTATGTTGTTCGCTTCGTTCGCGAAATCCATCTCTTCGAAAATACGAGACGCGAACTCGTCCACCGCCGCGACGGCCTGGGCTTTGAACTCCCGCCCCCCGATGGTTTCTAACACCTTCGCTGCTGCGCGTAACAGCGCCGCGTCCGCGGCGACCCGCGCCGCGATGCCCGGGCGCTGCAATTGTGAACGAAAAGTGTCAGTCTTGTATGGGCAAATAGTGTGCCTGGATTTGGGAAAGGACCAAGGCCGTACCTGCACCTTGACCGCCACGGTTCTTCCGGCCACCGTGCCTTTGTACACCTGCGACAGGCTCGCCGCGGCGATGGCGTCGCCCGCGTCCAGAATGTGCAGCACCGCCGGGCACTCCTGCTCAACGATCGCCCTTGCAAGCTCAATAGGCGCGGGCTCCATGTCATCCTGCAGCTTCTCGAGCAGCGTGGCGAGCTCGGCGCCGACCAAATCGCCGCGGCTCGCGAGGGCTTGGCCGAACTTGACGTAGGTGGGTCCGAGTCGTTCGATGGTGGGCACCAGGTTGTCGTAGTCTTTTTTCCGCAGCAGCCACCAAATCGTGGTCAGCGCTGACGTAACATCAGCCGCGCGTTCAAGCAACTGCGCCGGGTGATTCAGGAAGTACTCGTCAATCGCCCGCGGGTCGTACCCTCGAACGCGGATGATGTCTTCCAGCTCGTGAAGCGGCTCCGCCTTGGCCAGCGCCGCTGCGGCAGCCTTGCGCGCGGTTGGCGACGATGCCAGGTAAGACATCGGCACGTCAGGGGTGTCGTCGTTGAAAATGTCAACACGCGACCCGCTGTACCCGCCCGATCGCGACCCGAACCGTAACGCGGCGTCAAATGAAGTGCTCGGGTCATCCGCTTCGGACACGTCGTCGAAGAACTCGACGCCGCCGGGGCGAGCAACCGCGCGCGCGGTGCTCACCGCGCGTACGCGCCGGTGCGTGTGTGTGCTAGGCGCAACACCGATGTTTGGCCGGTGAAGAGCCGTCGGAGAGGCGGAACTGTCACGCTCCGACCCATCGACGAAGGCGGAGGCGCGGCCCAATGGCACCGCGCGCTTCGCAGACGACGCGCTGGCGAACGCGCCGCGCCGAGAAACGCGGCGACACGCCGCGACCGGCACCGCCCGCGCATCCACAGCAATGGGGACGTGCATCGTCGACTCACGTAGATGTCGACACGCGGGATGCCACCTCGCGCTCCCGTTCTGTCCTGCTGACAAGGCTGGTCAGCTCCTGAACGTCGGGTGCCTTTTGGAGTGCCTTCTCAGAGCTGAGGAGGGTGCCGCTCTGCCGACGACAGATAGGCTGGGCAGGAAAATTCGCGCCTTCGTGTAAAACACCCCTTTGCACCCATGTGAAGCGCGTCGACCGCGACAAATTCACGACCGACGAAACGACGGTCGCTTTTCCTTCTTGGGAAAGCCTTGAATTTTATTTCACAAAATTCGTCTCGTCTCGTCTTTTCGTCTCACTCGTTTCGTCTCACTCCCAGGTAACGGCCGGTCTCACCCATTGTCCGGATTCACACCGGTACTTCCCTCGCGCCTAACTCACAGCGACCCGCCCCCCTTCCGCGATCCTCGCGCGCATCCACGCGGGCGTGACCCAAGGCACGTCCCTCCCCACGCCCCACCGGGAGCCGTCCACGCCGAACCGCGCGGCGGCGTCGGTGGTTTCGCCCTGGGGCGTGACCACCAACACGTGCGTGACTTCCGTCGCCGGCGTACTGTCGTGAACAGCCGCGCCTCGCAGTCTCAGGGAAACCTCCAGCGCACGCGCCAGGCGTGGCGCCTCCCCGAACGGCGACGAGACGTTCCACACGCTCGGGTCGTACGCGATGTCGCGTATCGCCAAAGCGTGGCCTTTCGACGCGGAGCGGTGCCGACCATCCGCGCTCGCGCTCGCGCCGACCCCAACCCCAAAACCGGCCGTAACCTCCGTCAAACGTTTCGCGGCGGTGCGCATTCGCAAAACGTGGTTCCACTCGTCGTCAAAATCCGGCGCTAGTATGATTAAAAAAACACACCCGCGGAACGTTTGCGTGTCGACGCCTCGCGTTTTGGCGAGCGCGTCGAGGGTTTCGTGTAAGGTTTTTTGAAAATCGGCGTCGTCGTCAGTACGCGCCGTACGCGCCCGCGCCGCGTCCCTTACGCGGTCGCTGGAGAGCAACGCCATGACATCCTCCACATCAACGTCGGCCCCGCCGTGCGTGTTCCCGAACTGATCCATCCCACTCGCACTCGCGTCCACCGTGGTTTGCGAAAGAAACAGCCTGTGTTTCGGTTTCGGGTCGACCACTTTCCCAGCCGCGAAACACGCCTCAAGCCACGCCACGGTCATCACATCAACGCCCCCCTCTTTGATCGCCGCGGCGTACCGTAAGCTCGTCTTCGCCTGCTCAGTCGCGATGATGTGCATGGTCCCAGAGTGCCGGAGCTCGGAGTGCGTGCCGCCTTTAGCTTTGAGCTGTTCCGCGAGTCTGTTTTTCACCGCGGTGCAGACTCGCGCCGCGTCCTCGCTGATGCCGGCGCCGGCGATGATAAACATGACGTCCAGCGCCGAACAGGCTTGGCTTTCCTTAACCACGTGTCTTGTGTCTGAAACCGTGAGATGCTCGGGGAGACGCGCGCTGCTGATATCCTCGACTCCGGGTCCTTTTTTCTGTCGCTTCGGCAAGGGCTGCCTGTGATTGTAAAAGAAAAGTGTCAGTCCTTGCATGGGCAAACAGTGTTGGGATTTGGGAAAGGCCCAATACGTACGTGTCGCCGCCTTCCCCGCGGCCGTGTCCCGCCGCCACCGCCATCCCCCCGTCCAAACGCACTTTCGTGTCCAACTCCACGTCGCTCAGACATTCGAACCAGGGCTTGTCCCACCGCACGCCCGTGACGCGCGGGAAACGCAGGGAGTGTTTCGTGGCGAACGTTTTCGTGTCCACCAACCGCAAATCCGCCTTCACGGTGAGCACCACGGAGTTCTCAGGCGCGTCGATCCACACGTCGGGGGTTTCACCGGCGGCGCCCGTGGTGGCGTACACGGGGGGGGCGCCTTTCCGCGCGCCGCTCGTCGCGGCGACCATGTGCGGCCCTAATTTGTCCCTAAGCCGCTGCATCACCGCGGCGCTCATGCCGGTGCCGACTTTCGCGAAAGTCAAAACGCGCGTGGGAAGTTTCTTGGGTTTTTTCGGTCCGTCATCCTCCTCATCCTCCTTCTCCTGAACCTCCTCCACCACTCCCAACAAGTACTCCGCGATTTTCCCGCCCCGCAGCTTGCCCGTCCCGCGGAACCCGCCAACCACGATCACGTCAAGGTCCTCCGTGGGCAGGTAATCCGGTTTCAGCTTGATCCACGATTTGTCCCGTTCGCCCGGAACCCACTTGGAATCCAGGTCTTTCAAAACAACCCCTTCTTCGTTGCGTTCGATGCGCAACCAAAGCGCGTTTTCCACATCACCCAGCGTGGAACCCAACACGCAGTCGGGGTTTACGTTTTGTTTGTTTTTGCGTCCGTGGTCGTCGTTCGCGCCGTCGTCCGTCTCGGCGAGTTCAAACGAGTTCAACGTCCTTTCTTGCGCGAAAACGCCTTGATCCGGGACGTTCAGCGCTATCCGCCCGCGACCAGTACCGGTGGGACCCAGTTTCACGCCTCCGTCCATCCCTACGTCGTCGTCGCACGCCCCAACCGGCTTGAACATTTTTTTCAAAACCTCGTGGCGGTCCCGTAACGGACGGTCAATCACGGAGTGGTCCGTGTCGTACAACACGTCGAACGCGACGTACACCAGCTCGAGGTCCATCACGCGAAGAGGCACGTCTTCCGTCTTCGCATCGCCGCCGTCGTCGGGATCAGCACCGGTGTCGTCGTTTTCGTCGTCGTCGTTTTCTTTTTCGTCGCCGCCGCCGTCGTCGTTTTTCGCCCGCCGTTTCCCGAACCGTTTCCCTCCCCCTCCTCCCCCCCCCGAATCAGCCGCGGGCACGCACGGCTCCCCCCCCCCCTTTTTCTCCCGAATAGCTTTCACCAAGGTCTTGATGTACCCGAACGGCGCGTATACCCGGTCCCGCTTGTTCCACACCACCAACTCGCCGTCCAGGACGCACTTATTTTTCGTGTCGCGTAGACGCGCCTTGAACAGCACGTCCAAAATGTCATACCCGCGCGGCCCAAAATCGTTGTTGTTCCTGGTGAAGTAGTGGAAAACATCACCACCACCGCCCGGTCCAGCAGGAAGTCGGTGCACCTGAATCCGTTCCCCGTCAAACTTGGTTTCGATGATGAAATCGCTGTGCCTCATGTCCCGGAACGCGCCGTCACACCCCTTCGCGCGGCTCGCCATCATCGCCTTTACCAGCGACCCGGGTTCCAAGTCCTGTCGCTTTAAACGTTCGCTTTTCGTGTGCAGGGTTTCACAAACCCGTCGTAAATCGCAACACACGTTGTACAAATCCACCGCGTCGGAGTGGTAGTTCCGTAAAATCGGGTTTTCCCCGAAACCCAGTTTCAGGTCCTTCAGGATGATCCCAACAAGCCACCGCACTTGCCGCGCGTCGCTGGCGTCGACGACGGAGCGCAAGATTTTAACTTTCTCGTCCGAGTTTTTCGATTTCGAAAGCAAATCGAGGGCTTTGTTTATGTCACCCACCGTGGCTCTTAGGACACCGGAATGCGGCCGGTGGTTCGCCACGACTTCGTACACGGTTTGCATGAAATCGCCGCTCCCGGCGCTGCGCCACTTTTCGAGTTTAATAAAATCGGGCGATATGTCTTTTTTCAGCCCGAGCGCTAAGCCAAGACACCGCGCTAACGCGGCTTCTTTCAACATATACGCCGACCTTTCCTTGTCGATGTTCGGCAGTAACAGCCGGTACACGTCGTACGACCCTAACCGCGCGCCGTTCACCACCGCGGAGGTTTTGTGTGCGAAGAACGAGTTCAACAGCTTGTGTTTCAACGCACTGCCGCTGGACCCGCTTTGCGCCACGCCGCGAATCGCTTCGAAAAGCTCGCACACGTCCGAGAACAGTAACGCGGAGAAGGCGTTGGGAGGCACGAGGGACGTAGCCGGCGCATCATGCGCGCCGGACGAAGAGGCCATCGCGATACACCACGACGCGACACCGACGCCGAGTGACCCGCGCAAGCGCTTGTGTCGAGATTTGCTGAGATTGTTGGCACCCAAAAAGAAAAAGGTGCCCCAAAAAATTTCCGAAAACGCAATTCTAGGAAGCCTCGCGCACAACGTCGCGCACGACACGCACACAAACCCGTCCACCCGTCCAACGCGATGTCCGGTAAGAAAGCTCACGCGCGAAAGACAAAGAGCGAGCGCCGCAATGCTAACGCGGCCAACGCGGCTAACGCGGGCGAGGCCATCCCCGGCCTTCCCGACCACCTCGTGGTCACACACGTTCTCAGATCTGAGCATTTCGACGATCCCGCCGATCTCGCACGGCTCCCAGCGGTGAGCCACGCGATGCGCGACGCGGTGACAGGAACGGGACTGCAGTTTGCGGAGCTTGATGAAATGCGTGCCATGGAGCTCGGATGTTTAAGCGCGGCGCAGCGCCTGCAACGGGGAGGGCGCCTGTCGCGTCAAGAACTCCTTTGTGTGGCAGCGGCGAGGGGTGGAAATCTCGAGGAGTTGAAGCTGTTGCGCAGGAACGGCGTACCTTGGGACGAATGCACATGCGGGGCGGCGGCAAGGGGCGGGCACCTTGCGGTGCTGCAGTGGGCGTGGGCAAACAGTTGCCCGTGGAATGAGTTGGCGTGTGCGGAGGCGGCAAGGGGCGGGCACCTCGAGGTGTTGCAGTGGTTACGAGCGAACGGCTGCCCGTGGGACGCAGCCACGTGTACAGTGGCGGCAGGTGGCGGGCACCTCGATGTGCTACTGTGGGCGCGCGCGAACGGCTGCCCGCGTGGCGAAAAGGAGCTGCATGTTGCCGCTGAAATGGGCCACGAGGCGATGGTGCGGGCGCTGATCGAGGCGGGCGCGGACGTCAACAAGGCGATGGATACCGGCGTGACGCCGCTGTACATCGCCGCTCAAAATGGCCACGAGGCGGTGGTGCGGGCGCTGATCGAGGCGGGCGCGGGCGTCAACAAGGCCAACGTTGACGGCAGGACGCCCCTGCACATCGCTGCTCGGAAGGGCCACGAGATAGTATTGCGCGCGCTGATTGACTTGGGTGCGGACGTCAACAAGGCAATGGATGACGGCGCGACGGCGCTGTACATCGCCGCTCAAATGGGCCACGCGGCGGTGGTGCGGGCGCTGGTCGAAGCGGGCGCGGACGTCAACAAAGCAATGGATGAAGGCGCGACGCCGCTGTTTATCGCCGCTCAAATGGACCACGAGGCGGTTGTGCGGGCGCTGGTCGAAGCAGGCGCGGACGTCAACAATTCGATGGATGAAGGCGCAACGCCGCTGTACATCGCCGCTCAAATGGGCCATGAGGCGGTGGTGCGGGCGCTGGTCGAAGCGGGCGCGGACGTCAACAAGGCAGCGGATGAAGGCGCGACGCCGCTGTTCATCGCCGCTCAAAAGACCCACGAGGCGGTATTGCGCGCGCTGATTGACTTGGGTGCGGACGTCAACAAAGCAATGGATGACGGCGCGACGGCGCTGTACATCGCCGCTCAAATGGGCCACGCGGCGGTGGTGCGGGCGCTGGTCGAAGCGGGCGCGGACATCAACAATGCGATGGATAACGGCGCGACGCCGCTGTTCATGGCCGTTCAAAAGGGCCACGAGGCGGTGGTGCGGGCGCTAATCGAGGCAGGCGCGGACGTCAACAAGGCAGCGGATGACGGCAGGACGCCGCTGTTCATGGCCGCTCGGAAGGGCCACGAGGCGGTGGTGCGGGAGCTAATCGAGTTGGGCGCGGATATCAACAAGGCAGCGGATAACGGCGTGACGCCACTTGTTGTCGCCGCTACAAAGGGCCACGAGAAGATTGTTCAGATTCTCAGGGATGCCGACGCGGTGTTATGACGGAAACGCTGGCGTGTATTGCTCCCAAACCGGGCGGAGGTGAACCGCTCACGCGTACGCGAGTGATGAACGAGAAGAGACGAGCGCGCGATTGTAATAAAACACATGTGACTGGGCCACGAATGCGATGACGAACTGTTTTCATACAGTATTTTTTCATGCACAAAATATCCGGCCTCGCATGTCGTGTCACCGGCGTGCCCCTGCTGTTTATCCAAGACCAAAACGTCACACGTGAACTATAAATAAGGAACTGCTCTTAGTAGCGTTTCCCCGGCGTGCCGCGCCCGCCTCTTCCGCCGCGTCCGGGGGTACCCCTTCCGCCGCCACGCCCGGGGGAGAACCCGCGGCCTCCAGATCCGGGTGTACCGCGTCCACCTCGTCCGCCGCCACCGCCGGGTGTGCCACGTCCGCCTCCGCCGCGACCGCCACCGCCGGGTGTGCCGCGGCCGCCTCCGCGGCCGCCACCAGGGCTCTTCCCAGGTGTGCCTCTTTGATCCATGAACTTGGCTTGCTTGCTCGCGCTGCCACCACCTGCGCCTCCTCCGAGTTTCCTCTTGCCGCTCTTGTCGTCGTCCTCGTCGCCGTCGCCGAGCAGGTTGGCGTCATCCTCGCTTTCGCTGTCGCTCGCAGACTCGCTGTCGTCGTCCTTCGCGTCGTCGTCCTCGGACTCGGACTCGTCGTCGTCGTCGTCCTCGGAATCGGACGAAGCTTCACCCACATCAGCGCCGCCCTTGAACGGCGTGGTTTTCTTCCCAGGCACTTCTTTCGGGGACTTGGACATGAACGGCTTTTCCGGAACCGCGGGAGGTTCGTCGGATTCGGATTCGGATTCGGATTCG
>Ga0302136_1000315_pt1 | contig 23803 bp, 24 predicted proteins | sample CBN3_20m_MG_FD_203116 | JGI IMG/M metagenome (GOLD analysis project Ga0302136, IMG submission 203116) | Marine microbial communities from Western Arctic Ocean, Canada - CBN3_20m | ecosystem: Environmental > Aquatic > Marine > Oceanic | place: Canada: Western Arctic Ocean | collected 2017-09-15
CCCAGATCCCCATCTTGGTCCTTTATTTCAATCAACAGTGGAACTTGTCCGGAAATCAAAGCAAGCATTTGATTTAGGGTTGGAATGGTATCTTGGCTGCCGGCTAGGGTAGCCTGCGAGAGTTCATGCTCACTTTTCTCCGCTACAGTGCCGCTGTGGGCGGTGAGCCGGTCCAGATGGTAATCATGAAACACGATTGCTGTGCCGTCCTTCGATAGCTGGACGTCAATTTCTATGCCATAGCCAGAATTAATCGCCGCTGTTATTGCTGCAGCTGAATTTTCTACCCGCCCACATGCGGCATCATGCAAGCCACGATGTGCAATGGGACGGGTTAAAAAACTACTGGGAAGGCCTATCATGCGATTTGGAATATCCCTTCAATCTCGACTGCGACCCCCATTGGCAACGAGGGTGAAGATACAGCCGCACGGGCGTGTTTGCCCGCGTCGCCAAGTACTTCCACAAGAAAATCTGAAGCACCATTAATTACTGTAGGCTGTTCGGTATAGTCTTGGGTGGAATTGACAAAACCTGATAACTTCACGACGCGTACTAATCTGTCCAGATCACCGCCGCAGGCAGCTTTGACCTGTGCCAATAGGGCTATAGCACAAGTGCGAGCCGCAGCCGCGCCGTCCTTTGTTGATACATTGTTGCCAAGTTTTCCGATTATGAAGCCACTGTCATCTTGGCTTACTTGGCCTGAGACAAAAACCAAATCACCAACCTGCACATAGGGTACATAATTTGCTGCTGGCGCTGGAGCATTTGGCAATGTGACCCCCAGCTCAGCAAGTTTAGTTTCGTATTTTCCGGTCATTTTTAAATCTCCATATCAATTTTATGCACTAGAGATAGGTGGAAACATTGCTTTAGAAAAGGGAAAACTGGTTTTTATGGTGTGTGCAAAGAGGTTGGTTTTAGGCTAGAGGATATAGGCTAGTGGGGGGCGATCTCTAGTTTACCAAAATACTTCAAAGGGCATGCTGGAAGGTAAAAAATCCGTAGTGTGGCCCATCGGGTGGTTGGTTCATCTAACAACTAATTTTTATAATTTAAAGCCGTACTCCAGTCTGTGAAGTTTGGAACATGTCTGGTATAATTTTGTATTATTAATAAAAATAGTGGTTCTCGCGTAAAGGTCATTTCTCAGTGGGCGCGGAATTTATGTTTTGGGTTGGCTGTAACCAGTTTGCCACAATCCTTAAGAAGGAGTTGCTTACCATTTGCCGAATAGGCCACGGGAAACTAAGAGAAAGATGTAATCCAAGGTGAAAGAATGTTTAAGCTAATTAAAAAAATCACATTTTTTAAGTTCATTGCTCTTTTTGTGCTTTTGTCTGCATGCAGCCCTCGCTCAGGGACTGTGGTGGGCGACCCATTAGAGCCTTTGAACCGCAGGGTGCATGCTCTTAATAAAGGGCTTGATAGCAATATATTATCTCCCGTTTCTAAGGGATATAGCTATGTGATGCCTGATGCGGTGGAAGACAGTGTTAGCAATTTTGCGAGTAATTTGAGCTTGCCAGGCACGGTGGTGAACAATGTTTTACAATTGGATATCCCTGCTGCTGCCAACAATACAGTGAGGTTCGTGGTCAACAGCACAATCGGGTTGGCTGGGCTTTTTGATCCATCTGAGTCGATTGGCCTTGCAGGACGCGATACTGATTTTGGTCAAACGCTCCAGCGCTGGGGGGTTGCGGAAGGTGCCTATGTAGAAATACCACTCTTCGGTCCCTCTAACATGCGTGATGGGATGGGCATTTTCGTTGATATGATGCTTGATCCAACCAGCTCCGTTTTGAAGCCAACCATGAGCTCTTATCGTAGTTGGGCAGGGATTGGAGCTATTTTACAAAAACGACAAATTTATGGTGACCAAATTGACGAAGTTCTTTACGATAGTGCTGATAGCTATGCTCAATCGAGATTAGTTTATTTGCAAAACCGTCGGTTCCAATTGAAAGACAACCCCAGTGATGCTTACATCGATCCTTATGCAGAATTTGAATAAATTAACCTTACGGCGCAGGTTTTTTTTATTTGGTGCGGCCTCAGTGGTGGTTACTGGCCCGGCTTTTGCGCTTGATAGTAACAGTGCTAGACGATTGGTGGATCGGTTGGTTGCTGAAATTAACCAGGCGACCAATTCTGGTGGCTCGCAAACCAAATTGATAGCAGCTTTTGAGAGCATTTTTGAGCAATATGCAGATGTAGATATAATCTCTAGGTCTTCCTTGGGGCCGCGTGCGCGCACTGCTAGCTCTGAAGAACTGGAAGCTTTTAGTAGAGCCTTTAGAGGCTATATCGCGCGAAAATATGGCAAGCGATTTATGGAGTATATTGGCAGTGCGATTGTGGTTAAAAATACTACTAATCGCGGTAAATTTTTTGAAGTTGGCGCGTCTGTGCAAGTTGAGGGGGCTGAGCCTTTTGAGGTGTATTTTAGGGTTTCGGACCGCTCTGGGAAAAAATTGTTTTTCGATATTATCATAGAGGGTATTAGCCTACTGTCGTCTGAGCGGGTCGAGATGGGCGCCCTTTTAGACGAACGAAATGGTGACATTGGCCGCCTGACCAAGGATCTTGCAAGCTTAGGCTAGTTCTTACCAGTCAATATTCCGAACAACGTATCTAAAATTGTGGTCCCTGACGTAGTTTCTTGAGAAAAGCCTATTGGTGGCAACTGCACTGAAGTTTGTGAGGGGCCGCGCAGCATGGGTAGGGGCCCTGGGGCCGACTGATCGGTTATTGCTATCATGGTTTCACGCCAAATGTCGGCTGGTATGCCACCACCGGTCACACCTTTGAGTGGCGTATTATCATCATATCCCATCCAAACACCCACAACAAAATCTGAGGTAAAGCCAATAAACCAGGCGTCCCGGGCAGCCTGAGTCGTACCAGTTTTTCCAGCAGTTTCAACGCCTTCTATTTTAGCTCTTTGACCTGTGCCGCTTTGTATGACTTCATACATCATGTAGGTCAGCGCTTTGGCAGATTTCTCATCTATTACCCGTTCCCCGATGCCGCCTGTCCGACCTGCGAGGGGCTCGGCGTCACCCTGAAGGCGTATTGCCTTTAGACCATAAGGCAGAACGGATGAACCACCATTCAGTATTCCAGCATATGCGCCAGTCATTTCAATCAAAGTGCTCTCAGAGACTCCGAGCGCCAAGGCTGGACCTTTTGCCAATTCATTGGCAACCCCAAAATCTGTAGCAATTTTGCGTACTAAACCGCGGCCAATATGTTCTGAGATTTTGACGGCGGGAATATTCAAAGACTCTGCTAGCGCGCGTGTGAAAGTAACATCGCCTGCAAATTCTTTGTTATAGTTGGAGGGTGACCATGCGCCAGAACCAGCTATATTAAGGGTGATTGGTTCGTCGCGTATAATATCAAATGGCGTGTAGCCAATCTCAAGAGCTGTGGCGTAGACAAACGGTTTAAATGCGGAGCCGGTTTGCCTTTTGGCCTGTGTCGCGCGATTAAAGGTGCCAGTTGAGCGTGTGTCACGGCCACCAATCATGGCGCGCACTGCCCCGTCCGCGCTCATAACTATTACTGCCACCTGTGCCTTGGAACCTTCGTCAATTTTTGTGTCGAAAATAGAGCGCACAGCCTGTTCTGCCGCAGTTTGGATGTTTTTATCCAATGTTGTGCTGATGATTACATCTTCGGTGGTTTTGCGCGTGAAAAATTTTGGACCAGTGGCCATTACCCAATCCGCAAAATACCCCCCTGTGCGGGCGGTTGCGGCCGCGCTTAGAGTTGCGGGCATTGTGATTGCAAAATTGGCCTCGGCCTTTGATAGGTAACTTTGTCTTTGCATTAGTCCAATGACAATTGCCGCTCGGGCCTGGGCGCCACTCAAATTATCGGTTGGGGCAAGGCGCGAGGGGGCCTTAAGAAGTCCTGCCATCATTGCAGCCTCTGCTGCGTTCACCATAGTCGCAGACTTACCAAAATAACGCTGAGATGCAGCCTCGAACCCGCGTGCACCTGCCCCAAGGAAGGCCCGGTTCAGGTAGACTGTCAGAATTTCGTCTTTAGAAAACTTAACCTCCATCGCCAAGGCAAAGGTAGCCTCCTTTATTTTGCGCCACAATGTGGTGCGCCGACAGTCACGCTCATAGCTGCGTTCTGATTCCCAAAATTCTGGGTCATAGTTCACCCCAAGACAGATGAGCTTGGCTGTTTGCTGTGTGATGGTAGAACCACCATTGCCTGATAGTGGTCCCCTGCCAGATCTAAGATTGATCCTGATGGCTGAAGCCACCCCGCGTGGGCTCAACCCAAAATGGCGATAAAAACGGCGATCTTCGGTAGCCACAACAGCGTTTCTGAGGAACGGTGACACCGTTTGCGAAGTCACAGCCCCACCAAATTGATCGCCGCGCCAGGCGAATACATCGCCATTGTGATCCAGTAAAGTTACGGAGCCTTTGGCCCGCCCGTCCACAAGCTCGTAGACTTCAGGAAGATTGGTGACGAAATAGATAACTCCGAGCCCCCCCAGCAGAAAGATGACCAAAGCCAAACGCCAAACCATGGCCCATACCATCCGAAATGGCAGCAAAAAAAGCTTCCAAAGCAAGGCACGAAAACGGCTAAATTTTTTTGCTATGGGTTTTTGTGTTGCAGGTTTGCGCTTGCGTGGCCCTAATTTTTTTTCTGTCATATGCCTGTTCAGTTCGGACCCGTTTTTTTTGCGCACGATAACGCGCATGATTGGGATTGTTTGATACTGTTTCGCATGTTTGGTAGTTCTTTACCATCATAACGAGAACTGGGCATATAATTTGGCGACTAAAAGCAACAAATTATATGTCATCAACATGGTGGTGGAAGCAGCCTAGATGTCACTTTATTGTTTGTGACACGGCATGGGCCAGAATGGGCACTGTGTTTGAATTCAGACCTGCAATGTTGATCCGGCTGTCACCGACCATATAGATGCCAAAGTCAGCGCGAAGTATTTCGACAGTGTCCACAGATACGCCCAAGCGTGAGAACATCCCACGGTGGGTGGCCAGAAAATCAAACCTATCTGAATTGGTGCGCTGGCGCAGCTCGTCTGCTAACTGTTGGCGCAGGTCCAGCATATTAATGCGGTTTTGCTCCAGCTCAGTGGACCATAAGCTGCGTAAGGTTTGATCTCCCAAAATCATTGTCACAAGTCGTGCCCCATGATCAGGGGGGAACGAAAAACTTTGACGATTCAAGAACGCCATATTTCCCTGTGTAATTGCCTGCAGCGATGCACTCGCTGAGACGGCCATCAAAATACCAGTACGCTCACGATAAATACCAAAATTCTTTGAGCAGCTGGCTGCGATTAAGCACTCTGGCAGTTGGCTGGCAATCTTGCGGGTGAAGCGGGCATCTTTTTCCAGACCGCCGCCAAAGCCTTGATAGGCAATATCAACAAATGGTACCGCACCACTTTCAGCAAGGGTGGTGATGATTTGATCTTCTTGCTCGGAGGTGAGGTTTGCTCCGGTGGGGTTGTGGCAGCAGCCATGCAGCAGCACTATATCGCCTGCAGGAATAGCCTTAATATCAGCCAGCATGCCTTCGAAATCAACGGAACCGGTCTCAGTGTCGAAATAGCGGTATTCGGCCAAAGGCATGCCCAGATAATTTACGATGGAAGGGTGGTTGGGCCAAGTGGGATTTGACAGCCAAACTTTTGCAGATGGAGAGGCTATTTTTATCAATTCCAGAGCTTGGCGTACTGCACCAGTTCCTCCGGGTGTTGCAACTGCAGACAACCGATCCGCAGCCACAGCCCCGTCTAAAACCAACTCAAACATCGCAGCGGAGAAAGCTGGATCGCCCGCAAGGCCAACATAGGATTTGGTTTTTTGAACTTGCCATAGTAGCTCTTCGGCTGATTTGACGGCCCGCATGATTGGCGTGGCGCCTGTTGAGTCTTTATAGACGCCTACCCCGAGATCAATTTTGTCTTGCCTGGGGTCAGCCCGATAAGCCCCGACGAGAGCCAGAATTTTATCTTGGGGTTGTGCAGTAAGGTTGCTGAGCATCAGCTATCTCCAGTCGCGACATTAAGGGTTGGGAATTGACCCCATTCGGTCCAGCTACCGTCATAAAGGGCGTGGTCAATCTTGCCCATACGCTCTAGCGCCAAAGATAGGACTGCTGCCGTTACACCTGAGCCACAGGTGGTGATCACAGGTTTTGAAAGATTTACACCAGCCTTTTGAAACTCATCGGCCATTTCTGCCGTAGTTTTCATAGTGTGATCGCCATTGAGCAATTGTGTGAACGGAAGGTTTTTTGAGCCGGGAATATGGCCTGCGCGCAAACCTTGGCGCGGTTCCGGCGCCTCACCGCGAAAGCGGGCAGCGGCGCGGGCATCAATGATCTCATGGTCGAGGAGCTTTGAGGCATAGGCAACTTGCGTGACGTCGCGCACCATGTGTGGTTGCGGCTGCACGGTCATATGGCGGTCCCGGATTACTGGCTTGGCCTTATCCAATGGGTTGCCATCAGCAACCCACTTGGGCAGGCCGCCATCCAAAACTGCAATTTTATCATGGCCCATCATTCGAAACAGCCACCAAACGCGCGCAGCAGAAAATAGACCCTTGCTGTCATAGACTACGATCTGATGCCCATCGCCTACACCCAAGGCACGAACACGCGACATGAATTTCTCCACAGGTGGAACCATATGAGGCAGGGCAGACCTGTGGTCAGAGATATCATCGATATCAAAAAATCGCGCGGTTGGGATGTGTCCAAGCGCAAATTCTGACACTGGATCACGATTTTCGGTAGGCAAATGCCAGCTTGTATCCAATACTCGCAAATCGGGCTGTTTCAAATTCTGTTTGAGCCAATTTGTAGAAACGAGTGTTTTGGGATCGTCTTGTGTCATGCAGCCCCCTTTGGATTAATTCGGATTTAGCTGGGCTGGGCCAACAAAACAAGAGTTATCAACGTTAGGCTTTCCAATAATTTCTGCTTAGTGAATGCAATATGAACAAAGGGCAGCTTAGATGCCCTGTTTTAAAAGTCTTTGCTTTTGACGGCCCCAATCACGCTTCGCCTCAGTGGCTCGTTTGTCGTGGTTCTTTTTACCCTTAGCTATGCCCAGTTTGATTTTAACCCGTCCAACATGGTTGAAATACATAACCAAGGGGACAAGGGTCATGCCTTCACGCTGTGTGGAATTCCAAAGCCGCGATAGTTCACGTTTGGACACCAGCAATTTGCGGCGGCGCTTTTCCACATGGCCCCATGTTTTAGCCTGTTCATAGGGCGCAATATAGGAGTTCACTAACCAAAGCTCTCCCTCTTCAACGGCTGCATAGCTTTCGGCTATGTTACCAGAAATTTCACGTAAGGATTTAACTTCGGAACCCATCAGTATGACGCCGCATTCAAGGTCGCTCTCAATCGCATAGTCGTATCGCGCACGGCGATATTCAGCGATGATTCGATAATTAGGATCTGACTTTTTATTGACCATGGTGGGGTTTATATATGGAGGCTGAGCAGACTTGCCAATGGGTCACTTCAAGTTACCGCTAATGACCCGTTGATCCACGGATCACAATATTTGTTCTGGCGGAAGTCATAGGTCAGGCGCTATTCTGTGCGCTACAGCCAAGCACTTGCTCATATCAGTTGATAAGTCCAGCGTAACGCAGAGCTGCATCCATCGCTGATTTGGCATCATCGGTAAGAGGCACCAAAGGTGAACGCACTTCTGCAGAGCAGAGCCCCAATTTTGACAGACCATATTTTGCGCTAACTAAGCCAGGCTCTTGGAAGGTCGCTAGGTGTAGGGGCATTAATTTATCTGTGATTTTGAGCGCTGTGGCATAGTCGCCAGCAATCGTCGCTGCTTGCATTTGTGCACAGAGAGCTGGTGCCATATTTGCTGTTACAGAGATACAGCCAATGCCACCATGCGCATTGAAGCCAAGGGCTGTTGCATCTTCGCCAGATAGCTGCACAAAATCGTTACCACACGTAAGCCTTTGTTTTGGAACGCGAGATAAATCTCCAGTAGCATCTTTCACACCAATTATATGTCTGTGTTGGGCCAATTCACCCATAGTATAAACACTCATATCAATAGAAGATCTACCCGGAATATTATAAATAATTACATCCATGTCGCAGTCGGCAGCAGCCAAGAAGTGCGCCTTCAAACCCGCTTGTGTAGGCTTGTTGTAATAGGGTGTCACAACTAATGCCGCGGATGCACCGGCTGCTTTGGCAGCCTTAACAAGGCGAACTGTTTCGGCTGTATTGTTAGAGCCAGCGCCAGCAATCACTGGCACGCGGCCTGCGACTTGTGCCACAACAATTTCGACAACTAAGTCATGCTCTTCATGTGTAAGGGTAGGGCTTTCACCAGTTGTGCCTACTGGCACCAACCCATTACTGCCTTCGTCGATATGCCAATCCACAAGTTTCTTGAGCGCATCTATATCCACTTTGCCGTTTGTAAACGGCGTAACAAGTGCAGGCAAAGATCCTGTGATCATAGCGCTTCCTTTCAGGTGGGGCATTGGCGCCCAGGTTTTAGTAGGCGAACCCTAGCTTGCTCCACAAGATTTGCCAAGATTTACGATTGAAACTTTTTAACACAAAGCGCAGGTTCGCATATATGCGAATTACCCTTTTTCTTTTGATGTCTATTTTTTTTAGCCCCCAGGTATTGGCGCAAGATACTGTGGCAATTGACGCTTTGCGCGCAGCCTATTTAGCCAAAGAAAAAGGGAATTGGGATGAGGCTTTGCGTCTTGCGCGCCCGGCTGGGGATGTGGGTCTGGATCTGATCGAATGGGATCGGTTGCGCGCTGGCAAAGGTGAGTTTGCAGCGGCACAAGAATTTTTGATACGTAGGCCTGATTGGCCTGGCTTACCCTATCTGCGTAAACGCTCCGAAGTCACAATTAAGCCAGATGCGCTGGCTGAGGATGTCATTGCCTTTTTTGATGGACAAGCGCCTCGTACAGCACAGGGTTCGTTGCGGCTCGCCCAGGCTTTGGCCAAAAAAGGCAAGACCACTGCCGCTATTTCTGCGGTACGATGGGGTTGGATCAGTTTCAACATGGATGCGGATCTTGAGCAGGAGTTTAGAGAAGCCTTTGGTGCGGATTTAGTGAGCATGCATGAGGCGCGGTTGGATATGTTGCTGTGGCAAGGCGCTACATCATCAGCTAAAAGAATGCTTTCCTCTGTAAGTTCCAACCAAGTAAAATTGGCCAAGGCGCGTTTGGCGCTGCAGGAAAACAAAAATGGTGTCACGGCGTTTCTAGCTAAGGTGCCTGACAGCTTGAAGACGAATCCAGGCTTGGCTTTCGACCAGTTTCAATGGCGGCTTACGCGCAAGAAAGCGGATGGTGCGATCAAACTTCTTTTGGAGAAATCTGCCACTGCGATCGATTTGGGGCGGCCGGACAAATGGGCAGAGTGGCGCTTATCCCTGGCGCGTGATTTGCTATGGGATGGGAAATATCAGAAAGCCTATGATGTGGCGGCCAGCCACCACCTTGATGCGAGTGAGGACTATGCTGAGCTGGAATGGCTGGCAGGGTTTATTGCTTTGCGCAAATTGAAAAACCCAAAGAAGGCCCTGGTGCATTTCAAAAACCATGAAGCTGCAGTGGGCAGTGAGATTTCACTGGGGCGCACGCATTACTGGCAGGGCCGAACCTTGCACGCCATGGCCCAGTCTGAGCAAGCACAGCGGGCATATGCAAAGGGCGCTAAATACCAAACGTCTTTTTATGGGCTTCTGGCGGCGGATGCTGCAGGCCTGCCTATGCAGGGGAGCCTTGCGGGTACCGTTGTGGACCCGAGTTGGAGGCAAGCTGCCTTTGTTGAGTCGAGTGTGTTTAAGGCGGCCTTGCTTTTGATAAGCATAGACCGATCGCGCTTTGGGGTGCGATTTTTAACCCATTTAGCTGAGAGCCAAAGCCCAACGGGGATGGCGCAACTGGGTGGGATGGCTGAGGAACTTGGTATTCCCTATTTGGAATTGATGCTGGGAAAACGGGCGTCGCGCTATGGTACCATGATAGAACGGCATTTCTATCCTTTGTTGCCCATGCTGGTGCAAACGGATGAGGTTGCGCCCGAATTGGCCCTGGCCATTGCACGCCGAGAAAGTGAGTTTTTTATAGGCGCCGTGTCTGGCGTTGGGGCTTTGGGCTTGATGCAAGTCATGCCGCGAACGGCGCGGGAAATGGCGGGAAAATTGGGATTGCGCTACTCTCGTAGTAAAATGTTAAAGGATCCGAAGTTTAATGCTAAGATTGGGATCCGCTACCTACAAGAACTGCGAGAGGAATTTGGTAACAGCCCAGTGCACATAGCTGCTGCGTATAATGCCGGTCCCAGCCGGGCGCGAAACTGGACAATCAAGCTTGGCGACCCTCGGCTAGGAAAGATTGATGTGATCGATTGGATCGAGCAAATACCATTCAGTGAAACGAGAAACTATGTTATGCGGGTGACCGAAAGCCTGCCTAACTACCGCGCCCGCTTGGCAGGGCAAGTTGTTCCCCTGAACTTTTTGGCTGAGTTGAAAGGCAACTATAGAGTGCCTCCAGCCTATGCCTCCCCAGCGATATCGCGGCGCCCAGTCAGTCGGTCGGATTAAGCGCCACTCTTGCACGCCAGAGCGTAAATAAGCCTGCGCTGACAACAATAACCGCACCTAAAGCCACATTGGGTTTGATCACCTCGCCAAAGACGAGAACCCCTATGGTTGAGCCAAATACTAATTGGAGATATGTCACAGGCTGCACGGCGCTGGCTTCTGCGACCTCATAACACCGAATTAGGAGCCAATGCCCGGTGGCGCCAGTGCAGCATAGACATAGCATTAACATCCAATCGGTGGCGATCATATTTTCAAAATGAAAAGCACCAATTACTGTCATAAAAACACAACCGATCACGCCGGTCCAAAAGAAGCTTGTGGCCGTGCTGTCCAACCGGGCAACATAGCGGGTGAGCAGACTATAAAGGGCGAACATAAACGCAGAGCCTAGTGGAATGATGGCATATGGCGAAAACACTCCGATGCCTGGTTTAAGTATTATCAACACGCCGCAGAGCCCAACTCCAATGGCCAACCAGCGCCTCCAGCCCACGCTTTCACCTAAGATAGGGCCAGAAAGGGCCGCAACTATAAGCGTGTAGGCAGAAAATATAGCTAGACTTTCTACTAGGCCCAGAAGGGTGAAGGCTGAGACCATCACGCATATTTCGGCTGCCAACAAAATACCTCTGAAACCTTGTAGAAAAGGCTGCTTAGTGCGTGCCGCATTACGTAATCCCCCGGCTTGTTTCGCTGAAATAGTGATCACAAAGGCTGCAAAGAACCAATAGCGCACCATTACAACCATATAAACGTTGTAGGTGGACGACAGATGTAGGCTTAGCCCATCTTGGATTGCAAAGATTATAGTTGTCCCCACCATCAACAAAACGCCAAGTCTTGTATTGTTTCCTGCGCTCATTGCATGGTCCCTTGGGTCATATGTCTTTTTCGGCCAAAGCCTGGAGTTCGTGTGATGGCAAATCCAGCTTTTTGCAAGCCACGGCGGACAAAGCCGGCGGCGGTATAGGTGGCACAGCTGCCGCCTGCTTTGGTGTGATGGGCTACGTGGGCCATAAGTGTAGGTTCCCAAAGCTCGGGGTTTTTTGATGGTGAAAACCCATCTAGAAACCACGCATCGGCTTTCTGGGGCCAAGCTGGAAGGGTGTCGCGTGCGTCGCCTAAGATGAGGTCAAACTTTAAATCAGGCAATGTGACAGTGTTGCCCCAGAGTGAGGCCAGTTCAATGGCTAGCTTCTTGAGTTCTGGAAAGGCCTCATGGGCTTTGATCATCTGTTCAGGTGTCAGTGGGAACTCTTCAAAACTGGTGAAATGCAATATGCCTTTCACACCAGATTTCCGCCACGCGGCTAGTGCCACTAAAAGATTGAGCCCGGTACCGAAGCCAAGCTCTGCAATCTGAAACTCAGGTAAAAAACGTTTGGGTAGACCATTCCCAGACAGAAAAACGTGTTGGGTCTCAGCCAGTCCGTTGTCTGCTGAGTAATATGGGTCATCAAATTGGATGGAGAATGGGACGTTTGCGCGCCATTCGATGTTATCAGGCTGGTGGTTGAGCATGGTCTACCCTAAGTATTTAGCAGACCATGCAGAAGGGCGAAGATTTTGGCAACTGCTGACGTAACAATTTTAGGGGCTGGTGTTTTTGGCCTGTCAATTGCGTTTTGCTGTGCGCAACGGGGAGCCCGGGTGCGCGTGATTGATCCAGCTGGCGTGGCTACTGGTGCTAGTGGTGGCATTGTTGGTGCTCTCGCGCCACATACCCCAGATTTATGGTTACCAAAAAAACAATTTCAATTGGAAAGTCTACTTTATTCTCGGAGCTTTTGGCCGGAGGTTGAAGCAATTTCCGGTCTGCCCACGGGGTTTGCTAATCAAGGACGTTTGCAGCCTATTAATGAGGAGCGCTTGATCGCCTTGGCCCTGTCCCGCATCGTTGATGCAGAGAAAAACTGGGGCGATACTGCGGTTTGGGAGGTTGTGTCAGCGAATAAGGCAGGTGAATGGGCGCCCCCCTCTGCAACCGGACAATTGATCCATGACACTCTATCTGCCCATATCCATCCTCAGAAAGCTACACAGGCACTTGGCCGCGCTGTTGAGAATTTGGGTGGTGTAATTACCACGGCAGGCGCTCGGCAGGGCGCTATTTTGGATGCACGGGGTTGGCAGGGTTTGGTTGAAATGTCTGAGGACCTTGGCCAAGAGATTGGCAACGGTGTGAAGGGTCAAGCGGCTTTACTAGATTTTGCGCGCCATGATGAGCCACAATTATTTGCTGATGGTGTGCATATTGTGCCGCATTTGGATGGTACTGTGGCAATTGGGTCTACCAGTGAACGTTATTTTAAATCACCAACAGATACTGATAGTCAACTCAATGACCTGATTGCCAAGGCCAAGCAATTGTTTCCAGTTTTGCGAGATGCACCAGTACTTGCGCGCTGGGCTGGGGTGCGTCCTCGGGCATTTACTCGGGCACCAATCCTGGGAAAACATCCCGTGAACCCAGATTGGTTTATTGCCAACGGCGGATTTAAAATTGGATTTGGTATGGCGCCCAAAATTGGCCAAGTTATGGCAGCATTGATTTTGGATGGAGTGGATCTTATCCCTGATGATTTTCGCGCCAACGCCAGTATGAGACCAAAAGGGTAACAGATATGACCACGCCGAAGATTATCGCATTGGATCATCTGGTATTAACTGTTGCTGATATTGCTCAGACCGTAGCTTTTTATTGTGATGTTTTGGGGATGCAGGTGATTGAGTTTGCAGCCGCCGACGGCAGCCGGCGCTGGGCGTTAAAATTTGGGGCGCAGAAAATCAATCTGCATCAGGCCGGGGCGTCGTTTGCGCCTCATGCAGCATTTCCCAGCTTAGGTACTGCTGACTTGTGTTTTGTGTCACCAACCCCACTTGGGGATTGGCAGAATTACTTGGCGGCGCGGAGCGTGGAGGTGATTGACGGCCCTGTTGCGCGCAGCGGTGCGGAAGGGTCGATGCAATCGCTTTATATCCGCGATCCAGATGGCAATCTGTTGGAGATCTCTAACTTGGTTTGAGGCTTATGTCCGGTCACCAAGATAGGGTAAAAAAGCCTCAACTGCTGCGCTGGCGATCACAATCACATTGCCAGAGTCTGGGTTTACCACATTCAATCCACCTGCAACCGCTCTCACTTCAGCCCGTCCACGTGGCAAAGCGGACACTAAGGCTTTGGTGTCGACTAAATCTGGCTGCTGCACGCCAATAGTGACTTGCACGCGCATATCTTGCGGCGCGAGCCCGAGTGACGGCTCTAGGGCTTGGAACATTGGAATGGCCGAATGGCGCAGGGCGTCTTCAATCGCGCGGCGGGCCGCTTTGGTATAATCTTGACCGTATTGATCGTTGCCCATACCCATTTCGATGATAAATCTTTGGTCGCTCACTAGACCACTCCCAAATCTAGGGATACAGAAATCGCGACATTGGCCATGACTGTTGGGTGGCCTTCGGGGCGCGGCACATCCAGCCCACCATGCATCACTTCTACCCGCACCTGCCCATAGGGAAAAATTTTCGCCACAGCTGCGCGATTAACCGCATCGGGATCCTGCACGCCAACTTCGACATTAATCAACATCTCAGTTTTGTCCTTGCCGAACAGCTCAGCCAGATTTATCGAATTGTGCCACAGGGCGTCCTTCACCGCGCGCATGGCGGCTTGAGTATAGTCACGTCGGCGCAGGGAAGAACCCATGCCAAACTCGGTGAGCAATCGTTTAACCGCCATTATAGCATCCTTGCTGTGTTGGAATGCACTGCCTTGCGGTTGCAGTCAGGTGATTTGGGCACGCACACCTAAAACTCAACGCCAATTTGTGCTTTGATACCAGATCGGAATGGGTGCTTGATCAGCTCCATTTCGGTGACTAAATCAGCGGCCCCAATTAAATCGGCGTGGGCATTGCGCCCAGTAAGCACCACATGGGTCATCAAGGGCTTTTCATTTTGCAAAAAGGTTATAACTTCGTTGATGTCGAGATAATCATAGCGCAGCGCTATATTGATCTCATCCAAAAGCACCATGTGATTGCTCTCATCCAAAATCAGCTCCTTAGCTTTGGCCCAAGCCGCCTGTGCCATTTCGGTGTCACGGGTTTTGTCTTGGGTTTCCCAAGTGAAGCCTTCGCCCATAGTATGAAACGCGCATAGATCGGTGAAATGCTCCAGGATCAAATCTCGCTCACCGGTGCTCATCCCGCCCTTTATAAATTGCACCACAGCACTTTTACGTTTGTGGGCGATGTGGCGAAAAATCATGTTGAAAGCGGCTGAGGATTTGCCCTTGCCCTTGCCGGTGTGCACAATCACCAAACCCTTTTCGTCTGTTTTTGTCGCCATAATTTTGTCACGTGCGGCTTTCTTTTTAGCCATTTTTATAGCGTGGCGTTCAACATCTTGGGTCATGGCTGGCTCCTCCAGTTTCAGCTACTCTATCGCCTGTCGGTGCAGACGCAAGTGACGCTTAATAACCATCACGGATTGACATAAGTTTTTTTTGGGTAGGGCCTGTGCAGTGGGTGAAAATCCGTAGGTTCCGGGTAGGGCTGGCATTAAACCAGATGACAGGCGGTACGATCGCCGTTCGTGTCTGACTTCAATCCAGGTTCAACGGTTTGGCAAATAGCCTCTGCAACAGGACGCAGCGTTAAGGTTTTTAATTACTTATAATATTTGATTTTATTAATTGTTTGACGCTACATTTTTATAATGTGAAACTGGGTGCTCTACTTCAAAAAGCTTTAAGGCTATGAATGTGGGAGAAAAGTATTTTTGGTTGGAGAGCCTAGATTTGATGGAAAATGCTGTTTAACTACCGATGATTGAACAATCATGACTAAAATAATTCTATTATTAGCCTAACTAAAAAAGGGAGAAGTTTATGTTAAATATAAAAAAAATGGTAATTTCGTGTGCTTTGGCAACCAGTTTGGTTGCTGGAACTGCACAGGCCCAAGACTGTGGTGAGGTATCTATTACCGAAATGGATTGGGGGTCAGCTGTTATTGTAACCCAGGTTGCCAAATTCTTGCTCGAGCAAGGCTATGGTTGCTCTGTTACAGTTGTGCCTTCTGCTTCTACGCCCGCACTCGCTTCAGTTTCTGAAACTGGTGAGCCCGACATAATAACTGAAGTCTGGACGAATGGTGCGCCAGCCTATGTACCACTCCTGGAGGCGGGAAAAATTAATGAATTAACAGATGTTCTCTCAGACGGTGGCATTGAGGGTCTCTTCATTCCAGTTTATTTGGCAGAAGCTCATCCGGAATTGATGACTATTGAGGGTGTATTAGCTAACCCGGATTTAGTTGGAAATAGAATGCATAATTGTCCTGTGGGATGGACCTGCCAGGTTGTAGCTTCAAATGTTGCTAAAGCTGGTGGTTTTGAAGCCAGTGGTGTTGAAGACTTTGTACATGGGTCAGGTGAGACATTAGCGGCATCAATTGGTTCCGCATATACTTCTAAAGAGCCATGGTTTGGATACTACTGGTCACCTAGTTTGGTTTTAGGAAAGTACCCAATGGTTCAAGTGGACTTAGGTCCTCATGATGCTAGTAAGCAAGCCTGTAACTCAGACACAGACTGCGCAACTCCAACGATGCAATCGTGGCCAAGTAGTGTGGTCACGACTGTTGTCACTAGTGAATTTGAGGCTTCCCATCCAGCGGAGACAGATGTGATGCGAAATCTTTCGTTTACCAATAACATGATGAATAGTCTTCTCGCTTGGCAAGATGCCGAAAGTGCTACTGGTGATGAGGCAGCTGTTTACTTCTTGTCAACTCAACAAGACATTTGGAGTAGTTGGATTAACGATTCCGCGCGCAGTAAACTTGCGGCACTATTACAGTAGTCGTTTCAGTACTTACTAAATCAACGAAGGCACGCAAATAGCGTGCCTTCGTTTTAATGGGGAACAAAAAATGGCGTTTTATGACAGCTTGTTCAATGTACTAGGGTTAAGAGTTTGGTGTGACTCAACGACTGAAACTCCAAAGTTATCGATGGCCAGCTTGTTGGCTAAAACCAACCCAGACGCGGCAAATGAAGGACCTATATTTCCTTTCCCATCGATGGATGAACTCTATCAGGCATGCTTATCATTTCCTCAATCTCGAGAATTTACTGCAGGAGTAGAAGCCGCTTTCCTCAACGTAAAAGACGTCCTAAAATCAGTATTGGATCCACTAACCCAGCCTCTATCATGGCTATTAGAACTAGCTTTATTCAGCTTTTTGGCTACACCTTGGTGGATCATTATTCCGTTAATATTATTGTTTGTTTGGTACGTATGCCGTTCCGTTGTGGTTACAGTTTTCGTAACTTTATCATTTACATTTTTGGCTTTTATTGACCACCTAGATGCTGCTTTGCAGACACTAGCGATTATTGCTGTGTGCACAGGAATATGTATTTTATTAGGGGTGCCAGTTGGAATTGCTATGGCTAAATCTAACCGCCTACAACGGGGGTTAATTCCACTACTGGACTTGCTCCAGACATTACCGACCTTTGTATATTTAATACCACTGATTTTTTTGTTTAGCGTCACAGAGCCAAAGCTATATGGGATTGCAATTATTGTTTACGCCATTGTTCCAGTTATTAGGCTCACAGATCTGGGGATCAGACTTGTAGATCAAGATGTCGTTGAGGCGGCTAACGCCTTTGGCATGTCGCCCAGACAAAAGCTTCTTGGTATTGAGTTACCACTCGCTCTGCCCAATATCATGGCGGGTGTAAACCAAACTATTATGATGAGCCTTGCGATGGTGGTAATTGCGTCGTTAGTCTCTGCGCCTGGTCTCGGCGTTCTAGTGCTCCGAGGGATCCGAAATCTTGAGTTGGGTGTGGGCCTCATAGCCGGACTAGGGATAGTGTTGCTTGCTGTTATTTTAGACCGAGTGTCTAAAGCAGCGATTGCTCGTGTATCTACTAATCAAATCTTCAAATAGATGGGCAGTATGATGGCAACACCTCCGAAAATAGAAATTCGTAACCTATATAAGATTTTTGGTTCAAATCCCAAATCTGCGCTTGAGAAAGTCAAAGCGGGTATGGAGAAAGAAGAATTACTTGCCCAGACTGATCATGTTTTAGGGCTCCAGGATATTTCAATCGATATTCGCGAAAGCGCCATAACAGTGGTAATGGGACTGTCTGGATCTGGAAAGTCGACGCTTATTCGCCATATCAACAGATTAATTGAACCGACCGATGGTCAAGTGCTGATCGATGGTAAAGATGCGCTCTTGTTGGGAACTGAAGCATTACGTGACATGCGCCGCACAGACATGTCTATGGTTTTCCAGAAATTCGCACTACTACCGCATCGTACCATACTTGATAATTCCGCACTTCCACTGGAGGTGCGCGGTGTGGCCCAAAGTGCGCGGCACAAGGAGGCTCGTGTTTGGATCAACCGAGTTGGACTTGGAGGCTATGAGCACCACTATCCCTATCAACTTTCTGGTGGCATGCAGCAAAGAGTTGGCCTTGCACGCGCGTTGACCTCCAACTCTGATATCATGCTTATGGACGAAGCGTTTTCTGCTCTAGATCCTTTGATACGCAGCGATATGCAAAAACTCCTGCTCGAGCTACATGTTGAATTAAAAAAGACGATTGTGTTTATCACGCATGACCTCGATGAAGCCCTTCGATTGGCTGACCACCTCGTTATTCTAAAAGATGGTGCCGTTGTTCAGCAGGGGGATCCACAGAGCATTTTGGTAAATCCGACTGATCCCTATATCGAGGCATTTGTCAGCGATATTAACCGAGCGCGTGTTCTGCGGGTACGCTCTGTCATGAAACCTTTGGACCAGAAAACTATCTATGCGGGTGATGTCGGTCCAAGCGATACTCTGGAATCTTTAATAGCCCTCTCTGAAGGTGATACATCGTATAATTTCAGGGTTGTCGAAGGTGAAAACCCAATTGGGCAGATTGATATGAAGGATCTGGTCAAGGCTCTGGTTCCCAGATTGTCGGCATTAGGACAGCAAACCTTGTAGACAGAAAAACTGGAGATTTTTTGATAAATGCTCAGGACCTATTGATCAAAAAAGCATCGAAAGTCCCGTTTTCGATGTATGACGCTTTTACTGAGGTGCCGTATTCAGGTAGCCAAGCGGCTATTGTGCTAAATGCCTCAGATATCTCAATCCAAAATCGAGTTCGGATTGCACGTGAAATTGGGGCGCCAGCCACGGCGTTTGTAAGTGCCATCAACCATAATAGAATTAAAGTACAATTTTTCTCTACTGTCATGGAGTTGCCGATGTGTGGGCACGGGACTGTTTGTCTGATAACGCATCTGGTTGCACAAGAACTATTACCTTGCGTGGGGGACGGGTGGCAGAAGGCGGTTCTTGATCTGCCTAAAGGGGAGGCTAAGGTGGAGCGTCGCCGGACGAAGGCTGGAAGAGTTGAAGTTATGTTGGATGTTGCAGAACCACGGTTTGCGGGAGTGAACCTCAATCTGGCAGAACTGGCTGGTATATTGGGTGTTGGTATCGGGGACATATCTAACGAATTGCCACCAGAGGTAGCCACTGGCGATTTCATTCACCTCTGCCTTCCAATGTGTGATCTAGCAGTTATGCGAGAACTGCAGCCTGATTTTTCAGCCCTTGCTAAGTTTTGTGTATCCAACGGATTGGAAACTGTGGCTACTTTTTCAACTGAAGCCATAGATCAAACTTGCGATGTTCACGTTCGAGATTTTTGTCCAGCCGTCGGCGTGGCTGAATCAGCCGCGGCTGGCACCACAAATGCAGCTCTATCAACTTATCTTTTACAAAAAGGGTTGGTTCAGCCTGGTGAAGATGGGAACTTACAAGTCCAGGCTGAACAAGGAATAGAACTTGGTCGCCCTAGCCGTGTGACGACAAGGATCAAAACGCAAGGTGGTAATATTGTGCGATTACAGGTGGGTGGTGTGGCCAGCTTGATTATCGAAGGTATGCTCAACCTGAATTTGGAGGCCTTATGACAAAGATGTTGAAAAAACCTTGTTTGGGACGCTCATGCGGGGCTGTTTCCATCACCAGAAATGGATCTAAATATCCTTGAGGACTGGCGTAAGGACAATGTCAATTATCTGAGTATCAATGTGGGGTTGACGTAATGTCACGGGATGAAACATTGGCGACGCTTGCAGCCTATCGGCGTTGGCTTCTGGCGCATTCCGATCGGTTTTTATTGGCTGAAAAATTTTCTAATATAGATCATGCACATCGCGCTGGGCGTCTTGCAATAAGCTTTGATATTGAAGGGATGAATGTATTGGGAGGTGATATTAATATGGTTGAAGTCTATCATACCCTCGGTGTGCGTCAGATGCTATTTGCTTACAACCTAAACAACTTGGCAGCTGGTGGGTGCCATGATGTTGACATTGCCCTGACTGAGTTTGGCATCGATATTTTGACTGAAATGAACCGCGTTGGGATGCTAGTGGACGCAAGCCATACGAGTTACCGAACTAGCATGGATCTAATTGAGCGTTCAAAGACGCCAGTAGTGTTTTCACATTCCAACCCAACATCAGTTTGGCAGCATCAAAGAAATATAAAAGATGAATAGATCAAAGCCTGCGCAGCTAAAGGTGGCGTTATAGGTTTGAATGGGCTTGCAATTTTTGTTGGTGACAACGACTCAAGCTCTAAGTCATCACTGATACATTTATTTCGACTGATTGATCTTGTGGGACCAGCCCACGTTGGGTTTGGCTTCGACTATACGCCTGATGTTTCTGTTGATCTTGGTGCTATCCTACGAGCACGACCGGATTATTGGCCCAAAGGTCAACAATACGATACGCCTAACATTGGGCATGCTGGCCCGTCAAAGATTCCAGACCTAGTGAAGGGAATGCAGGCACGAGGTCTTTCTGAACCTGAAATTGGAGGTATTTTGGGTAAAAATTTTGTGCGTGTCGCGCGTGAGAGTTGGATACATTGATGCTTGGGATGGAGATCCATGTGCGCCACCCGAATCGTGCATTGAGCGTGTGCAAAAAGCCTTCAATTAAATATTTACTGACCGGACTTGCGCCAATTAAGGCAAGCATAACACGTGTCTGACGTCAGCTCCTATTAGTCCAAACATGTTATTTTATAATAGAGTATTTCTGGTGCAAATAAGTACCCATTGTCGTGAAGAACATGACTAGAACCCGCGCGTCTGGTAACAGACCCAAGCCTAATTGCATCAAATTGGGTTAATTATTGCTTAAAGCAACCATCGTGATTGTGCTCACCCAAGCCTGGTGCTGCCCGTTCGAGCTGTAAGCTGCTATCTGAGAATTTAATTGGTGTGCGGATGCCGGGAATGCCCTCAGGTGTGATGCGCAGTTCACGATACAAAGTTTGCGGATCCTCTAAAGCCTCTGCGATTGTATTGATAGGGCCTGAGGGCACGCCTGCGGCTTCCAGTGCTGGCAAAACGTCTAGCTTGGCCCATTGGGACAGCTGCGCGGTGATCTGATCCACGACTTCTGTACGGTTGGTGATCCGGGTGATGTTATCGGCGAAAATGGGATCCTCAATCCAATCTTCGCGGCCCAAGGCCCGAGCCAGATTGTGAAATTGGCGATTGTTGCCACAAGCGATAACGATGTGTCCATCGCCGACTGGAAATACTTGATAGGGCACTATGCTAGGATGTGCGTTCCCCATGCGTTGTGGGCTGTTGCCTGTGGTTAGGTAATTGAGGTTTTGGTTTGCTTGGGCTGCCAACATGCAATCAAACAATGCCATATCTACATGCTGCCCCTTGCCAGTGTGCGCCCGTTGGGCCAGAGCGGCTTGAATGCCGATAACGCCGTAAAGGCCAGTAAACACATCCGCAAAAGCAACACCAACTTTTTGTGGCATGCCGTCAGGTTCGCCCGTGATGTCCATAATGCCGGTCATTCCTTGGATCATGAAGTCATAGCCTGCTTTGTGTGCTCGGGGGCCGTCTTGGCCAAACCCTGTCACAGAGCAATAAATCAATTTAGGGTTTTTAGGGGACAATGCTGCATAATTGAGGCCAAATTTTTGCAGGCCACCAACTTTGAAATTTTCAATCAACACATCTGAAGTCGAGATTAGTTCTTTGAGATAGGCCAAGCGCTCGGGATTGTTGAAATCAATGGTGATACCCTGCTTGCCACGGTTTGTACTGTGAAAGTAAGCTGCCGACCTGTCGCTGCCTTTGTTTACGAAGTTGGGTCCCCAATTGCGTGTGTCATCGCCTTCAGGACTTTCAATTTTAATCACGTCCGCACCGAGATCTGCCAGAGTTTGTCCGATCCAAGGTCCCGCTAAGACGCGCGCTATTTCAATAACTTTTAAACCTTCCAACGGATACATTCGGCCCCCTTTAGTATTTCATCTGGCCCATTTTGGTGCTGGACATTTATCCGTATTTGGCATGGTTTCGACTATAGTGCATCCATTTTCTGACTCTTGGGGTGATTGCTTTCAATAGAAACACTATGACCCGGCCAATTCGCTTGGCAGTCAATGGGTTTTTTGGCTTGAATGTTTGATGTTGCGCAAAAAGTGCTGTGACGCATACGTGTAAAATGCATCTAAAACTCCTGCGCCCCTTTACCTACCCGGAGTGCAATACTAAGACTCAATAAGAACATCGAATTTATGTCGTAAATCAGAACAGCAGGCGGACCCTATGAACGATCCAGTAGAAACCTATATGAACCTTGTCCCAATGGTAGTGGAGCAAACTAGCCGCGGTGAACGGGCCTATGACATTTTCTCACGTTTACTTAAAGAACGTATCATTTTTGTGAACGGCCCCGTTCATGATGGCATGAGCACATTGATCATCGCGCAATTGCTGCATCTCGAAGCTGAAAACCCATCCAAAGAAATTAGTATGTACATAAACTCTCCGGGCGGCGTCGTAACGGCTGGCCTGTCGATTTATGATACCATGCAATATATCAAACCAAAAGTGAGCACCCTTTGCGTTGGGCAAGCAGCTTCTATGGGATCACTTTTGTTGACCGCTGGCGACAAGGACATGCGTTTTTCGCTGCCTAACTCTTCAATTATGGTGCATCAGCCCTCCGGTGGATACCAGGGCCAGGCAACTGATATTATGATTCATGCTGAGTTTACTCAGAAGCTCAAACGTCGGCTGAATGAAATTTATGTCACCCATACGGGCCAAGATTATGATATAGTTGAAGCAGCTCTGGAGCGTGATAACTTCATGTCACCAGAAGATGCTAAAGCTTGGGGTTTGATTGATAAAATTGTGACTAACCGCGAAACGGACGAACCATCAGCTTAATTAACTGCTAAATTCAGGTTGTGGCACGTTGTTTGCTGCCATAAGCTTATTGTGATTTTGTGACGCTGCAATCGGGCTGGACTGTTCAATCAGGCGGGCCAACAATATTTAAAGGTGATACATGGCTGATAAAGTAAGCGGAGACAGTAAAAACACCCTTTATTGCAGTTTTTGCGGTAAAAGTCAGCATGAGGTACGCAAACTGATTGCTGGTCCAACCGTGTTCATCTGTGATGAATGCGTTGAACTTTGTATGGATATCATCCGTGAAGAAACCAAGGCTACTGGGCTAAAAACATCTGAAGGTGTTCCGACACCCTTAGAAATTTGCCAAGTTTTGGATGATTATGTTATTGGGCAGTCTCATGCAAAACGGGTGCTCTCGGTTGCGGTTCATAATCATTACAAACGCTTAAATGTTGCTGATAATTCTGATGAGATAGAGTTGGCTAAATCTAATATCATGCTGATCGGCCCAACCGGTTGTGGTAAGACGTTGCTGGCGCAAACTCTGGCCCGTATCTTGGATGTGCCATTTACTATGGCAGATGCCACCACCCTTACAGAAGCTGGCTATGTTGGCGAAGATGTGGAAAACATTATCCTGAAGCTGCTGCAAGCCAGTGAATATAATGTGGAGCGCGCGCAACGTGGTATTGTTTATATTGACGAAGTCGATAAAATTACCCGAAAATCTGATAATCCATCTATTACTAGGGATGTTTCGGGTGAGGGTGTTCAACAAGCTTTGCTGAAGATTATGGAAGGCACCGTGGCTAGCGTTCCGCCTCAGGGTGGCCGCAAGCATCCGCAGCAGGAATT
>Ga0302136_1000317_pt1 | contig 23622 bp, 19 predicted proteins | sample CBN3_20m_MG_FD_203116 | JGI IMG/M metagenome (GOLD analysis project Ga0302136, IMG submission 203116) | Marine microbial communities from Western Arctic Ocean, Canada - CBN3_20m | ecosystem: Environmental > Aquatic > Marine > Oceanic | place: Canada: Western Arctic Ocean | collected 2017-09-15
TGATTGACGGCGCCCTTTGCCGACCGTACAGGTCCGTGGGGCAGGCATTTCACGTGGCGGAAGCACTTCTCGCGGTGGATCGTAGAACCGTACGACAGAAGTCGAACGCGAAGCTCGTACGACAGAAGTCGAACGCGAAGCTCGTTCGACCCACCGTCACAACGCGCTGGCCGATGCGCGCGGGGGAAATGATCGCGGCTGACGTTCAGCTTACCCTTCGATTCGACATCACCTGATGTGTATGTTCAAGTGCGTCCAGTGACGAGTCTCTTACTGTCTACTTTGTCCGACCGAAGGGTCAATCAATAGTTTTCCGACCGACACTTCGACGCCTTTTCGGGAAGATCTTTTTCCCGTCAAATAGAGGAATCACTTTCGCGACGCGATTTTGGACGACAATTGTCGCCTACTTTGAAAGGCAATCAATGGTTGTCGACTTTGAAGGGCATTCGGTGAAAGTCCGTGTCGGAGAAAAAAAATCCAGCTCGGCTCATCCGACCGACCGAAGGGTCAATCAATAGTTTTCCGACCGAAGGGTCAATCAATATCACTTCGACGCCTTTTCGGGAAGATCTTTTTCCCGTCAAATAGAGGAATCACTTTCGCGACGCGATTTTGGACGACAATTGTCGCCTACTTTGAAAGGCAATCAATGGTTGTCGACTTTGAAGGGCATTCGGTGAAAGTCCGTGTCGGAGAAAAAAAATCCAGCTCGGCTCATCCGACCGACGAAGGCGCTCCCACACGAAGGCGCTCCCACACGAAGCGTGTGCGGCGCGAACGATGGCGTGTAAAACGACGCGGGACATCATCGGGTACGTGCACGGTATCAACGGTCGTCACGGGGGGTCCGATGAGACAGGCATTTGGGGGAAGGGAGTCGGCAAAGGGATGTATCGGAGTCTAACGTTGAAGTTTGAGATAAGAACTCAGTGTTTTTGGTGAAATAAACTGGTCGACATGTTTCATCGTTGTGCAAATAGCGGACCCCTTCATAAGGAAAAACTGGGTGAGATTTTGACAGCACAGCTCGTGATAGACGTGCTGGCTGTAGTATGATACCATTTCGCTCGATATTTGCAGAAACAATCCCAATACGATGTATCGCGCCACGACCGAAACTTTCGAAAAGCTGCAGCCATAGACCATACATGATGTCAAAAGGATTCGTTTTCTTAAGTCTTTTTGAGACGGCTGTTAAAATACTACAGAACTATGCGGAACCAGAGACGTTCCAACACCAGCTCGAGATGGAGGTTTGAGAACGGCCTCATCGAAACTCACACAGATCCCGCATCGGGATGTATGTCGTCAGTGCACATTCATCGAACCTCGCGCTGAAGGTGAGTACACGCCGAGCCCGTGTCGGTGCAGATGGTATATGATAGCTGTGCAAGTCGATCCATTCGTCCGATCCTGGTTCAGGTATCGTATGAATTGGGGTAGACTCGGGGGAGAAGTTCATAATGAATGCGCGGTGAGTTCTGATTCAGTTTGGTATAGAAATTTCATTTGATTCATTTGACTATATTCGATTTTATTTTATTTGATTTTATCGTCAAAATCATATTATAGAGTGGTGTTGTTGGAACGAATGGTACCGCATAGTTCTGTAGTATTTGAATAGCCGCGTCTAAAAGTCAAAGTAATAATCTCTACAAGAAGTGTGAAGACCTCTTAGTGAGTCTGAGTCTTCACAATGGATCTTCCATAGCTCAGTTGGTAGAGGTATGTTCAACAATAGCTTTCAACAATTCGTCAACATGTTTCTGACCGTTTTCTCTTTCAGCGATAGACGTCTTGGTGGGAGCTCCCTCTCTTAGCTCAGTTGGTAGAGCAATGGACTGTAGTTCCATTTGTCACCTGTTCGATTCAGGTAGAGAGGACCTTTTCTCCCATAGCTCAGTTGGTAGAGCGTGCGACTGTTAATCGCAAGGTCATCGGTTCGAACCCGGTTGGGAGAGTCACATAAAACAACTTAAAAATACAAAACCTAACAATAGTAATGACAACTCTTGTAAAGTTTCTGTTTACCCCACTTATTTCCAGTAAATTGTGGTTTGATTTTGAAAACATCAATTGACAGAGATCTATAGGTCAGGGGATCGAAACCCCTTGGAAGAGACTATTTTTTCAATCCAATTCATGGAGAACCCATGAAAACGATCCCGAGCCGCTCGGCAAAAAAATAAAAAATCTATTTAATTCATAATTGATGTCCGTTCAATTCAAACCATACATTGAGTCATGTATGCAATACGCAAATTATTTCGATATCGCCTCACTGATGTTCGAGTTGTACAAAGACACTTATGTTGTCACAAACATTAAGGACAAAACGTGGTTCTCCTTTCATGACAATGTCTGGGCAGAAAGTGAAATAGGCCCTTACACTGAGTTATCATCTCACGTCATGGTGATATTTCAAGATGCGTTGCAAAGTCTGAAGAAAGGTAAAGCAAAAAACGATGCACTTCGACTTATGAATTGTAAAAAGATCATACGAATGCTTTCCTGTCCTGTCGAAAAGGATCATATTTGCAAAGAATGTCTGTATATCTTTTATGATAACAAATTTCGTAAGAAATTGGATTCAAACCCTAAGCTGATTCCTTTCACAAACGGCGTCCTCGACTTGGCTTCAAATACTTTTCGCCCCGGGCTTGCCTCCGATTTCCTTTCCATCTATGTCAATCATGAATATATAACAACATCCTCCCGAACTCATGAGAAATTAATGAACGATTTCGTCATGTATCGCGAAAAACACGTTCGTCATAGATTGGAAAATTTTAATGAAGTGTTCTGGAAAAAAAAAACGTATATTGTAATACCATGAGAAACACCTTGAAATTGATTACACTGTCTCTTACTCTTACTCTTATTCTCGTTGTCGTCATGATCACTCGAATGTATTTTAGTAGTATCCCAGGTGACTTAAATAAGCCTCTTGTGATTATGTACGAGACGGATCTCGATCATGCGAATTTGAATGTATTGAAAAAATCTCTTCTGAAAAATGGATATCAATATAAAATTTTGACAGACAAAAAATGGATTGCATTTGGTAAAAAAATACAGAGAATTCATGAATACGTAAAACAGTTACCAGGTGATAAATTGATAATCGTGTGTGATGCGAGAGACGTCATCTCTGTCAATCATGATAGCGATCTATTCATTCGAAAATTTAAGGAGTTGGTCGATTCCGAGTCCAGAGTGCTTGTCTCGACAGAAATCGGTTGCTGCGTCAGGACGGCTTTTGGTCCAGGACAATACAGAACAAATACAGGAGATGTTATACATCGAAGCTTCGATGATAAGACGGCTGAGCAATCTTTTGAGACACAGTGGAAGAATATGTTCAAGTCGAGAGCGGATAAAAAGATGATCAAGCACACTGTTGAGCATAAACAAAGCATATATCTGAATGCTGGAATCTATGCTGGTAAAGTGAAAAACATTGATCAAATGTACACGTATATGGCCATACACGAAAAAGAAGACGATCAAGTGATCATGTCAGAAATATTCTATCACCACCCAAATATGTTTCATTTAGACTACAATCGAGAGTTCTTTTCAAACAGTCATGTTTGGGATACACACAACAAGGGAAATGCGAAAAATGATACTGGGTGCTACTACAAAATAACAAAAGACAACAAAATCATTGATACATATTTGAACAGCACGCCATTCTTCATTCACACCCCTGGTAAACACTTCAACTGTTTCGATCACTTACAAAAGATCAAGTAGTGATGACTGTTCTTTTTTTATTAATTTTTTAAAAGTTCTTTTCAGGGTATATCGAGTCTGTTTCAAACTTCTTTTTTGTCGCGACGAACACCTTTTTGTCATGTCATCATTCGAGTAAAAAACCATTTAAAAAAAAATCACGATGATATTATATAGGAGGATATGTCAGATGCGATTGTCGAATATTTAAAGCAGTTTAAAGTATTAAAAGGTGATGATTCAACACATACCAGCATGGGAAATCCGGCAGGATCATATTACATTCCGTTTGAGGAAATGGACACTTTCATGTCCAAGTATACCTGTGAAATATTGTCGGGACGTAACATGCATATCACTGAAAAACACAATGACATATCCCCTGTGTTGATAGACCTCGATTTCCGCTATGAGAAATCTTCCGCTGAAATACGACGATTGTACACAGCAGCACACTTGAAATCTTTCATTTCCTCATATCTGAAGATATTGGAAAATTATGTCGTGTTCACCGCAGAACCGCGTGTTTTCATCATGGAGAAAGTTTCACCCAGGTACGACGACGAAAAACACCTCATAAAAGACGGAGTTCACATCATCATTTCAAACGTCGTGACAAGTCCAGAAATACAATTGAAAGTTAGAGATTTGACAGTCGATATCTTATCTGAAGTTTTCAAAGACTGTCATTTTATGAATTCTGCTGAAAATATTTTCGATGAGCAAGTTATCAACAAGAACAATTGGCTCTTATACGGTAGCGCGAAACCTAAATGTAAACCATATACCGTGACGTTGATGTATCAGTATACAGAAAACGGAAGCCTCTATGAATGCGAGGTACCAGATGACTCAGATTTGATCAACGAACTCTCAATTAGAAATAAATATACCGCAAATCCTATCAAAAACGAAAAACGCGAAGAAGTACAAAACATGGAGAAATTTGCAGCGGATGACGAAAGAAAAAAAATCGCTCTTCGGTCTGCTCTGCAGAACACAATGAATGATACTTGTAAGGTCTGCGAAGACATCGATTTGATCAGAGAGTTCGTCGCTATATTGTCCCCTAAACGAGCCGAATCGTATGATAGTTGGATTCGCGTCGGGTGGTGTCTCAGAAATGTCGATTCTAACTTACTTCAAGATTGGGTCGACTTTAGCAATCAGTCCGACAAGTATATTCACGGAGAGTGTGAATCATTGTGGAACAGGATGAAAGATGGTGGACTGGGCATTAAATCATTGCATCTTTGGGCAAAAAATGACAATCCGGTAGAGTACGAAACCATTTTGGCTAGAAGTGGAAGTTCACTTTTGATTCACAGTATGGAATCCGGATTGGATTGGGACGTGGCACAAGTCATAAAGCATTATTACCAACACTTTTATCGGTGTGTTCAGATAAAAGCAGATATGTGGTACCATTTCGAAGGGCACAAATGGAATAAGTGTGAATCCGCTTATACTTTGCGTAATGATATGTCCACAAAAATGTACGAAATGTACAAAATTTATCTAGATGATTGGGTTTCAAAAAATTATCCAAATTCGGCTAAGCAAGAACTTTCCAAGATAGAAGTATATAAGACAAAATCTTTCATCTTAAAAAACTTTAAAAGCACAAATTATAAATCTAAGATGATGAAAACGTGTGCGGACGTGTTTCATGAACAGGCCGTGGCGGAAGATTTTCAGGCTTCACTCGACTCAAAACCACATCTACTCTGTTTCAACAACGGTGTTTACGATCTAGACGAGTCCGAGTTTCGCGATGGTCGCCCGGAAGATTGTGTATCACTCTCAACTAATATAGATTACGTGGAGTACAACGAAAACGACCCCGTGTTTCAAGACATATATAAGTTTCTGTTTGAGATACAGCCTGAACATGATAAAAGAGAATACATGCTACGCACCTTGGCAAATTCTTTACACGGGGCTAATAGAGAAGAAAAAGTGTACTTCTGGACGGGAGAAGGCGGTAACGGAAAATCTAAATTATATTCACTTCTTGAGCAATGTATGGGCGAATATGCCGCTAACATCTCAGTCAGTTACATCACACAGAAAAGAGCCGCTTCAAATAGTGCCAGTCCAGAAATGGTCAAAGCAATTGGAAGAAGATTCGTTGTCTTTCAAGAACCTGAAGAAAACGAAAGAGTTAACGCCGGTCTCATGAAGGAAATTTCCGGAAACGATAAAATACAAGTTCGTGGCTTATACAAAGAAGCTGATAGCTTCAAACCCCAATTTCAAGTCATATTCATTTGCAATCAATTGCCGTTCCTCCCGCCCGATGACGGAGGTACATGGCGACGTGTTCGAAAAATCACATTCGATTCAAGTTTCGTCACAAAGCCTGATCCCAAAGTCCCTAATGAATTCAAAATTGACTACGAACTTGATAAAAAATGGCCCGAGTGGAAAATACCGTTTATGTCACTTCTTATACATTATCACAATAAGTTCAAGGATAAACCAATAACAGAGCCACAAACCGTGACGGACGCCACGTTGGAGTATCAACGTGGTAACGACGAATACGCCGAGTTCGTCGAATCGTGCATTGAAAGAACTGATCCAGCAGATGGTGATGTCGATTGTTCGCTAAATCTTTATGATATATACTGTGAGTACAAGGATTATTGCACAAGATGGGGTACCTACAGCAAAAACACTATGAAAATAGAGGGACTAAAAAAAAGCGTGTGTCGTTTATACGGTAGAGGATTCAAAATTAAGGGCCCGCCGGCCTGGGGATGGAGAGGTATTCGAATTTGCTGAATCTCTTCTCTACATGAAAAACTAAAAATAGTTGTCCTTGAATATCACATCTCCTTGATAATTTTCTGGCAGATTAAACATCGCCTTGTCCTTCGACTCTTGGTTCTGAAACCAGATTTTTATGATGCAGAAATTCTTCTTCGGGGAAAATGAAACCCCGTTTATCGATGCCCACTTTTCCTTATGTTCATCAGTGAACATGGTCTCGCCTAACATCCTTATCAATATTGACTTCGAAAAATCGATGATATCCGATTTCAGTACCTTGAAACTTAAGAACGATCCTTCTTTGTTTAACGGATCGTCCCAACTTGGGAAAATGTGTTCACGCATCACAAACCACATCCCATTATGGATATGGGGCGATATCGATCTGTACATCTGCCAATATTCTTGTACAGTAGATATATCGGCTATTTTGATGTATCCAGTTCGTTCCCAGTCGTCTGAAATAGGGTTATGGAAATATACTGACCATAGATCATTTAGAAATATCTCCGTACCCATGATCCTATTAAATCTTTTAGCCTTAAGTCCATTTTGAATTACTTGTAATATGTCTCTGTATCTGAATCGTCCTTAAGTAATGTGTGATACTCTTCCCATGTCATTCTTTTTATTAACACTCCACTTGTGTCAACAATACACGGGACGTGGTACATGTCGAAACAGCATTGTGCAGCACCGTCGTACAGTTTTAGACACTTCTCGCAAAAATAATGAATTATACTGTCACTATCCATCTCTATTCTATGCAGCGTAAAGTGACCGCTTCATTTCCGAAACAACAATTAACAAAGATCAGGTAATTTTTAAATTGTTTTAAATCTTTAAAACTGTTTAAAACTGCAAAAAATCTTCAGAATGTCATTCTTCGATTTACAATATATTAAGACTAAGTATCTGTGTGTTTTAGACCTGGCTCGCGAAATCGGTAAACAAATTCAGACCGGTAACAGTTGCAAAATTATGATGTACTTCAGAATGATCCAAAATGTATTTTACCAATTCATTCGACATTTTAAAAGAATTTTCCTCATAGTGGACTTCTCCATACTTGAAATTGCTGAAAAAGACTTGGTCAGATGTGGATTCTCGATGAAATCCGTCTGCGAATCTGTACGCGAATTCTTTGCTGCTGATGACACCGATTTCATGTTCAACAACGAAGTTACGGTCGAAGTACAACGTCTGATCACCGTCCAAAAACGTCTCATCCTGAACGCATGAGCATAGCCCCGATCAGTATCATTGATAGCAACGCGACGTCGATTACACGAGTGATGTAAATCCATGTCAAGTCCACACCTTTCGAGCATTTACAGTTCGAGTTCCACAACCCATGTGTATAGCTCAGAACTATTCCAAAATATATCATGGAATATATCCCGAGAATGAATCTGTAACTACTCGGAGCAATTTGTGGTTGTAAAATAGCGATCATTATCGTCACAAAGTTGAAGACAGTCATTAACGTTATCGCCTCCCTGCGCGGATCTTGTGAACATACGCATTCTGATTTGACAAGTCGCTGAATAAAGTTATACACGATCGCATTTTCGCCAACGGCTAAGCTCAACAGAATTATCGCCGATACATTCATCTTTTCATTCTATGAATATTTTTTCCGAAACGGAATTCACTTGATGATAGTTTTCTTTTCTTCTTCTATATCAAAACACGGAGGTTATGTTTACCATCTTGATCTCAATATTCGTGGGTATTTTAACGATTGCGTTATCTAAATGGAAGCAGGTCAATTACAAAGTGTTGGAAAAATATTCTGAAATTGAGAAAAAAACGATGGGTAGGTTCAAGCGATTCTCGGAAATCATCAAGGCTTTCGAACTGGTAAACGGTAAAAAACCATCCCCAAACGAATTGCATGCATTCTATGACGAATTTCACGATCTCGAGACGTATACTAGCGACGACGTCGTGGTAGTGTTGAAAGATAAGTCGAAATATCACCAAATACTTGCTGATTTTTTGAAATCAAACCATGTTGAAACAGATGTAGATTCAAAAGTGACTCCCGAAAAAATGACAACAGAGAGCAATCAAATAAAGGACGAAATCGACGACGAAATGGCGGCCAAATTGGTTTCAAAAATATACAAAAAAATATTTTCAGATGAAGTATTGTCAAATGACAACAAAGAATTCCTTTTATACAAGTTCCGAAAGATGAACAACGATGTACACAACCTAGAAATGTATCTGACTTCCGATGAGGAATACAAATCGTTTATCAAAAAAAAAATAGACGGGCAATTTGCTCGCGATTCGGCTGCACCGGGTGACTCAAAATTGATTCCTTCGTCTATGTCATTTAAAATTTCGAGGCCTCACCTAAATAATACCACTGTGGAGGAAACAAAAAATGTACCAACCGTGGCGGGATACACTTGTGAAGATCTTGAAGATGAACACGTTTTATCAAAGATTATCACCTCGAGAAACATGGATCTATTGAAGTACGCATGCATTCGGAGCAAAAATAAGCAATCGAATACCGACAACGATATGGTGTTGATCAAAGGCTTGGATTGGACAATTCCACAGGAACGACCAGGAGTGTGTCGATCATCGAAGCCTCAAGATCCCGTTCAGTATTCAACGGATCAAACCTCATTAATAGGTACTATACTGCTTGATTCAGAGAACACCAAGGTAGGGTCCATCATGCCCGAATTTGAGTACAAAGAAGAATAATCGTTTCGTTGCATTGGCGACTGTCGATGAAAATGTACTTAAGGAGAAGACTCGAAAAACGATAAATGACCTGTTTAAAACTGTCGATTGATGAAATATTCGCAACCAGATCGATCTACAAATCTCTTCTTGTTTGCCATGACGATAAGATCACCGAAGAGTTAGTCGATGAATTAAAACGAGATAATTACCCTGTATCGACACTTACAAAGATCGAGGATTATTTAAAGAATGAAACACGGGTATTGGCAATCGATTATATAGATTACTGTAATCTGCAGTTATTTGTGGATCAAGACACAATCGATCAAATTTCGTTGGTGATCTTTATTAATGGGAAATCAGGTGTTTTGAACCACTTGGATACAATTAATAAAAACTGTGAATTCGTCCATCTGGATTTATAAAACCAAAAATCGTTTTTTCTATAACTTCGACACGCGCCCCTCGATGTCCGATCTGATTTTCGTTTGAAGCGTGTCTAGCTCCTTGATAGTAAGTCTTGGTTTCGGATTCTTAAAATCAAACCTAACTGTATCATCAACGGAACTATATCCGTGCACATAGTCTTTAAGTCCTCCCCACCTGTTATCTGTATGCAAACCACTATAAAGAGCGATACAAGGTGTATTAAATGCAACGCAAGGCAAAGCACAATGTAATCTCGATGTGATGACCAGCTTAGCCCTAGCATACTTATTCAAAAGAGTTTCCTGTACAAATTTATGTCTCGCGTACATATCATTTTGATCTAATCCGTCAGGGATCTCGTGCTCTATGTATTCAGCCTGATCACGGATATATTTTGGAATCAATTTGGCCAAAAGATGATCGCTGCCCCAGGGATAGACCTTCTTTGAGGTCAAGTGCGCATCGACGATGTATATCTTATCTCTTTTGGGATTTGTAAAGGGATTTCTCAGTGTGAGCGTCAAACAACCGCTGAAGTAAGCATCGACACCCTTGGACTTGATGAGATTCATCGTGTGCAAATCGCGGCATCCGATTGGTTGATGCTTCTTATAGTGGGTGATAGCCTTATCAGAGACAAGCTCTTTCTTCTCAATGTGGAAGGCAATGTATATGGGATTCACGTTAGGATGAGGTGGAAAATTGGATGGATTGTGAAGCCACCACCCGTTCATCATAACATTACACCTTCGAGTTTCCTTATCGATATTCTCACGGTCCACTATGATCGTCTTGGCACCCTTGGGAATATATTGGATCTGTGCTATACTTTGCACATCATCACCAAGATTCGTTGTGTTCGCGAACAGAATCCCAAATGTCTTTGACGACTTCGATGCCGTCATCACTTTATAGGCAATCATTATCAATACTAATATGATAAAGGTATATAGAGCGATAGTGATCTTGAACATCTGAATTTATGTATTAAAATATTATTAATGAAATCAAAAATTATAAGGCGGTGTTGAAATCTTGGACTGAATAACGTCAAGCGGTGTCGACATTATGCTAGTATGCCGAGTTTGAATTAGGTTATGATTTCCGAGTCATTTACCCGAACACTGCTTTTGTTTTACCATCATAGACACTTACGATCCCCGATGCTATCATTTTCTGATTAACAGATAGTTTATCCCCCCTATGACGATATACACTTACAAGGGGACGACCGTATTTATCATTTTTGTAACATTGTATCCACACCCAACCATTTACTTTATTTCTACACATGAATGGGTTCCATAATTGGGGGACCACACGATCATCGAAACCACATTCTTGTTTAAACATGTCTCGCGCAAGTTTAGCTAAGTAAATATGCTCATTTCGTTCTTGCATGGCGAGACTGGGTTTCATCTCGGCCGAATCGTACCCAAGTGTGCGAAATCTAAATTTCAGGGGACGACCATGCTTCATGATAACCGCATTAAATGTGTCACCGTCATATACACTCGTTATTCTAGCATACCCATGGTAATTATCTAAACTGAAAACTGGAATTGAATCGTCGACACCCGACAAAGCTCTCTTACTGAAACAGCTGTTCATATATACATAATTAGGGTGTTCATTACCTAAATTTTTATATAGTTTTGGGTTTACTTAGGTTACGCGAATGTTTTAGTACTCCCCTCCTCCTTTCGCTTCTCCCGGCACGCATCATTCTTCTCCTTCTTGGCCTCCGATTTACCGGGGTTCGCCTTCGCCTTGTTCTCCTGTTTGATTTTCTTCTTCTCCGAATCAGTGAGTTTATCTTTCTTCGTCTTATCAATCGCCATGTATTAATCTATCATTTTAAATCTATAACCTCTTGTTTTGTTACTTTCTCGGGCTTGAAGAAGTAGTTGAATGGACACCCTGGACACCGCCTGTGACGTATGGCACACTCGAGTGCAGTGGCGTCATTGAGACAAGGCTTTTTCACAACTGCCTTTCGCCTCCGATACGATCGATACCGCGCAATGTTGCTAAAACATATCGAGGTTTGACCAATAGCTATCATATTACTACTTGAAAAAATTGCAATTGAGCGCCTAAGTGAACGTGATTGGGACACACCTTTAATGTTTCTTGATTTTATTTTTCTTTTAGTGATGATTTACGAGCTCGCGACTCTCGCTTCGATCACTTTCAGTTTCATTGCTTGCTTCTCCTGTGCCTTCGCCTTAAGAATAAGACTAAAGACTTCATCATTTTCGAGTAGATACGTAACCTTTCGACGAAGGCTGTCGACTTCGTTCTGCATCCGTTCATCTGTGCGACTCGATTTCTCATTTAATAGCTCCATCTTTTGAAGAAGTTTCTGCATGTTTCCAATATTCAACTTATTATTTGTCGAAACGACGCTAGACAGTCGGTGATTTAACTTTGCCAATTGATCAGAAATACGCGCAGACAATGTTACTTGTCTCTTTTCTATGCCGCGAATTTTCCAGATGTTGACCATCACCAGAATTGTAATCACAGCTATGAGCACGATGGCTGCTATCTCGAAAAACATCATATTACTCTCAAATGACATATTATTTTAATCGAATTTGATTTAAAGCTAAGGCGTGATTATAAAATACATAGATCAGATGACCATCATTGATGACTATATTCAATTGCGCGACGAACACATTCAAAAATTCGGTAAGAAAACGACTGTCCTGATGCAAGTTGGGTCTTTCTTCGAAATTTACGGAATTGAAAAGATTGATCGACATATTCACGAAGTTACTGGCATCCTAAACATAATCGTTTCGAAAAAAAACAAAAAAATTGAAAAAATTGACTCATCGAATCCTTTGATGGCCGGATTTCCAATATCAATGCTTGAAAAATATCTTGATCTTCTGATCAATGACGGGTACACGGTTGTTATAATAGAGCAAATAACCGAGGCTCCACACCCAGAAAGACAGATTACAAAGATCTGGTCACCGTCGACGTATCAAACGATGATCTCAGCGAACGAACAGACAAATAACATCTGCTTTTGTTACATCGACAACGCCGCTGCGAGAACAAGAGATTCTTTCGTCTGTGGATTAGCGTTCCTCGATTGCAGTACCGGATCGACATACGTAGATGAATTCGTGTCAAACTCGATGGATATTTTACAATGCATCATCAATGCAAATATCCGATTCAACCCAACTGAAGTTATTGTAACACATCAAGATGATTCTTGCAGCGAAGTCGCGCGGGACATTGGTAAATTATTCGAAAACAACTCTAAGAAAAATCACTGTTACATCATTCAAAGAGTTGATTGTAAGATGTCTCGACTGAAATATATTTTCGAAGACTTTTACAAGAACAAGACCCAAATGGGTATTTTCGAATATCTCTCTATTGAAGATATGCCATACGCTTCGATCTGTCTTGCGAATCTTCTGGATTTCACTTCGAAACACAAACTAAGCTTTACTCATTCGGTGGGTATTCCGTCCAAAATAAACGACGAATCGAGTCTCGATGTATCGTATAATGCCTTCGATCAGTTGAATATCACGTCGAGTGACGTCTGTTTATTATCAGTTTTGAATAAATCTGTGACAAGCATCGGGAAACGATATTTTCGAAAACGATTACTTAATCCATCTACAGATTCAGACTTCATATCGAGAAGCTATAAAAATATCCGAAGATTTCAGGGACTGAACAACGAGTTTATAAGGGCAGAACTGTCAAATGTAAAAGACATCGAGAAAGTCTATTTTAAAAAAGCATGTTCGCCTCGAGAAGTGCTATGTATCTATAACTCACTTTACTCTTTAAAAACTATCCTCGAACATGATCCGCTCCGTGATGAAGGACTAAAACTGAAGTGGGATGTTTTAGAATACATCAACTGTACGTTTAATTGCACTTCGAGTACTGAATGGTTCCATTCCAATACAAAGCTCTCAAGTGATGACGAACGAGTTTTCAAGACAACGAATCCCACGATCGATTCCTTGTCCGCATCTATCAGCTCGTTAAAGAAGAAATTCTCAGATTTCGCCCTGTTAATGAATCCAGAACACTGTAAAGTAGATGATAACGACCGAGATGGCTTCTTCATAACATGTACTACAAAACGATTACAATTGTATTCAAAAGAGATAGCTGGGTGTAAAGTTTCCGAAACCAGGTCGGGGCATTCCAAGGTGTTTATTCCGAATGAACGCGAGTACAACAATAAGATCGTAGAGTTAACTAAACTCATCCAATTGGAATTGCAAAACATGTTTGATCAATCCATTCAAATAATGCTCGGTTTACTGACTAAGGATAATGTCATCAGAAAATACATCGATTTGATAGAGTACTATGATTTCTACAGCACCTCGATTTCAAACAACATACGGTATCGATTGAATGAGCCTACTGTCGTGGAATGTCAAAGCAGTCAAAGCAGTTTTTTAGATGCAAAACAACTGAGACATGTTCTCGTAGAGCACGTTTCAGATGATGTACACTATGTACCAAATGACATTTCTCTCAATGAACACGGTATCCTGCTATACGGAGTTAACGCTTCCGGAAAAAGTTGCTTCATGAAATCAGTTGCTATTGCCGTGATCATGGCACAAGCTGGTATGTTTGTCCCGGCTACAGAATTCTCGTATCGACCGTTTAAACGGGTTTTGACCAGAATAACAGGAAACGACAATTTATTCAGACGGCAATCCACATTCGTCCTTGAAATGACCGAGCTGAGAGAAATTCTTAACAAAGCAGACTCTCGTTCTTTGATTATCGGTGATGAACTTTGCTCCGGAACAGAGACCGTTTCGGGGATATCCATCGTTGCTTCCGCTATTAAATGTTTATCAGATAAACGATGCTGTTTCTTATTCGCTTCACACCTACACGAGATAAAAGAACTCATCCATGACACTCGAACAAAAGTGTATCATTTATCTGTGACACAAGGTGAAAACGACATGTTGATCTATGAAAGAATTATTCGCGAAGGATCGGGTAATACTCTATATGGACTCGAAGTTTGCAAATCATTAGATCTAAATGAAGATTTCCTCGAAAATGCATATCGTATCAGACAAAGCGTCTTGAATATTCAAAAAACGGGTATGAAAAGTTCGAGATACAATTCGAATTTTCACTTCCGAAACGTGTGCGAGGTGTGTCAGAACAGATCCGAATATATCGACATTCACCACATCGTCGAACAAAAAGATTCAGATCAATTCGGAAACATTGAAAACATACATAAAAATGATCTACACAATCTGGTCGCACTATGCAAAAAATGTCATCAGGAGGTCCATGCGAAAACCATCGATATCGATGGCTATTTTATGACTTCAAACGGTAGAAAATTACTGACGAAATCACTTAAAGAATACACACTTAAACATCTTAGCAGTTAATAAAGTGATGGTGTTGAACGAAATCATCGCGGTTCCACTATGTGGATTCGGCAATAGATTGAAATTTCTGGCCAGCATCTCAATAATCGCAAGAAAGTTGAAAATACGATCGATAAAAATACTATGGAGACCCACCATCGACTGTAATATACCACATACAGATATCTTCAAAACAATTCGCTCCATGACATTTGTCACTGAAGAGGACATACCAGATAAATCAAAAATCATGTATTATGGTTATGTTCACATGAATGAAATTCTTGCCACGCTGGATGAAGACATCGAAGTTCTGGAAAACGAATCTAAAACGACTCTGATGATAGAAGGTGGACACGAATGCAAACATTCGAAAACTACATTGATAGATTTTATCAGGCAAAAGCAAAAATTTTACAATTCTATCACTTGGACAAATACCATCGAAAAGTCTGTTAAAGATATGTGCAATGACGATTTTCCGAAAATTGGATTTCACTACAGACACGTCAATAAAGAAAACGACGAGGCAGATGTCAAAGCAAACCCACTCATCAATTTTAGCTATAATTCACCGTTCAACATCTTTGAAGATAAGATGAGACAAATGAAACATCCATTCTTCTTCATATCAAACTCTTTTTATCATAAAAAATACGTCACAGATAATATCGCTAAAGGTGTCGTTATAAATTTGCACGACAATAATAATCGGTCTTCGAAAGACTCAATGTTACAGAGTGTCGTCGAATTCGTTCTACTGACCCGTTGCGACGTAATTGTCGGGTCATACTTTTCCAGCTTCTCGGATGAAGCAACATACTTCAAAATGAATATGAAAGTTATGCCGCTTGCCGGAAACATTTCAAGTAGCCAACAACACTTGAGCGTCTTCATGAAAAACTACCATTCCGTCTTGAAACCGGTTTGTTTCGACAATTACCTGGTATTACACCCAAACACACAAGAACTTGTTACATATTTTTGATGTATTGTCATAGTAAAAAGATAAAACGCCGACCTAATTCAGATATTTCTTTAAATTTGTAGGTGATAATCTAATATAATAATTATCATAAGTATTCATATATAATCTCTTTGGATGACATTGAGGATGAAAACAAGGTATAATATCTTCGTAATTTAATTTTAAAATTGTTTTTATAAATGGTAAAATTGGTACAGTCCAATGTGTCATTTCTATGTCGTTAATGTTTGATTCATTTAAAAAATATAAATCATTTTCAGGTAATTCATGATGAAGCAGTTGATTAACTAATTGTCTAAAAATTTCATAAAAAAATATATTAGTCGGATGAAATTGATCAAAAAACAATAGCTTATCAGTATAATTTAATCTAAAGAAATCGTACATTTTAACATCAGATTTCTCATCTAATATTTTAATTTTTTCAACTTCACTTTCAAAAAAACTAATCAATTCTTCCTTGTCTATTTGTATATTATTTGTAAAATTTATGACCTCTTTCTTTTCACTTTCTTTTTTGATATTAATAAAATCTTTATGAAGACCACACTTTGTATGAAAACTATACTTTGCAAAACTAGTGTATGGTATATAATCACATTCATACCAAAATGCTCTTGTTCTATAATAATTGACTCTCATGACTCTGCATTCATTCTTTAAATGTTTTTGAATAGAATTGATATTATATTCACTATAATCATAATTTTTGTTCATTGGTTGATAAATAAAGATATCACAATCATTTAACAATTGTTTATGAATCTCAGTTATATTACTTTTTTCTAAATTTTCATAATTAGCAAAATATGAAATATTAAATTTACCTTTTGTAAATTGATGATTTTCAAACATAGTTTTTATCACACCCCCGGCACAATTTGAATATATTACTATACTCATTATATGATACAAATATTAATTTTGTTAGTATCAAATTATCGTGCCGTCTGGTGGCTTGGGAGGCTGATCAGGTGATTATGTTTGACGGCGCCTCTTCCCTGACTTCACCATCATAATCCTCTCCAAGAAGCGATGGAGAAGTATACCCCCGGCCCCACGGGCCCGCTCTTCAAGAAGTTCAGTCAAAAGCCTCCTGTCAGCTTCAATATCCTGACCCCCCCCCTTTTGGTCTTTTTCACAGACAGCACAAAAAGCATCATACATTTCACAGGTGTGTTCCCCTCGTTCCCACATCGCAAGGATCTCCATGTCGTGTGCGATATCATCATCATCAACAAACGTTTCTGTTTCTTTTTTTTTCATGCTTTTCACCTTCCCGTGGGGATAGGGGGTGCACGCCGCGCAGTTCTTTTTCAGCTTCCCATGAGGGCAAGGGTTGCACTCCGCGCAGTGGTCTTTCCGCTTGCCATGGGGGCAGGGGTTGCAGTTCGCGCACTTGCGTTTCAGCTTGCCGTGGGGGCAGGGGTTGCACTCCGCACAGCTGTTTTTTTGCTTCCCGTGGGGGCAGGGGGTGCACTCCACGCAGACGTATTTCACCTTGCCATGAGGGCAGGGGGTGCACGCCGCGCAGTTGGTTTTCAGCTTGCCATGAGGGCAGGGGGTGCACACCATGCAGCTGTCTTTCCGCTTCCCGTGAGGACAGGGGTTGCACTCCGCACAGCTGTTTTTCCGCTTCCCGTGGGGGCAGGGGTTGCACTCCACGCAGTTCTGTTTTAGCTTGCCGTGGGGGCAGGGGTTGCACGCCGCGCAGCTGTCTTTACGCTTGCCGTGAGGGCATGAGTTGCACACCGTGCAGCTGCCTTTCAGTTTGCCGTGGGGGCAGGGGTTGCAAGCCACGCAGTTCTTTTTCACCTTGCCGTGAGGGCAGGGGTTGCACTCCGCGCACCTGTCTTTACGCTTGCCGTGAGGGCATGGGTTGCAAGCCACGCAGTTCTTTTTCACCTTGCCGTGAGGGCACGGGTTGCAATCAGCACAGTGGTCTTTCCGCTTCCCGTGAGGGCACCCTTTGCACGCCGCGCACTTGCCTTTCAGTTTGCCATGAGGACAGGGGGTGCACACCACGCAGTTCGCTTTCAGCTTCCCATGAGGACAGGGGGTGCACACCACGCAGATGCCTTTCCGCTTGCCATGAGGACAGGGGGTGCACACCACGCAGTCCGATTTCAGCTTCCCGTGAGGACAGGGGGTGCACACCACGCAGCTCGATTTCCGCCTCCCATGAGGGCAGGGGGTGCACACCACGCAGATGCCTTTCCGCTTGCCATGAGGACAGGGGGTGCACACCACGCAGTTCGCTTTCGGCTTCCCATGAGGACAGGGGGTGCACACCACACAGTTCCCTTTCTGCTTCCCATGAGGGCACCCACTGCACACCACGCAGTTCGATTTCAGCTTCCCATGAGGACATGGGGTGCACACCACGCAGTTCGCTTTCAGCTTCCCATGAGGACAGGGGGTGCACACCACGCAGATGCCTTTCCGCTTGCCATGAGGACAGGGGGTGCACACCACGCAGTTCGCTTTCAGCTTCCCATGAGGACAGGGGGTGCACACCACACAGTTCCCTTTCTGCTTCCCATGAGGGCACCCACTGCACACCACGCAGTTCGATTTCAGCTTCCCATGAGGACAGGGGGTGCACACCACGCAGATGCCTTTCCGCTTGCCGTGGGGGCATTCTTTGGGAACAACTTGACGTGCTTCAACTAAACCACACAAGGCATCTGCTTCTTCTTCAATCTCAGTCGTCATATCATATCTTACCTTGGGTGTTAGCTTTCGCTGTGAAAGGAGTGTGATATACAGGAGGTCAGTTACAAGTTACTCGTTGCAGGGGGGCATCATAGTGTGATCCCCACGTTTGAGATCCCCCAAAAGACTCGAAGTCGAGATCAGGTGTCGTCACAGACATCTTGGGGGGGGGGGGAGTAAGGGTACTCTGTAGGAGATCTGCATGATGACGTACCTTGTAACGACTCGAACCAAAGTTCGTTGTATGGTGATGTTGGAAGTGAACGTCGTTATCGTGATCGTGATCAAAATGGTTTGTGGCTCAACCCTAAAACCCTAATCGAAAAAGCACACACCGTTCTGGGAAAAACAAATTCCCTTATAACATAGATTTCATTAATTGAATTTCCTTTTCTTGTGTTTCAATTATTTCGTTTGCTAAATCTTTAATTTTTGGATTATTTGTTCGATTATAAATTCTATGTGTAGTGGTTAACGCAGTAGAATGATGAGGTATCATTCTTCTCAACCATTGTTTATCATCAACTAATAATTGTTGTCGCAACAGTAATATCGAGACGCTAATAGATAAAATAATTCCAGCAGAGAAAACTAACATATCGAAATGTCCCATCGATAAATAATGAATTATCTCGTGACCCCAAATCATATTTGAAGCCATCAATATACCACCATACAATAAAGTAAACGATAGATACAAGTCTGTAAATCTATATGTTAAAATATTCATGGGATTGAATAGCATGCCAATGACTACCATGACGATAAACGTAATCAGGTTTGTTCTGTATAAACTTTCCATTTAATGATACAAATATTAATTTCACGCCGCTCAATCCACTAAAAGATTATTTTTACTTCTACTTAGACTACATTCAATCGAAAATGGTTCACTATGGGATATTGAACTTCACAAAGAACGAAAAGATAGGGAAAAGTGGGATCACGTTTACCTGTTTCGATGATAGATCAATCCATGTTGTGAACACGAAATCGAAGAGCAAAATAGACCGCTGGGCAAAAGTCTCCGATGACTTTCAGCTCTTGGAGATCATGGGACCGATCGGTTCTTATCAAACTGAAAGCAACATTTTACATTACATTTACGGAATAAAACCAGCGAAATACCCATCTTATACCATGAAAATCGAAACACTGGATCCTCATGATAAAGACACTCGAATACATGATGTCTTCTCCATTGATAACCCGGGGACGCGCGACATAGACGATGCTATTTCAATGGAAATTACCGGAAATGCCATCACACTTGGGATTCACATAACAGATGTCGCACACACACTTCTTTCTCAATTGAACAATCCCGATGACATTATCGAATTCGCAAGAAGACGCTCCAGTTCTACTTACACTGACCTGGAAAACACAACAATGTTGCCACCAAAGCTGACATACGATGTATTGAGTCTATCCACTAATAAAATACGTAAAACTATTTCTCTGTGGCTCGAATATGTTGATGGGAAGATGGTTCGTTTTCGATTTGAAAGTGCTTATGTCAAAAATGTCGCCGCCATGCAGTATTCACAATTCATTCACAAATTTCCATGTGAATACGAAGCTCTTTCAGCACTCTCGTCACAATCCAATCCACATGACATAGTCGCGTGGACGATGATGACATACAATAAACTTTTCGCACATTCAAACGATCATATATTGTTGCGTAATAAATCAAAGGATGTGTTTGCAGAATACTCTCCGGCTCACTTAAAATTAAAACACGATGACATCGGAGCGTTGTATACCCACGCGACATCACCAATTCGAAGATTCGCTGATCTATACAACCAGATTATATGGCATGGCTACGACACTGCGGGTGAACTCGATATTGATGAATTGAACAAAGCCAGCATCAATATAAAAAGATTTCAATATAAACATGCTGTTCTGGATCTGTCATACTCATGTAGATCACAGCCACGAAATGTATCCATTCAGCAATCGACAACTGGAACCGATTTCGTGCGAGTTATGTGCGATGATAGGATATACACTGTCCCTAGATACGACTCATATTACGATGGAGAAATGACCATAGGTGATTGTTACATTTGGGGGGTTCTTAAGAATGGGGTATCGACTTTGAGGCTCGCGACCGAAAGCTCTGAGCTCTCCACATCAGCTGTGAATGAACGGAGCAGATCAATTGCGATTCCTTTCCAAGAGTTATCAAATGAACTCAGCAAACAATACGTCGAAGATATACTGCAACACCCATTGGATCATTTTCAATCTCAATGCTACGAAGTCGTGAAATCGGGGCAAGACCTGATGTTTCTTGCGCCAACTGGTTCTGGAAAAACTGCCGTAGCTATGACCGCGATTTGCAAAGCTTTCATCAACGGTAAACGAGCAATATACACATCACCGATCAAATCCCTATCAAACGAGAAATATGCTGATTTTCGCAAACGTCTAGACGGACGCGTGTCGTTGCTCACAGGAGACTCGAAATCGCGATGTAGTCCTCCTGGTGGCGATGGTCAAAGCGAACTCATCATAATGACCGCCGAAATTCTTCGAAACAAGCTGTGTTCTGACAAGGATGATGATCTTATCGATGTCGAAGTAGTTGTTATTGATGAATGCCACTACATTAACGATTATGAACGGGGATGTGTATGGGAAGAAACCCTGATGTTTCTACCAAAAAATGTACAGGTTATTGCTTTGTCAGCGACTCTCGATAAACCCGAAGAATTTTGCAAATGGCTCAACATTCGTCGCCCGACACAAATTGTCCAGAGATTTGATCGCCATGTGCCTTTGTTTTTTGGTAGCATCGTGCATCAAAAAAATAACGATGACAAACTTACACTCATGAATGAGCGAGATTCAAAAACCTACACGTGGAATAAACCGACAGTAGATCAATCGTTCGCTAAATTGGGCTCGAGCTTGATTAATCTTGAATTATGCCCAGCAATCGTCTTCTGTATGAGCAGAAAGCGATGTGTGAGAAACGCAGACTCGATCACAGATAATCTGATATTGGGAACGCGGCCGCATAAGCCAAAACCCGGGGCTTCCGAAGAAGAACAATCTGCATATGAAATTATTCTCGCAGAACATAACGAAATTGTCGTCGATTACAAAAGGAAATTTGACGCGATCCATGCAAAATATTTGGGAAAATACAGAAAGCAATTGCAAACGATCCCCGGGTATGACTCCTTCCTCTCGCAATTGCAAAAAGGCGTCGCGTACCACCATAGCGCAATGATTCCAATTCTTCGTGAATTTGTTGAAATCTTATTCAGAGAAAAATTGATTATGGTTGTCTTTGCTACTGAAACGCTCGCGTGTGGCATTGACATGCCCGCAAGAAGTGTCGTATTTACGGAATTAGAAAAGCCATGTGGTGAATCGAATAAGCGATTGCTTCATACAGAGGAATTCATTCAAATGGCCGGACGCGCTGGACGACGAGGAAGAGACACCAAGGGGTATGTCATATATTACTCTGTGCGAAATGAAAAAATTCCATATTCGACTTTTCATTCATTGGTTCTGGGTAGGCCGCCAAAGGCCACTTCACAACTCCGAATCTCCCCAGATTTAGTCCTGAGAAATCTTTTCAATGGTTATGATTCTATGCGCCTGAGTTTGTTATTTGCAGAACTGAAAGTTGAAGAGAACCAGGCTTCGAATTCTTACGATAGTTTGCAAAACAAGCTGGAAGACGATGATCTGGATAGTATAATCGAGTTGGATAATAAATTGTCTGGCATTGGATTCATTCGCCTGAATCCAAAGCAAACGAAAAACGCTAAAAACGATTTGATGAAACTATTGAAAGGGATGACAGTGGAAGACGCTCGAGCGCAATCTCGAATTCGTGACCAATTGTCGGGGTGCAAATATGCGATAAATGACATGTGGAACGAGGCGTTGTTGAGCTTGCTATCCGCCGACTTTATTGATAACGATTATCGGATGATGAGGAAAGGCATGATTGCAAGTAAGATGTGTGATGGGCTTCCTTTGGTTCGAGCAGAAATATTGGATTCGACTCTGTGCGACACTCTCATCGATGTCAAAACACTGATATCCTGGTTGTCGATATTTGCAGAGAGTGCGAATTTCGATGATATCACCCTCACGATCCCCGACGATCTGATCACTATGATAGAAGAGTCGAAGTTCTACGCGGAAAAGTACTATGAGAAGTCAATCAATTGCAACGTTTCTTATCTCATGTATGATTGGCTCACGCACAAGGACGTGCGCAGAATTTTTCAGTTTTTGCCTTTGTCAGATTTTGGCACATTTGTCAAAGTCATCCTACGAGTATCTACATTCGTCGAAGAAACGATGAATGTATTTCTTGGACTCGAGCTATTCGAACAATACAATCAATTGGAAAATTACCAGGAGATTCTGTTTGACGGCATTGTTGGCAATGGATCGATACATGTGTAAACGGCCGTTACAATACTACAGAACTATGCGGAACCAGACGTTCCAACACCACCACTCCACAAACCCGAAAATTTTGCTAATAATGTTTTTGAGGCAAATGTCAATGCTATGGAGCACTGCCGCATTTTAGTTGCAAACGTCAGTTGCAAATCAGTTACTGAGAATTCGATTAGTTGTGAGCCGTTTATGGGAAGCAGTTGTACGGTGATTGTAGATCGATTGCTATTCTTTAGAAGACGTTACTTTCACGGATTTATGATTTTCTTCATTTTTTTGCCACTTTTTTTCTTACTTTCGCTTCAATCGACATTTTCGAAACGAAAGCAGTTAACTTCTGTTCATCAAAAACCCGAAAATCGTGTTTTCAAAAAGTATTTTTCTTCGTGAAAAAAAAAAGTGAAATAGAATTTG
>Ga0302136_1000329_pt1 | contig 23250 bp, 16 predicted proteins | sample CBN3_20m_MG_FD_203116 | JGI IMG/M metagenome (GOLD analysis project Ga0302136, IMG submission 203116) | Marine microbial communities from Western Arctic Ocean, Canada - CBN3_20m | ecosystem: Environmental > Aquatic > Marine > Oceanic | place: Canada: Western Arctic Ocean | collected 2017-09-15
AAGTTGGTTACATATATATGGATATTTATTCAAAAACTCAAAATAAAATTCAAACTCCGATGTCAATAAGTTTCTTCTCTAAAGAAAACATTGAAAACATACAAAGAGATATAATTAGGCAAGTTCAGACGGAAACTGGAGTGGTTATTTCAAATCAATCAGAATCTCAAATACTGACTTTAATGAACAACACAATTAGTGTATACGGTGAGTATAATTCAACATCGAGTATAGGACATACGATAAGTAGGGAGCATACCATGCAGTTGATGAATATGAACATCAAAGTTGTGCGAGATGCTACAGACAATATTAAAAAGGGAATATTACACTACACAAAATACCTAAAAGACGCAAGTACCTTGCCCGAACCCATTCCTCGTGGTAAAATGTCAACAGAAGATACAACAATCGATATGTCGAAACGTTTCTTTTAAAGTTCCATGTCACAAGTGTTTTTGTATATTAAACTTGTGAAATACTTGTTGTTCACTTTCTTTATTTTGGTATTGGATTGAAGATAGTCCATCAGATCATTCTTTGTTGGTGGTATCGAGTTCAACACCGTTCGCCACCAAATTTTGAACATATCGTACATCTCCTGGCATGTAACCTTATCTGATTCGTCAGATGTAACAATGAAATTTTCGTCCAAGAATGAGCAGTAAGCGTCGGATTTCTTTTTGTATTCCTTTGAAGCATTCATAACAGATTCGGGGTCCACCAGACCAAACTTTGTGTACGCCTCCAACCTCTTTATTAACATCCACATGAACGCACATTTCCAATATTTGAATTTACCCGTCAGCTTGCGATCCTTTAAGTATTCGTTTTCTAGGACTGGCTTGTCTACGAAACTTGAAAGAAATTTCACCACCCTAATCCGCCTCCAAGTCCCGTAGTCCCAGCCTTTTATCGTTGGCATTTTATTGCACAACATAACCAATTTAAATTGGGGTTTGAACGGGGTTGGTTTAGAAAACAACCCTCGTGAGTAAATTTTGTCGCCGCCCGTGTACTCCTTCATCGCACCCGTATGAATAACATCATTGTCATTGGGTTCCTGCATGCTGGCAAAGCGCTTTTTCATGACGTCTTGCAACTCGGGTGTGCATGCATTGGAGTTTGCGCGATCTCTAGTCAGTAACGTTGTTGAAAACTTTCCTGTGTAGTCGTCACCAAACGTAGCTTCAAACAAATCCACAACGGTTGACTTACCATTGGAACCTGCTCCTGTCCATATCTGAAACGTTTGTTCCTCACAAGAACCACCAAGAAATGTTGCGAACATGGTAAGAACATATTCTCTTGTTACTTTATCAGGAAGCACCTTTTCGAAAAAACTATAAATCTCTTGAACAATTGGATGATCGTTTGCAAACTCTTCATAATCAATAAATGTTGTTTTTGAAACGTAGTCGTCTGGGGTTCCTTCTCGAAAACATAGACTTTCGATATCATAGACTCCATTATCAAAACCGATTAGATTGACGTTGCTGTCAAGGTTGTTTTCAAATTCGGGATCGTAAAAAAGACGAGAACATTCTTTCAATACCCCATTTTTAAAATTGTTATCCTTTATTTGATAGGCCAGTTTCATACACTTGTCGTATTTTGTTTTGTTCTCTTTCACGATAAAGGCGTCCGAATGCAGCATTTGTTTTTTGAACACAGCAGCTTGTGTTGTAAACTCTTTCGCCAAATCTACAGACATGTGGTTCATGAGCACATACGCCGCGGGCATTTCGTGCCACCGATGTTTTGAAAAGTAATACCAGTCATTTGATCGCTTTGGGTTGACACAACGGTAAATATCTGCATAACGCAAATATAACATCATTGCGACGTCGTAGTGCGCTCCACAACTGACTTGAAAAGACATACTTTCTAATGATTGTTTCCTCATCAACTCTTCATAAACAACAGGGTTGTCTTGGCGGGCCCAATAACTCAGGCTGTGTATCGAAAATCCTTTGTCGTTGCTGAACCGTTTCCATTCCTTTTCACAATCACCATTTACGTACTTTGAAGACTTTTGACTCCATTCTTTCCATAATCCAAAATTTTCATCTTTTTCCTCACTATGTAGACTCATCCCAACGCGTATCCACGACGGTTCTTCGTCACAACGGCTCGAAGACAACATGTTCAGTAATTGAGACGTTCTAGAGCCTTGTTCCTCAATGCGGACCTCGTCGTCCTGCTCAAATGACAGTCCCAACGATGTGAGAGAATTCAACTCGTGATTATGAATACTAAACATTCTGGGATTTTCAATGAATATAGTTTCTAAAACATCATGCTTGAATACGTACGTGCATCGGTAGGGGTTTACATCGTCTTTTTTGACAGTCCCATAAAGCATCCAATTGTTTGTTGTGGCAGCGTCGTCAATAAGCGCATTCAAGGTTTGGACGCCACATAAATGTTGTAACACATTAGATGCTGTCAATATCTTTTTAGCTTCGTTATGTATCTTCTTGTGAAGTTGTTTGTTCACAATGATACTCATGAACATTACATGAAACCCATCTTTTATAAAATCTTGTTTAGACCTTGGTGTGGGTTTTTCAAAGATATGTGCCTCATTGTTATCAATACTAACATATCTACTCGCTACCTCGATATACGTTTTTACTATTTTCACAATGTCATGGGTTGAATAAACGCGCACACAGCCGAGTTTTTTATCGGTTTTAATATCGATGTCAATCAACAACGGACAACTTTCTTGTTGTACTTCTGTGATACCTATACCCAAACGAGTATTGTTGTATGATTTATACACGTCGATATACAAATCCCAGAATCGATCGTTGATATCGGCTCCTTTCAAACACCATGAACCAACACACGGAACGTACATCCCAGTGTGTGTCGATTTTTCGTCTTTTTGCGTCTTGTGTTTCATCAAAAAAAGTATGAACTCATTTATTTTTGACATCCTAAACACTCGTTCCTCTTATAATTGAACAATGTTTTAAGTCATTCATAAATCATTGAAAATTGTAAAAACAATGTTGCTTGTTTTATTTCCCATAAAGTCTACAAGGTTTGATAAACACTTCAATAGAAATGTGAGCAATCGTTCTTTGTCCGTGGTCCGAAACTGAACAAATGGGAAGAGACAAACTTGGAGATATACATCATTAATGAAACTTGACTCAAATATCAATTGCTTGGAAACCTCTCGCATCGATTTAACGACACACTTTTTTATTTTCTGGACATCTGTTTCACATATTATCTTTTTATTGATAACTCCATTAATATAACCAAAATGGTCACCACATAAACTTTCAACTTGAAACATAAATTGTGTCGACAGAGGTTCGTCCTCTTCAGTCTCGTGTTGGAACTCGCCGATTTTCCTTACAAGCTCAAAAGACTCGCGCATGTCAAACGTCAAATGATCGTTGTAATCATGTCTCAAATCCAATGCGAACGGCGTGACGAATTGCTCATACTGAAAAAGTTTATGCATAGATCTTATATCTGCACCAAAAATGTAACCGTGTTGAGTCCATTGTATATAAAATTCGAGTGGTATACAATACAAAGGTTCTAGTGTACATGGATCTATTTGATTGTAACAAATTATATGTCTTTTATAAAATTTGTTACATTTGATTGATGTTATCAGCGTACTTTTAGTTTTATGATGCTCCTTTTCGATTTGCATTTTTGTTGCTAAATCTATCAAGAATCTTTTTGGATACTGTCGCATATTGAGTATTACCCTATGCTACCTTTACTTTTAAACAGATTGTGACCGTCGACATTTGTAACAATGATACTTATGATCCAATAACCAATTGTCAATGCATTTCTTATGGAACACATGATTACACGACAACTTTCGAATTGTGCATGATTCCATTTTCTTTCTGCAAATCATACAAACTTCTTTGTGATGTTTTTTGTTCAAACATAATGTACCAACATTATCAGGAACCTTTCTGTAATATGTATTGATGTATTCTATAAGGCTATCGTTATACTTCCCTTTTGAATGACAGGTTGGATGTCCTGATGTGTATTTTTCAATTTTGACAACTAAGTTCAATAATCGTTGTGCATTAGTTGAAGAGAATGTCAAATGCATATTATATATTTTTTTTATTTATGTGAATTTAAACCCTATTGGTTATTTTTTGTATTAAAATGAAACAAAACCCGAACAAAAAAGTATTTGTGCACCTTGACTTTGTTAATGCAAATACTTCTGGAGTTGATAATATGTAGAAAATAGAACTGTATAATATTGAATCAATCATTATGTCTTTTTGTCTTGAATCCATTATATATATGTCCAATATTATTTTCTTTCACTTAAAGGTTCTATTAATGAATGATAAATGGATCTTTCTTGTCTGATTAATTTTGAAAAAGGATTTGTCGAAAAATTGTCACGACATCAGTTTATGAAGCACAACCATTTACCTTTGAAGGGTCTACATCAGTCTTGCTCTTATTGTCAAATGTTTGGGAATGTCTTTGAAAATGGGATTATATCAAAGGAAAATCTAAATATGCAGCATACCGTGTTTAAAACTTTAAAGAAGTAAATGAACAATACATCATGTGCGGTGTTTCAGTTATTTATACGGATGCTTATATAGTTCCGATTGCTGAAAAAAAACATTATTCTAACCAAAATTGGTGTCATTCTGGTGCACATATATCTTTGAATGTAGCAGACTCTATATATGCTTGTGTGGGTGAGATTTATAATCGAGAAAAACTTTGTTCTGTTTATAATATAACTAATGACAAATCGGTGTCTCATATTTTAGACACAATACACAATCAAACCGAGACTGACGAGTTCTTCTTGGGAAGGCGGATCAAAAACCTTTGTTCTGTTCTTGATGGCGAGTTTGCCCTATTTTATGGCACGAAAAACCATTTAGTCGTTGCACGAGATCCCCTGGGGGTTCGATCTTTGTATTATGGAATGCTAGAAGATAGAATAGTGGGTTTCGCTTCAGAAGCGAAACAATTTTTACATAACATAAAACTTGACACTGTGAAACAATTTCCACCAGGTCAAGTTTGGATGATCGATAAGGTTTCGCGTCATGTGATAAAACTTGACTTTAGTGCTTTAACATACCCATTACACACGGACACCCTTCATAAGCCCAACACATATGCAGCGATTCGAACAATGCTTCATCATGCAGTTAAGAAACGTATAACGGAACAACCTATTGGTTTTTTGTTGTCTGGTGGCTTGGATTCCTCTATTCTTGCGACAATAGCATCGGGAATCATGGCTCCAGACAGAATAACGACCTATTATATGAACGTTAAAGGATGTGTCTCAACTGACATGATTTACGCCCGTAATGTCGCTAAACACTTGAACACGGAACACATCGAAATTACAGTCGAAGCATCTGATATACCTAAAGTCATCGAAAGTTTGGAAACATTTGATAGTTCAACAATCAGCTCTGCAGTTCCTATGTTTAAACTTTTTGAAGAGATTGCAAAAATAGGTAAACATAAGGTTGTTATTTCTGGAGATGGGGCAAATGAATTATTTGGAGGTTATTTGTATTTGCATAATGCGCCATCCGCTTCAATGTTTCAAGAAGAGACGATTAGCTTGCTTCGAAATATGCACAAATTCGATTTATTACGTGCCGATCGATGTTCTTCAGCACATGGTATTGAAATTCGAATGCCATTCCTTGATCATAAACTTGTTGAATACGTGACTCACTTGGACGCAAATGAAAAGATTCCTAGTTTAATACGTATGGAGAAGATGATATTAAGAAAGTCATTTGACGGGTTCTTACCATTCGATGTATTATATCGACAACACTCGAATATGAATTCGTCATGGTTCAATGATGCTAAAAATAATTCGGAAGAAGAGCTAATGTATAGTAACATTTACAACAATTATTATTCCTCTGTCAAATCACAATCGAACATCTGGAAACCAAAATGGTCATTACCAGGTTTTGTACGTGATCAATAACGCAGGGATACATAGAATGACAATGAAATAAAATAGTGTGAACATGGGTGTTTGATTTGCTTTTCCTCTCATATGGGTAAAAAACCCAACCAAGGTAGCAATTAACAAAAGAGTTTCTTTTATACTGTGATTTGGACCAGAGAACATATGTGGGAAAATAGGCATATACATTAACGATAGAATATATTTAAACGATAAACGTTTAAATATAATAATGCTTCTGATACCTTTAGATTTCATTGATGATGGTGCTGTCATAACTTCGCTCATTGGGTGGGATAGTTTTGAGTATTTGAATCAAATACTCTTACATGCACTATTGTATGATGTAAAATATACGCACCTTATTGTTGAAGACCAAACACAACTGTCTCAAGAAATTCGTGAAGTGCTTACTTATAGAGGTGAAATTATCTATAAAACCAACAAATTGACATTATATTGCATTGTATCGGAAGAACAAAAGTATTTGAATTTGATGAGCGAAATACTTGACGTGAAAGAAATAAAAGAGGATCGTACTCAAATCGGTACGCACTCAACATTTGCGAAGCATCTTCAATTCTCCCTCCGCAATGATACCATTCCGTTGCTAACAACGAAACGTGTTTTTTTCAGAGGAGTTGTGGAAGAGTTGTTGTGGTTTTTAAGTGGATCAACAGATGCGTGTGTTCTTTCGAAACGGAACGTAAAAATATGGGACTTGAACGGATCAATTGAAAAATTAAAGGAAATGGGGTTTGAAAATCGTACAGAGGGTGATTTGGGACCTGTATACGGTTTTCAATGGAAGTATTGGGGGGCGGAATATGTAGACAAACATACAAAACCATCCAACGGAATTGATCAAATAAAGAATGTCATTCATAGTATCAAAACCAATCCTAATAGCCGACGACATATTGTAAATGCGTGGAACGTCAGCGATCTAAAGAAAATGGTATTACCTCCATGTCATATGTGTTTTCAATTCTACGTCAAAGATAATACATACTTGAGTTGTCAAATGTATCAACGTTCAGCAGATATGTTCTTGGGTGTTCCATTCAACATTGCGAGTTATTCACTGTTGACACACATTATAGCAAAACTAACAAATCTCAAACCAGATAAGCTCACGATGATATTTGGGGATTGTCATGTGTATGTAAACCATAAAGATGCGGTGCTTGAACAATGTTCCCGATTTGTAAAATCAAACTTTCCGAAGATAGCCATTGATACTCTTTCTGATATCGATAATATTGTTATGAATAATATTAATTTAAATGATTATTGTTGTCAATCGTCAATATCTGCTCCAATGGCCGTCTAACGTTTACATATCTTAACTGTCTTGCACTTTGAAGTTGTGGGTTTCATCAATAAAATACAACGATATTGTTTGCCTTTGTATAGCGATTTGGTACAACCAATTTCTTTTTTTACATCATCGCAACGTGCGCGAAATTGTTCGTAGAATTGTTTCATCGATTCCAATCCTTTTAGATCGTCGCTATATGTGAGTTTTTTTCCCGTACGTGTGTTGATCAAGTTATGGACAGTAAATAACCAATGTACTAAAGTGTCACGTGAGGTTAGTATTTTAGAAGTCAACTTTAATTCACCGCTTCGAATAATTTCAGCATAATTGGTTCGACATGTCCCACATGGTAAAACATACTCTAAGCTCTTGAAGAAGTTGATATATCCGCTTTCATTATGTTTTTTGGGAATAAAGTTGAGTGTTATTGTATGTAAAAAAAACCAAGCACAAGGACCCCATATTTTGGATTGAAATCCATTCATTGGATTTGTACCCATCTTACTATAAAAATATACATTAAATTTTGCTTCTACAATAAATTATTCGGTGACGGCGGCGGTGCTGATGGTACTGTTCCGTTCCGTGGAGGTGCTGTTCCGTCCCGTGGAGGTGCTGTTGTTTCTGCTGGAAGTGGAAACCGTTACAGAGCTGCTGCTGCTGCTGCTGTTATCGTCATCGTCACCCATCCCAAACAGATTTTTCAACCAGTCCAGTTTTTCAACTTGAATATTATGTTTACCATTCACAAATACCATAAACAAAATAACGACTAAGATCAATGTTATAAAACCAATAAGTTGTTGTATATCTTTGTTTGATAATTTCATGATGTTTTTACCCATATACATTACCACAATAAAAAAAATGTACCTAAGTATTTATTCGGATCACTTCTGTTTGCAATAATACCGCAACAAAACACCACGTCAGATACGGAATGAGAAGAAGTTTGCTCTTTGTGTCATTCTCCAACATACACAACATACATAATAGCGTGAGTATCAACATAAATATCATGTACAGTCCTATGATGTTTTGTTTGTACACACGAACAACGACTGGCCACGATGTGCAAATCATCAAGTTCAGAACCGCCGCCAAAACCAACGGGTAAAAATACTTTGACTTTGTTTTGCGCAGTCGGTTCAAAAACACACCAAACAGGATGTAGATTATCGTCCAAACAACCCCAAACACATATCCAGGGGGTTGAAAACGAGACTTGATTCGACCCTCGTCCCAATTTGGGGCCCATAGCATGGTGACCAATGAGGAGAGCGCAAGCGGGAGAAATACAATCAGTTCGTTATCCATGTGCTATGTGGATACATTTTTTAATTTGGTTTCGACTATTAAGGTTGTCTGTCTTTTTATCCATCTCATACTCAACGAGGAGCGCAAGGGAGAAATATAATCATATCTTACACATTTAAAATGATTCAAACCGTTGTTTATTCTGTCTATGGTATGTTGTTTATTCTTTCTATGGTATGTTGTTTATTCTTTCTATGGTATGTTGTTTATTCTGTATATGGTATGTTGTTTATTCTTTCTATGGTATGTTGTTTGTATATTCTGTCTATGTTTTGTTAAACGCATGTTTTGTTTAACGTACCTAGGCTATGTTACATTTATAATGATTTAAACCATTCGATGATTATAAATGTAAATGAGTTTGAATCTTTTTTATAACAATGGAAGTGAGGTGTGCGTCGGAATAGACGAAGCTGGTCGCGGGTGTATGATGGGCCCAGTATTTGCCGCGGCAGTTGTTTGGAACCCCGAGGTGGACGCAACGAATATTAAAGACTCGAAGAAGATTTCCAGAAAGAATCGTGACATGTTAAGGACATATATCGAAGCCAATGCAGTGGCGTATGGTATCGGCATGGCTACCCACGAAGAAATCGACGAATTGAATATTTTAAATGCGACTCATTTAGCCATGCATCGTGCCTTGGATGCGACGAAGGATGCGCAGTATGACCGAATCTTGGTTGATGGAAAGTCGTTCAAACCGTATAAATGCAATGCTCACGATTGTATAATAGGAGGTGATAATATATATGTTTGCATCGCGGCCGCCAGTATCCTCGCAAAAGAACACCACGACGAGTGGGTATTGACACATTTTAAAGACGATACCAAGTACGATCTCATCCACAATCGGGGCTACGGAACGAAAAAGCATATACAAGGGATTAAGGAGAATGGTATTACAGAACACCACAGGAAATCGTTTTGCAAAAATTATCTATTACGTTAATTTATTTTTGGATTAGATGGCTGTAGGTAACGCGTCCAGCATGCTTTGATTTATAACACTGTCGTACATACGGATGTGTTTGATATAATTGGGTGAGGAATTATTACTTTGGACACGCATAGCCTTTCCAAGAAACATCATCGGGTCCACCATATTCCCAGTTAGATTTTGGACATTCATTAGTTTGTTGTCGAGATACAAAGATACCGTACCCGTGTTGGTGATTAAATCAGTACCTTCCTGGTCCAAATTGTACGCACCCGTCAAGACGTGATGACCCCATACTGAATCGGCCATTACGAAATCGCTGCCATCAGCCCAATCGTAGGACCCTTTGAACACTACATTTGTTCGGTATGCAGTACCTGAATGGGGAGGGACCATTTGTTGGTTTTTCATTTGTATAAAACCATGCATACCACCATCTTTAGTATTTCCAAATCTATAGATTTGCATCGTAAGGGTGTCGGATGCTGCACCATCTCCACCATGGTTACCATAAGCTGTGAATAATTTAAGCTCCTGAGCAATGTCGTTGGTCATGAACTCCATTTGCCACGTGTAATTTCTCGTCGGCATGACTGGTAAACCTGTGGTTTGGATAACAGCTCCGTTACCCATACGATACCACGTATCACCATTAACCGTTTCGAATGCACCGCCGCCATTGCCGTTTGGCACAAGGGCGTGAGCAGCGACACCCGATACTTGTTCCGTCAGGGATTGCGTGGAAAAGTCGTAATGGTGGAGGAGCCTGGGAACAGCGGGAAAAATCAGAGTTTGTGTATTTCTGGAATTCCAATACGAGGTTTTATTTGAATAAGTTTTTCTGACAGCAGTTTTTGGTATGGGATTAAGCACGTTATTCACAGTTACCTCTATATTTTCAGACCGATTACCTTTATACATAAACACATCAACTTGTGTAACACGATATATATCCGAGGGGATAATAGGAATCAATCTAAAATACGAACCAATATTGTAGTAGTTTGAATTTGAGGGCCAATATATCCCCGTGTTGTCCGCGTAAGTATAAAGCCTGGACAAAGATCCGTTCGGTGTTCCGCTTCCTGCAAGTGCAGCTGTAAACCCGATCGCTTCAATAGTATATGGAAGTTCATCACCAGTTGTTGTATCAACCAGCCTTATCGCTCTTAAGTTCAAATAGCTACCCCCCTTAAGGCTTAACATTTTGATAATCACATCTCCGCTGGTAGCTGGTAATGTGGGCGCGGAGGTCTCAGTGGAGTCGGTGACAACGGACGACACGGGGTTGTTCAGGTCTGTGATTTTGGTCACGCGGAAGTCGTACGCGGTGTTGGACTCCAAGCCGATCAGAGTCTTGGATGTGGAAACTACGGTCACTGATGCGAATGTCGTTTCGGATGCTTTCTTGTACTCGAGTTCGTACCCCGATAGGTCTGTGTCGCCGTTGGAGTTGGATAGCCAACCGAGGGTGATTGAGGTTGGGGTTTTGGAGTCGACAGAGAGTGTGGGGGGTAACGCTTCAACCTTCGTGGTGCGGTCGGATATAATGGAGGACATGGCGTTGTTCAAGTCGGTCCGTTTGGTGACTCGAAGGTCGTACACCATGTTTGAACTCAATTCGTTGAGGATGTATGAGAACACACTTTTAGAAACCACGACCCCAGTCCAAACCGAGGCAGAGAAAGTTTTTTTGTATTCGATAAGATAGTCGATAACGTCGGCGCCCGAGTTGTCGTTTGCGACCCACGCGAGGGAAATGGAGTTTGTCGTTCTGACCGTGGTTTCCAACGTGGGAGCGCTGGCCTGGTCCATGGTGGTACTGGACAACATTGTATGCGGGTCGTTCACGCCCGTCTGCTTGGTAAGACGTATGTGGTACGGTGTATTAATCGACAACCCTGAAAGCGTGTACGACGACGCGGTGTTATCCGTTAGAGAAGCGGCTGTGTTCCACGTGCGGAAGACGGCGGTTTGTTTCTCCATGTCTTCAAACGGAGTATCCAACGCGTTGGGTCCTGACGTGGTCATTTTTAGAACGCGGATCGTTGCGCCTCCGATCGTGATATCCATGGTGGGTGAATAGTTGGCTTGATTATACACCAAGTCTACTCGGTAAACGATTGCGGAAGAGTCGATTGGCGTGAGTATGAATGAATTACCGAGAGCGTAACCGCTTGAGTGCCATGAAGTGTTAGTGAGCGGCGTTTTTACGTCGTTCAGAACTCCAATCGTTGGATTGCTCCACGTACCCGTTTGAGTGATCATATACGGAATAATGACCCCATTGATGTCTGTCAACCTAAACTCATTGACATTCATTATTTTGTAATACACTGCCCAGTCTATAATTGTTAACGTCACCTGACCCGAAGGTGTGGTTGGAACTTGGGTTGCGTCGCTGTATTCAACTGCGTATCCTATCACGGAGGCGTCGCCGTTGTCGTTATCCGTCCACGCAAGGGATATCGTTTGACCCGTTTTGGCGGTAACATTCAAAGTGGGCGCAGAGGCGGGTGTTGGAGACGTGGTAAAGCTCAACGTCGGCGACACTGGGCTGAGTTGACTGTTATTCTTCACCACTCGGACGTCATAAACGCTGTTTGATTGCACCTCCTCCGAGTCCAGTCTGTATGTTGTTGTCATATTACTGGTGGTTCTTGACATCCAACTTGTGCCAGGGGCACTGGTTTGTTTATATTCAATGGTATACGACGAAGTTTCAGGGTGATGTGTCGTCAAAGCGTCTGCTGTGTCGTTTGAAGACAAGTAAACAAGAACGTCAGTGGGTCCAGTGACCTCCGTTGAAAACGTCGGTGCGGGCGCCTGGATGATTTCATGGTGCAGAAGCGCGTCCAAGTCGTTCGTTTCCGTCCATGGTTTTGTCAGAACGCCGTCCACGGTCAGATAATCGACAAACTTGTCCACTTCTGCAAACTCCTGATAGTTACCCAACAGAATCTTCAAGCTTGCCGAGTACTCGAGGCTCGCGAAATAGATTTCCACTTTGTGGACGGAAGTGTCCGTTGTCGGGGTCAGGGTCAACAAGGTTGCGCCGTTCGTCCACGCCGCGTTCCCGTCCGTGGTGATAGCGTTTCCAAACACCAACTGGGGTTGGTTCACGTTGTTATCTGACAGTCCTTGGATCGCCTCTTCTACTGTAGACGACCCACCCGTTTGAGGGGAAATCCACACTTCGTTGTCCGTAGAATTGAGCATTGTGTTGTACGTCAACAGGTTCTCCGCGATATCATACAACCGAATCTCCGCAATCACCAGGTGGTCCTGTGGAACTTGATTCGCAACGATGCGCACTGTATTCGCACTCGAATCGGGTTCGGGTGTGTCGTCTGACAACACCGTGCCGTTGGAAGCCTTTACACGATTGACATCTGGACGACCGTCCGTGTATCGAATACGGATGGTGACATTACCCGTGACGGGGTGAGGTCGGGAGGTGGTGGTGGTGTACAATGGGGTGTTCGAATCGTCGCGAATGGTCTCAATCACGCTTCCATCAGATTTAACCTCACTACTCGATTCTCTCCCTGATGCCGTGACGCGTGTCCGTGATACGACACCTCGTATGTCGGGTGAAGTGACGGTGTCCGTATACACCAACGTGTCTGTTTCATTTGTGGTTGTGACAGTTTGGGCACCCGATAATTGGACGACAGTGGTGGCTTTTGTCCCCACCTGGTTATTGGTCGCGTCAACCACGGACAGGATGTTTGTATGACCACCGAGTGAGTGTTTTGTGTAATGTACCTTTTCTCGAAGACGATGTGCGTCAGGTGTTTTAAAAGTTACAGATTCAATAATTTCGTCATCAGGGTCGTATGTGATTGTCGATTCGCTGGTGTCCAGGTTTTGCGTATGCACTACAGAGTTCCCGTCCACCACAGATGTCGTGACTGTTGATTGATCGATGACTGCTTCAGAGACGTCGAGTGTTTGAGTGATCACCTGGTTCGTTGCGGGAATTTCCTCCACCCGAACGCGCTTGTTGTCCTTGTCGGGTTTCGATATTTCCACCTTTCGAGAAACGACTTCCGTGGACATGTTTTTAACTTGGATTTTTCTGGATAGATCGGAAAACCGAAACGTGGACGTGACTTCACCCGCGACGAGGTCACCCACAAGCGTGTGTTGAACAAGAAGGCCGTTCGTCGAGTCACGTGAGGTGGTTCGTTCGTTGTTCGTTAGCACGTCCAGGAACCGTTTCGTAGTCACTCCGTTGGCAACCGTCTTGGTCTCAACCGAAATGGTTTCGTCGACCGAGCTCGTGGTAGTTGTGGTGGTGTCGTCGGTCTTCGTCGTGACTTGCGTACGAAGCACGACATTCGCAAGATTGCGTATCACGGTCGTTTTATTCAAACCTTGCGTTGAAATCGTCCGCAGTTCAACGACAGAGCCACTGGAGGACGGGCCGTCATACACCCGTTCTATGATCGTGTTGTTTGTTGCCAGATATCCAAGCAAGTCGGAACGCACACCGTCTACGACTTCAATCCGATAGTACAACTTCAGTTCGTCTGGGATTGTTGAAGTGTAGTCGGAAGGGAAAACATATCCACCGCCTAAAGCCGTTCGCTGTGCAGATGCTTGATGGTACGTTGTTGTGTCGGTGTAGTTGTTGTTTTCAAAGTCACCCAGTTCGGTTTCGCGGCGTTCGATAAACGAATTTTCAAAGGTGAATTGTTTGCGGACAAACGACCCGTCTTTTTTCTGTTGAACGATCCACCTCCTGGACGTGTCCTTGTAGGTGTACCTCCGATACTTGATTTCAGAGGCTGCGTTCGTCGTGTATTCCAGTGCGTTGGTGGTGAGGGTCCGTTTGTGTCGTGTCTCGCCTGAAGGAAACGTCGTTTGTGACCCCCGAAGCTCCCCGTCGACCTGTGCGTAAACGAACGAGCTGCCGTCTGGACTCCGAGACGCAGTGGTGATAATGTTGTTGGAAGAGTCGTGAACTACGTAGGCTTTTATTCCAGACGACGCTGTTGTGATCGTGGTACTTGTGTAGTAGAAATCCAGATTGGATGGGATATTGACAGGAATGACGTCGTTGAAAACCTTTAAAGAATCCACAGACGCGGGGACTATAAATTCGAGGTTGGTTCCTTCGTTCACATACGCGACTGTCCATCCATACGTCGAAGGATTTGAGCCGATTGCTAAGGTGGTTCCCGCCTCCAAAGTGAAGGAGTATTTGTGACCGACTTCAAACGCGGTTAAAGCGGGTGTGATTTGATTTGATGAAGAGACAGTGTATTGATGCACAGTCGTGTTCAAAGGTATGTATACAGTGCTAGAAACAACCTCGTTGGTCTGTGTGTTGGTGGTGGTCGTTGTCACATGGAGGGATGTTCCGTCTGTGCGTTCGACAACCATCTCGCCGTCTGTCGTCTCAATTATGGTAGTCGCAATCAACCCTCCTATGGGGTCGGTTTCAATGAGCGTTTCCACCCCGTTTACCGTGGTTTGACTGATGTAAGACAAAACTGAATACCCGTTCGCGTCAGCTTTCACTCTACGCGTGGAGCCGTTGCCCAATGACTCGGTGTATTCAGTTGTTTGCAGCTGGTTGAATGCGTCGTACGTGTTATCGACTGAGGTTCCGTCAGTTTGTTGGAGGATATCCACACGGGACACAAAGTCCAATGTAATTGGATCGACGGAGATGGTTGTACGTTGCGTCTCAACGTTTTGTGAGTCGAGTGTGATTACGGTTGTTTCACCCGTCAATTTACCACGGACCGTCTTGATGATTTCGTTGCTCTCGTTAAGCGGCATTGTCACCTCGGACTTTAAAACCAAATTGTCTCTTTTGTTGATGCGGACAATGTACCCTGTAGCGTACACAATCTCTTCAATCGTATCACCATTCATTGTAGAAGACGTGGTGGTGGATACAATGGTGTCTGTTGAATCACGAACGACCACAGTTGTCACTCCGTCAGCAAAAGAGCTCGTCTTTGTCTCAATGACGTTATTCGACAAGTCTAAAGTCACTGAGTCAACTAACCCCGTTAAAGGGTCCGTTGTATGCGTGGTGTTTGACGTATGGACGTTTTCCGCATTGAAATCTTGTGTCGTACGAACCCCGTCCACCTCGGCTGAGACGGTGGAAACGTTCAACACGATACCCGTCGACGTGGCAAGGGCCAACTCTTGACTCCCATCCGCGAACGAGGTGGCCACTGTAATAAAACCCGTGACGGGGTCAGGCGCGCTGTATTTTGCCTCTTGGGTTGAAACACCCCCTATTTCTAGAGCGCGAAACCCTCTCATTAATGCTCGGTTTGGGTCATTGACGTCATCGGCGCTGACGGTCGTTACACTAATAATCACACCTGTATCCAGTTCCGTGATGGTTGTTACACTTTGGGGGTCCGCTCCGCTAGTTAAGTAATTGATGGTTGTGTCTTTGGTGTTTTCCACCCAGTTATCAATCACAATGGTTTGGGAGTTGGTGGACAAGTCAATGGGTTGGATGCTCGTCACCGTCACCACATCTCCGTCTGTGTTCGTTACCGTCGCCGTAGATAGTAATGTCGCGTCTATGATTGTGGTTGTCGTCACACCCGCAATTGTCGAGATTGTTGTTTCGGACAAAAAGGTTCCGTCAGGACTGGTCAAAGTAGAAACCGATCCGTTTGCTGTGGTGACGACTGATGACGTGTTCCCTTCAGAATTAATAGTGACGACGGGCGGGGTAACTCCGCTGGAAGGGGTCCCCCCTCCAATGAAATTGGGGTCCACGCTACCTCCGACTTGAAAACGACCCGAATTTTTAATCAAAACTCTTGCAAACCCTGTTTTCGTGATACGCAACATATGTTATAGTATTAGACTATAATTTACACACATTGTGTCTAAATTATAATCTATGTGTTTTTTTTACTCAAAACTTGAAAATCAACGTTTAAACCAACGGGAGTGCGTGTGATTCGAGTCCATCCATGGATTTATTTGCGAGTTTGTGAAACCCGTCTAATTGTGTGCGCAACATCAAAATTTCATCGTCCTTCTGTTTGCGCAACATCAAAATTTCATTGTCCTTCTGTTTGCGCAACATCAAAATTTCATCGTCCTTCTGTTTGCGTAACATCAAAATTTCATTTAAATGCTTTATGATTTCATTTTTGCTTTCATCGTCTTTCTTTTTGCTTTCATCGTCTTTATTTTTGTTTTCATGGTCCTTCTTTATGTTTTCATTGGCCGTCTGTGTCAATGTTATTTTTAATTCACGCAACTCCTCACCGTTTACCCAGGCGATGTGAGACTTTGATTTTTTGTGTTGACTCAACGCAAATCTTGATGGATATGTATGGCTGTTGTTGTTGCATGGGCAAGTGAGTGGAGCACTCATCGAAGTCATGTTTTGAAGTTTCTTGTTATCTTTAAGGGGTACTTTCTTAAAGTGACTTTTCAAGCTTCCCAAAATATCCCACAGTCATCTTTCAGTTCAAAGCTGCTGCAAATCTGCGGGACTTGTGTAAAGTTCTTCGCGCGTAGTTTCACATGTAGCTTACTCTGCAAGTCGAACAAGTCCGTGGGCGTTTCCTTCAACGTTTGTAGGAGACACGATGTCATGGCTCCCGTGAACTTCATACGGTTCGCGACGTTGAATGCGTCGGCCGATGTCTGATCGTCTCTACACCCGCTGATCAAAACCACGTGCGCCTCAGGTATGTTTGTGGTGGCTTCGGTTGATTTCGTCGTCTTGCTCAGATAACGGTGCGGCAAGTCTAAAATGGTTCCCGAGTGGCAACAGTCGAACACCGCGATGATTCGAGTCGATGGGTGGAAGCCGCACAGCGCCCTGGAAAGGTTGTCGTCACGGATGATACCCGCCTTTTTGTAGTTGGACGGCACGATACATTCGTCCATACCATCCTTTTCGTCGCCGTTCCAGTCCTTCACTTGGCACCCGTGGCCACTGAAGTGAATCCAAACGATATCCAGGGTCTCTCTCCACGAACGCACCGCGAGCTCGTTGATATGAGACATAATTCCAACCGCCGTGGTGTCGTTGGGGGACTTTTCGTCGGTGAACACGTCCACGCGGTCGAACCCAATCTCCTTCAGATACCCCTCCACGTTCAACACGTCGTTAATACACCCCCGTAATTGCGCCGCGCGATCGTTCGCGTAGTTGCACCCGAACAGTACCGCGTGTTTCATCTGTACACTATACCCACATTTTTATACGTCTATAAAAGTTCTTATTAATACCGTTGTTTCCACCTTAACCATTGTATTACAGAACACCACAGGATCTATCTTTAATTTATTTTAGGATTAGATGGCTGTAGGTAACGCGTCCAGCATGCTCTGTTCTATGACACCGTCGTACATACGGATGTGTTTGATTATGGAAAAATCAGAGTTTGTGTATTTCTGGAATCCCAATACGAGCTATTTTCTGAATAAGTTTTTCTGACAGCAGTTTTTGGTATGGGATTAGGCACGTTATTCACAGTTACTTCTATATTTTCAGACCGATTACCTTTATACATAAACACATCAACTTGTTTAACACGATATATATCCGAGGGGGTAGTAGGGGTCAATCTAAAATACGAACCAATATTGTAGTAGTTTGAATTTGAGGGCCAATATATCCCCGTGTCGTTCGCGGTAGTATAGAGCCTGGACAAATCTCCGTTCGGTGTTAAGGCTCCTGCAAGTGCAGCTGAAAACCCGATCGCTTCAATAGTATATGGAAGTTCATCACCAGTTGTTGTATCAACCAGCCTTATCGCTCTTAAGTTCAAATTGCTAGACCCCTTAAGGCTTAACATTTTGATTATCACATCTCCGCCAACAGCGGCAAGAGTTTCCACAATGACTGCGGGAGAATCAACGTTTCCCATGTCAGTCACCTTGCGGACAATGACCTCGTAGCTCGTGTTTGACTCCAGACCTTCGGCGGTGTGTGTCAAGACGTTCTCGCTAACCTCGCCTACAACTGCACCATCTAACAATACCACGTATTTTTGGACCACGGCCTCGCCGTTCCCTTCTGCCAACCAGTTTATCACGACAGAGTCCACCGTGACAGCGCCTACACTGACCGTGGGCGCACGGGGAGCGGTTGATACGTCGGTCACGGCAATAAACCCCCATTGTGTCAAGTACATCGCTTTCAGTGGGACCGTCGCAAACTGGTCGTTCGCGAAAAGCCAGTTGTGCAAGCGAGTTGCGGGCCCCCACGACGTTTGCGCGGGTGAGTTTTTCATGTCTATGTAGTTGTACGAATCCGCGGACAACACCGTGTCGGTAACCTCAACGAGATAGTTGGGAAGAGGAGCCGAGCCGAGCGAGTCAAACGTCGCTTCCTGTATGGCGGCGCCGTGAGAACTCCCCCCGTCAGAAGTCGATGTAGTTGCCGCCACAAGTACCGTTTGCCCCCCGACTTGGATCTGCACGTCTACTGACCGTGAGTCTATGTAATTCCCAATGTGTACTTTTCTAACCGTTTTAGTTACGTCGTATGATAATGTGAATGTATCACCTATAGCGTATTGATCATTAGGAATTGTCTTGTAGTAATTGATAGTATATCCGTTTTGCGTCACAGCATTTTTGGCATTCGGATGATCATTAAAATCTATGAAAGTTCCCATGTTATCAGTAATCGTATACGGGATAGAACCCCCCGATTCATCCTCCAATGTAAAATTATAGGGATGTAGGTACCCACCCGTCGCTTTGGACTTGACCGTCACCACAACATCTTGTGTAGAAATAGGTGGGTTACCTAAAGTGAACGTCTTGTTGATGGACTTGACGTACGCCTGTAATTGCGTGGAATTTAGCGTGCGACCAGAGTATCGTGAATAAAATAAGCTATTCACAAACACCAAATCGTCCAAACCTTGGCCCGCGTTTTCGAAGGCCGTCATCACGGATTGAAGTCGAACAAATGCAGGCGAAGCTAACATTGCTTCGCGTGTGCCCATGAAAAGGATCGTGGAATACGTTTGCGCCCCGCTGTATCCGTCCAGCGAAGTAGCTAGTAAATACTGGGCGGACCGTTTATGCCGTTCGTCGTACGTTCCCGATATCTCGTTCGGGGTGTTGTTAAAGAGGTGCCATTCTTTGTCGCCGTTTTCCTTTTCGAACAACACGAGAACCGAATGGTTCAGATCGATCGTTTTTGTCGGCAAAAAGCCTTCTTCGAGTATGCGTTTCAAATGATACGTACACCAATATTGTAGCAAGCTCTCCCTTCCATCATATGAGAGTCTGCTCCCACTCCCAGCGTTCGAACGCACATACGACATTGTCAAGCTTGAGGAACTGAGCACCCCTGAATACAGGTCGGAATACAAGTCGCTTGCAAAACCACCGAATAGTGAAACGTACGAGTAGAAATGCAATGTAAACACACGAACATTGTTCCCGTCACTGACGTCGTCTTTCCCGTATTGGGTGGTGTCCGTTTGAAACGCTTTGTAAGGCGCGACCGCAAACTTGCGTTTCATAAACACCAAAGCCGAAGAACCTCCCCGAACCACGTTGGAAAGTTCCCAATCGCCCGCCAGTCCCGTTACTGTTTGGGCGACCGTGGGTGAGTAATAACGCTGTTCCGAAGACGTGTTCGTGTGATTGTTCACGTGCACCAAATGGATCGACATGTCTTCGTACTCGATCAAGAAAATGTCGTTACTCGCGTCGTGGATCGCGCGAATCGCCATGGACCCGTAGAGGGGTGTCAATAGCGTTTGTAACTGCGCCGCTTCGTAGAATATACGGGGAATGGGTGGGTTGGATTCAGCATTCCCCATCCAATTCGTGGGTTGTGTGGTCGCACTCCCGTCCACCATAAACGTGTACGCCTTTGAACTACCAGTAGAATAAATCGCCATGACGTAAAGCTTGTTGTCCGTGTCCAGACTGATGACGTAGTTTGCCAACGAGATGACTTGTCGCACCGTACCCGTCATGTTCTCGAGGGCGTGTGGGGTTTTCAGGACGATGTCCGTCCCCACCGCTTGATTGCCCAGGTCCGAACGGATCCCCTTGGCGGTACCGTCGGCCCACATGATTGCGTCCCACCCAGGGTACACGATTGAATGGACGGACGCCGTGTCACTCAACTGGTATTCGGGTACAGCAGGGGGTTCTAGAGTTTGAACCGAGACATCACCAGATTCCGCATTGCCGAGTGTGGTGGTCTTGCGCACCTTGAACGTGTAGCTGGTTTCGGGGGTGAGATCCACGACGGTAAAAATCAACGTGTCAATGGACACCTCGCCTATGTTTGCACCGTTCGAGTACACAATAAACTTTTGCGCCTGCGCGTCGCCGTTGTCTCCTGCGGTCCATGTGAGATCCACCGACACTGCGGTCAGGTTGCTCGTTGTGATTGTGGGGGCGGTGGGTTGTACACCCAACGTGGAGGCGAGGACTGTAGCCACCGTGGTGTTCAAACTGGTCACTTTTTGTATTTTGAAAAAGAACGCGGTGTTTGAAGTCAACCCCGTCACCGTGTGGGTGAGCGTCGTGGCGGTGAGTTCTAGTAACAATACATCGGCTTGATACAGATTATACTTTTCCACCACGGCGTCGCCGTTCGAATTGGGAGTCCAGGACAACTGAACGGACGAAATTGTTGTGCCGTTTGAGGTGAGTGTGGGCGCCGCGGCTTGGACGGTGGTGTTCAAACTGACAATCGTTTTACTTCCGTCAACATAAATAGTCGTCTTTTTCACCTCTCTTGTGGTCATTGTTGTTGTCTGCGGATATTATTTATTTAACAGTGGATATAGGGTCAGCTCTTTGCGTTTCAAGCCTAAAGCCTATATTTCTGAACACAATCTTTTTGAATGCATATAATATCATGACGCAGGAAACAAAATATCGGAAATCATTGAACGACTCCGAGTTGTCGAGGGTATTCCGAGAGTCGAAACTTATAAACAACTTACAAAATGAAAATTCGACTAAATTACCGAAAGCACCTACGTTGAGTATCACAAAAAATATTTTGAAAAGATTTAAATCAAATGAAAACCAAAAGTATCGGAAATCATTGAACGAGTACGAGTTGTCGAGGGTATTCCGAGAGTCGAAACTTATGAACAACTTACAAAATGAAAATTCGACTAAATTACCGAAAGCACCTTTGAGTATCACACAAAATATTTCGAATAGATTGAAATCAAATGAAAACCAAAAGTATCAAAACAGTTTGCAAGCAAAAAGAAGCAACGCCGAATTGTCAAGGGTATTCCGAGAGTCGAAAATGGGACATAGATCCAAAAACAACTTGGCGAACAAGTTTCGTGAGAGAAAACTGGAAACGAAACACGGAAAGAAATGGATTGATATTGTGCAACAGAGGAAGAAAGAAAGATCTATGGCAGAGAAGTTCCGACTGAATCAACTGGGTAAGAAATACACAGTGATGTGGAAAAACAAAACGAAACTTCCTACAGACTGGCCAAAAGACATGTCCGACCCAGCAGTTCAGGACTATTTATTCTCATACATGCGAGGAAATAAAGACAACGGAAAACCATTGCCTTTCTCAGACATGATTTCAAAGGAAAATAGATGCGTGGCTTCAACGAGCACAAAAATGATTCTGACAAAACCACAGGCACTTTTTCACAGTATCGCCAAAGGCTTGCACAACAGTTCAAACAGAGGCTTGTTGGCATGGCATTCCACTGGGTCAGGAAAAACACTGACACAAGCATGTGCAATACATGCATATTGGTACACGAGCAAACCCATCATATTGTGTACGTCTATTGAAGCGAAAGCGGCGAACCCCCCAGAGGAGTATCTCCGCTTACTCAACACCTTTTTCAGGATGGGAATCACTTTGACCGAACTCAAAAAACGCGTTCGTTTCTTTTCGTTTGCACAATTAGCCCATCGGCTGCAATTGTATCGACCTTGTGGTAGAGAATGCGATATTAATGAACTTAAACGAACTCTCTTCAATAGTGTATTGTTGGTTGACGAAGTTCAAAATTTGTTCAAACCCTTACCCACTCAAGTCGGTGAACACAGAGCATTGGAAAAGTTTTTGCTCAAAGAACAGTCTCTTACAAAAGACATGAAACTATTCATATTCACAGCGACACCAGGAGACACTCCACAAGAAATAACAAAATTGTTGAATTTAGTCCGTGACCGATCCAAACCCGATATCCAAGTGCCCGTTGAAACGAAACTGCAAGCATTTACCGAATCGGCGAGGGGTTTGGTCATGTTCCTGAACACAAACAATGATTTATCACGTTTCCCAACGTTGAGTTACTCAAAACACACGACAATTATGTCGAAACCTCAGTTTTTAGAATATGCCGATGCATACGCACGGAACATGAAAAAGACAAACCCCAAAATTCCATTTACGTTGGCAAGACGATATGCTAGTATGATGCTGAAATACCCGACAAGGGACAGCATGTCCTTGCAAAAAAAATACAGCACCAAATTGATGGAATTGCTTTCGCAAATCAAAAAAAGTCCGAGCCAAAAACATTACGTGTATTCAGCTTTTTACGAAAAACGAGGTCAACAGGGTGTTATAGGTGTGGAAGCTGGTTTGAAATGGAGTGAATATGGAAAAATGACACCAGATGACGCAAAATCAATCCTGAAACGTCTTGAATTAAAACAAGCTGTCCCCAATAAGAAGCGGTATTGCATGATAATAACCACAGAACT
>Ga0302136_1000340_pt1 | contig 22957 bp, 21 predicted proteins | sample CBN3_20m_MG_FD_203116 | JGI IMG/M metagenome (GOLD analysis project Ga0302136, IMG submission 203116) | Marine microbial communities from Western Arctic Ocean, Canada - CBN3_20m | ecosystem: Environmental > Aquatic > Marine > Oceanic | place: Canada: Western Arctic Ocean | collected 2017-09-15
CCTATTGTCAGTTTGGACATGCGCGACATGTATTTGAAAGACATCACACTGATTGGCTGCACGGCCTGGGACGCCATAGTGTTTCCAAATTTGGTTTCATACATTGAAAGAAATGAAATTCGCCCTCTTGTCGCAAAAGTATTTCCACTTGAACAGATCGCACAAGCACAACAGGAGTTCATGAGAAAAACGCATTTTGGTAACTTTGTATTGGCGCCACCCCGGCACTTAAAGTAAAAGTGGACAGTGATGTACCAGTAAGCCAACGAAGTGACACAAGTGAGGCGGCAATATGTCATGCAGGCCATGCGATAGAGCCGTGGACACAATCACAACATTCTAAATAAGTGGATTATTGCTCTAATGGTTTCTGAGGGTCTTTGGGGGGGGCAGATTTGCGATTAAGCGTGGTCTACGGCGCACTAAAAATATCTATTTAGTAAGTTATCACAGGGTGTCACGTGGTTTTTGTCCAGCAAAGAATACGTCTAGGTTATCCAGAGCCCGAAAACCCATCGCGTCGCGCGTTTGCTTAGTCGCACTGCCTATATGAGGCAGCATAAAAATATTGTCATAACTGCTGAAGCCGGGGTTTCCACCCGGTTCTATTGCAAAACAATCCAAACCAGCTGCAGAAATCTGCCGCGCATCAAGTGCACGCATCAAGGCAGCCTCGTCAATCAAAGCCCCACGAGCTGAATTAACGATCACGGCACCTTTTGGCAGCAGATTAAACCGCTCCTTGTTCATTAGGTTTGTAGTCTCAGCCGTGGCCGGGCAATGCAGCGACAAGAAATCTGCCACACACAATAGACTTTCCAACGTGTCATGATAGATCGCACCCTTGGCGTCGTCCTCTGACAAAGCTGTTCGGTTGAAATAATGGACCTTCATGTCGAAGCCCCGCGCCTTAACGGCTAATGCGCGCCCAACCCGGCCCATGCCGATAATACCCAAACGCGCACCCGTGACTTGTTTACCAACCATAAATACGGGCGACCAACTGTCCCATGCCCCAGACCGAACGATACGATCTCCGGCTACAGCGTGGCGAGCAGCACCAAGCATCAATAGCATAGCAAGTTCGGCCGTGGCGTCAGACAAAACATCTGGTGTATTGGTCACAACAATGCCACGGGCTTTTAAAGCTTGGAGATCGCAATGATCTACACCCACAGAGTGATTTGCCACAATCTTCAGACGATCTGAAAACTGCGCCACAACATCTGCGGTGAAATACTCAGAATGGCATGGAATGATCGCGTCAAACTCAGCGCTTGCTGCTATGATTTGGTCAGCAGTGCCCGGTGTATCATCGTGATTAATGACCACATCATAATCTCTCTGGGCGCGTTCAAGGGTTGCATCCGACAGGCGACGGGTAATCCAGATACGTGGTTTTGTCATTTTTTACGAACGCATTCGTCCCAAAAGTCATAAACGGCACCAATGCAGACCACGGTCGCAATGACCATGAAGGGCAAGCCCCCCCAAAGACCCGCAAACCCGGTCGAAATACTTTGTGACAGACCAGCTATGAATACCACAAATAAAACTGTCCCGATAAGACCAGTAAGGAGTTTGAGGCCATGTGACATGAGGTATTCCTTTGTTTAAGTGGCTTGCGCCAAATGCAGTTGCAACCATCGCGCTGTGCGCAACAATCGGTCATCTTTTTCAATGGGGCCGATAAGTTGAACCCCGATGGGCAAATTATTTTCTCCCACAAGAAGTGGAAGAGTAACACATGGCAGACCGGCCAGTGTCCAGAGCGTACAGAAAACTGGATCCCCCGTACCCGCGCCAAATTTTGGTGCTTCGCCTGCGGCAGCTGGAGCCACTATGGCGTCAAACTCGATAAAAAATTCGGCAAAAAACTCTTGGGCTGAAACTTTTACTGCAAGCGCATCTTCATATTCTGTTCTGCTAATCTGCCGCCCACGCACAATAATCGCCTTTAAGTCCTCACTCAGCGCATCAAAATGCGCCTCAAAGGTCTCCGCCTGGTGCACGCAAATTTCATACTGATGAATGCGGGCCTGAACGCCAACCAAGTTGGCCAACGTTGCAGCCGCCGGAAGACGGGTCACCCTCGGGCCAAGGACGTCCAAAACTGCATCCATTCCGTCGCGAGCATCTTCTGCCAAACGATCGTAAAATGGCAGGTCGAACCAAGCCAAATCAGGGGCCACAGGCACATCAGCCGTAGCGCTAGGGCGCATAGTTGGCCGCGGACGTCCAAAACTGCAACTGTCACGTTGATCATAGCTGGCAAGCACATCGGTCAACAGCGCCACATCTTCCAATGATCGGCCAAAGCAACCTACTTGATCAAGAGATTCAGACGTCTGCAGTAAACCATCACGGCTGATCATACCCCGGGTTGGTTTGAACCCGAAGGTGCCGCAGAAAGACGCAGGACGGATAACTGAGCCATTGGTTTGGGTTCCAACAGCCAGTGGCACATGAAAGGCACCAACTGCCGCCGCCGACCCGCTTGAAGATCCGCCAGGGCTATAATCTGAATTGTGCGGATTGCGCGTCTGATTGGCATGTACAAAGGCAAGTTCGGTTGTAACTGTTTTTCCCAATATCACGGCACCCGCTTCGCGTAGATGCTCTACAATGCGGGCGTCAGACGCCGGTTGGCGGTTAGCAAAAATAGAAGTGCCCCGCTCCGTGGGCATATCTGAAGTGTCAATGATATCTTTCAGACCCACCGGCACACCGTGCAAGGGGCCAATGCCCATACCTGCCTTGCGGATGCGGTCACATTCTGCAGCTTGGGTCAATGCGGCCTCCGCATCCAGGTGGGCCCAAGCCTGAATAGTAACATCTGTTTTGGCAATCTCCACAAGGCAAGATTTCACCAAGTCTACAGAGCTAAGCCGACCCCAGGCGATGGCTTCCACCGCCTCGGACGCTGTTAAAGTGTAGGGTTCAATCTTCACGGGACGTAAGTCCCAAACAGATAATCAGGGAACCACAAAGCAATGCCTGGGAAGATATACATTAGCACCATCGTGAAAATTACAATTCCAAGATATGGCATAATGCCTTTGAAAATTTCTACCAGCTCGATCTGCTTTTTGAGCACCCCTTTTAGATAGTAGGCCGACATGGCCATGGGGGGGGTTAGAAATGAAGTTTGCAGGTTCAAGGCAACAAGCATCGCGAAGAAATATGGGTTCACCCCGAAAGGTTCTAACAGTGGGAGGAAGATGGGCACGAAGATAATCAGAATTTCTGACCATTCCAGCGGCCACCCAAGCACGAAGATAATCAGCTGTGCCATAATCAGAAACTGGATCGTTGTCAGGTTCATTCCTATAACCCAGTCGCTAATTAAATCGTGACCACCAAGGTAAGAAAATACAGATGCAAATGTCCAAGAGCCCACGAACAACCAACACACCATTGCAGTTGCTTTTGCCGTCAGAAAAACACTTTCTTTGAGCTTCTGCCATGTCATGGACCTGTAAATCATAGCCAAGATCATAGCGCCCATAGCGCCCATAGCCGCTGCTTCAGCGGGTGTGGCCAGACCGCCCAATATTGAACCCAACACCAATGCAATGAGTACAGTAAGCGGCACAAAGGATACAAGAAGGTCCCAGTAGATTTTCGAGGGTGGAGGCACATCCTCGAGATTTGGTTTTGGCGCAAGTTTTGGATTAATCCAGACCCGGACAATCACATATACGATGTACAGACCGGCCAATAAAATCCCAGGGAACACAGCCGCCGCATAGAGGCGCAGCGGCGACAGATTCCCAATAGCGGCATAAACAATCAGCATTATTGATGGGGGGATCAGGATGCCCAACGTGCCACCCGCACAGATCACACCTGCAGCAAAACTGCGGTTGTAGTTGGCATTAGCCATTGCCGGATAGGCCAGCAGACCCATCAGCGTTACGACAGCGCCAACTATACCTGATGCAGTGGAAAACACAGCGCAGGTGATCAAAGCCGCGATCGCAAGCGAACCCGGCAAATTACGCGCCGCCATGTAGAGTGAAAAGAACAAACGGCTAACGATGTTAGCCCGTTCCACCACATAGCCCATGAACAAGAACAAGGGGATGGCAACCAGCGTATCGTTCTCCATCACCGAGTAGGTATTCTGGTTCAGAAGATAAAAAATATTATTGTTAAAAATGTCTGAGAATATTTCCGGTGGCCCTTGATAATAGGCGTAATAGCCAAACCCGACGCCCATAGCGATGAGCGTAAAGGCAATAGGGAACCCAAGCAAAACCAGTAGGATAAATAAGCAGAGCATTAGGATGGCGACTTCAGGATTTGTCATCTTTTTAACTTTCAGAAATTGCCAAAGGCTTAGTTGGAATTGCGTGAGATTTTGTCGTCACCACTCAATGGAATTGGGATTGCATTTTGGTCCATATTCATCAGCATATCTTCAGTTTCCCGAACATCTTCGAGACGCTCCATCCAATGCCCGGTTTTCATAGCACTCCAACACCGCACAAGCTCAGCGATGCCTTGCAGCAAAAGCAACCCTCCCGCGAGAGGGATCAGTGTCTTGAAGAAGTAAATCTGGATGCGCGCGGGGCTGTTCCAGCTGACTTCTTTATAGCGCCAGCTGTCGGACGCAATTTCCCAGCCGTACCAAAACAAGGCCAGAATGCCGGGGAAGAAAAACAACAAATACAGCAAAAAATCCAAGCGGGCCTGCCAGCGCACCGTGAACAACCGGTACAGTACGTCGCCGCGAACATGGCTATCTTGCGCAAGAGCATAGGGACCTGCCATCAAGAACAATGCCCCGTACATCTGTACCATCATATCAAACGCCCAAACTGTAGGCGAATTGAGCACATAACGGACGAAAACCTCATAGGACACGGATAATGTCAGGATAAGAATGCACCAGCCGAAGGCGCGCCCCACCCAAACGTTAAGACCTTCAATTGCATGAACTAATTTTGTCACTACTGTGCCCCTAAAAAATATACAAAAGTCCGGAGGCCATTATGTTGACCCCCGGACTTAAATTGCCTTAAAATCAACCAAAGTAGTGATTATAAGCCAGCTTATAATCAGGTTGGTTCAGGTTCAGGTAGCCCATAACGCTCTTGGCATAAACCTTCTGGCTTTCGATGACTTTCGCAAAGAAAGGATCTTGAGCCGACATCCGTTCAACAACCACATCCCAAGCGCTCAACTGTGCCGCCATAACGCTGTCTGGTGTCCGGTGAACGTTTACGCCCTGTTCGGTCTGCAATGTATGCAGATCGTCTGCGTAACGTTTAGTGTTATGCCAGTAGAAGTTTGAATTTTCTGCTTCCGACGCATATTTCAATATCGACTGTAGCTCTTTTGGAAGACCTTCGTATTTGCTTTTATTGAAGGTAACTTCAAAGAACTCTTGCGACTGGTGGAATGATGCCAGGTGATAGTCTTTCGAAACATCTTGCATACCAAAGTCACGGTCAGATGTTGGATTGTTGAATTCAGCAGCGTCGATAAGTCCTGCCTTCATCGCTGGCTGAATTTCACCGCCAGGCAACTGCACAACAGACATGCCCATCTCCATAAGCACATCAGCAGCCAAGCCAACAGTCCGGTACTTCAGACCCTTCATTTGAGCCACGTCTGTGATATGCTCTTTAAACCAGCCCAGAGGCTGCGCGGGCATTGGTGAGTTGAAGAATGAGACTACATTCAGGCCAAGAGAGCCCATCAGTTCGTCAAACAATTCTTGACCACCGCCATAGTTAACCCAACCCAAAACTTCTTGTGAAGACCAACCAAAGCATGGACCAGTTCCAAACAAGGAAGCTGCTGTAGATTTTGAATACCAGTAAGCTGGCACATAGTGAGCGGCATCTAGAACGCCACGGTGCACAGCGTCCTGCATTTGGCTAGTTTTAACAACCGAGTCGACAGCCAAAAGATCAATTTTCAGTGAGCTACCAGCCATCGCATGGACGCGATTTACGTAGGATTGGGCATTTTCCAAGAAGATGCCGCCACCCCATGCCGCTTGCATTTTAAGCGTTGTTGTGTGGTTTGCTGCGATTGCAGGTGTTGCCAATGCAGCCGCGCCTACAACGGCTGAGCCGCGTAGAAATTTTCTGCGATTTAGAGTATCAGTCATGTTTCCTCCCAAGGATTTTTCAACTCCAGAGGCGAGTTACAGCCAGATTTATTTTGGACTTTTCGCCACAATAAGTTTTAACAGTAAAATTTGATTACATGTCTTGATCATGCACCAGTGTAAAAATTTTAATTACAACGATCTGCGCACGAAATGCGAATGACGGATATGAAACGCGCGTGCGGATGCCGTAAAGGTCCTGTCTCAAAGCCTAGTTTAGCTACAAGCCAAGACTCTCGCGTATCTGTTTCAGACAGGATAGTTCTGACCAGAACTTGTTTCAAATGAGAATTGCCATCAAATAAACCAAAGGCTTAGGACTAGCTTGTTCGGTAACATCCCACCAATTTTACCATACCTTGCACTCTGCTATAATTGGAAGATCTTACCGATTATTGTAAATTTTTAGAGCAAAATCCCAATAGAGCGCAACGGGCTGCAAAATTTGCAAAATAGCATCCATGTCTTATGATTCGAAAATCCATAGGGTTGGATAACAATATTTAATCATCAAATCTATTTCCAATTAAAAATCTATAATAAGCCAAACAGCAATCGCACGTGAGAATGCGGCCTCACTTTAAAGAACTTTAACTATGCTCCCGAAGTTACCAAACAAAGCCCCAATTTGGAAAAACACGTTCCAGGAATGGCTTTACTGACCTAGTAATAATGATGACTTTGTAAACTCAACCTATAAAGTTTTGGATGGTGACACGTTTTGGTAGTCATCTCGAAACGGAACTTATCGTCAGCACTGCGCAAAACCTGGGCAAAGCCATAGCGATGATTTGGGTTGCAGCAGAACCAATATTTTTGGCGGGCATCATCATGCGCGCCTTGCAAAAATTTTCCAAAAACAGCTTAAGTCCATCTGGCTAGCCCGCGGCTACTACATCGCACACAAAGGTCTCGGATTGGATGCTTGGCTCTTTGCGGTATTTGATAATAGCAGTATGAAACAAGATTCCACCGTCAAGCCAGTATAGGTCATCTCGATCCTCAGACCCAGCCACCGCGCGAAACCCATTGGGCTCCATCGGTGTAATCTCGTAAAAATTATGGAAAAAAACACCGTCCCCCGTCAACGACTGGTTATCCCACTTAAAATTCAACTTTCGGCCAGGATAGGCAGGACTCATCCGGCCCTGCGCCGAGACAGACACGCGGTCCAGCTCAGTACATAAATAGGTCACTTCAGCCCTGGCTGGAAATATGTTGCACGTCGCTGCAACGGCAAGGAGTATAATTTTTTTCATTGATATAGGGTAAACCAGATCATCACAGAAGCAAACTTTAATGCAAGGCCCATAGTATGGATGCACCAAAGGCGCGGTCAGACTAATGAGCGCCTGTATCAAATTGCAGGCGCCACTTACTGAGATCTCAAAACTGTTTTAAAGTAGTGGGATAGCGAATATTTTTAATCTAGCAAAGCTACATAAACGTCCTGCCCGCCTAAAGTTGATTTTGACTGACAATGCCAACGTATTAGTTCAATTCCAAAAATAAAATGTATGGAAAAGGCTGCCAAACTTGCGGCTATGGGTCGAGCAGTTTTGCCACCCATTGGCTGGCAGAAAGAAGAACCACGAGATCACCATACTCACAACCCAACCAATCGTTCGCCCCGTAAGATATGGCGCAATTTTCTAAAATTCATGATTGAAAACCGTTCGGTGACTAATGGATGTAAATAACCAGCGACCAGCGATAGCCCAATTTGTTGGGGGCAGTCCGCCCAAGTGGTGAAGTATTCATCGCCGTATATAGATAACTACAACAGACAGAATACCTAAAAATATAATTTTAGAATTAAACACTGACGCCGCGTAAAGTTTTATTTTTAAGTTTATTTAAAGTAAACTCTAAATATTGATTACTCGAAGTTTTATGTTTTCCTCCCAAGGTGAACAGATTAGTCTTGTTTTCAATTAGAAGGCAGAAGTGCCTTCCTTAAGCCAACCAATTAAAACGGTTGGTTTTTGGCTTTATAATGATGAATTGAAACGATACTATCAAGCTATAGAAGTTTAGAAAGACTTCCTATTAGTTTTGTGCTAAGTTCATATTTATAGTTTTTGCGACTTAGATGCAAATACTGTAGGCAACACTAATGACCAAAACTTCAAATTAAATTTTAACTAACTTGCATTTAATTTAATACTCAAAACCACTTTATAATGGAGATGGATATGATTTTTATGTGTTACTGTAGGATTAACCGCGGCAAGCAGTCCTGCACCCAAGCGTTTTTCGCTAATATTACCCAAATTTCAAAAACTTGAGCAGCATTTGATGCTCAAAGTGCTTCACTTTTTTTAATAATGGTGTAATTATTTTGGAACATGGCTATAATCTCTACTTAATTTTAGCGTCACTGGCGATTGCCTTGATGTCAGGCTTCACTGGTCTGTCATTGACACAGGGCGCATCTGCAATGGGGATTGGTCGGCGTAAGCTGGTTGTTTCGATGTCAGCGATCGCTTTAGGTGGCGGCATATGGTCTATGCATTTTGTGGCCATGCTGGCGATGACCTTGCCTGTGCCATTTCATTATAATGCTCTTATAACAATGGCTTCAGCTTTTGTTGCTATCTTACTTACCGGTACTGCGCTGCTTCTGGTGCACTTTGGCGAGCGCACGCCACGTCGGATCAAACTGGCCGGAATCTACGTTGGTTGTGGGATTCTTGCGATGCATTACTTGGGCATATCTGGCATCCAAGATGTAAAAACAATATACTCCACCTTTGGCATTGCCGTGGCCATTATCGCGTCTTTATGTCTTTGCATGGTGTCTTTTTGGATCAGCTATGGCCGCCGTGGGAGCCGTAACATTCTTTTGGGCACTGTGGCGTTTGGAACCACTGTGGTTGCGGTTCATTTTATTGCCATGGCGGGCACAGAGTTTGTTAAACTAGAGGGGGGCTTGTCCACCGGATTGAGGTTGAGCAATGAAGTGCTCGCCTTTGGTGTGACGCTAACGTCATTTATAATTTCTGGTGCGTTTCTACTGGTGGGCGTGACCTTTTCTCCACGCTATGGCAATCTGGAACAAAGGGTTGTGGCAGAGAATGACACTCAAAGGCAGGCAATGCCTGCGGCCTTGCTGGGTCGCACTTTTGTCAAGATTCCATATGAAAGCAATGGGCAAACGCATTTCGTACAAAGTGATGGGGTTGCCGCCGTTCAAGCTGAGGGACGCTACAGCTTCTTGTATCATGGCGACGGGCGTTTATTCTGTCCTTGGTCTATTACCACCATGGAGAGCAAGCTCAAAAATTCGAGCTTTATAAAGGGTCATCGCAGCTATTTGATCAACACGGATCATGTCACAAGCTTCGAACGCAAGAAAGACAATGGCCTGTGTTTCTTTGATGGCAACGCCCATCTGGACCAAGTTACGGTCAGCCGATCCTATCTGAAACAGGTACGCGAGAGTCTTGGCTTGTAGCTAAGCAGGGTTTTGCGCCGGGGTATTTTATGCAACCTCAAATGCATTTCATCGCCAATATTCGCACTTCGTGCCCGGGCCTTTGCAACTCGCATGTTTACTATAGCGCCTCCGTAGCCCGTGCAGTTGTATTCTGAAGTATACCGTCGTCAGGGAGGACATCGTATGATCACAGCAGCTTTTGAATACCACCGACCTTCTGATATAGCAGGCGCTTTGTCTGTTTTAGAAGAACATGGCGATGACGCGCGCGTCATCGCGGGGGGGCACAGCCTTATTCCAATGATGAAATTGCGCATGGCCGAAGTGCCGCATTTGATCGATTTGCAAGACATTGCAGATCTCAAAGGAATAACGATCGAAGGTGGCATGGTTACCATCGGCGCAATGACCACACAACATGAGCTTATAAACAATGAAGCGCTATTATCAGCAACTCCAATCATTCATGAAGCGGCACTTCAGATTGCCGATCCGCAGGTGCGCTACATGGGCACAATTGGCGGCAACGTGGCCAATGGTGATCCCGGCAACGATATGCCCGGTCTCATGCAGTGCCTTGACGCAAACTTCACACTGGAAGGCCCAGACGGAACACGCAGTGTAAAAGCTCGCGAGTTCTACGAAGCCGCATATATGACCGAACGAGAAGATGGCGAAATTCTTACGCAAATTACGTTTTCTGCGGTCGATGCGGGCTATGCTTACGAAAAGCAAAAACGCAAAATTGGTGACTATGCGACTGCCGCCTGTGCGGTTTTAATCACCAAAGACGGTGACAAAATAGCTACCGCATCTATTGCAATGACCAACCTTAGTGATGTGCCAGTTCTGTCAGAAGCCGCTGGTGAAGCATTGGTGGGAACATCATGTGACGCCGCTGCCATAACAGCCGCCGTGGCTGCCGCTTTAGAAGATATTGACCCGACCGAAGACAATCGTGGGCCCGTTGAATTTAAAATGCACGTAGCTGGGATCATAATTTCACGGGCGATCGCACGTGCTTGGTCACGGGCGTAAGGGAGAATATCATGACAAATCAAATCGTGAAAATGACGGTCAACGGCGAGAAGAAAGAAATCTTCGCCGAACCCCGAGAATTGCTGATCTATGTGCTGCGCGAAAAACTTGGATTGACGGGTCCCCACGTCGGCTGTGAGACGTCGCATTGTGGTGCCTGTACCGTTGAAATCGACGGCAAATCTGTAAAATCTTGTACTATGTTCGCCGTCCAGGCGGAGGGCGCGGAGATTACCACAATTGAAGGTCTTGGCACCCCAGACAATCTGCATGTTCTGCAAGAGAATTTCAAAGAGCATCACGGCTTGCAGTGCGGCTATTGCACACCGGGCATGATCACCCGTGCGCATCGCTTGCTTCAGGAAAACCCAAATCCGACCGAAGAAGACGTTCGCTTTGGAATTTCTGGGAATATCTGCCGCTGCACCGGATACCAAAACATCGTGAAATCCATTTTGTCGGCTGCCGCTGAACTGAATGCAGCCAAGGAGGCCGCCCAATGAAGGACGAAGTCACACGCGAAGAACGCGTCACAAACCTCAAAGGTTTAGGGTCTTCACGCAAACGCGTCGAAGATGCTCGCTTCACTCAAGGCAAAGGTCACTATGTTGACGACATAAACTTGCCGGGGATGCTGACGGGCGACTTTGTCCGATCCCCCTATGCGCATGCCCGCGTTAAATCGATCAACATTGATGCAGCCATGGCGCTAGACGGTGTCGTGGCGGTTCTGACGGCAAAAGACCTTGAACCACTTTCGCTGCATTGGATGCCAACGCTGGCCGGTGACAAGCAGATGGTTTTGGCCGATGGCAAGGTACTGTTTCAAGGCCAAGAGGTGGCCTTTGTCGTGGCCAAAGATCGCTACATAGCTGCGGATGCGGTCGAGTTGGTGGAAGTTGAATATGAAGAACTTCCAGTTATTGTTGACCCGTTCAAGTCTTTGCAGTCTGACGTTGTTTTGCGCGAGGATCTTGATCCAAACGCACCAGGAGCGCACGGTCCACGCAAACACCACAACCATATTTTCACATGGGAAGTGGGCGATGAAGACGGCACCAATGCAGTTATCGATGACGCTGATGTCGTGGCCACTGAAGAAATGTACTACCATCGCACCCACCCTTGCCCGTTAGAACCATGTGGCTCAGTTGCGAGCATGGATAAGGTAAACGGCAAGTTGACGCTTTACGGTACATTCCAAGCCCCGCATGTTGTGCGGACAGTGGCCTCGCTTCTGTCTGGCATTGAAGAGCACAATATCCGTGTTGTATCCCCCGATATTGGTGGCGGTTTTGGCAATAAAGTTGGGGTTTATCCTGGCTATGTGTGCTCGATCGTGGCCTCCATTGTGACAGGCGTGCCAGTGAAATGGGTTGAGGACCGGATGGAGAACCTTATGTCCACCGCATTCGCTCGGGACTATTGGATGAAGGGTAAAATCTCCGCTACCAAAGAGGGAAAAATCACTGGCTTGCATTGTCATGTCACCGCCGATCATGGCGCCTTTGACGCCTGCGCCGATCCGACCAAATTCCCGGCCGGTTTTATGAGCATCTGCACTGGCTCTTACGATATCCCAATCGCCTATCTTGGTGTGGATGGTGTTTATACAAACAAAGCTCCAGGCGGCGTTTCTTACCGCTGTTCCTTCCGGGTGACGGAGGCTGTGTATTTCATTGAACGCATGATTGAAGTTCTTGCAATTGAGTTGAACATGGATGCAGCAGAGCTACGCCGGATCAACTTTATCAAAAAAGAACAGTTCCCATATGACTCGGCGCTGGGTTGGGAATATGACAGTGGAGATTATCACACCGCTTGGGATAAGGCACTCAAGGCCGTTGATTATGAGGGTTTGCGCAAAGAGCAAGCTGAACGCGTTGCCGCATTTAAGCGCGGTGAGACCCGGACGATTATGGGGATTGGTCTGAGCTTCTTTACGGAAATCGTGGGGGCTGGACCGGTGAAAAACTGTGACATTCTTGGAATGGGCATGTTTGACAGCTGCGAAATCCGCATTCACCCAACAGGCTCTGCGATTGCACGGCTTGGAACAATCAGCCAAGGGCAAGGTCACGCAACCACCTTTGCGCAGATCCTTGCGTCTGAGATTGGCATCCCAGCCGACTCGATCACCATAGAAGAGGGAGATACCGATACGGCGCCTTATGGTCTGGGGACATATGGCTCACGCTCCACACCGGTTGCCGGTGCGGCGACTGCAATGGCAGGACGTAAAATTCGCGCGAAAGCGCAGATGATTGCGGCCTATCTTCTTGAGGTCCATGATGACGACGTTGAATTTGACGTTGACCGCTTCGTGATCAAAGGAGCGCCAGAGCGTTTCAAGACAATGGGCGAAATTGCCTATGCGGCTTACAACCAAGCGATCCCAGGTCTGGAGCCAGGCCTTGAGGCGGTGAGCTACTATGATCCACCAAACATGACCTATCCCTTTGGCGCTTACGTTTGCGTTATGGATATCGACGTGGATACTGGTGTTCCAAAAATTAATCGCTTCTATGCGCTTGATGATTGTGGCACGCGGATCAACCCAATGGTCATAGAAGGTCAAATCCATGGCGGTTTAACAGAAGCCCTTGCGGTCGCTCTAGGGCAGGAAATTGCCTATGATGATATGGGTAACTGCAAAACTGCAACCTTGATGGACTTCTTCCTACCAACCGCTTGGGAAGTGCCTAACTTTGAAACAGACTTCACCGTTACACCCTCCCCGCACCACCCAATCGGTGCTAAGGGTGTAGGCGAAAGCCCCCATGTTGGGGGCGTTCCTTGTTTCTCCAATGCTGTGCAAGATGCCTTTCGGCCTTTTGGCAACCGTCACACCAATATGCCTCATGATCACTGGCGTATTTGGAAGACTGCCAACGACCTTGGCCTGCATGATTAAAGAAAGGGCGGGGCGCCACTGGTGCCCCGCACAACACCATGACATCCTGGATAAACTTACAAACATCGCTGGACAGGGTTGGCTACGTCGCTTCCGACGACTTGGCAGCGGCGCTTCATATTTCCATCACGCTTGGGCGCCCACTTCTTTTAGAGGGCGCGGCTGGTGTGGGCAAGACTGAGGTCGCACGGGCACTTGCCACAATACAAAACACCCAGTTGATCCGCTTGCAATGCTACGAGGGGCTGGATGCCTCGCAAGCAATTTACGAGTGGAATTATCAACGGCAGTTGTTATCAATCCGCGCAGCCTCTGAGGTGGGCGAAACTGGCTCTACGGTCGAAACGCGCATTTTCTCAGAAGATTACCTGCTGGAACGGCCGCTGCTCAAAGCAATCCGGCAAGAAAAATCACCAGTGCTTTTGATCGATGAGATTGATCGTGCCGATGAAGAGTTTGAAGCCTATTTGCTGGAAGTTCTCTCGGAATTTCAGATCACCATACCAGAGCTGGGAACCATTACCGCCACTTCACGGCCTTTGGTGATCCTTACCGCCAATGGCACGCGCGATCTGTCTGACGCGCTGCGCCGGCGTTGTATCTACGCCCATATTGACTACCCCAATCGTCAAACAGAGCTGGCCATTTTAGCATCTCGCTGCCCTGAAATTGAGGCGCGACTAGGCCAACAGATTATCGGTTTTGTACAAAAATTGCGGCAAGAAGAGTTGGAAAAAGTGCCTGGAATTGCCGAAATGCTGGATTTCGCCGCTGCATTGGCAGGTCTCGGCATTAAGGACCTCACATCAGACCCAGCCGTTCTTCAGGCCACTCTTGCGACATTGCTGAAAACACAAGCGGATCGAGCGGCGGTACCCATCGAAGTGGCCGCGCGTATCGCCGGGAAAGCAGCATGAGCAAAGTTACCCGTTTTTCTGGATCCGACCCGGGGGCTGTGGCACGGGTTTCAGGATTTATAGCGCACTTGCGTGAGCATGGGTTTCGCCTTGGGGTTGCCGAGACGGAAACGGCCCTGCGGGCCTTGTCCTGCGTGAACCCGATTGTGCCATCAGAAGCGCGGCTTGCGCTCAAATCAGTCTGCGCTGGCTCTGTGGAGGACAGCGTCCAGTTTGATATGTTATTCGACTCTTTCTGGATGGCAGATGGCCGGGTACGCCATAAGGTTATTCAGATCAAGGCTACTGCAGAACTCAAAGACACCAAAAGCACCCGCACAGATGAAACCCAAAGCACCGCCGGCAAGGGATCCATCGAGGCGCCCGAGGATGCGAAAGATGGTGAAGACAGCTACGCAGAGGGCACTGGCAAGCTAGTAGCTTCCAAGACGCAGAATTTGATGAAAAAAGATCTGCGCGAATTGGTTTCTGCTGAGGATATTCGTGCCGCAGAACAAGTAGCAATCCGATTGGGAAAAGCTTTGAGAGACCGTAGATCGCGACGCCGCAACGTGGCCAGAAGGGGCACCTTGATTGATCTGCGCCGCACCATACGCCAAAGTCTGTCGACCGGGGGCGATCCACTGCATCTGGCCAAACGTAAACGGCCAGACCGGCCCATGAAAATTGTGGCCCTTTGTGACGTGTCTGGCTCAATGATGAATTATGCCCGACCATTTTTAGCCTTTCTTGCCGGCTTGATACGGGCCGATAGCGCCGGTGACGCCTATCTGTTCCACACCCGGCTGGTGCGCATCACGAATGCGCTGCGCGACGATGACCCACTGCGGGCACTGAACCGCATCACATTACTGGCGGATGGCTTTGGGGGCGGCTCAAAAATTGGCGCAAACCTACAGCAGTTTGCCAATGGCTATGCGCGTAATTTTGTGGATGGGCGGAGCGTTGTAATAATCTTGTCTGATGGGTATGATAGTGATGCGGCTGAGGTCATTGGAACGGCTTTGGCAAAGTTAAAGCGGCGTGGTTGCAAAATCATTTGGCTCAACCCGCTCAAAGGTTGGCAGGGATATGAACCGGTGGCCAAAGGAATGGCGGCCGCGTTGCCCTATCTTGACGCCTTCGCTGCCGCTGCAACGCTTGCAGATCTTGCAGGCCTTGAACGCACATTGGAGAGGCTATGACCTTATCCCTGTCTGAGCACACCAGACTAGAGGCCGAGATGCAGCTGCTCAAAGCCAAAGGTGTGCCATTTGCGATGGCCACGGTGGTCCGCACAGTAGCTGCCACATCCGCCAAACCGGGTGGCAAAGCCTTACTTGATCTTGACGGTAAAATCCTAATAGGTTGGGTAGGCGGTGGTTGCGCACGCGGCGCCGTTGGAAACGCCGCGCGGGAAGCTATAAAAACTGGTGAGCCACAGTTCATCTCCCTGCGTCCTCAAGAACTATTGGAAAGCGAAGGGGTGGTAGCGGGAGAATTGCGGGACGGCGTCCGATTTAACCGCAATGGCTGCCCCTCAAAAGGAACCATGGACGTGTTTGTCGAGCCGGTTCTGCCTCTGCCCGAAATTGTGATCTGCGGCACGGGCCTGGTGGCCATGGCCTTGGCTGAACTGGCCACCCACTTTGATTTCAAGGTCTTGGCGCATGCGGTCGCTAAGACGGATTTGAATGCCAAGGTCACCCAAGGATTTGACTTTGACACCTACAATTTTGTGGTTGTCGCGACCCAAGGTAATGGCGACTGTGAGGCCCTGCGCGCCGCGGTATCTGGCGGTTGCGGCTATGTAAGTTTCGTGGGAAGCCAGCGAAAATTTGATGCCATTGCAGCAAAGCTGGTAGCAGAAAACCCCTCTCTGGAGCCCAATCTCAAGAAGGTAAATGCACCTGCGGGATTGAGTATCAATGCGATCACACCTGATGAAATTGCGTTGTCAATCCTGGCTGAAATCACCCAGTTTCGGCGTGCCGGTTTTGCCACCCGAGACAACGGCGATGTCTGATGTAGCCTGCATCGTCCTCGCCGCTGGGCTTTCGCGTCGTATGGGAGAGGTTAACAAATTGTTGGTGCAGATTGGTGATGACATTTTGCTGTCTCGCGTTGTGACGGCTTGTGCGGCGGTGTCGAATCATCCTGTGACTGTGGTGACAGGTCACCAAGGCGCAGCCGTCACCTATGCACTCGGAAATGCGCCTGTTAATTTTGTTTACAACAGCTCGTTCGAGGAGGGCCAAATGACTTCAGTCGATGCCGGGTTGCGTGGCGTGCCGGAGGCTAAAAACTATCTAGTGGCTCTGGGCGATCAGCCAATGATTACCCCTGATTGCCTCATAGCACTTCTTACGGCGCATCACGCTAATGCGGATGGGCGGATCACCGTGCCAATGTTTGATGGGACGCGTGGCAATCCGATTGTGTTGCCGGCAGCGCAACGGGCACTTATGTTGGCGGACCCGTTTAATTTGGGCTGCCGGAAGCTAACCCGTAATTCACCGGATCTAGTATATCAATTTAACACTGCGAACCCAAACTTCATTGCTGATATCGACACGCCAGAAGACCTTGCCCTAGCGCGATCTAACCGGCTGTCCCAAAGGAGTGTCTCTCATCAAAAAGATTAAAGTATTCATCCGAAAAACTGGCGCCCGTTTCTTTCCCGCCCTAACCAAAAATCAAGCCCAGCTATTGGCTACGATTAAATTCCCATGCTGTTGAAAATAGGACTGCAACTATGATACTCAAAGACGAAATCATCATCAATGCTTCACAAGACGTTGTATATGCTGCATTGAATGACCCTGAAATTTTGAAGCAATGCATACCTGGCTGCGAAGAACTTGTTAAACATTCTAATACAGAATTGGAAGCCAAAGTTGTGCTTAAGATAGGTCCAGTAAAAGCCAAGTTCAGCGGCAATGTCACCCTCAGCCCCGACGCGCCACCTGAGCGGTTTTCGCTGACAGGCACCGGAAATGGGGGCGCCGCGGGCTATGCCAAGGGCGGCGCTGTGGTAGAGTTGGAACAGCACCAAGACGGGACGCTGCTGCGCTACACCGCAACTGCCGATATTGGTGGAAAACTGGCGCAGTTGGGCAGCCGCTTAATCCAAGGTACTGCCAAAAAATTGGCTGTGAAATTTTTTAAGAGCTTTGCCGATTTGGTTGGGGAAGATAATGCCGCATGAGACCAGAATCGCTTATTTTGAGCATGCGCAAGACATTCTAGAGGCCACAATTTCGCTAATTCAATCGGGTCAGCGCTGCGCGCTTGTGGCCAGCCTTTCTATTGAAGGCGGGGCCGCGCGTGAGGTTGGGTCTTTAGCTGTTATAGCTCAAACCGGAACGATGACCGGGTATCTGTCTAACGGCTGTATTGATCGTGACATCATGCAGCATGGGCTTAATGCTATTGAAACCAGACAGGTCAAACACATCCGCTATGGAGCCGGATCGCCTTACATGGACTTGAAGCTGCCCTGTGGCGGTGCCCTTGAACTTGTCATTGATCCTGCGCCCAATCTGAACATCTTAAGTGCGGCGTTGGAAGCTTTGCACGGCCGAGATTTGGCCACGCTCTCTTTTACGCCAGAGGCTGGACTGACGCCGTGTGGACGGGGGGGCTTGCAGTTCCAATATGCGCCAAAACCGGCTCTGGTGCTTGCGGGGCGAGGTGCCATTCTGCGCACTACCGCTAGCTTAGCCGCCAGTATGGATTTTGAACTGCATGTAGCCTCCCCAGACGAGGGTGATATCACAAGCATATCGGGCTTAAGACCCAAAAGCACCCGCCGCATGACCACGCCTAATGCGCCGCTGAGGCTGCCAATCGATGCACATACAGCAGTGCTTTTATTGTTTCACGATCACGAGTGGGAACAGACCTTGCTAATGAGCGCCACAAATGCGCAGCCGTTTTTCATAGGTGCATTAGGCAGCAGAAAAACCCAAGAGATACGCCTTCAACGGCTGCTTGAGGCTGGGCTGGACTTGGAGCTCTGTAGCACCATTCAAGGGCCAATAGGGTTAATTCCCTCCTTGCGCAACGCGTCTCTGATAGCCGTATCCGCCCTTGCAGAAGTAACGTTAAAACTACCACCTGGACAGGTTAGGTTGCTTTAATGTAGCGCTGACCGAGGTGCGTTCGGAGGTCTATAAGACTAAAAGTGACTTTAGACGGGCAGTAGTGGGCGTCGCGAGCCAGAAAGGGCATTGCCCGTGATAGCCGTCAAAAGCAGTATGCCCCCGATTAGCGTGCGGATTGAGGCATCCTCACCCAAAAATAACCAAACCCAGAAAGGGCCGAGCAATACTTCTGCGAGAGACAATAAATTCAGTTCAGCGGCAGGAAGTGAGCGCGAGCCAAGAGTGTATAAGACAAGTCCCGCGCCAACCTGAAAAACCCCCATACCCATAGAAATACCACCGTCCCGTAGGGATAACACGAAGGATAATCCTGAGACCAAGCAGATTGCTGATGTGATAATGATTGCAAACAGGCCCGAAAGAAACACAGCAGGAAGCATTTCGCCTGACTTTCCCCACCTAAGCGCTATAGTGAACACTGAAAATCCGAATGCGGATCCAAGAGCTGCCAGAGAGCCGATCAGAGCACCAAAAGATGTTTGTTCTGGAACCATGATCGCAATGGCACTGACTGCAACAATAATTGCTATCCATGTGGCGGACCTGACGCGTTCGTTTAAGATAATTCTTCCCAGAACTGCAGTCATGAATGGTGCGGTTGCAAAGAGTAAAAGCGCGTTAGCGACGGGAATTGCTTGGATCGAATAGATGCCTCCCGAATAAGCCGCAACCAATGCTAGCCCCGCGATGGCGGCCGGTCGGCCGGAACGGCGGACTTGTGAGAATGGACTTTCACTACTCCGCATACGGATTACTATATAAAGAAATGCACTCAGCGCGATGGAGCGATAAAGTAGTATTTGCCAGACGCTTGCATCTTCGATGAGCCGAATTCCGAGGCCGACCGTAGACCAGAGAGCTCCTGCCGCCAAGACAAAGGCTACCCCTCGACGGCGGCTGATTTCATGGCCGGAGCCACAGGTTAGGTAGGACATGACTTAGCCTTGGTGAACTCTTACTCTGAGTAGTTATCAAGAAAATGACTCCCCTTGCCTGTCGTTTGCGACCTTTAAATGTCGGAGTAATTAGCCAAAATCCATTAGTAAGCCTTCCGGTCCAGTAAGACAAAACTGACTTGAGGCGGACAGCACGGATTTGTATCCTCATCGGATGGCAAAAAAGGCGGCACCCGAGAGCGCCACCAGTATTGTTAAAATCGTTCGGGAGGAAAGATTTATATGAAAAAAATACGGAAAGCGTAAGGTTTAGGCAACTTACAAGATTGCAATACCGCAATGCAGCATATGCATAAAATGTAATCTCTTAAGTCTTTATTTTTGAATATTATTTAACCACTTTGCAAACATAATGGAATAAATTACGGCGTAAAGCTCCCCTCCCCAAATCCAGTCCCATTCACCCGCTTGGCCGCTCTCGTCCGCTAATGACGCAACTAGCGCTTAGTTTTTGAGGTTGTGTTGAGTGGGCGCTAGGGAAGGGTATTGAGTGTCGCACCATCACTATTAACGTGACAATCTCTAGCTTAACCCTGCTGCTGCTATTTCAGACTGGTGGCAACTTTTGAACGAAAAACTTTCAGCACTGACTGTGACGCTGATCTGTGTTCTAATTAGTTTTACCGCAATCTTGAAAGATCAATAAATGAACAATCCAAGCGCCCACCCTGACGACCCCCATTACATTACACGCAATGGTTGGCTGCGTGCCGCAGTTCTTGGTGCAAACGATGGGATTGTGTCGGTGTCTGCCCTTGTGGTTGGTGTCGCTGCATCTGGACCGGATCCGCGTATGATCTTGATTGCTGGTGTCGCGGGTTTGGTTGCGGGTGCCATGTCGATGGCGGCGGGGGAATATGTTTCGGTATCGTCCCAATCCGACACAGAACGCGCCGATATAAAGCGCGAGGAGATGGCGCTGCGTGACACGCCTGAGGCTGAATTTGAGGAATTGGTAGAAATCTATCGCTCCCGTGGCCTCAGTTCTGAAACAGCACGCACCGTCGCCCAAGAACTTTCTGAAAAAGACGCTCTCGCTGCGCATGTTAGAGAAGAATTGGGGCTGTCGGATATCCATAGCGCCAATCCGCTGCAGGCTGCAATCGCCTCAGGCCTTACCTTTAGCGTTGCAGCAGCAATACCAGTTCTTGCTGCATTTTTTGCACCATCTGCTCTGATTGTTCCGACGGTATTGGTGGTCACTGTCGCGGCACTTGCAGGGCTTGGAGCGCTTGGCGCCAAAGCTGGTGGCGCGCCGTTATTACCGGCGACATTCAGGGTTGTCGGCTGGGGGGTCATAGCCATGGCTGTGACTGCCGGGGTCGGCTGGTTATTTGGCGTGGCCGTGTAAGTTGTCAGCCGGTTCCTAAAACAGCCCCCATTCACCCCACTCGGCCACTCTGCGCTGGGTTCAGGGTTCTGCACCTAGCAGCTGACTTAGAGGAGAGGTCACCTGGGAGGGTCTTTTGTCTCTGCGAGCATGTTGAAAACATTATTTTACTTTAAAACGCCTAGCAATTAACAAGATGACACCTACCAAAATCAATACGTATGTGAGACCAGAAAATGTCCATTTGATCATACAAAAACCCGAAGCTAGGCCAGCAGTGGATGAAGTAATAATTCCGTCGACTAAATACTGTTGTGCGAGAGATCCCAAAGTATAGTTTTCCAACCAATCAAATAGTACTTGAGCTAATGGAATTAGATTTACTCTGCCCGCCTTTTCGGAAAATGGTTTGAACAACACCGATACCCAAATCACATACATCAAACCATAAATAAGTCCGAAAAGTGTATCCCAAACTAGGTTAAAATTGATATACGAATCAATCATGTCGTCAGTACGTATCTTAAAAAAAACAGTGATGTCTGCTTGATCAAAGCCAAAAGACATACCCAATGATTTTATATCGCTATTGGGCAATTCAAAGCCTGTAGCTTTGCGTGTCATTATTAAAATAAGATAACCAATAAAGATTGCAGTAAATAGAACGGCCACCTTTAGATTGGAATTTTGGTAAAAAAACTGCGATATACGTTTCATTTCCAGGCTCCCAAAAATTTACCTCGCATCATAAAAGGCTGGCCGTGATGCGAGGTGAACTTCATTCTTCTGCCTCTAATTCTGATCTTGCGTCCCACATTACAAGACAAGGTCCACAATCAATCTCAACCTGTCGTTTAGCTCTGTAAGCTGGGTGCCTACAGCAACCTTCTGCAAGTATCTTCAAGAGTTCAATCTTTCTAGCCTCAGTCACTGGGTAAACCCAATAAGTAGGGTCATTAAAAACGCTAGAATGATGGTGATGTGCTTCATAATTAAGTACTAGCCAGTCATTTCAGCCATGGAGTAAACTTTATAAACAGCACCATTGTCTTTATCCCACTGAACTTCTTCTGGAGTGTTCAGCATTGCACCCATAGCTTCCATGTCGGTTATATTTCCAAGCCAAACGAATTTCTTGTTTCCAAGGTCAGCTAAATGCCATTCTGTACAAAACTCATTGCCTCCTTTCACAACCATGTTGTGTTCTACTCTCGCTCTCAAAATTTCTATGCCACTCTCAATTGTACCATTCATACATAAGTTCATTATCATATCCTTTTGCTGCAGTATAATTTCAATGTAGCCAAAGCTTGCGGAGTATCAAACCAAATATTTCACTTGGATTCCCAACTGCAAAACGGGCGCACCCAACTCGGTACAACTTCACTTTCGTAGCTTAGTAGCCTGCCAATAGCTATTGATAGGAAAGCTCTGATGCCTCTCACATGCTGTGGTGATCTGACGTATGCAAGCATATGCTCCTTACCCTTCCAGGCCGTAAGCGTATGTTGAAATTCATTCCTACTATTTTCATACCGGCTTGTAGCTGCGGAGCTTTTGCCTAAAGATCATGGTTTACAGAAACTTTGATAAACTTTAGATCAATCTGAAGATAGCCGATGCTCAATGTGTTATTTATAAAAACGGAGATTGTCTTCTAGACACTACTAAGGTGGAGAATAAACAGTATGTCAAAGGCACAGGTTATTCACAAATTAGGACTACCAAGTGCCATGCATTGGCAAGACTGGCACGTCCCAGATCCAGCTCCCGGCGAAGTGCGTTTAAGGCACACTGCAGTTGGCGTAAATTTTGCTGATACCTATCACCGTGGTGGAATTTCGCATACTTGGATAGTCCCACCTTGCCCAGTCGTTATTGGCTTTGAAGGCGTAGGCATAGTGGAGGGTGTTGGCGACGGTGTGAACGACTTCACAACTGGCGACCGTGTTGCATACGGCATCCCTCCACTTGGAAGCTATTCCGAAATTCGTAACTATCCTGCAGATAAACTGCTACATATGCCTGAGAATCTCGATGATAAAACTGTCGCAGCTCTTCTGATGAAAGGCATGACAGCACATTATCTGCTGC
>Ga0302136_1000347_pt1 | contig 22811 bp, 20 predicted proteins | sample CBN3_20m_MG_FD_203116 | JGI IMG/M metagenome (GOLD analysis project Ga0302136, IMG submission 203116) | Marine microbial communities from Western Arctic Ocean, Canada - CBN3_20m | ecosystem: Environmental > Aquatic > Marine > Oceanic | place: Canada: Western Arctic Ocean | collected 2017-09-15
CAAACCGAGCTGGATCGGTTCGTAGAGTTCAAAGACCGGTCGGAGATTTACTACGCGTACGACATCGTGCACCGGGCGATGGATGAGCCGTTCCGTACAAGTCTGCCAAGCACGCTTTTGAACGCCGGTCAATTTCTGGTTACAAAATTCTCACAGAGACACGAAATGCCCCTCGGCGTGTCACTGGCGTACGTCCTGATCACCCTGGCGACGCACGGCGAGACGCTGGGGGCTTATAAGTTGACGCGTTTCGCGTACGACAAGCTTCAAAACTTACGCGTGCCTAAGCACTTGTCCCACAAGGTTGATTTAGCCTGCGTGTTGAGCCGCGCGAAGCCGTTCACGGACGCCGAGGAGCTGCTTCCTATTTGCTTTCGGTGCATGTCCGCCAACCCGTTGGTTTCGGGGACGGGCGAGACGTGCGCGACGTGCGGCGGCGCGTTCGTGCGTTCCTTCGTCACCTTCGAACACCTTCCCATGGTGGAGTTTTTCGTCGAGGAAGGCATAGCCGGGAAAGAAGCCCGGCGGTTGATCGAGCAGGAGCCGATTGACTTGGAGCCCGCGCGCGCCTCGCAACCCGCGGGGGGCGGCGACGTGCTGGGCGGCGATCAGAAGATGTTCTTCGACGATCACTCTGGTTTTGACGGGACCCACGACGCGGAGGACCCATTCACCATCGCGATGGGTGTTTTGAACACACCCATCGTGTGTACGCGCGAGATGTTGAAAGCGCTTCCCCCGAACGACGTCGTGATTCGTCCCTCAGGGTGCGTACACGTCCCAACCAGGTACTTCAGAGTCATGGACCCGGACGTCCCGGTCACCGTGGACGAAGCCGGCAACGTTTTCGAATCGGACGAGTACGAACTCGCGTGTTTGGAACAAGGACGCACGCCTTTCACGCGGAAACCGGTTTTCGCGGAGACGGAGATGGCATCCGCGCCGCCGGTCGAGCCGGACACGCCGCCTGCGATGCACAGAACACCGTCGCGCGGGTGGGGGGTCGCGAAGGGCGTGGCGAGCGTACAGAAGATGGATTTTGGAAACGCGGACGAAAACGCGAAGGAAAACGCGAACGCGGGGGAGACAAAGCACGAGCCGGGCGCCGCCGGCGGGCGATCCCGCCGGCCTCGGCAGGCGTAGTATGTAACTTCATCAAAGCTTTAATATCGGTGTTAGGGTATACCAAATCTTGCGTCTGGTATTTACAAAGACAAATGCTGCATCTGGACCAATACGGCATCATTGAGAATCTGAACAATCGCCGTGTGGCCCTTCCAAGCGGCGATGGACAGCGGCGTCCATCCGTCATCCGTCGCCTTGTTCACGTCCGCGCCCGCCTCGATCATCGCCCACACTACCGTCTCGTGGCCCTGCTGAGCGGCTATGGACAGCGGCGTCCATCCGTTATCCGTCGCCTGGTTGACGTCCGCGCCCGCCTCGATCATCGCCCGCACTACCGTCTCGTGGCCCAGCTGAGCAGCAATATACAGCGCCGTCACGCCGTCATCCCTTGCCTGGTTGACGTCCGCGCCCAACTCCATCAGCGCCCGCACCACCGCCTCGTGACCGTTTTAAGCGGCGATGTATAGCGGCGTCCCACCGTTATCCCTCGGCTTGTTAACGTCCGCACCCGCTTCGACCAGCGCCCGCACTACCATCTCGTGGCCCTGATGAGCGGCGACGAGCAGCGGCGTCACGCCGTCATCCTTTGCCTTGTAGATTTCCGCGCCCGCCACGACCAGCAACCGCACCACCGCCTCGTATCCATCAAAAGCGGCGGTGAGCAGCGGCGTCCAGCCGTCATCCGTCGTTGACTTGTTGAGGTCCGGGCCAGCCTCGATAAGCGCCCGCACCGCCGCCTCGTGGCCCTGTTGAGCGGCGACGTACAGTGGTGTCTTGCTGTAATCATCCGCCTTGTTGATGTCCGCACCCGCCTCGATCAGCGCCCGCACTATCGCCTCGTGGCCCTCTTGAGCGGTGATGTACAGTGGCGTCACACCAATATCCCACGGCTTGTTGACGTCCGCGCCCAACTCGATCAGCGCCCATACTATTGCCTCGTGCCCGTTAAAAGCGGCCAAGAACAGCGGCGTCGCGCCGTCATCCTTTGCCTTGTTGATGTCCGCGCCCAACTCCATCAGCGCCCGCACCACCGCCTCGTGACCGTTTTGAGCGGCGAAGTACAGCGGCGTCTTGCCGCCATCCATCGTCTTGTTGACGTCCGCGCCGGCCTCGATCAGCGCCCGCACCATCGCCACTTGGCCACTTCCAGCGGCGATATGCAGCTCGTTCGCGGCACATGCGCAACCGTTCTTGCGAGCCCACACTAGCACCTTCAGATGCCCGCCCACCGCAGCTTCATGGCACGTGTGTATGTCCCACGGGCAGCCTTTCGCGCGTGCCCACTGCAGCACCTCGAGGTGCCCGCCCAAAGCCGCCGCCGAGCACGTGTCCCGGTCCCACGGCCAGCCGTCCGCGCGCAACACCTTCAACTCTTCGAGCTGTCCGCTCCTCGCCGCTGCCTGGCAAAGGAGTTCTTGACGCGACAGGCGACCTTGCCGTTGCATGCGCTGCACCGCGCTTACACATCCGAGCTCCACGGCACGCTTTTCATCAAGCTCCTTAAACCACAGCCCCGTTTCTGCCACCAGGTCGCGCATCGCGCGGCTCACCGCAGGGAGCCGTGCGAGATCTGCGTCGTCGTCGAAATACTCAGATCTAAGAATGTGAGTGGCGACCAGGTGGTTGGGGAGGCGGGGGAAGGCTTCGCCCGCGTTAGCCGCGTTGGCTGCGTTAGCATCGCGGCGCTCGCTCTCTTTCTCACGCGCGCGAGCTTTCTTACCGGCCATCGCGTTGGAAGAGTGGATGGTTTTGTGTGCGCGTCGTGCGCGTCGTTGTGCCTCGAGGCTTCCGAGAATGTGCGTTACGATAGTAATCACAAAAATCGCGGACGAGATCTCATAATACGCCACGGCCATGAGGCGCGTGGAGGCCCTCAAGGTTCTATCGGTGACCGATGACGCGGATGAGGCCACGTTGAAAAAGGCGTACCGAGCCATGGCTATGAAACACCACCCAGGTGCGCCCAACCTCCGTGAAGCTTTCGGTTTCCATCATCATCGCGACGGTTGGTTTGCGATCGGCCGACGACGATCTCATCTGACCAGCCTCCTCCCCTACATCATAGACAAGAACCCCGGCGACGACGGAACCAAAGCCAGATTCCAAAGAGTCAGAACGACAATAAGAGGCGGCTGCACAGCGATGGGAGGAAGCAAAACACACACCCCACGCTCCGCGTCCGCCGCAACCCTGGTTGGAGATTCGGGTTGTAAACGCCGAGACTTTGCATTTAAGTCGCGGGAAAAAGGGGAAACGATTGCCCAAGTCGGCGCGTTTGGAGGTTGAGTGGAAACGAGAGAGCGACGGGCCGTTTCCCGAGGCGGGGACGGACGGGATTGCACGTCGGGATAAAACCTCACAGAGTGAAGTTTTCGTGGGAAAAATCATAGTTGTCATTACCGGGTTGCTCCCCGGCACGCGCTACCGCTTTCGAACGCGTTTGGGGTTGTGGGGCTTTGGGTTTTGGGGGTAGTACGGCGGGGAGTCCGTGTTTGCGACGACCCGCGAAACCGTTGTGGATGACGCAAACGGGTCGTCCTCACAGCCGAAATGTGCAAACGAGACAACCGAGACAAAACAGAACGGGTCAGCACCGTCCCGACCAACTCCCGTGTCGTCCAAAGAAACCGCGTTCGCCGCGGTTGCCGCGGCTGACGAAGCGGAAAGAGTCGCCGCGGAGACGAAACAATTGGAGTTGTTCGCCGCGATGACGCCGGGCGAACAAAACGCGTGCGCGGCGGCGGAGAAGAAACGAGCAGAAGCTGCTGTGGCGGTTGCGAAGGCGGAGAAAACACGAGCGGCCTCGGTGGCCAAGGCGAAGAAAGAACGAGCGGAAGCTTCTGTGGAAAAGGCGAAGGCAAAGAAGGAACGAGCGGCCTCGGCGGCCAAGGCGACGAGAGGACGAGCGGAAAGTGCTGCGGCGGCGGCGAAGGCGGAGAAAGAACGAGCGGAAGCTGCTGTGGCGGCGGCGAAGGCGGAGAAAGAGCGAGCGGCCTCGACGGCGAAGACGGAGAAAGAAGCGCAGCGCACCATCAACGCCCACATCGGCAAGAAACTTCGCCTGGTGACTCTGACTCAAGGTACGTGGACGGGCGAGACAAAACGCCAATCGCGGATATTTCACAACCTTTTTCCACGATCGCCGATGGGCGTTGCCGTGGCTGTGGGCGTCAGCGTTGTCGTTGGCGTGAGCGTTGCATTGGTAGTCGTAACAAAAAGATTGATATTCGAAGCAAACACCGCGTTCTAATCAAATCAAGACAAATCGAAACTCCCCACCCCTTCGTTCACCGCGTACCCCAGCCTTTCGCGCAGCACCTCCATGCAGCTGTACGGCGGCAACTTCAAGTAGCTCGCGCACGTCATCGCGGACGGCAGGTCCTTGTCCGCCAAGGGTGTTCCGGACGAGATGGGCTGCCCGTCCGCGCGCGTGGAGCCGCCCGCGGCGCCTGACGGCTGCTTGCACACCACGGTGAGGCGCGGGTGCAGGGCGGCGAGCCCCCCGGGAGGCAGCCGCGGCGCGCCCGTGACGAAGCGCAGGAACGCTTTTTGCTCCTCCGGGCCGTACGCGCACAGCACCTGCACCAGGGCTTTGATCGGCGGCGACGAAACCGCGTACCCGTGATCGAACGTCACGCACTCCGCGAGCAGCTCGGGGGTCCACGCCTGGCCTTCTCCGCACAAAACTCTTTCGAGTTCCGACTCGGAAAACACACCGAGCGCGGCGGGGCGGCAAATGTCGCGCAAACCCACACGGAACGCCTCCAACTGTCGCGCCACGCCGCCGCCCACCGTGGCGTCCACCACGGCGTCGACGTACTCGCCCAGGTTTTCCGCGTCGACGGTTAAATCGGCGCCCCCCGCGCGAAGCGGGAACGTCTCATCCCCTGGATACGTGAATGACAGGCACAGATCTTGGATGGCGGCGCCATCCACGGTCACCCCGCGCCACTCCACCTCAGCCGCGCCCGCCGCGCGCAGCTTCGCCACGCGCTTTGCCGCCGCGGAAAGCGTGCCCAGGGTTTTACCCAGCCCGGGGTCAATCGCGGCGACGTCCGGAAGCGCCAGGGCGGCGCCGCCGACGGCGGCGCGGTAAAACGTCGGGCTCAGGGGCACGTCCAGCAGCCTCGAATCCTGTAGCGCTTTCCCCACGACGCGGCCGAGCAGAGTGAACGTGGCCAGGCGAGTAAGCCCGCCCGGGCTTTTCGGAGCCGCGGTGTCGGGCGCGCCGGAGGCCATGGGCGACGGGAACAACCCGAACGGCGCCGTGACCGGTTCCTTGGCGGAGGTTTCCTCAACGCTCCTGGAATCGGCGTCCCGCCACGCCCCCAAAGACCTCGCCCCGAGCTCCTTGCTGAGAAGCGTGTAGAACTCCAGCGTAGGGCCCGTCCCAGTGCCCACCTCGTCGAAAAACTCAACCTCCAACACCATCTTGTGCGCGGGCGCCATGTCAAACACCTTCACCGCGGATTCCAGAACGCGCTCGCGGCTGACGCGTACTTTTTGCCGCTGCAAACGCCCGACGCGCAAATCCTGCCGCCCGCCGTTGTGGTTGGTCTGGCCGTGCAAACGGTGCAGCGCGCGCGCGAGCCCGAACGTGGTGCAGTAGAAGAGCTGCTGCCGCGTCTCGAACGGGAACAGAAACGGGCACGTCCGCGCGAGCGCGACGCACCACGCGGGAAGGCTGCCGCTGCACAACGACAGCGTGTCGCCGAGCTGACGCACCATCTTTCCCGCGAGCTTCGCGCTGACAAAGGCGTCGGCGGGCAGCGCCGCGGACTCCGCGCGCGTGGAAGCTGCGGGGGATTCGTTCGCGTCCGCGTCGTCACTCCCGAGCGCAATCACACGCGCGGGGTCTGAGGTCAACACGCGGAGCACCGCAAGCGAGGAGAGAATCGCGTCCGTCTGCTCCGCCACTCCCGGCGGAGAAACGTCGCCGCACAACTTTCCTCGAAGCGCGGGAAGCGCGGCGCCGAGCGCGGCGCGACGATCCGTCGAGCCGAACACGGCGAGCGCCTCGTCCGCATCGGCGGTGTTTTCAACCGTGGCGGCGGATCCGCCCGCACCGGAAAGCGCCGCCGGAATAGGCTCTCCTTTCGGGGTCAGCATGTACGTAAGCGTGTGCGTTCGTTCCCACAAACTGGCGACGCTCATTCGCGCACCCGCGCCCTCCTTGCCGGCTTCCGCGTCGGCGGCGGCGAGCGCAGCCGCGTACACCGCCTGCAACACGCTCGTGGTCGGGTGAAACGGACCAGCCCCACTGGCGCTGAACAGAAGCCGCGGTGGCGCAGCAGCGGCGACGGCAGCAGCGCTGGGAGGCGCCGAGGGACGGGACGCTTCGGCGGCGGAAGCGCTCGCTGACGCATCCGCGCCGGCGTTTCTGGACGGATCGACGTCTTCCACGGCATCCGCGTGAGGCATACCGTCGTCATCCTCATCCTCCATCTCCTCCGCCTCGGCGATCATCTCGTCCTCGTCGATGTCATCATCATCGTCCTCCTCATCTTCCTCCTCCTTCTCTTTTTCGTCGCCGTCGGGGTCCTTCAGACCCGAGCTTTTTCGCGTCGAGCGACGAGCGCCGGCGTCGCCCGATCCCGAAGCGCCCGCGTCGGGCGTCGCCGCGGCGCCACCCGGTTTGTGTACTCGGGGGTACAGGAAGTCCTCAATGGCGTGGAGGGTCGCGAGAGGCTCGACGAGAATGATGTTCGAGTTGTAATCGCGCAAACCCTCGCGGTTCTCCGCAGAGCGGCTGAGTCGAAGTTTGAACGGTCGCGCGAGCACGCTCAGACCGTCCCCGGCGCCGTTCGCGCTGCCCGCGTTTCGGCTCGCGCTCGGCGTCGCGCCAGTCGTAGGAGTCTTGCTGGCGCTCAGGCGCATGGGTAACGACTCGGTGACTGCGAGAGCGTCCAGGAGGCGATCCACGAGCGCGCCCATCGCGTTGGCGGGCATCTTCTCGGCGGCGGCGTGTGTGAAGCTCGAGAGCCGCGCCGCGACTGCGGCGCTCCAGGTTTCGTCCTGGGGCAGATCCGCGCCGGTGAAAAACGCGCGAAGCGCTTCGACGCCGCCGCACTCCAAGAGTTCAAACGTCGAAGCGCCGTCACCCTCCAACAAAGCGGCGACGAAATCCACCGCGATGTTCGCGGCGGCGACTGGGTCTTCACCCGCTGTGCGGAGAGGACCACACGCCGTTCGCAGACGACTCTCCGCTTCCGTTTCAGAGACGGACGCGAAGTGCGCGGCGCGCAGCGCGACGGCGCGCTCCACAGCGGCGCGACGCTGCGGGGTTTCGCTCGGTTTCTTTCCCGAACCAGCTCCCGCGAGCGCCATCCTCGCCACGATGCTCGCCGCGCTTCCAGACCCAACACCCGAGGGAACCACCTGGTCTCGAGGGGTAGTGTTTCCGGTGTTCGCGGCGTCCGTCGCGTTTTTTTTCGCCGCGGCAGCCCCCGCTGTGGTCTCTGGGTCGAAGCGCTGCGCGCACAGCGTCTCCACGGCATGCACGGTGCCTTCCTTGCGAAACGCGCGGCGGAACGTCTCCGGGAGCTTGTGCATCAGCGACTCGATCAAGTACAGCGCGACTTCCACCACGTTGTATTTCTCCTTCATCACCGAGTCACGCACTGAGGCGAGCCCGGCGAGGAAAGACGCGATCTGCCCGGGGTTCAGCGCGGCGTCGCCTTCGGCGAGCATCTCAGGCGGCGCGTGATGCATAAACTTGGCGAGCGCGGAGAGACACTGAAGCTTGACGTTCGTCCCGACCGAAGACGTCGTGACCTGCATCAGCGACGCGACGAGGTTCGCGCCGTACTCAATCAGGAGCTTAGGCTCATCCCGGAGGACAGTCTCCAGGGCGACGCCCGCGGCGGCAGTCGCCTGTGCCGCGGCATCTACCGGGTCGGTGCTTTTGCGACGCGAGGTGCTGGGGGGAGGGGGGGCGATACCCAACGCGGCGAAGGGTGCGTTTTTCGCGCACCCGCCGCTCTCCAGTCGAATAGCCGGAAGGAGTTGGTTCGCCAGCGTCGTGACCTCGAGGAGTTGATCCGCGGATACCACGGGCGACGCGGGCGACGCCGTGGATGTCGCGAGCACTTTGCACCCAGCAAGAACCGCCTTCAAGGTCGCGGCCATGCCGTTTCGCAGCAGTTCCTCGGCGACGTCAGCCGATCCCCTGCAGCACGTGCCGATCAGGCGAATCAAACCGTGATACGTCGACGGTCCAACCTGGGACGCTCCGGGAGAGATGAGCCGCGTGGCGTTGGGAATCAGCCCGTGAGCGCACATCGCCTGCAGACGTTGCGGCCGCGCGCTGAAGTTGGACGCCATGAGCGTCAAACAAGTGCACGCGCTCTCCACCAGACGCGAGTCGTCGTGCATCAGCAGGTTGGTTAGCACGGGCACAGAGTCGGACAGCTGGTCCCAGCAGTCGCTCGCCGGGAGCTGTCGGCAGATGTTTGCCGCCGTCTGCAGCGCCACACGCTGCATACCGAGAGAGAAGAAATCCAGGTAGCTCAAGCACGCCATCATTCCACCCTCACGCAGACAGCTCCCTCCATGGTCCTGCGACAGCTTCTCCAGCGCCTGCAGGGACTGCTCAGCCAGATCGATGTACTCGATGGTCAGCAGGCGGCTGCAAAACGCCGGGAGCGCGCCGTGATGAATGATGGCACCTCGTGAGTTGGGCAGGATATCCGCCATGGACGTCAGCGCTCGCGCGGCGAGGAGCATGGCATCCGGGTTGTGTTCGGCCTGCATGAGGTTCACCAACACAGGCACGAACGAGTCGACGGACAGGGTGATGAGGGACTCCTCGGAGGAGATGACGAGCACTTCGCACAACTCGTTCAGAGCCGCAATCTGACGGATATCGTCGCCTTCCGCTTTGAGACCTACTAAGATCTGCTTCAGCTTCCCACTCACGTGCCCAGCGTTGGGTAGGAGATCCTCAAGACCGCCGCCCAGACGACGCAGAAGGGCTTGCAGTCCAGTGGGGTCGTCCTCGTCGCCGGCGCCTTCCTCATCTTCGTCGCCCTCCTCATCCTCATCCTCCTCTTCGTCGTCGATATCCTCCTCCTCCTCCTCCTCCTCCTCGTCGTCTAAGTCATCGTGATCGTACGCCTCGTCACGCATCGCCTCGAGCTCTTCACGGCTACTCATGGTTCCTCCGTCCGCGGTCGACCGCCGTCTCTTGGTCGTCTCGGTTCCGGCGCCTGTTTTCGGCTTGGCGGAACCCTTGGAAGCGCCCTTCGCCGCCTTGCCCCCTCCTCGCGAGGCACCCGCGGCTTCTTCTGGCTTGTTGGAAACCTCAGCTAGTCTATGCGTCGAGCGGCGCGAGCCTGCGGGGGTCTTCGCGGGGTCGGCTTTCGAACCCGCTCTTCGCGAAGATCCAGCTGGCCCTTGAGCAGACGCGCTGGGAGGCTCCGCAGGTCCTACGCGTGCCGCCGCCCTGGAGCTACGTGGACGGCCTCCAGCCGCGGCCGCTGACTTGGGAGTCGCAGCCGCAGACTTGGGAGTATCGACAGGAGTTGCAGTCGCGCTGGTCTTCTCCTTGCGCTGCCGCTTACCTCCCCCCGACACTGACGCGGGTGTTTGCTCTCCTTCAGCGGCTCGCTTGCGTGTTTTCATTCGCAGATCGGTCGGTAAATACGTGCTGCATAGCTTTGGCTTCTCGCGTCTCTGTTGTGGTGTACACGGGAGGTGGGTCAGGAACCGCGCGCGGCAGAATACGAGATCTTCAAAGCGCGTCGCGGTGCGGTGCGAAGATGGTGACGCAGGTATCCGGGAGTTTGGGTGTACGGGGCGAGAGAAAACGAGATCGTGGGCGTACCCGTCAAGGTTTTTCTCGTCTCGGTCGTGACGTACCGGTGGTTCCTCCTTGGGAAGCTTAGGGCTGTGTATCGGCGGTGGCACTGCGCTCGCGGGCGAGGTGGCGCTCACGGATAAGATGTGACAAAGAAAAACGACGTTCGTCTTCTTCCGTGTCTTCGTGCACGTCGGTATGACCATGCCTCGGACGTCCGAGGCAATATTCAAGCGACGACTTTTTGACCGAGCCGCCCGGATTTAACTCGTCGTTTTAACCCTAACACGAGGAAACGAGTCCCTCGCCTCTCGGCGTCGCGAAACGCTTACATATAAAGGCCCGTGCGTCATTACAAAAAGAAGCGCGGTCGAGCTATGGATGATACGGGTACGTCTGCCTCCCTGTGGTTGTCTACGCCTCGGGCTCGGGGACGGGCACGGGCGCGGATAAAGGCAGCTCGCCCGACGCCGTGACCACCACGTCGTTCACGGGTTTGTCGCCCCGACCGGTCGGGGTCTTTTCGATTTTGCGCACCACGTCCAGGCCCTCCACGACCTGTCCGAACACCACGTGTTTCCCGTTGAGCCACGGCGTGGCCGTGGTGGTGATGAAGAACTGGCTGCCGTTGGTGTTGGGACCCGCGTTGGCCATGGATAGCACTCCGGGCCCGACGTGCGACAGCTTTTCCAGCGGGAACGCTTCGTCCGGGAACTTCCGGCCGTAGATGGAGTACCCGCCCGTGCCGTTACTTTTTTCGAAGTCCCCGCCTTGGATCATGAAGTTGGGTATGACACGGTGAAAGATGGAGTTCTTGTACCCGAACTCTCGTTCGCCAACCGCGAGCTGCCGGAAGTTCTCCACGGTTTTAGGCACCTCGTTGCCGAACAAACCAATCACCACGCGTCCCTGCGGCTCGCCGCCGATTGAAACGTCAAAGTACACTTTGTTCGTCACCTGCGCCTTGCACAGCAGGGACGCGGGGTCGCAGCTGCCGTCCGCGAGCGCGGGCGCGACCGCCGCGGCGACGGCGGCGGCGGCGGAGCCAACCAGGGCGGCGCGGCGGGACGCGACGCGCGAATGCGATTCCGACGCATCCGCGGAAGACGAAGCACACCGCACGGTTTCACGATGCGCGCGTTTGCACGAGGAACCGGCGGCGAGCTTGGCGCGCGTGCGTGACGAGAGCCTGCGAGGCGCAGGGTGAGGGTCGCAGAGGGGAATCGGGTGAGTGAAATTACGCGAGCCGTAGGAGTGAGCCGCGTGCGTGAACCGTCGGACTCGACAATGGATGCGATTGCGTGGCAGACGTGGATGGATAGCGTGCTTCAGATGATGGATGTTTTCATCGGACCAGCCGGGGTACGTACCCGGGGCGAGCGACAGCGGCGCGCGCGTGCGCGGGCGCGGAAGTGGCGACGGCAAACGCCATGTCAATCGAGTTTGGGCTGGACACCGAGTGAGTGCGCGTGACGAGTGCGCGTGAGGAGCTCTTCCGGATCTATATGACGTGGCTTTTGCGTTGACGAGATGAGCAGTAACTCGAGCGTCGGTTTTGCTGGCGAGACAAAAAGTTTTACATTTCAGCCGGCGCCGCGCCGGCGCTCACCTCACACACGTCTCTCCCTCTGGCAGTCTCACTCGGCCTCCTTCGACGCGATCGCCGCGCTTTGGCTCATCACGAACTCCGCGGCGAAAGTTTCCGCTTCCTTCACCGCGCTCCAGGCGTCCGCGGGCGGCGCCGGGGCGTCAAACGCCGGCGACGCTCTGCGCGTTTCGGTTTTCGTTTTCGTCCCCGCCGCGGACGCGCTCGTTGACGCTTGTTCCCTTGTTTCCTGCACGTCATCGCGGCTTCCGCTTACACTTGTCTCATCAACATCGCCCCCCGAATCGGCACCCGAATCACCCTCCTCCTCCCAAAGCGCGGCGGCGACGGCGGCGGCGGCGGCGGCGACCGCGGCGTCTTCGGCGTCGTCAAACGAAGCCGCGTACGCCACCGGCGCGGTTTTAGTACTCGAAGCCCCCCCGAACGATTCCAAATCGGGAATCTCCACCTCGCGTGTCGTGGGGTACCACGCAGGCTCTGCGGTGTACGCTGTGCTGCTCGCAGTGCTGGTTTTCGTCGGCGCCGGTTCAATCGCCGCCGGGTCCAAATACTTTTCGTACAGATCCGCCGGGATAGCCGGCCGCACCAGTTCCCGTCCCGGTGCCTCCGCCGCGACACCTCTTTTTTCCAACATCTCCACCATCTCCTCAGCGCGCCGGAACACGTCCGCGGCTTTGTCCTGGATCGGGCGCGGGTCGTTGAGAAGCGCGCTGACTTCTCCGGGCGCGCCCGCCGCTAGCGCGAAGAGCTCACCTTTGCTCAGCAGATCGAGGCCCCCGAGAGCCACTCTGGGGGCCATGATGGCCGCCGCGAACGGGTCCCTCACCACGCGCTCCAGCGGGGATTCACGTCGGGGGGGGGGGGTGTAGGGGATGTACGAATCGTCCTCGCCGTACGAAGACGACGCGCTCGCGGTGTCCTCCGCCGTGTTCGTCGTCGCCTGGACACCACTTGCGTCATCCGCGGAGGCACGAATCACGACAGCACCGCGACGCCGGGACGACACCGAAGACGCGCCGCGACGGGGCACGACGCGCGCGTAGGGTGCGGCTGAACAAGCCATGGTGAGCGCCACCATGATCTCAACGCACGCGATGGCACGTGCGTCGTAGCACTGCGCCCAATTCTGGAAAAACACGTCACACGAGGACACGAGCCGCAACTGCAATCGCCGCTTCTCCTCGTTCGCGCCAAATCCATGCAATAGTTTCCGACTGGCCATCCATAGGAGATGACCCGTGAATGGTGAACGCTCCCTGCGAATCCTCCCGAATCCTAGTGCTTTTGTCTCTGGGCGGCGCATCATTCGTCGTCGCGCGGCTGGTCTCTCGGCAGACGGTGCTGACGCACGTCAACATGGCGACGATGCTACTCGGCACCACCTTCGGTGTCACGTCGGCGGCGCGCGTTAGCGCGGTACGCCCTCGCGCCGGCGCTGGTGCGCGCGTTGCGCTCGATGTGAGGCACGCCGCTTCGCCGACGCGAGTTGTCGGTCTGGGCCGACGACACACGAGTCTCCGCGTCTCCATCCGCGCGTCGCTCGGCGTGGAAGGCGTCGTGGATGAGAAACCGGAAACGGACGTCCCCTCCATGGACGCACAGGCTTCGGTGAGCCGCGATGAGGCGTGGAAGCAGGTGCGTCCCGTCCCCACTCGGAAGGTGCAAAAGATATCGCCAACCTGGCGCGAGTTTTCGAAGTTTGCGCACCACGACTGACCACCCGAGAGTCCTCCATCCCCTGTCCCACGCAGTTCGGGCTTCACGCAACTCTCGTCGTTGGCGTCACTGCGCTCGCGCTGGCCTTCCCTTGTGCGTTCCCGTCCCACGAAACACCCACCCCGGCTTCGCTCGGAGGAGGCGGTCTCAAAGTCGAACGCGTTTTCTACCCGCCTCGAACCGCCGTTTTCAATCAACGCGATTTTTGAAGAGTTCGAGATTTGGAGATTTCCATCGTCGTCGCTTCGCACGCTCACCGTCTGTCTCTCCCATCTCCACAGGCGCGTCTTTAGCGGCGGCGAAGGCGAAGAGCGTGGCGGCGGTTGCAGGTCCGATTCCATTCCTGCCCTTCACGCATAACCAGATCCTGCGAGCGGTTAACTTAGGTTCCCTACCCGCGTGGGCGTCCATGGTGCTTCTTCCGCGGTGGCGGCACACTAAGAAAATAACCCTCGCGGTGGCAGTGGCGTACTCACTGCTGTACGCCACCCTGGCGTACGTGTTGTTCTCCGACTCCGTGCTGAGTTTGGATCTCAAATCCCTAACCACCGCGGAAGGCATTTCGCGGATATTCTCCGACTCCACCGCCGTGCTCGCGGGGTGGGCGCACTTCATCGTTTTCGATTTGTTCACCGCGAGGTTCTTTGTAGAAGACTCAGCGCGCGTCGGGATCCCGCACATAGCCGTGGTGCCGTGCATTTTGGGGTGCATGTTCTTCGGACCGGTAGGGTTACTAACCTACATCGGCGTGAAGAAAGCACATGCGGTGCTCAGGGACCGGGACGCGAGCGCGCCGAAGACGTACTCGTTTTGAGAACGAGAAAGACGAGAGAGAAGAAAAAGCGGGGACGCGACGCACGGCGTGGGAACCAGGCAAATAGACTTAGCAAGACAAGCGAGCGCGCGTAAGAACAAGAATTTAATCAGCGCAATAGAAAGACATCGTATAACTAACATCTCGTACCCTACACGGAAGGCTGGAGACGTCGAGCAGATGCGGTGGCGGAATAAATATTGACTTGAGCATCACCCCCGTGGCACCTTCGGAGGCATCCTGGGCGCCAAAAGATGTGTTTCCCCGCGGGGACTCGAACCCCGGAAGGCCGGGTGAAAGCCGACACTGATAACCACTACATCACGTCTCCCTGGTGAAACCCAGCACGGGGTGCGCGGGTGATGAGACAATTATTTTTTGTTCTATCTTAAAACAAAACGTTCACGTCTACCACAGCCCCTGAACAAACACCTTCATGGATCCAGCCCACGCGCGGGTGTTGTCACTTCATGGGGCAGCCGTTCGCTTTTGCCCACTTCCACACCTTGAGTTGCCTGCGCTTTGTCGCGTGTGAGCACGTCCTCCTGTCCCACGGGCAGCCGTTCGAGTGCGCCCACTGCAGCGTCTCGAGGTGCCCGCCCTCCGCCGCGGACTCGCACGTCTCCTCGTTCCAGGGGCAGCCGTTCGCGCGCAACCACTGCAGCACCTCGAGGTGTCCTTCTCTCGCCGCCCACGCGCGCGTCTTCTTGTCAAACGGGCAGCCGTTCGAGTGCGCCCACCGCAGTATCTCGAGGTGCCCGCCTCCCGCCGCCAATCTGCACGTCTTCTCGTCCCACGGGAAGTCATTCTCGCGCAACCACTTTAGTATTCGAGTTGTCCCTCCTTCGCCGCCCAAACGCACAACCTATCGGAGTCGTCATCCAGGTCACCTCGCTGATGCATAAGTTGCAGCCCGATTGGGTCTCCGAACTCTATGGCTTTCTCAGCTCCCAGTTCGTACACTTTACGCCCCGTCGCCGCCACCGCATCGCGCATCTCACGACTCACCGCTCGGAGCCGTGCGAGATCTGAGGGATCGGGCAGATTGCGCGAACTCAGGACGTGCGTAATGAGGATGTGGACTGGCAGAGCCGCGAAGGCGGCGCCAGCATCACGCTGGTGCGCGATATTACTAAAGTCAGGAGTGTTGGGGTGGGATGTCGGCATGCTGCGTCGTTGCGCGGGCGAGTGTGACTTGAGACGCGTTTCGTCGCTTCCGAGAAAAGGCGTTTTTTTTTAAATTAAAAGTCTGAAAATAAATTCACTTCTCGCTTCCTTCTCGACACCAAAACGCTCAAGGACGCGCGACGGCGCCGTCAACCACAACCTGCGCCGCGTCACAAACCGCCGTGACGAGCGGCGATGTCGCGACTTGGAACACGTCAGTCGAGGTGGGGAGGCTGTCCGGCCGGCAGCTAAAAGGCAAAAACATTTTCGCAAAAAGTGTGAGTTTTTGTTTGCGCGCGTCTGTGCTCGATAAGCTTCACTGCTTCAGGCTCAATTTTGACCGGCATGGCGGTTTCGAAGGGGGCTTCACCGAGGCGGTCAAGATGCAAAAACGGGCTGGCAGATATGCCATGCATCGAACCGCCGACGCAACAAACGTCAAAATTTTGGACATCGTTTTTCCAAAAATGATTTCCCAAGATTGAGCTTCACCCATGCGACAGTGCGATGCTCACGGAGGCACTGATGGATGCAAAAACTGATGGATGCAAAAGATGTGTTTCCCCGCGGGGATTCGAACCCCGGTATGCCACGTGAGAGGCGACTATGCTAACCAACTACATCACGGGGAACACAGGCGCAACTTCCGTAAAGTTGTTGCGGTCTGTATTTCAGCCAGGAGTTAACCGGCTTGGTGGCGATTTTCGAATCTGTCTCTCCATTAGGAGAGGCGGTTTGAGCAGCAGACCACGGAAGGAAGGATTATAAACACAGATAGAAAATATACCATCTCAGAGCTTATTTAGTCGGCGAAAAACGCAAATCCTTACGACTCAAGATCGAGGGGTTAAACGTGCCATATACACTCTAGGGAAAAACAAAACTGAGAAGCCCAAGGGGCGAAGCAACGACACTTCCCGACACTCCAACACCGCGCCGTGCTGTCCCCTCTCCACGCTCTTCTCCCGCGAAGACACCACACCACGCCTTCTCTGCGTCTCACACGAGTCTCTCACGAAATACGCACCATGCGCTCGCTGAACTGGAACACGCGAACCGTCGCGGTCGCCGCGCTGGTACTCGCCGTCGCGTCACACCTTCCTCACGTCGCACTCGCCTCGGGAGACCCGGAGGTGGTTGACGGCGTCGAGCCTACCCACGAAGGCTCCACCGCGTTCATCATGGGAGATGTCGCCACGCTCCTTGACGTGAAAGACATGCAAGAAACCGACTCAGCCGCTCCGGACGAGCTCGCGAAAGGGTGGGAGGACGCCTTGGAAGTCTCAACGCAGCCTCGTAGGTTCGACTTTGTTTTCACCTCGCCTCGCCGCGCGGTGGAAACCATGTTCCCCATGTCTTGGGACGTCCCCCTGACGCCTTCCACGATGATCACGTCCGTGCCGCGACGGAGCTTACGACCGTGCCATCACGGCGGTGATGACATGATGCGATACGCTGATCTGTTTTCCCTGACCCGCGCGCGCGACGAAACCGACGACGCTCCGTGGTTGCGTCCGTCCATGGCGTTCACCACCACGAACACGAAAACGCTCACCACCTGGGTCGTGTGCGTTGACGTCATCGCGCTTCTAGTCACCGTCGTCGCGCTGGTGATCATTACCGTCCTCGCCATGCTTCTCCTCGATCTGTGCATGTGCTGTTTCGGAGTGCGGGACGGAGACGACGAGGACGGACCGGAAACCGCGGACGCGTCGACGGAAACGCTTCTCCCGTTAACAGATTCGCGTACGGAGAAACAAAAACAATTCGCGGAAGACGAATTGCTGGTTACACACCAATGCTGAACACTACCTCTCCGTCGCTGCTGAACACGCGATGTGCGTACCGCCGCTTGAAACAAACGCGCCTACGGTGCGTTCCGGGAGGTGAGAAAATAAGATCGAAAGAACGTGAATCGAGAACAGACGAAAGAACGCAAACAGAGAGACTGAAATTGGACGTAATAGTACGGACGTAGAGACTGAGATTGGATGTAATACGGATGTAGAGATACGGATGTAGAGACTGAGGTTGGATGTAATTGGATGCATAAATTGGATCTCCATACAAAACAACGCTCATCATCATCATCATCCCTCCTTCTTTCTATTGCTGCAGAAGCCGTTCCGCGATGAACATGTCTTCCGGCGTGGTGACTTTGATGTTGACGTACGACCCTTCCGTGATCTGCACGCGTCCCCCCATGAACTCCACGATTGACACGTCGTCGGTGACTTCGTACCCTTTTTCGTTGACCAGCGCGAACCCGCGTTTCAGTAAATCGGGCTTGATCACCTGCGGCGTTTGCATTTCCCACAGTTTGCTTCGGTCCAAGGTCTTGGCGATTGATAAATCGTCGTTCACCTCCTTCACCGTTGCTTTGCACGGCACCGCTAAGACCGCGGCGCCGTGCGTCATGGCGTCTACGAAACACCGCGCCGCGTCTTTCACGTCGGTCAGGGGACGCGCGCTGTCGTGGATCGCGGCAAGCGCGGCGCCGTCGCGAACGGCGGACAAGCCGTTGAACACCGAATCCTGACGTTCCTTGCCGGGCAGCGCGAAAATCACGGGCTTGGGCACTTTACAGTTCTCGAACACGTCCCGGTACGACGGGTCGCACACCACCACGATCTCCCCCACCTCGTCCATCTCCGCGAACTTCTGGAAGCTGTACAGCGCGATGGGCGTGCCGAGCAGGGGCAGGTACTGTTTCGGCATGTCAGCGCCCATGCGCTTACCCACGCCGCCCGCGAGCAGAACCAGCGACACGCTGCCTTTCTCCACCGAGGCAGCGGCGACGCAGCGCATCGCGCGACGGCTGGTCGTCGCGCGGCGACGGGAAGCGGTGAACAGCGACTGGGCGGGGGTCGCCAGCGATGCGGAGACGGCAGCCATCGTGATTGTTTTTGTAAGAGAAAAAACGACAATCGGGAGGCGCGTGATCTGCTCGCGTGCAGGCAGAAGATGAAGTGCTGAACTCAAAGTTCGGGAGCACGTACGTGTGGCGTTGCCAAGTCAGAAACCTTCGGTGCGCGTGCGGTTGTGTCCTCGTGACGGAGCCAGACCGAAGGAAACACGATTGCCAACTGTGTGATCCGATTTTATCCAGTTTCGGGAAAGTTTGGAGCTGCCGAGGAAAGCGCTTCGAAGCGCCGGCGCCCCACTTCTCGTGCGCACGCGGCTAGGTACCGCCCTCGCCGTTGTCGACACCCTTGTGTGCATCCGGACCAAGCTCGTTCCCCGAGAGAGAACCCGGACGGAGTAGTCCCACCGCGATGGCTGCTTTTTCGACGTGTGCGCGCGTCGCTAACCTGGTTGCGACGAACGCCTCGGCATCTGTGTCGTCCCAACGCCGCACGCAACGCGTGTCTGCCCACGGTGTTCACGATCGTCGCACCACGCGTTCCCGCCACGCCATCCGCGTGCGTGCCTCGGATGATGACGACGCGGAGGGAGCCAAAAAGAAGACGCCGTCCACAAATCAGATGCTCGTGTTCGTGCCACCGCATCCCCTAATCAACCATTGGCTGGCAGTCGCGCGCAACGTGCAGACCCCGCCGCCGATCTTCCGCAGCACACTAGCCGAGATCGGCCGCTTGCTGATTTACGAGTGCGCGCGTGACTGGCTCCCCACGATCCAGGGCGTGGTCGAGGGCCCGATGGCGAACGCGAACGTGGAGATGGTGGACACGTCGCAACCAATCGCGGTGGTGCCCATTCTCCGCGCCGGTCTCGTGCTTCTGGAAGAAGCCAAGACAGTGCTTCCCGCAACGAACACGTACCACCTCGGGTTCGTGAGAGACGAAACGACGTTGGAGGCGAAGATGTACTTGAACAAACTCCCCACGAAATTCGTTGAGGGGCAGCGCATTCTTATTTCCGACCCGATGCTCGCCACCGGAGGCACGATGGTGAAAGCGATCGACGAGTGCGTGGCGCGCGGCGCGGACGTCAAGAACATCCGCGTGGTGTGCGTCGTGACGTGCCCGCCCGCGTTGACGGTTCTGTCGGACAAGTACCCCGGGCTGCGCCTATACGCCGCGATGATCGACGAGGAACTCAACGACGACGGGTACATCATGCCGGGCCTGGGCGACGCGGGGGACCGGGCGTTTGGGACGGAGTGAGTTTTCTGTTTTCTGTTTCACAAAAATACGCGGAGAGAGATGACGACGACGACGCGCGCGCGGGTGTTCCGGTACTCGGTACACGGAACGAACGCGCGCGCGGTAGTGTTGGTATAACAACAAATACAAATGATGATACACAGTCATGGCACCGTGCCCGTGACTTTTTGAATTTTTATCCTCGGAACCTGACTTTAATTCAACCCGCCCAAACCGCTGGCGAGCGAATACGCGGGGAACACGATGTTCGGGAACTTCTTCGCCAAATTAACAAACTCTTCGTACGAGATGTTCCCGTCTCCGTCCGCGTCGCACTGTTTCATGAGCCACTCTGTTTTCCGATCAAGCTGTTTCGCGGACGCCATGTTCGTGGCCTTGACGATCTTCTTAAGCTCCTCCGCGTCGATCGTGCCGCTGCCGTCCAGGTCGAAAACCTGAAACGCGAACTTCACCTTGTCCTCGCGCGCGCTCCCTCCCACGTTGGACAAACCCACCACGAACTCCTTCAAGTCGATTGTGCCGTTTTTGTCCGTGTCGAAAATCCCGAATAAACGCTCCACGAACGGCGACCGCTCCACCCGCAGTAAACGGCAAAACTCGTTGATGTCGACTTGTCCGCTTTTGTCAGTGTCGATGCTTAGGAACTGCTTGTACACTTTTTTCAGCGCGTCGTTATCAAGGCCGTGTTGTCTTTGAAACGACTCCATGTCCGCGATGGGGTTGCCCCCGGGAGGTGGCAGATCCGCGCCGAAGGCACCCCCCGCCGGCGCGCCCCCGCCCCCGCCCCTGCCCCCGGGCACGTTCGCCGGCGGCGGCATCCCTTGAAACGTGCTGATGAGCTTGAAAAACTCCTCGAAGCTCACCTGCCCATCACCGTCCAGGTCCGCCATGAGGATCATCTCATCCACCTCATCGTCGGTGGCTTTCTCTCCCATGCTCTGTAAGATGTGCGCGATCTCGGCCGCGCCCACGTACCCGTTCTTGTCCAGGTCGAACTCGCGGAACGCCTCTTTGACCTCATCCGCGGTCAAAGCCACGCCCGGGGCTCCGCCCCTATCGCCCATAGGTGAGCCACCGCCCGGACCCATGCCAAAATCGGGGCCGCCCTGCTTCCCGCTGAACATTTTGCCGAACATCGCGCCTCGCGACTCTGCCGCGAAGTGCCGCGCGCGGTGTTCTCTGGCCGAGGCAACAACGGGGCGAACGCGCGTGGTGCCGTCGGTGTTATAAGAAGGAATAATTGAGGAAAATCTTGTTCGACACGCCGTCGCCTTCCCCGGCACTGTGTTCTCGCGCCATCGTGAAACGGGGTCACACGAAAGTGCTTGCCCCCGAGTCTCACAGCGCAAAGTTTCGCTCAGCATCGTGACGTCAACCCGCGGCTTTGAGCAACCATGGGTTCCGACGCCCGCTCGCGGAGACTTTTCCTTCTCGCGGTGACGACCAGCATGGTTCTCGGCGTCTTTTCGGCTGAGGCGGACGTCACGCCGTCCCCGGCTGATTTCGGCGCGCGCCGTTCGTACGCGATTTTCCGCGGTCTCCTCGGCGACGACACCGGAGGCATCCCGTTCGACCTCCTGGATCTCCTCGCCGCGATGCCAATCGAAATACAGCGCCAGATGTTGAGGGAGTTTGGGCAAGAGATGGTGGACCAAGGCAAGGCGAACTGTAACATCTTCGGCGGCGTTTCTTCGTGCCAGGCTTTGAGCGCGAGCTCGGCGTACCACAATTCGTGCCCTAACTACCCGCTCACCGTGGACTGTGCGTTTTATCACGGCAGCATGATGGAGATCGACGACGACCCGACGAAGGATTTGCGCGACGAAGCGGCGAGGGTCGACCCGAACTCCGCGACGTGTGTTTCGTGCGAGGACAACTTGGGTGAACTGTACTGCGCGCAAGCGGTTCCGAAGTGCGGCACGTTCCAGACGCACGTCGAGATGGTGTTCCTTCCCCTTCTGGAAGACGTGGCGAGGGCGAAACAACACGGTGGGGACTATCAGCCCGCGATTGAGCGCTTGTTACCGCGCATCGCGAACGCAACCGGGTTGGTGTCGCCGTGCAAGGAGTACTGCGCGGCTGTGACCGCGTCGTGCGCGTGCGGCCGTGAGTTGTTGTTCGGCGCGGCGGTTGACATGCTGGAGAAGGCGCAGACAGCGAACACAGCCAGCGGCCTCCCGCAACTCCCCGCCGGGACCTTCGAACAGATGTTCTCACAGTTCCGCGACACGCCGCTGTGCGACATGTACCAGCCGCGCGGCACGCCCGGGTTCATCGGACACTGCCCTGATGTGCAAACGCCGCTTTCGAACGCCTCCTGTGACTGGTGTCCCGGCGGCGCCGGCCGCCCGGATGCCACCTTGCCGACTTTCGTGGAGGAGTACCTCGCGGACGCGCTGGTGAACGGGATGCTGGGGTGGCTGATTGGCCCGGAGGGGTTGTTGAAAGACGCCGACTTCTTCGCCGACGGCGACGGCGACTACGAGTTCACGCACAAACACGGAGAGGCAGGGCAACCGGGTGCGAGTCACCACCGCGATCACGGCCACCACGGCAGCGGGCCGAGCCCTGGGGCGATCGCGGTGCGCTGGGTGCTCGCGCTAGGTCTGGTAGCGGCGGGCGGGTACGGCGGGTTCGCGTGGTATGACAAAAAACGCCTCGGCGGGGAGCATTTCTTTGGACAAAGCGCGCGCGGCGCGTACGCCCCCATGCGCGGCTTCGCCGACCCCGAGTTTGACGATTTCGAATCGCAGCTGGACGTACGCGCGGTACCGCTAGGACAATAACGAACAGAAGGCGCAGCTTGAATTGAGTAGCAGGGGGAGTGTAGTCTTGTAAATTAACAACCGCTGCCTTTGGGTGTGTCCTTTTTTTGTTTTTTTTTGGTTTCTCAAAGTTGTGAGCGTGCGCATCGCCATTTCTCTCCTCATTCTTTTTGATTGCTCGATCCGTCCAAGGGTGTTCGTCTTTGGTGGTGGACCGCGGCGCTTTCGAGCAGTCCCCCCCGCGCAACCCCGCGGTCCGGCGGCTCGCTCCGCGTGTTACGCAAATTCCGGAGTGATCGAGGGAGATGGCTGCCGAGGTAGTGGTGCGTGCCCGCCCTCCCGTCCGCTTCGCATTTCGTGCGCCCAAACGTGCTGGGTGAATCGGAACGCAAACTGAACTAACACCGATGTCCTTCTCAACCTGCAGGAACCGCCGAACGAGAATGTCGCGGAGATCAGGAACTCCGCGTTCATTCCCTTGGGTATGAACTTCATCAAGGTACGTGAACGACGCGACGACATCACGCTTTGAAGTTCCGTGTCTCCCTCGACCGTCTTAACTCACACCGCCTTATTTTCTCGATTCTCGCGCGCAAACCCACGCAGGAGCTCGCCCTGGAGCTGATGCCCGAGACCGAGAAGGACGGCTTGAACGACTTCATGCGCATGGTTCGGCTTTTGTTTCACTTCGAGT
>Ga0302136_1000356_pt1 | contig 22563 bp, 23 predicted proteins | sample CBN3_20m_MG_FD_203116 | JGI IMG/M metagenome (GOLD analysis project Ga0302136, IMG submission 203116) | Marine microbial communities from Western Arctic Ocean, Canada - CBN3_20m | ecosystem: Environmental > Aquatic > Marine > Oceanic | place: Canada: Western Arctic Ocean | collected 2017-09-15
GCTTCGGTTATTCTGAGATATCTCCAACCTCGCTAAAGGCTGCCCATGCTGTACATCCGGTCGCGGCGGTTCAATCAGAATATTCCTTATCCACCCGGACCCCTGAACTTGGCATGGTCCAAACTTGTGCGGCGCTAGGAACGACCTTTGTCGCTTTTTCACCAGTGGGCCGCAGTTTGTTGACCGATAAGCCACATGGGCTCGAGAAGGCACAGAACATGCCGTTTTTGGCGAAGAACCCCCGCTTTACGGAGCCTAATTTGGGCATGAACATTGTGGCCACTGCCCCTTTCCGCGCGCTGGCGGCTAATTTTGGCCTGACTGCAGCCGGGCTGGCGATTGCTTGGTGTCTTGCCAAAGGCGACCATATTTTGCCGATCCCTGGGACTCGCAATGTTGAACACTTCAAAGGCTTGGTAGCAGGCAGCAATTATGGGTTAAGCGCTGAAGAGCTGAGTGCGGTTGAGGCCGTCTTGCCTATCGGTTGGGTTAATGGCGATCGCTATTCAGAGGAGCAATGGGTAGGGCCTGAACGCTACGCCTAAGGTTGTTGGCGCGTCAACTGGGCGTCCAATGCTGCGTTGAACTCTGCGATGGGCATGCCAATACTCAAAGCCCTGCGGCACAAAGCAGCCTGTGTCTCGGGAGCCAATCCGTCGATGGGGGGATCTGTGTCCAGATTGGTTGGGAAGGAATAGCCTTCCGAACAGGCTGAAATTGCTGCGTCCATTTCTAGCTGGTTAAGTCCATGATTCCCAACGCTTAATACTTTGTAAAGTCGCCGGGTCATATCAAATCGATCGAGATTTTCCATCGCCCGTCCAAAGGCTGAAGACACTTGCAGAAGATTTGCCATGCGCTGGATATTTGCGCTCACATTGGCGCCGCCTGCGTGATATAGCGCTGGGCTAAAAAACAGCACGTCCCCTTTTGCCAAGGGCACTTGCACGTGATGCTCCTCAAAATAGACACGAAAGTCAGGCTGGGTGAAGGCGAGATAGCCGTGACTGTAGGTCTGGCTAAATGGTAAAAGCTTTGTTGGCCCGCTTTCAATAGGCATATCCGCATGGGCTACCGCCCCTTGCAGGGTTAACACTGGCGACAAGTCGTGCACATGTGCAGGATAGCTGGCCGCAACGTCACTGGATTGAAAGCCTAAGTGATAATCACGGTGTGGGCTTTGCGCCGCGCCGCTGGGGCGCACAAGATTGATCTGCGCGGTCATTTGATAATTGGGGCCTAGCCAGGCCTGACATGCGGTGTTGATGGCAAGGTTGCCAAAATATTGCGCAAATACCAGCGGATCGTATTGGCAAAGCTTTTGTGCAGAATTCCAGATGCGATCATTGGCGCCGGAAGCTGCGAAGTGATCGGCTTTGTCGCTAGTGGCCACTTTCTCATCGGCAATGATCTTGTCGTAGATCGCGGTAGCAGCGTCTATGGAGCCTGTGTCTGCATAGGCATTTTTAAGTACCAAGACCCCGGCGGTGTTGCGCAATACATCAGCCCATTCGGCCCGAAGCGTTTGGGTGTTGCCTGTTATATCTAACTGGCTGATATCGTAAATAGGCACATTTTTTTGAATGTCATGGGCCTGCGGCACGTCTTGGTTGGTAAGCTGCCGCTCTACCTGTTTGGCAAATTGGTCCAAATTGCAGTCTGTGGGGTAAAGATAGGTTTGCATGATAGGCTCCGGGTGTGATGTTGTGGTCAGGCTAGCCATTATTTGGGTTGCGGGATGGGGTAAAATACCTCAAAAAAACCTCAATGGTACATCAATTCGCCCTTAAAGAGGTTGCTTTGCAATCGGGTCTTAGTCTGGCCACTGTCGACCGGGCACTGCACGGGCGGGCGAATGTCAGTGCGCAGACCGCGCGGCGGGTGCAGGCTGCTATGTGTGAGTTGGCCCAGCAAGAGGGGCAATTGGCGGCCCGTGGGCGGCGGATGTTTGTGGATATTGTGGTTGAGGCGCCGCGCCGGTTTTCTGATGAGCTGCGCCATGCGGTGCTAAAGGTCTTGCCTCGGTTCACCCCAGCGGTGATCCGGCCTAGATATCACTTCGCTGAGGATATTGATCCTATCAAAACAGTTGAAATTATGGCGCGCATCGCAAGGCGTGGCAGCCAGGGTATTATTTTGAAAGCTCAGAATGTTGCGCCTATATGCGTTGAGATTGTCCGTTTGGCGGTGCTGAAAATTCCCGTGGTGACCGTGTTTACCGATTGCCTAGGTAGTGGGCGTTTGGCCTATGCGGGGCTGAACAATAAAAATGCCGGGCGTACAGCGGCCTATCTGTTTTCCCAAAGTGTGCAGCGGCGGGCAGGGGCTGTTATCACCACCACCTCGCGCAGCCAGTTTCAAGGCGAAGAGGCGCGGGCCTTGGCCTTTGCAGGTGAGATGGCGCGCCTATGCCCAAATGTCAGTTTAATAGATGCTAGCGGCGGGGCTGGCCTGGCTTTGGGGACAGCGGCCAAAATCACAGCGGCAGTTCAAGGATTGGATCGATTGCTGGGGGTGTATTCGATGGGTGGCGGCAACGCGGCGATTCTTGCGGCTTTGTCGGCTATAGATCTCCGACCTGATCTATATGTCGCACATGACTTGGATCGTGAAAACCGGCAATTGCTGCGCCAAGGCAAGCTCGACTTTGTGTTGCATCATGATCTGAGTGCTGATCTTGATTTTGCTTTTCAGCATATCACTGCATTTCACAGGCTGCGGCCGCGGATGCCTGAGGGCGGCACAGCTGATGTGCAAATTATCACACCGGCCAATTGCCCTGAGGTCTAGGCAGCAGGACCTGCGTACTTATTGGTGATCTGAAGATGATCAAAAAAGCTGATCGAAAGTGAAAAATAGCAGGGTTGTTGCAGATGGGCTTTGACCGTGGGCTCGGTGGCGTTGCGAATCTCTACGATAAAATCACGATCACGATATGGCTTGGCAAGCATGGAAACCTTGATCAACAGATGGCTAGGATTACTGTGTTGGGCACGGTATAATCTGGGTTTTCCAGTACTGGTGGCAGAATTTTGGGCATTTATGGTGTTCTCAATGGCAGCCAAAGCTTCTTGAGATTCAAATTGCAGATCTGGTAAGTATTTTATATCAGCTTTTGGCTTTTGGCTGTCTCTTTTTGCAATACGGCATTGGTGATGAGGTCTTGCAAGATTGCAAATTCCAGCCTATATGCTGCTCTGTCCAAACGGCGGAAACAGTTGCGGATTTCAGGTATTGCAGCAGGGCCGGCTTCCACCGGCCCTTCTTGGTATTTTAAATCTGGTTTGCGTGGTGGACCAATGCAACTCAAGACCGGCGGAGACAACCGCACGGCCAGAAACAAAAACGTAAGGATTAAACGCCACATGGCAAGCGTAACAATGGAGGAATTCGAAGCCCTTCTGCAAGAAAGCTTCGAAGTTGACACACCTGAAGAGGGTACAGTTGTCAAAGGCAAAGTCATCGCAATCGAAGCGGGGCAAGCTATAATCGACGTAGGCTACAAAATGGAAGGTCGCGTGGATATTAAAGAATTCGCAGATCCAGGCGAATCTCCAGAGATTTCAGTAGGTGACGTAGTCGAAGTTTTCCTGCGTGCAGCAGAAAACTCCAAAGGCGAGGCTGTAATTAGCCGTGAAATGGCTCGCCGTGAAGAAGCTTGGGATCGTTTGGAAAAAGCCTATGCCGACGAGGAGCGCGTTGATGGCGCTATCTTTGGCCGGGTTAAAGGTGGCTTTACAGTTGACCTCGGCGGCGCGGTGGCGTTCCTTCCAGGCAGCCAAGTTGACGTACGCCCTGTGCGTGATGCTGGCCCGTTGATGGGCCTGAAGCAACCTTTTCAAATTTTAAAAATGGACCGCCGTCGTGGAAATATTGTTGTATCCCGTCGTGCAATCTTGGAAGAATCCCGTGCTGAACAGCGCGCTGAAGTCATTGGAAAATTGGCTGAAGGCGACAATGTTGACGGTGTTGTGAAAAACATCACTGAATACGGTGCGTTTGTGGATCTTGGCGGCGTAGACGGCCTGTTGCACGTTACTGATATGGCTTGGCGTCGTGTGAACCACCCATCAGAAATTTTGACAATTGGCGAAACAGTCAAAGTTCAGGTTGTCAAAATCAACAAAGAAACTCATCGCATCAGCCTCGGCATGAAACAGTTGATGGACGACCCGTGGGATATTGTTAGTGTCAAATACCCACTGGCTTCGCAGCATAAAGGTCGTGTAACAAATATTACGGATTATGGTGCATTTGTTGAGCTTGAAGCAGGTGTTGAAGGTTTGGTCCACGTGTCTGAGATGTCTTGGACTAAGAAAAATGTACACCCAGGTAAAATCGTATCAACTTCCCAAGAAGTTGATGTGATGGTTCTGGAAATTGATGGCGTTAAGCGTCGCGTTTCCTTGGGATTAAAACAGACTCAGCGCAATCCATGGGAAGTGTTCGCAGAGCAAAACCCCGAGGGTAGCCAAGTTGAAGGTGAAGTTAAAAACATCACTGAATTTGGTTTGTTCATTGGCTTAGAAGGCGACATCGATGGTATGGTCCACCTGTCAGATTTGACATGGGAAGGCCGTGGCGAAGATGTGATCAGCGATTATCGCAAAGGTGACATGGTTCAGGCCGTTGTTTCCGAGGTGGATGTTGAGAAAGAACGCATTAGTTTGTCGGTCAAAGCATTAGGCGGTGACAAATTTGCTGAGGCAGTTGGTGGCGTAAAGCGTGGTTCGATAATCACTGTTGAAGTAACTGCAATTGAAGAGGGTGGCGTTGAAGTTGAGTATGAAGGAATGAAATCTTTCATCCGTCGTTCTGATCTCTCACGTGACCGTGCAGAGCAACGCCCAGACCGCTTTGGTTTAGGTGATAAGGTTGACGTCCGAGTGACTAACATTGACGCGAAGACGCGTCGTTTGGGCCTGTCAATCAAAGGTCGCGAGATTGCAGAAGAAAAAGAAGCTGTGGAGCAGTATGGGTCTTCCGACTCAGGTGCTTCATTGGGCGACATTTTGGGTGCAGCACTTAAAACAGAAGAATAATATCGTAGATATTAAATAAAAATTATAATAAAGCCCCGCCTCGGTGGGGTTTTATCGAATCAAATACCTAAGAATGTTGACTTAAGTCTTAATAATTTTCTTAAAATTCTAAAAAAATACTTTGAGAGGCTCATCTGAGAGGTATTTATTTACTAAAACCATCGTAAATGCGATTTTATGCACATAACTTTAAAACAGTAGGTTCACAGGGATGCCACTTTTCCTATACCGTTGACGTAGGTCTTGAGTGACCCATAATTTTTTGTTTGAATGGGGGGTAACATGATTCGTTCAGAATTGGTCCAGAAACTTGTGGACGAAAATCCACATCTACATCAGCGCGATGTTGAGCGTATTGTAAGCACAATTTTTGAAGAGATTATCAATACTATGGCAGGCGGTGATCGCGTTGAGCTGCGTGGCTTCGGGGCATTCTCTGTCAAGAAACGGGAATCGCGCACTGGCCGAAATCCTCGTACAGGCGATTCTGTTGCGGTTGAGGAAAAACACGTTCCGTTTTTTAAGACAGGCAAGCTTCTGCGAGACCGCCTCAACGGAAAATAAAATGCGTTATCTGCGGTACTTTGTTTTGGGTCTTATTGCGGTAGGGCTGGTTATTGTAGCACTTGCCAATAGGGGTAATGTTATTCTGAATCTTATTCCAGAGGTATTAGGAGATTTAATAGGATTTAACGTTCAAGTACGAGTGCCTCTTTTTATCGTAATTTTTTTAGGTGTTGGAGCTGGGTTATTAATCGGTTTCGTCTGGGAATGGCTGCGAGAAATGAAGCACCGTAACGCGGCCAAATCTGAACATCGCCAGGTGGTGCGCTTGGAGCGCGAAGTTACAAAATTGAAAACTGGAACGGTCAAGGAACAGGACGATATTCTGGCGATCCTGGACCGGGGGTCTTGAGCTTAATGCGTATTCAGTCAAAGCTATGTGGCCTTACCACAATTCAAGATATTGACGCTGCAGCCGAGGCTGGTGCGGCCTATGTGGGATTCGTATTTTTTTCTAAGTCTCCTCGTAACTTGGACATTAAAAAGGCTAGAGAGCTGGCGCTCCGCGTTCCCGTAGGAATCGTTAAGGTTGCGCTTGTGGTTAATGCGGATAATGCACTCCTAGATAAGATAACGACTTGTGTGCCACTGGACATGTTGCAATTGCATGGGATGGAAAGCCCTGAGCGGGTTGCAGAGGTGAAAGTGCGCTATGGTTTGCCGGTCATGAAGGCTTTAGGGATTGCCACTACGGAGGATATTAGGTTGGCACAAACTTACGCGTTCGCTGCAGATCAGCTTTTATTGGACGCAAAGCCGTTGTCTGGGCATGATTTGCCCGGTGGTAATGGCCTGTCTTTTGACTGGATGCTCTTGCATGGCGAAACGTGGTCTGTGCCTTGGATGCTTGCTGGTGGTTTGACACCTGCCAATGTTGCAGAGGCTGTACAGCTATCTGGTGCTCAGCAGGTTGACGTTAGTTCTGGCATTGAAATTACTCCTGGCCAAAAAAGCCCTGAATTGATGGCTGAATTTGTGGTGCAGGCAAATAGTCAAAACACCGCAGGTTGACCGTAGGGTCTTTACCTTACATATCACTGGCGCTACCGCTAAATAATATTCTCAAGGGAGATAAAAATGGCTGATGATCTGTTTAACAGCTTCATGACAGGCCCGGATGAACAAGGCCGTTTTGGCAATTTTGGTGGGCGCTTTGTATCAGAAACTCTGATGCCGTTAATTTTAGATCTTGAAGCGCAATATGAGTTTGCAAAAACAGATGATAGTTTTTGGGCTGAGATGCAGGACCTGTGGACCAATTACGTTGGGCGCCCGAGCCCCCTTTATTACGCAGACCGTTTGACCAAACACTTGGGTGGCGCGAAAGTGTACCTTAAACGTGATGAGTTGAACCACACTGGGGCACATAAGATTAATAATGTTTTGGGTCAGATTATTTTGGCCCGCCGCATGGGAAAAACCCGCATTATTGCTGAAACAGGTGCGGGCCAGCATGGTGTGGCAACGGCCACCGTTTGTGCAAAATTTGGCTTAAAGTGTATTGTTTATATGGGTGCTCATGATGTTGAGCGCCAAGCCCCTAATGTTTTTCGTATGAAACTTTTAGGTGCCGAAGTTGTGCCTGTGACCTCCGGCCGTGGTACATTGAAAGACGCCATGAATGATGCGCTGCGCGATTGGGTTACTAATGTTCACGACACATTCTATTGCATTGGTACTGTGGCGGGACCACACCCTTATCCAGCGATGGTACGTGATTTTCAGGCAATCATTGGCAAGGAAACGAAGGAGCAGATGCTTGGGCAAGAAGGCCGTTTGCCTGATACGTTGATAGCTGCCATCGGGGGAGGATCCAATGCCATGGGGCTGTTTTTTCCGTTCCTTGACGACAAAGAAGTAGAAATCATCGGTGTGGAAGCCGGTGGTAAAGGCGTGAATTCGAAAATGGAACATTGCGCCTCTCTGACCGGTGGGCGCCCAGGGGTCTTACATGGAAATCGCACCTATCTCTTGCAGGATGATGATGGTCAAATTTTAGAAGGATTCTCGATTTCTGCTGGCTTAGATTACCCAGGTATAGGACCAGAGCATGCATGGCTGCATGAAATTGGTCGTGCAAAATATGTATCAATCACAGATGTGGAGGCGCTAGAGGCGTTCCAACTGTGCTGTGAGCTTGAGGGGATTATTCCTGCGCTTGAGCCCAGCCATGCACTGGCGCATGTGATGAAAATAGCCCCAACTTTTCCAAGTGACCACCTGATCTGCATGAATATGTGTGGTCGTGGCGATAAGGACATTTTCACTGTGGCTGCCGCCTTGGACATCACAATGAACAACGGTGCATAGCCTACCTCTATAGTTACTAACTGTGAACATTTATGGGCTGGCTATCATACCGGGCCTTTAATTTATTGAGCTGCGTAGAGCCTCAAGACCTCTATAGGCACAACTTCCAAAGCTTTTTGATGGGTTGAGGCAAGTTGAACCTGTGGCGCACAGCCCTCTTGATGGGCCTGCAAAAAGCGTCCCGCACACAAGCACCAACTGTCGCCCGGGTTCAGGCCTGGAAAGCTAAACTCTGGCCGCGGCGTGCTGAGGTCATTGCCAAGATATTTTGAAAAGGCCAAAAATTCAGCGGTCATCACAACGCAAACTGTATGGCTGCCCGAATCTTCTGCGCAGGTGTTGCAAGATCCATCTCTGAAAAACCCGGTGAGAGGGTCTTTGGAGCAGGCGGCCAAAGGCAGGCCAATCACATTGATTTCGATGTCTTTTTGCATGCTATGCACCTTCCAGAGTTGGGGACGTCCAATCGATCCACTGCCATGTAAATTCATACGGCCGAGGGTGATAGATTCGTCATTTCGAAACATGTCTAGCTGCATACCTGCGCTGGGACCATGGTCGTCTGCTTCTATTCTCAGCCAAGCCGCAGGATAATGCGCTCGGGTCCTGTTTTTGAGATAATATCCCTCACCAGCGGCTTTTCTTTGGTTGGAAAATATTGTCAAGCAAAAGTCGAATAAATCAAATGGCAATACTCCGTTTGGGGGCCCGTGCTGGTTTGGCTATCTAACCCCTTGCGTTGGCTTTGGAGGGGCAGGGCGGCGCACGGGCTATGGTGGTATCGATATTGGTAGCCTTTTGAGCTGATCGGCCCAAATATAGGCGCGCAGACGCAGCAGATCTTCAGGCCGCGTGACCTCTAAGGGCGTGAGGGTTACATCCTTACGCATCATGCACAATTGAGATAGCTGCAGGCGAGAAGCTCTCGGGCCATTGGGGTGCGAGGACAATTGAACTCTTTGCTGGTCCATAGTTTAGGCCCACATCAAGGTGGAATTAGTTAAATTTTAAATTGATCTCGCACTGGTGCCCAGTTCAGAGGCGATCAAATCTTTCCCGGTGTAAGCTTTCAGCTAGTGGGCCGCCGCGATCAGGCCAGCGGCGTTCTGTTTAGAAACTCTGCTAAAGAGGTTTCATGCCTAGAAAATACCAGACTCAATAGTGGCAGCAAGTCTGCGTCATCCATTGCCTTGGGCTGGTAAATCGTGCAAACTTCGGTGTTTGATGCGATAGAAGTAGCGGATGCATGCCACCTGAGAGCCACAAAGGCATGTTGTCAGCTAAGGGGAAGAGGAATTCTGCTGTGCTGCAACTATGAGCAGAGTGGGGATAAATCACGGGCAGCAGATGGCGCAGCAGCCGCGCTGTGAGAGTGGCTACAAATTGCGCGCAGAAACTGGCTTGCTGTTCGAAGTATGCGTTCATTTAAATTTATCTATAAGACGTTGCATCGGGTTGCGGGTTTCTTCAACCAGAGGCTTGGGATCTACGGCTCGTGCTGATTTTGGCTTTGGAGACTTGGACAAGCGTGATGGGGCAGTTTGCAGCGCCACCGTATTCATGAATTTGGACCCATCGCCTGAGGCCAGATACGCGGCTCCGTTTCCAATGCCGTTGAGCAAAGCGGTCAGCCATTCTTGATCAACTTTGGTAAAATTCCGCAACACAAACCCCGCTACCGCATCCTTATGGCCGGGGTGCCCTATTCCCAGCCGTACACGCGCATACTCTGCTCCGAGATGCGCATGGATGGAGCGCAGACCATTGTGGCCAGCATGCCCCCCCCCCTGTTTCAGGCGCATTTTTCCGGGGGCGAGATCCAATTCATCGTGGAACACTGTGATTTGGTCTAAAGGAACTTTGTGAAACCTTGCGGCTTCGCTTACAGACTGGCCTGATATGTTCATGAAGGTTGTAGGTTTGAGTAACAGAACTTTTGTATCGCCCAACTTGCCCTCGCAGATTTGGCCTTGAAACTTAGTGCGCCAAGGGCTGAAGGCATGACCCTCAGCTATTCTATTGAGCGCCATAAAGCCGATATTATGGCGGTTCTGCGCATATTTTGCTCCTGGATTTCCGAGGCCTACAAAGAGTTTCATTTTATAAGAGTAGCCTGACGCGTGACGATTTAAAAGCCACTTGCGCATAAAACAAACTAGCTGAAAAGTATAAACCCTACCACTTCTGGTAGGGTTTATAACTTGTTTTTAAAGTAGGGTTAAAAGACTACTCTTCTTCTGCTGCTGCTGCTTCTTCTACTACCGCTTCTGCTTCTTCACCTTCTTCATTTTCAGAAGAACGCAGGCCAGATGGTGATGCAATGTTTGCAATCACAAAGTCGCGATCGATAGTAGCCTTTGAGCCCTCTGGTAGTTCAACAGAAGAAATTGTAATTACGTCGCCAACTTCTAACCCAGCCAAATCTATTTGGATTTTTTCAGGGATGTCACCTGCTGTCACTATCAGTTCGATCTCTGGACGAACCAAACTTAGAACACCACCTTTTTTGAGGCCAGGGCATGTTTCTTCGTTCAAAAATTCAATTGGAATAAACAAATTGATTTGTGTGTTCCGACGCAAACGCATTAGGTCGAGGTGCGTTGGAAGATCTTTGACTGTATCTCGCTGCACATCGCGACAAATAACGCGCACGTCATCGTGGCCTTCAACTTTCAGGTTGAACAATGTGGATTTAAACCGGCCAGCTTTCAACAGCTGAAACAATTTGTTGAACGGGATATCAATTGGTAGCGGTTCTGTATCACCACCAAATACGATGCCTGGTACGTTGCCGTTGCGGCGAGATTGACGAGCGGCCCCCTTGCCTGTCCCCGTCCGTACCGAAGCGTTTAGATCTGGGATCTGTCCTGCCATGGTTATATTCCTTAAAATGGGGGGGCATCCTCCAAGGGTGTATGCCCCGTTGAAGTGCGCCGTATAGGGCCATAAGGGGCAAATGGGAAGCCCCTGCGTGTTTTGTTTCTTGCAAGAGTTGCGGCTCTGTGGAATCAGCGCTCTATGTATTTTCTTCAAGCTCTTTCTTTGTCACGTCGCCCTGCCGTTGCTTTTGTGATTGTGGGGCTGTTTTGGGGCTGTTTTGCAGCCTATGTACCCGAGGTTAAGGCGCGCCTTGGAGTCAATGATGCGACCTTTGGGCTATTGTTACTGTGCAATGCATTAGGTCTTGTAAGCTCAATGTTTTTGGCCCCGCGGTTTGACCTTATTTTGGGTGCGCGTGGCATGCAGATTGGCAGTGTATTATTTGCTGTGAGCTTTTTGTTACCCGGGTTTGCGCCCAATGCGCTTACCTTTGGGATATCAATGGTGATTGTGGGGGCGGCCTCTGGCATGACAGACGTTTTGATGAACGCGCGTGTGAGTGAGTTGGAAGAGCTGCACAAACGGCCATTGATGAATGCAAATCATGCCATGTTTTCGGTGGGTTATGCGGTATCTGCCGTGGCTAGTGGCTTTGCTCGTGAAGCGCAGATTGTGCCGGGCATGGCTTTTTCATATGTGGCTTTGACTATTTTCCTCTCGTCTGCTTTTTTGTATATGCCGGTGCGGGACAGCTCCAAAGATGCGGCGAGCGTGGCAGGCTATCCGTTTTGGCCGATTGTGCTCTGCGGTTTAATTGTCTTGGTTGCCTTTATGACCGAAGCCACCGTGGAGACATGGTCGGCCCTGCATATTGAGCGTACTTTGGGGGGGCGCGCGGCTGAGGGGGCCATGGGGCCTGCAATGCTGGGGATCACCATGGCGGTGGGCCGATTTTCTGGCCAAGCGGTGTCGCAGATGTTTTCCGATACTAAGGTGATTATTGTGGCAACACTGGTTGCCGCCACCGGGGCGGTGTTCGCAGCTTTAGCACCAACGCCGTTTTGGGCATATGTGGGATTCGGTATTTTAGGGATTGGAGTGTCTGTAATAGGACCGCTGGGCCTAGCTTTGGTCGGAAAGTCTGTCCCCAATCATCTGCGCACAGAAGCAATTTCGCGGGTGGCGGTGATAGGATTTTCAGGCTTTTTCTTAGCGCCCACCCTGATGGGGATGGTGTCGGAGTTTCATGGGCTGCGAGTAGCGTTCCTGTGTGCGTCAGCGTTGAGCTTGATGGTCATTCCACTGATTTTGCTGCTGCGACGACGGCTGTAGTACTTGCACGAGGCCCTCGAGCCTCGTGCAAGTTTAGGCCCAATGGCCTTCGAAATCATCCGGAATGTAGAGGATGTCGCGATTGACGGTGTTGATATCTCGGTGACCGCAAAGAGCCATGGTGGTGTCCAATTCCTTGCGCATCACCTCCAGTGCTGTGGTGACGCCGGCCTGCCCCATGGCGCCTAAGCCATAGATATAAGAGCGGCCAATCATGGTGCCGGTGGCGCCAAGAGCTTTTGCTTTAAGAATGTCTTGACCGCTACGTATTCCTCCATCCATCCACACTTCACATTTACCGTCCACCGCTTCCACGATCGTGGGCAGCATCCGAATTGATGACAAAGCACCGTCCAGCTGGCGTCCGCCGTGGTTGGACACGATGACTGCATCTGCGCCCAGCTTTGCGGCCATTTTTGCGTCTTCAGGATCAAGGATACCCTTCAAGATGACCTTGCCACCCCATTTTTTCATCAAGAGTTCGACTTTATTCCAATCCAAGGACTGGTCGAATTGCTCTGATGTCCAAGCGCTGAGGGAGGAGTTGTCAGAGATCCCATCCACATGGCCTACGATATTTCCAAAGCCGCGGCGCTTGGTGCCGAGCATTTCAAGGCCCCAACGCCATTTTGTTACCAAGTTGGCGATGGTTTTTGGGGTCAATTTTGGCGGGGCGGAGAGGCCATTTTTTATGTCTTTATGGCGCTGGCCCAACAGTTGTAGGTCCAAGGTGATCACCAAGGCAGAGCAATTGGCGTCTTTCACCCTTTGGATCAGCCGATCTGTGTAGTCTTCATCGGTCAATGTGTAGAGTTGAAACCAAAACGGCGCATCAGTTGCGGCGGCCACATCTTCGATGGAGCAGATGGACATGGTTGATAGGGTGTAGGGCACCCCAAAGGCGGCGGCGGCTTTGGCGGCTTTAATCTCGCCGTCTGCACACTGCATGCCAGTTAGGCCCACGGGCGCGAGCGCCACAGGCATAGACACATCTTGGCCAATCATCTTGGTGGCCGTTGTGCGATTAGCCATGTCCATTGCCACACGCTGGCGCAGACGAAGTTTAGAAAAATCGGAAATGTTGTCGTGTAAGGTTTGCTCCGTCCAGCTACCACTTTCGCAATAGTCGTAGAACATTCTTGGGACGCGGCGTGCGTATACGTCTTTCAGGTCTTGAATGGTGGTAATTATGGGCATAGCGTAACCTTAATTTAAACTTAGTTAATTTGCATTACCAATGTGTAAAGGCGAGGTAAAGATCAGGCATATTTCCTAGGTTTGCCTTCAAGTTAAATTTAGGCCGCGGGACGGCCATCGGGGGCATTGCTGTGCAAATTCTAACTTTGGCAGAAGCACAAAAATCGCCTATCTGGCGCAGGCCTGTTTTTTTACTTTTTGTCATGGCGGCAGCTATGCCAATCGCATTTGCCACATGGAGCGCATTACTCAATAATTTTGTTGTTGAGATGGCCAATTTTGATGGGGGAGATATTGGCTTGTTGCATTCGGTGCGTGAAATTCCTGGCTTTTTGGCTGTGGGTGTTATTGCAATCATAATTTTTGTTCGTGAACAGGTCCTTGGACTTTTTTCACTTATTTTACTGGGAGTGGCCACATCTGTAACTGGCTGGTTCCCGCAATTGGGGGGTATTTTGACCCTAACATTGCTGTCGTCCATCGGCTTTCACTACTATGAAACGGTTAATCAATCCTTGCAGCTGCAGTGGATTTCAAAAGAGCGTGCGCCACAAGTTCTGGGCTGGCTTTTGGCGATGGGGTCAGCGGCCTCTTTGGTAGCCTTTGGGGTGATTGTTTTCACCTGGGAGTGGCTCGAATTAAGCTATAATATTGCTTATATGGTTTCGGGAGGCATCACGGCGGCTATAGCATTGGCTTGCATTATTATTTATCCACAATTCCAATCCCCGACGCCGCAACATAAAACGATGATCCTACGAAAACGCTATTGGCTCTATTACGCGTTGCAATTTATGGCCGGCGCGCGCCGGCAAATTTTCATGGTCTTTGCGGGGTTTATGATGGTAGAGCGTTTTGGCTTTGCGGTTCACGAGCTGACAGCTCTGTATTTGATTAATCTTGCTTTAAATATGTTTCTTGGGCCACTGTTCGGCAGAGTGGTGGCCTATTTTGGAGAACGCAACACGCTGATTTTTGAATATGCTGGACTTGCCTTAGTATTTTTTGCTTATGGCGGAATTTATATGTTTGGCTGGGGTGTAGTGCTAGCCGGTGCTCTGTTTGTGATCGATCATCTATTTTTCTCTTTGGCCTTTGCGTTGAAAACCTATTTCCAAAAAATTGCTGATCCCGCTGATATTGCACCGACTGCAGCGGTGGCTTTCACAATAAATCATATTGCCGCAGTTGGCCTACCGTTGCTGTTAGGCTTAGTTTGGCTGGTTTCGCCTAGTTTAGTATTTGTAGTGGCTGCATTGATGGCTATTACTTCCTTCGGTTTGGCACTTTTAATCCCGCGGCATCCAGTTCCGGGTTATGAGACGATCTTCAATAGATAATATCTTTTAGTGAAAGGTGGATACTTGCGGTTATAGGTTTATATAAAAGTTGTTAAATGGAGGTACTGAATGTTTTTTATGTCGCAAAAAAAATCTGAAATGATCAGCCCTGAGACCGCATTGTCGGGGCGTGATACAGCTCTGACTACAGCCAAAACGCATTTTCTGTCTGGTAGGCCTCTGAAGGCTGAACTGCCATTAGATATGCAAAAGGCAATGTTTGGTATGGGTTGCTTTTGGGGCGTAGAACGGATGTTCTGGGGTATTGATGGAATTTGGCTCACTAGGGTGGGGTATGCGGGTGGGTTCACAACAAATGCTACTTATGAAGAAGTTTGCTCAGGGCTGACTGGGCACAATGAGGTGGTACAGGTTATTTATAACCCTGCAGTGACCAGCTATGTGGATTTGTTGAAAGTATTCTGGGAAGGGCATGACCCTACCCAAGGAATGCAGCAAGGCAATGATCGTGGCACGCAGTATCGCTCTGGAATTTATACCTATTCAGACGCGCAAAATCATGCTGCAACGGCCAGCAGTGCGGCTTTTGCTCCCAAATTAAAGTCTGCAGGTTATGGGGCGATTACCAGTGAAATTATAACTGCCCCTGCATTTTACTATGCAGAAGATTATCACCAACAATATTTGGCTAAAAATCCAAACGGTTACTGCGGCATCGGCGGTACAGGAGTTACCTGTCCGATTGGATTAACTATTTCCTGAAGCTACTGTCTACCAAGGATCTGTACTAGAGTTCGAGTTAGGTATGCCCTTCATAAACATGTCTGGGTGATACTCAATTGCGGTAGGTGTAGAGACACGCTATGGCCCCATGTAATAATTGGAGCTCAAAATGTTAACTTACACTGCCCTCACAACATTACCTGGAAAAATGCAGGCTGATGCCCTTAGCGAAGCTTTAGAAGATTTGGAGCCGATACCAACTGGTGTTGGAGCGTTTGAAATAGAAGGTGGTAAGGGTATTTGGGAGGTGGGCGGTTATTTTTTGGAAGAGCCTGATGAAATTGCTCTGGCGCTCTTGTCTGCGGCTTATGGAGCCCACCCTTTCGTCGTTTCTGAGGTGCCTGATCAAGACTGGGTGGCAAAAGTACGTCGTGAATTACCGCCGGTCGAGGCGGGACGGTTCTTTGTCTATGGGAGCCATGACGCACAACATCTACCTGAGGATAGAATTGGGCTCCTTATTGAAGCAGCAATGGCCTTTGGCACCGGCCACCATGGTACGACACTAGGCTGTTTAAGGGCCTTTGACCGACTTTTAGATCAGGGGCACAGTTTCGATAAGGTATTGGACCTGGGCTGTGGGACTGCAGTTCTGGCCATGGCGGCCGCACGGGTTGGCCTGAATTCGGTAATTGCGAGTGACATTGACCCTATTGCTGTTGAAGTTGCGGTTGTAAATGTCGTCGCTAATGATCTTTTTGGACGGGTGGACTGTGTTCAATCCATCGGCTTCGATGCGCCTGCATTGACTACGGGAGCACCGTTTGATTTGATTTTTGCCAATATCCTTAAAGGTCCATTGATTGATTTGGCCCCAGACGTGGCATTGCACCTTGAATCTGGTGGGATGGCAATCCTTTCAGGGCTGTTGCTTGAACAAGCTGATGACATCGTAGCTACCTACAAGGGGCAGGGAGTTACTCTTGTGGAGAGAGAAGATATTGGCGAATGGACAGCGCTTACAATGACCCGCGCATAAAAAAACTGCGCTGGGAAGGATCAGCGCAGCTCTAATTGTAACATTACCTCTAGGGAGGTGGGGGGCTAACGTCTCGAAATTCTGTCAATGTCACCTGGAACCAAACCGATATCATTTAGCTCACGTGCGGACAGCTGTGACAATGCATTGCGGGTGATACGTGAATCATTCCATTTAATTAATTTATCGAACACACTTATGATAAATTTTAAAATTATATTACTAGATGTCGTAAATGTTGTGGTGTGGGATATGTCTAAAAATGCCATGGATCGAACTTCTCTATGTGAATGTAATGCGGCATAAACTGTTGCAGCTATTGGCTGTTTATGATTCATTAATTTTCATGACTAGCGAGAAAACCTGCATAACCGTTATGCACACGCCGCATGCCAATAATATAGTTTTTTCCTAATATTTTAATTCTGGGATTTAAAATTGTGTTTGTTTTGTGATTAGCAACACTAAAGGTGGGTAATTTTTCCAAAATTGAAATCATCCCCTTTCAGATGTTCGTGTTTCGTGCTACTATTTTATTAATGAAAAAACATACAAGGACGGACAAATGCGGGTATTGGGCATTGATCCAGGGTTGCGCTCCACTGGGTGGGGCATCGTAGATGTTGACGGCAGCAAGCTGCGGCATGTGGCAAATGGTCAATGCCAAACGGTTGCGGGCCCTTTGTCTGGCAGGCTGCTCAGCCTTTTTGAAGGTCTCAGTGAGGTTATTAAATATCACCAGCCCAGCCATGCCGCTGTTGAGCAAACCTTCGTTAACCGCGATGGTGCCGGCACACTTAAGCTGGGGCAAGCGCGTGGTATTGCGGTCTTGGTGCCAGCAAAGTTTGGGCTTGAGGTCGGTGAATATGCGCCAAATGCTGTGAAAAAAGCTGTGGTTGGGGTGGGTCATGCGGATAAAAAACAAGTTGAGCATATGGTGATGTTGCAATTGCCGGGTATCAAACTGGCCGGGCCTGATGCGACGGATGCACTTGCGGTTGCCATTTGTCACGCGCATCATATTCAGGCCAACGGCCACTTTCAGGCAGCATTAGAAAGGGCAAACGGATGATTGGAAAACTGTCAGGCCGGGTTGATTACCGTAGCAGTGATCATGTGATGCTCGATGTGCGTGGCGTGGGATATATGGTATATTGTTCTGACCTTACGCTGGCGGCCTTGCCGCCGCAGGGGGAACCGGTGGCACTTTATACGGACTTGCTGGTACGTGAGGATCTTTTGCAGCTGTTTGGGTTTACATCATTGGTTGAAAAAGAATGGCATCGCCTGTTGATGTCGGTGCAGGGCATTGGAGCAAAAGCATCTTTGTCGATATTGGGAGTTTTGGGTCCAGACGGTGTGAGTAGGGCAATAGCACTTGGAGATTGGACTTCTTTGAAAGCTGCTAAGGGTGTTGGGCCTAAAACTGCTCAACGGGTGGTAATCGAGCTAAAAGACAAAGCCCCAGGCGTTATGGCGATTTTGGGTGGCGCACCACAAATCCATTATCCAGACGATGTTATAGAAATGGCAGTGCCCATAGTACATTCATCCCAAGAGCCTTCGGTTCAGGCAGATGCTTTGTCAGCATTGGGAAATCTTGGCTATGGGCCAGGTGAGGCGGCTGCTGCTGTAGCAGAAATTATTGGTGATATGGCGGGGGCTGATGCGCCAGCCCTTATCCGGGCAGCTCTCAAAAAAATGGCACCTAAATCATGACTGAACGCTTAGAGACTGATGCGACCGAGTGTGATCCAACCCTGCGGCCTGAGCGGCTTGCAGAAGATGGAGATAAGGCGCTTAGGCCTAAAGGTTTAGATGAGTTTATTGGCCAAGAGACGGCGCGTGCAAATCTGAAAGTGTTTATTCAATCCGCCAGGCAAAGGGGCGAGGCGATGGATCATGCACTCTTCCATGGCCCACCGGGGCTTGGTAAAACTACTTTGGCCCAGATCATGGCGCGCGAATTAGGGGTGAACTTTCGCATGACCAGTGGCCCTGTACTGGCGAAGGCTGGGGATTTGGCAGCTATTTTGACGAACCTCGAGCCACGTGATGTTTTATTTATTGATGAAATTCATCGGTTAAATCCAGTAGTGGAGGAAATCCTTTATCCGGCCTTGGAAGATTTTGAGCTGGATTTGGTTATCGGGGAAGGGCCTGCGGCCCGAACTGTTAGGATAGAATTGCAGCCCTTCACACTGGTAGGTGCCACTACCCGTTTGGGTTTGTTGACAACACCGTTGCGCGATCGTTTTGGGATCCCCACTCGGTTAGAATTCTATACGGTGGCTGAGTTGCATCAGATTGTCACCCGCAATGCGCTGTTGCTAGGCGCACCCGCTGATGATGCGGGTGCGGAGGAAATTGCTAAGCGTGCTCGGGGCACGCCGCGGATTGCTGGGCGGTTATTACGCCGAGTTCTAGATTTTGCAGTGGTTGAAGGCGATGGCCGAATTACTCAGGCTATCGCAGATCACGCCTTGACTCGCATGGGTGTGGATCACTTGGGATTAGACGGCGCGGATCGGCGCTACCTGCAATTGATCGCCGAGAACTACGCAGGGGGACCGGTTGGTATCGAAACTCTATCGGCGGCCCTGTCGGAAAGTCGGGACGCATTAGAGGAGGTGATTGAGCCTTATTTACTGCAAAAAGGATTGATCCAACGGACACCACGTGGTCGGATGTTGGCTCAGAAGGCTTGGGCTCATTTGGGGCTACCAGTCCCACAATCTGAGTTGCAATCACAATTTTTTGGTTAGGACGTTGGCCTCTGATCGGAGCATGCCTGGCTAAACAAATGGTGGACCTGTAAAGGATTTGAAAAGCTCAGAGTGAAGAAAGAACAGCATTTGTTTACGGTGACTGAAATTGAAGAATTGTTTACCCGTACCGATGGGAATTATGTGTTTTCGCGGTGGGGCCGCCCTATCTCGCCAGTTGTATTTGGGGTTTTAGATGAAACCTTGGGGCTGGTGAAAACTGCCATCAAAGTAGTATGCTCTACCTGTGGCCACCCGACTTCTGAATTGGATCCAGAGTTGGGTAGTAATCTGATGGTGTTCTTTTTTAGAGAGTGGGATGAATTACGCGCAGTGCCTGAATTGGATCAGCTGATCCCGAAATTGGGGAATGTGGTGGATCGATTGCAGGTGGTGGCTGCCAATCAATACCGAGCGTTTCGTTTTGATGATGTAGGTGCCATTCAAGCGTGTTTTGTATTTTTGCGTGTTGATGAAGCCTTGGAGCAGCTGGGTGCTGACAGTTTGGCATTGGCACAAGTTGTGCAGGCGATGCTTTTGTGGTCGCCAACGGCGTTTCGTAATAAATCGCCGTTGGCGGTTCTCGAGAATGGTACCACAGTTTTACGTCCTGAGATTGCCGCTGTGCTTCGGGCTGCCTATGATCCTACTATGCCGGCTAGGGCGAATGATCCGAGCCATGCTTTGCGAATGGAAGCCCGGATTCGGTTGATATTATGATCCATCAATTTGATCTTAAAGTGTATTATGAAGACACAGATATGGGTGGTATTGTGTATTATGCGAATTATTTGAAATTTATTGAGCGCGCGCGCTCCACTTTGGTGGAGGAATTAGGGGTGGACCAGTTAAGGCTTCAGTCCACGGGGGTAGTGTTTGCGGTGAGAGCTATTTCTGCGCAATATTTGGCGCCTGCGCGCCTGGGTGATAACCTTCTGGTGTGTAGTCGCGTTATTGTGACCACGGCGGCGCGGTGGGTTTTAGAGCAAATCATAAATCGTGATGGCATGGTTTTGTTCACAGCCGAGGTGACTATTGTTATGATCGGCATGAAGGGGTCACCGATACGACTTCCGAAAGAACTTCGCCGAATTTCGCCGCTGTAAAAACATTTTTGTGAATGCTTGGCTTTTTGATTGTTTTCTAGCTATAACAGATAAAAACATAGGCCGCAGAGCCATAGTCAGAGGCAGTATAATGGAAGCAGCAATCGATTTTTCGATTTGGGCACTTTTTTCACGGGCAACATTACCGGTGAAACTGGTGATTATTCTTTTGATTGGCATGTCGATTTGGTCTTGGACCATCGCAATCAATAAAAGGCTATCCCTCAACGTGGCCCGCAGGCGTGCGACCAAGTTTGATCAATCTTTTTGGTCAGGTGAGCCTCTAGACCAATTATTTGATCAGATTTCAAACTCCCCGCAAGGTGGAAGTGAGTTAATTTTTACCGCCGGCATGATTGAATGGCGACGATCGCATAGTGATGATGGGGCAATGATTGCTGGAGCGCAATCGCGGATTGAGCGCTCTATGGATGTGGCTCTGAGTAAAGAGGCCAATTATTTGCAGAGCAGTCTTGGGGTCTTGGCATCTATTGGCTCTGTGGCGCCATTTATTGGCCTTTTTGGTACCGTCTGGGGGATTATGAACGCATTCATAGAGATTGCGGCTCAGCAAAACACTAATTTGGCGGTTGTTGCGCCAGGGATTGCGGAGGCTCTTTTAGCTACCGGATTGGGACTGCTTGCAGCCATTCCCGCTGTGGTTTTTTATAACTACCTGAGTGCTTCCAGTGATCGGGTAATTGCAAATTATGAAGCTTTTGCCGATGAGTTTTCAACGATCCTGTCGCGCCAATTGGGGGGCTGAAAGGTGGGGGTTAATCTTAATGGCCAAGATCCTGTACGCAATAGGCGACGGCGTAGGCGTACCAAGCCTGTGGCTGAAATCAATGTGACCCCATTTGTAGATGTGATGCTTGTACTGCTAATAGTGTTTATGGTGGCTGCACCCTTGCTCACGGTAGGAGTTGATGTGAGCTTGCCTAAAAGTGCCGCAGGGGCGCTGCCGAGCGAATCTGAAGAACCACTTACGGTTACGCTGACTGCTGATGGGGCCATCGTGATTCAAACTACAGAAATACCGGAGGTGGAGTTTCTAACCCGTTTACGCGGCGTGGCACAGGAGAGATCAGACGATAAAGTATTTTTACGGGCGGATGGTTCCATTCCGTACGCGCGTGTGATGCAGGTTATGGGGGCTATGAATGCTGCTGGATTTGGCAATATTGGGTTAGTGACAGATCTGGGTGGGCCAACATTTGATGGCTCTGACGGATAGGGTATTATGTCGCCTGGCACCTACATCTCGCTTACTTTGCACGCCGCTCTGGTGGGGTGGCTGCTGTTTGGAGGAGATTTTGATCGAAAACCACTTGAGGTTCCTGTGACAGAGGTCTCTGTGGTCTCTGCAGAGCTGTTTGACATCCTAGTCAACAATACCCCGCCGAGCATAGACACAAGCCTTGAGATTGCAGCTACTCAGCCGGACATAGAGCAGAGTGAGCCACCGATTGATCCGGTGATGGATATTGCTCCTGAGAAAACCACACAGGTCTTAAGCCCAAATGTTCAAAACGATACTTTGCCAGAGAGTGTGCCTGATAAACCTGTGCGCTTGGAGGAGGTGATAATCATTCCGCCTGTTGTCTTGGCGGAGCCAGAGGTTGAGCATCCTAAGCTGTTGGAAACGAGCTTGGCGCCAAAGCCCCGGCCTGCGCTCCGAGTTGCTCCAGTGGCTGTTGCTCCACCAGCTCCCAACATTGATATTGGCGATATTACTAGAGATGCGGCCGCACCACAGGTGGTTTCGGTCGAAGTGGCTCAAGAACAAACGGCCAAGTCGCCGCAAGCCGCGGCTCCTGAAATTGTGACAGAGGCTGAAAATCCCTCGGAAGTTATAGAAATTTCTAAATTTGCCCCGCCACGCACTGTCCGGCCGCAAAAACGCCCTGCACCCAGTCCACTGGCGGCAATCCCAGATAAGCAAACTACTTCTGTGGTGGCCCCAATTGATCCGCTTGCGGTCGCTCTGGCCGAAGCGTTGGGTGGAGCAGACGTTGTGTCTGAGACCGAAGGGAATGTGACTGAGGCTTTGGCCCCACAGGCAATCCGTGGTATGCAGCTAGCAATTTCGCCGTGCTGGAACCTTGGCGCGTCGTCTTCTGCGGTGCTCTTCACTACAGTTGTGGTGGGTATGAAACTCTCAATTGAAGGCAAGCCATTGGAAAATAGTATATATTTGGTAGGCTATGAAGGTGGAGATAGCGAGAGTGCGCAGCGGGCGTTTGAAACGGCGCAGCGGGCTATCAAAGAGTGTGGTGCACAGGGATTTGAACTGCCAGCAGATCAGTATTCTGCGTGGCAAAACGTAGAAATTACATTTAACCCAGAGAAAATGAGAGTGCA
>Ga0302136_1000359_pt1 | contig 22465 bp, 20 predicted proteins | sample CBN3_20m_MG_FD_203116 | JGI IMG/M metagenome (GOLD analysis project Ga0302136, IMG submission 203116) | Marine microbial communities from Western Arctic Ocean, Canada - CBN3_20m | ecosystem: Environmental > Aquatic > Marine > Oceanic | place: Canada: Western Arctic Ocean | collected 2017-09-15
GTCTGAAAAGTCGATGCTAGCTTCTATGAGAGCAACAGCGCGGAGCAGATCTGCGCGCCAGACCTCTCCCAACTCACCAAAGCTGCCCTCCAGCACACAGATGGCCTGTTTGCGCTGTGATTCGGTTTCTGCATCAATCAAATCAGAAAGCGCCTCTACCTGATTCAAATCAAGTTGCCCGTTTTCGAGCGCCCTACGGGTAAACTCTCCAGGGTTTGCGAGCCTACAGCCATCGAATTCAGAAAGCTCCGCCAATAGCTTGGCAACCGTTGCCAAGCCACCATGCACATGAAACTCAATCACCTGCTCTCCGGTAAAACTTGCGCCAGCTTCAAAAAAAAGCACCAAAGCCCTATCAATCAAGGAGCCATCTGCTGCTTTGACGAAGCGCAGCCCAGACCTGCCAGTCACTGGAACGTTACAAAACTCACTAGCTATACTAAATGCTTGATCACCAGACAGGCGAATAATGGAAACGCCCGCCCGCCCTGATGCTGTAGCCTGAGCGAAAATAGTATCCATAGGTCACACTATGTGTTCATTGAATCAAAAAACTCAGAGTTAGATTTTGTTTGTTTTAATTTGGAAATTAGAAACTCAACCGCATCTGTAGTACCCATAGGATTCAAAATTCGGCGCAGTACGTAGGTTTTCTGAAGATCAATCTTATCAACCAAAAGCTCTTCTTTACGGGTTCCGGACTTCAATACGTCCATAGCGGGAAATACACGTTTGTCTGCAACTTTTCGATCCAAAACAATTTCGGAGTTACCAGTACCTTTGAATTCTTCAAAAATAACTTCATCCATCCGACTGCCGGTATCGATTAAAGCCGTAGCAATGATAGTTAGCGAGCCGCCTTCTTCGATATTTCTTGCGGCACCAAAGAACCGCTTCGGACGCTGCAACGCGTTGGCATCCACACCACCTGTCAAAACTTTCCCAGAGGACGGGACCACCGTATTGAAGGCCCTGCCCAATCGAGTAATAGAATCCAATAAAATAACTACGTCACGCTTGTGTTCCACAAGCCGCTTAGCTTTTTCAATCACCATTTCCGATACAGCGACGTGGCGTGTTGCTGGCTCATCAAACGTAGAGCTCACAACCTCTCCCTTAACGGATCGCTGCATGTCCGTAACTTCTTCTGGTCGCTCATCAATCAACAAAACAATCAAGTAACATTCCGGATGATTCTTTTCGATTGAATTGGCAATGTTTTGAAGCAAAACTGTTTTACCCGTCCGTGGTGGAGCCACAATTAATGACCTCTGGCCCTTTCCTATAGGGGCAACCAAATCAATAATACGCGCAGATCTATCTTTTGATGTTGGATCTTCAAGCTCCATACAGAGACGCTCGTCCGGGTAAAGTGGTGTCAAATTTTCAAATGCAACTTTGTGTCGTGCGTGTTCTGGCGCTTCAAAATTAATTTTTTCTACCTTAGTCATACCAAAGTAGCGTTCGGTGTCCTCTGGAGCCTTAATGACGCCATCAATGGTATCACCTGTCCTAAGGGAAAGCTGGCGGATCATATCTGGCGATACGTAAATATCGTCTGGACCTGGCAAGTAGTTAGCCTCTGGAGATCTCAAGAAACCAAACCCATCTTGAAGAACCTCTAAAACGCCGTCTCCAGAGATCTCAGCACCATCTTCAGCCCGTTCTTTTAAAATAGAAAACATCATGTCGCCCTTACGCATGGTCGACGCGTTCTCAATTTCCAACTCTTTAGCCATAGAAAGTAGATCTTTAGGAGTTTTCGCCTTTAAATCGGCCAAGTTCACACGGTTAATTGTCATGAAATCACTTCCTGCCTAAAGAATATTTAGACACCACAAATATGTTTATAATAAAATGCAACCCCGAATGGGAGCAGATCTTCGATACTCAAATCAATTGGGCGAGTCAATTAATAGGTTCAAATATCTAGAAGGGGCGCACTATAACCATTATAACGATGACTAACAAAAGCACCGTCGGCACCTCATTCATTATCCGATACGTTCGCCCACGCACCTTGTTTTTTCCTTGTTCAAAAGCTCTTTGGCGCACCATTAACCAAAAGTGGAATGTGGTCATGCCTAAAATACTTAAAAGCTTCGCCCAAGGCCAAGCTAAGCTCCAATCAATAGTGCCAGGGATTACTGCTAATCCAGCGCCAAACCCCCAACTAGCAAACATTGCTGGAGTCATAATAACGTATAGGAGTTTTCTCTCCATCATTTTAAAAAGAACATCTGTTGCCGAAGGTACAACTACACTTTCACTATGGTGAACATAAAGCCTAGGTAGGTAAAAAATGCCTGCCATCCAAGCAATTACAGAAATAATATGACCAACTTTAAGCCAAGGGTATAATTCTATTAAATAATCACCCATTTCTCAGCGCCTCTATCCTATATAATAATATATATAGTATAGAAGTTAAGTAGATAGTTGTAGAGACGCGAAAACATGGGGATAAAAAAAAATACACAAGTTTATCCACTGTGCACCAAGTATACTGTGATAAAAAAAAATAGTTTAATATAGAGTGATTACAAAAGACTAAATTACTTTTAAGCACAAAACCCATGTGTAAAACCGGTATTAATATTTCAGCTTTAAATAAGCAACAGCTAGAATTTATACATATACAACAGGGAAAATTTTTTTGGACTATCTTGAGAACAGATGAAAATTATAAAAATTCTTGTATTTGCAATATATCGCAATTATCTCAACTGTTATAGCATAAGCGACACAGAAATTTATCCACAGGTTTACCCTCCATGGATCTGATCATAGCTTCTAAATCTGAAACTCGTCAGCGTATTCTTAGTTGTGCACTGATTTCTACCAAAGCCATCTCTCCTCAGATTGATGAAGACAGTATCACCAGGTCTTTGGTCGCAGAAAATGCAACGCCGCGGGATATTGCAGATACTCTTGCTGAACATAAAGCCAAGAAGGTTTCAATAAAAAACCCAGAAACCTGGGTTCTAGGCGGTGACCAAATATTAGCGTTTGAGGGCGAAGTATTTGGAAAGCCAGAAACCCCTAACGCGTTAAAGCGCACGCTCACACGTTTCTCTGGGCAAACGCATCGCTTAATAACCGCGAACGTAATCTATAAAAACGCTGAGCCAGTATGGCGCCACGTTGCGGTAAGCCATATGACGATGTATCCAATAACTGAAGCAGATATAGAAAGCTATGTTGCAGAAGCATGGCCAAACGCCCAGCATACTGCTGGTGGTTATTATTTCGAAGAAAACCCGCATTTGTTTTCAAAAGTGAAGGGAAATTGGTTTGATATAATGGGACTATCTATTGAGCCTATTGTAGGGTTTCTAAATCGACAGAACGCTGAACTGAAATTTCGACCACCCAAATTGGCTGCAGTATTGGGCCACCCAATTTCCCACAGCAAGTCTCCTCGCATGCACGGGCATTGGTTAAAAACCAATTCAATTTCAGGCGACTATATCGCTATCGATATCCCACCACAGCGGTTTTCAGAGACCTTGAGGGTGCTCATCACCGCCGGAGTTTTGGGCTTTAACGTAACAGTACCTCACAAAGAAAAAGCGCTCTTGCTTTCTGATCACAGGAGCGCAACCGCTGAAAAAATAGGTGCTGCGAACACGCTAGTTATAGACGTTAACGGAAAAATAAATGCTGATAATACGGATGGATATGGTTTTATTACAAATCTAAGATCACATTGTAAACACTGGGTTCCAGAGGCAGGCCCGGCCTTGGTTTTGGGCGCTGGCGGCGCTTCACGCGCTATACTTGTGTCCTTATTAGAGGCTGGGGTGCCTAAAATTTATCTAAGTAATCGAACTCCGCAACGAGCACTGGATGTGGCCTCTAAGCTATCACCCTTAATAGAAGTTATATCGTGGGAGCATAAAGAACACTGTCTCACAAAAATTATGACTATGGTAAACACAACATCTTTAGGGATGACTGGAAAGCCCCCACTTAAGATTGATATTTCAACCATAAAACCAGCAGCCCTTGTAGCTGACCTAGTGTACGCCCCGATTGAAACGCCCCTTTTAAAACAAGCAAAAACTTTAGGATGTAGTGCAGTTGGCGGCATCGGAATGCTGCTGTACCAGGGAGTCCCGGGGTTTGAAGCTTGGTTTGGTATTCGCCCAGTGGTTAATGCAGAAATAGAAGCTTTAGTGATCCAATGAGTTATTTGTTGGGATTAACGGGCTCTATTGGCATGGGTAAATCCACAACCTGCGCATTATTTGCTAAACGCGGGTGCGTTATTTGGGATGCTGATTTAACAGTACATCAAGCATACGGACCCGGCGGAGTGGCTGTGGAACCCGTTAGTAGAATTTTACCGCAGGTAATAGAAAAAAAACAAATTAACAGGGAAAGGCTGCGCAAACTTATATTAAAAGACCCAAGTATTCTGCCTCAGATTGAAGCTATTATTCATCCCTTAGTGCAGCAGGATCGCCAAAACTTCATCTTCGCCAATCCATCGTCAATCTTAGTCTTTGATATTCCACTGCTGTTTGAATTGAACGCTGAAGCTGATTTTGACGCCGTTGCCTGTGTATTCTCCGAGCCAGAAGTACAAGAAAAACGAGTTATGACTCGACCTGGTATGACAAAAAAGTACTTCGAGATAATTTTGAGTAAACAACTACCAGCCGCTTACAAGGTTGCTAGATCGGATTATGTAATTAGCACCGCCACTCCAAAAACTGCAGAAATTGCTGTAGATATTATTTTAAAAAATATTAAAAGAAAGCTGGAAAATGCGTGAAATAGTTTTGGATACTGAAACAACTGGTTTTGAGCCGAAGGAAGGGGATAGAATTGTTGAAATTGGAGCGGTTGAATTACTCAACCACCTTCCAACTGGCCGCACTTATCATCAATACATAAACCCACAACGTAGCATGCCTGAAGGTGCTTTTAGTGTACACGGGCTAAGCGCAGAATTCCTATCAGACAAGCCAGTTTTTAAAGCCATCGCACAAGACTTTATTGATTTCATTGGTAATTCTAAGCTTATAATCCATAATGCTGCGTTTGATATCAAGTTTTTAAATGCTGAGCTAGGCTGGGTCAACCGCCAATTGTTAGCAAAAGATCAAGCAATAGATACCCTGGCAATTGCGCGGCGCAAGTTCCCAGGATCGCCCGCCTCCCTTGATGCGCTTTGCAGAAGGTTTAGTATTGATAACTCATCTAGAACGTTGCACGGGGCGCTATTGGATTCTGAGATATTAGCTGAGGTTTATTTAGAGCTGGTTGGCGGTCGTCAGCCAGACTTAGTGCTGTCGGGTCCGGCGACAAAAAAAACGGCAGATGGCACAGAACCACTTGGATGGCGGCCAACGCAAAGACCGGCGCCGCTTGCATCTCGGCTTTCAGTCACAGAAAAAGCGGCACATGAGAAATTCATTGCCGCTTTTGAATTTGATACGCTTTGGCCGAACTAAGGCTAGTTGGCCCTTTCTTTTGAGCCTTCTGCGGTGCGACGTTGAATCTCGTTACGATATAGCGCCATGAAATCGATTGGCTCAAGGTTCATAGGTGGGAAGCCACCATCACGAGTGACGTCGCTAACAACCCGGCGTAAAAACGGAAATATCATTCGGGGACATTCGATCATCAGATAGGGATGCAGCTGATCTTCTGGTAGGTTTTCAATGTGAAAAATACCACCATATTCAAGCTCTAATAGGAACATAGGCTCGCCCTTTTCTTTTGTTTTTGACGAAATAGCGGTTTTTATAATCACTTCATACTGGTTTTCTACGGGGCGTTTTTTTGCATCGATATTCACTTGAACAGAAATTTCTGGCTGCACATCGCCATTAATACCCTTTTGAGCCAAAATATTTTCAAATGACATGTCGCGAATATATTGAGCTAGAACTTGCATTTTAATCGGTTTTGGTGCGGCCTCTTTCTCGTTCTTGGCATTTTTAATTGGCTTTTTTGCCATTCCAGTCACTCCTAAAAACATGTTTCGGATTGTATAACAGAATGTTGATTGGCGCTCAATCCTTTGTCCAACCAGACGGCCCTTCTTTAGGAGAAACCTGCTGAAACTTTCCCTCAATAACATCATCGTCTGTGTCGGGATGGGTTGGCGCAAAGTTGAAATTGCTCGCGTTCAGTTGTAATTTTATTTTGCGCATAACAAACACGCGAAAGGGAGGAAAAAGTAGTAGAAACCCGATGGCATCTGTAAAAAAACCAGGGGTAAGCAATAGGGCGCCAGCGAGAAGTATCATGGCACCATGGGCTAATGGCTCTGTTGGATCTTTCATATTCTTTAAAGAACCTTGCAAATTTTGGAGAGTTTGTGTCCCCTGGCTTCGCACCAACCAAGTTCCTGCTATTGCGGTTAATAGAACAACCAAAAGGGTAGGCCAAAGGCCAATTATGCCGCCAACCTGTATAAACAAACCAATCTCAATCAAAGGTACGGCTATAAAAGCAAGTAACAAACGCATTAAGTGTCTCCAATTCGAGTTTGTGCCGGTGGACTTGAACTAACTGCTGTCCTACATAAGTACAAACAAAACAAATTTTTATTCCTTATGAGGCAGCAGATAAACAATGAATATGCAATTAATCCAACTATTAGCTTTGGCCGGCATCGCGGTGTATCTGGTTTTGAAGTTACGCGGCGTGCTTGGAACCCGCGAGGGCCATGAGGGTAACCGAACTGATATGTCCAAACCAGGGGGGGGGCGGCCAAAGTTTGAGGTGATAGAGGGCGGCCCTGATGAAGATATCATGGACCATGCTGACGAAGATAGCGATGCCGCACGCGCGCTCTTGGGGATGAAGGTCGCTGAACCGTCTTTTTCTGTTACAGAATTTTTACAGGGCTCAAAGGGCGCCTATGAAATGATTTTGATGGCATTTGAAAACGGAGATCTCGCGAGCGTCAAATCATTCTTGAGCGATGATGTATATGACGCATTTTCTTCTGTAGTTGAGACGCGCAAAGAAAAGGGTTTGACCATTGAGGTTGAGTTTATTGGCGTGCGTGAAACGGGCCTGATGGGTGCCACTTTCGACCCAGCCGACAACCGTGGTGAAGTTGATGTTCGCTTTGTCTGTGAACTGATATCTGTTGTTAAAGACAGTAATGGTGAGATTGTTGAGGGTCACGAAACCGAAGTCAAACGTCAGCGAGATGTTTGGACCTTTGGCCGGGTAATGGGCTCATCTGACCCAAATTGGCAGCTTGTTGCTACCGGAGAATGAGTTCCACAGCACCTGTTTGCGTGTGGCTGCCTAACGTATCATGGACGTGGGGCCTGTGATTGTGCTGTGGTGGATGAGACAAGTAAGATCCAAGGCTTTGGGGTTTTGGAAATGGTGAGAAAGCTTCGACCAGAAGAACGAGAGCTGTGGAAAAAAGTTGCAGATACGGCGACTCCCACGCGCATGCCTGCATTGGCTGCTACGTTTAACTTGGCTTTTCCAGGAGTAAAAAAAACACACCCAGCGCCAGCACAACCAAAAATCACAGCTTTTCAAATCGGGGCTAACTCGCAAACCAGATCTGTTACCACAGACACAAAACCCGCGCCTAAACCCCAGTTAAAAATGGATGCAAAGTCATTTGGTAAACTTACCCGCGGTAAATTGAATCCTGAGGCACGGCTTGATCTTCATGGTATGACGATGTCGGAAGCCCACCCTACTTTACAAAACTTTATTTTAGGATCAGCCCAGTTGCAACGCCGTTTGGTTTTGGTGATTACTGGGAAGGGAAGGTCTAAGCCAGCCCGTGGCCCGGTTCCTGAACGCCATGGCGTTTTGCGCCATAACGTACCACTCTGGCTGCGCCAATCACATCTCGCAACCGTGATCTTAGAGGTTACCCCGGCACACCAAAGGCATGGTGGCAGTGGAGCATTTTACGTCTATCTGCGCAGAAAACGTTAAACTGGTGTGGATTTTCTTGCGCGCGATATACCAACCCACATTAACAGTGATGAAGCCCCAAAAAATATTGAAACACCAAAATATTGGGCCTCAAGCGGCAGACTAAAGTCTAACAGGACACCGGTGATGGCTGGCCCTATTGCTGACCCCAGTACCATTGCAGCAGCAGCAGAGGCCTTAATTGCGCCCAGGTGCTTGGTTCCAAAATGCTCAGCCCAAAATGCATTTGGAAGCGTGGCGTTTGCTCCAGATGTAAGGCCTAAAAATACGAACCCAACCAATGTTGTAAGAAGTGATTGACCATACGCAAACAATAAAAAAGCAAAAATCATTGGCAACTGAAAGTAGGGAATTAAGCGAGCGGTCCCAATTTTATCGATTAAAACCCCTGAAAAAATCATAGATCCAATAGCAACACCTGTATAAACAGGAAACATGGCCACCAGCTGAAAATGATCCCAGCCCTTGATCTCTGCAAAATGCACCTGAAGAAAAAAGAAGGCGGTATTAAAGGCTGACTGGCCCACGAAGGCTGGCATCATAAACCAAAATAGCGGATGAACTAAAGCCTGGTTTCGTGTCCAATGACGGCCATTCATCCCCACAGATTGACCGTCTGTAGCCATGGATTGAGGGCTGCGCTCTTCTCGTAAGAGCCAGACAAGGGCGGGAATTGATAAAATAGCTACGAAAGCCGCCAAAACCCAAATGCTCTGCCAGGCGAAAAACATCATTAAGGCCACAACCAACAGTGGGTAAGTGGCCTCTCCAATTGAAAACCCAAGGTTCGCCACAGAGAGTGCTTTTCCGCGGTTCGCCGCAAACCAGCGTGACATGCCTACCGCAGCGATGTGTGTGGACATGCCTTGTCCCGTAAATCGCAAACAAAAGATAACAACAGGCAGCAATGCGACCCAAGGGTTGAACGCCATAAACAGGCAGGATGCGGCAAGGGCAGCGAGTACAATCGGCCCAAGACGCCGCACACGCATAATGTCGGTTAGACTGCCGGCCCAAACCATGGCTATGGCTGAAGCGAAGGTCCCAAAGCCATAAATAGCGCCCCAATCGCCGTGAGACAGATTGAATGTTGTCCTAATTTCTCCTGCGAATATCGAGATGAAATAGGTCTGCCCAAAGCTTGACATCAAAGTGAGCAGGGCACCTGCGGCCAGCCACCGGCTGTTTTGGATTATAAATCTCAACATGGCACAGTTGTCAGACTAAACGCCGACGCTGGCAAGGGGCTACAACACGTAGCGTGAAAGATCGCTGGATTTTAACAGGGCGTCCAGATGCTCGTTAACATAGGCCCTATCAATCACGATTTCGGTCCCCGGCTGATCGGGCGCCACAAAGGACAATTCTTCAAACACCCGCTCGATCACCGTATAAAGCCGCCGAGCACCAATATTTTCAACAGAGCGGTTCACCTCAGCTGCTGCATTTGCAAGAGCAGCTATTCCGTCTTCGCTGAATGATACGGTCACGTTTTCAGTTTTCATCAGGGCTGAATATTGCAATGTTAATGCGTTTTCTGTCTCTGATAATATGCGGACAAAGTCTTCTTCAGTCAAATCGCGTAATTCTACCCGGATGGGCAAGCGGCCCTGAAGTTCTGGCAGTAGGTCGGACGGCTTGGCGACATGAAATGCCCCAGAGGCAATGAACAGGATATGATCGGTTTTAACTGGGCCGTGTTTTGTTGAGACCGTTGTACCCTCAATCAGCGGCAATAAATCTCGCTGTACTCCTTCGCGACTTACATCTGCGCCCCTGGCGTCAGCTCGCGCACAAACCTTGTCAATTTCATCAAGAAATACGATCCCACTTTCCTCTACGGCGGTTACAGCGGCCTTGGTCACAGCCTCATCATCTAAGAGTTTGTCGGCTTCCTCACCCAGCAGCACACCATAGCTTGCAGCAACTGTTAGTTTTTTGCGGGTTTTGCGGCCACCCATGGCTTTTCCAAAGATATCACCTAAATTCATCATACCCATTTGACCACTGGGCTGCCCGGGGACATCCAGCATCGCCATTGGGTTAGAGGTGTCTGCGACCTCCAACTCAATGATTGTATCGTCCAGCTCTCCACTGCGGAGTTTTTTGCGAAACATTTCACGTGTGGCTTCGCGCGCGTCTTCGCCGGCAATGGCTTCAATGACGCGTTCTTCGGCAGCGACCTTAGCTCGGGCACGCACGTCACCTCGCATGTGATCGCGGGTCATGGCTATGCTGGAATCCACTAAATCACGGATAATTTGTTCCACGTCACGGCCAACATAGCCCACCTCAGTAAACTTGGTGGCTTCAACCTTTAGGAATGGAGCGCGGGCCAGTTTGGCCAACCTTCGGCTTATCTCCGTTTTACCTACGCCAGTAGGGCCGATCATTAAGATATTTTTTGGATAGACCTCATCTCTCAGATCATCTGCTAGCTGTTTGCGTCGCCAACGGTTACGCATTGCAACTGCTACAGCGCGTTTTGCATCATTTTGGCCAACTATATGGCGATCCAGTTCAGAAACAATTTCTCGTGGAGTTAGGTCGGTCATTTAGAGATCACCTCTACAGTGAGGTTGCCATTTGTATAGACGCAAATATCAGAAGCAATAGCCATGGCTTTTCTGGCTATTTCCTCAGCTCCAAGGTCTGTCTCCTGAAGACCGCGAGCTGCAGCAAGTGCAAAGTTACCCCCGGATCCAATCGCCGCAATACCATGCTCAGGTTCCAATACGTCGCCAGCGCCAGTGATTATTAGAAGCTCTGCGCCGTCCGTGACTATTAGCATAGCTTCCAGTTTTTGCAGGTATTTATCTGTCCGCCAGTCTTTGGCAAGTTCTACGCAGGCTCTCTGAAGTTGTCCGGGCGTGGCCTCCAGTTTACCTTCTAAGCGTTCTAGAAGGGTGAAGGCATCTGCGGTAGAGCCCGCGAACCCAACTACAACATCATTTCCCCCGGGCGAAAGGCGCCTTACTTTCCGCGCGGTTCCCTTGATTACGGTGGGGCCAAGGCTCACCTGTCCATCACCGGCAATCACAACCTGGTTGCCTTTGCGCACGCCAATAATGGTTGTGCCGTGCCACCCGGGAAGTTTTGTATCAGTCATGCGCGTCTCCTCGATATGGAAGCTATATGGGAAGTGCCCAGGCTGGCGACAAGGGCAAGAAAAAGGCGCCCATAGGGGCGCCTGCTATCTTATGTTTTATATAATACTAAATTGCGTCTTCGATCCAACTTTTCAGCGCAGCCTTTGGCGCAGCACCAGTCTTGTTTGAAATTACTTGACCGTCTTTGAATAAAAACAATGCTGGAATGCCGCGCACTCCAAGAGCAGCAGCTGCGGAAGGGTTGCTGTCAACGTCTACTTTTACAACTTTAATTTTGCCCTCCATCTCGGTAGACAGCTCTTCTAGTGAGGGGCCGATTTGTTTGCAGGGGCCACACCACTCGGCCCAAAAATCTACAACAACAGGCACGTCAGAATCTTTGACTATAGCATCGAAGGTTGCGTCGGTGGCGGCTACGGTGGCCATAAGATATACTCCAAATTTAATAATATTTAATTTAAGAGTTAGAGTCGCAAGGGCCCAGCGTCAAGCATGTGATGTACTTTGTAGCGATGAAATTACGAGGTGATGCGGTAGTTGCATAAGATGCTGTGATTTTGTCCACAAAACAGCAGTTTCAATTTTATGGTTTGGATAAACCTGAGACAGTGCGGATGCATATGCACCCATTTGGCGCAATATGCCCTCAGGAACCTGATCTGCCGTGTCGGGTACAACCTGGTTGGTTTTGAAATCAATCGCCAAGACTGTTTTTTCCGATATGATTAGTCGGTCGATTGACCCCTGGACTGGATCACCACCTAACTCGTCAAGATGTGCCGATATGCTTACCTCAGCCAAGGTGTCTGGTGTAAAGATATGGGCAAGATTGGGGTGGGTAAGAATTTCAGTAGCCTCCACCCAAGCCAGCTCCAAAACATCATTCTCAACAAGTAGTGTAGAAATGTCTCTCCAGTTTTCCTGTGGGGCGTTTGGCAAGGTTTCCAATAGAAGGTGGACGGCCGTTCCTAGGCGTAGCGCATTTGGATTCGCCTTAGCCAGATCACTATTTATAACCTTATCGCCTCCAAGTTCTGATGGTGCGCGCGTATTGGTCTGCGGTGCAGGGGCGTGGGCTCTGGGCGTTACCCAATCTGGTACGTGATAGGTAGGCCCTGGGGTTTCTTCCGTTGGCTTTAGCGCGCCGGCCTCCCAAGGCGCCGGTTCATAGCGCAAGCCGATGCCGGCCGTGGTAACCAAGGGTGAGGCCTCTTTGGCGACGGCGGCAGCATGAATGGTGTTGTGCCAACACTCTTGCCCCTCTTTTATATCACCAGAGCTCATTACAATTAGCCAACTCTCTGCGCGGGTGAGAGCCACATATAAAAGCCGGTCACGCTCCTCAAGTTGGCCCGTTTGCAATTTATCTAGTGTGGGCGCCAGGACATTTGGAACCAGCCTAGAGTTTGGCTTCCACACCGCCATGCCGAGATGCTCAACTACATCACGGGTTTTGGGGGCCTTACGGGTGGCTGTGTCTGGTAGGATCACAATGGGCGCCTCTAGCCCTTTGGCGCCATGCACTGTCATAACTCTAATTTTGTCACCAACACTATCCATTTGGCGTTTAATTTCGAGATCATCGGCACCTAGCCACACTAAAAACCCGGTTAGGTTTGGGACATTACCCCGCTCATATGCCAAAGACTGGCTAACCAGTGCGTCAATACCCTCTGCTGCCTCGAGGCCCAATTGACCCAAAAGTGCGGAGCGGCCGCCTTGGGTGGTTAATATATGCTCTATCAGCTCAAACGGCCGCTTGAAATCAGCAAGATTTCGCAGGTCTACTAAGCGGCGCACGGTGTCTGGAAAATCTGCTTGCCGGTTTTGCAGGCTACGCCACAAAAACGGTGAATCCCGCCCTTGCGCAAGATTAAAAATGTCTTGCTCTGACCAACTAAACAGTGGCGATTTTAGAGCCTCGGCCAATGATAAATTATCTTCGGGGAGAGCCAAAAACGAAAGTAGTGACCGGATATCTTGCACTGCCAGCTCAGCTGCCACCTTAAGTCTATCGGCCCCAGCGATGGGAAGGTTAGCCTCCTTACAGGCGCGGTGGATTTCACGAAACAACAGTTTTTGGCGGCCCTGCACCAAGATTAAAAAATCCCCAGCTGTGATCTTTCGTCGAAATAAAACACCGTCGTTATCAATTTGTGGTAGGGTCTCAGTTTTAATCAAGCCCTGAATGTGTCCCGCTAGCGCGTCCGCCAATTGCTTGTCTTGGTGATCGTTCGATACTTCGTCGATAGGGTCGGTCCAGTGCCGAGCTTCGGCTTTTTCTGGTTTTTGAAACACTGGCCAAATATCAACACGCCCCGGAAGTTCAGATTTATAAGCCAAATGACTGGAGCGAGACCCCAGCCCAGTGCGATCACAAAAAACCTGATCTACTAGCTCTAAGATAGCTGGTGATGAGCGAAACGAATAATCGAGTGTGGTAGACTGAAATGGTTGGTCAATTTCGAGAAGCCGTGCGGCAAACTGATCTCGCATCTTGTCAAACCCCTCGGGGTCGGCGCCCTGAAAAGAATAGATCGATTGTTTTTTATCACCAACAACAAATATGGTACGTTGCACGTCGGCTCGCGCGCCCTGTCCCGATGTAAACTCTTGGGCCAACAGCCTGATTACATCCCACTGGGCTGGGCTTGTGTCTTGTGCCTCATCCACTAAAATATGGTCTATGCCGCCATCCAGCCGGAAGAGAACCCAAGCAGCCACACGCTCATCTGACATTAGCGTCTGGGTCTGCAGAATGAGATCGTTAAAATCCAAAAAGCCCCGCGTTTGCTTGCGATCATGATAGGTTTGCAAAAACTCAGTTGCGAATTCGTAGAGTGCCTTAGTGCGCTCTGCGGTGCGCAGTGCCAGCCGGCTTTGACGAGTATCCTCAACCCGCATCATTAATGCGTCTAACTGTGTCATATAGGGCAGCTCAAGTTGTGTTTTTTTGGTGGGGAACTTGCCAACTTTTGCCTTAAAGGGATTTGCGCCAGATTTAGTTAAAAAGACCGATTCCAAGACAGACATATCAGTTACGGTAAGATCTGGTCCCTTGAGCGCTTGCAAATTCACCCCGGCTTTAAGGTCATTGCCAACCTTGTTTAGAAGCTCTGCTCTTAGATCAAACACAAGCTGGGCGTCGGCTGGTAAAAAACAGTCCATTGCCAGATCTTGATCTTTATAATCAGGCCGCAAACCAAGGCCTTGCCATATATCTTCTTGCGTGGCGGGGACCTCAAAGAGGTGGGCCAAATCCAAAATTGATCGCAATAGATCCTGAACGTCCATTCCAGTGAAGTGATGTGCGACACCGTCGAAACTGGAGCGCTCCGTGCCGTCGGCAATGGCTTCAACCACCTCATCCAACAATAGCTTCTGAGCCCTTTCGTCGATCTCAACAAATTGAGGATTTACTCCAGCCTCGAGAGGAAAGCGCCTGAGAATAGATGCACAAAACGAGTGGATGGTTTGGATTTTTAAACCGCCGGGTGCCTCAACGGCGCGGGCAAAAAGTGTGCGGGCGCGGTCAATGTCTTCGGAGTTGAGGCTGCGCTCAACACCTAATGCCATAAGTTCATTCAGCAAATCGGTATTGTTCAACATGGTCCAGCGGCCTAAACGCCGAAATAGGCGGTTTTGCATTTCTGAGGCGGCGGCCTTGGTATATGTCAGGCACAAAATGTTTTGTGGCATCACACCATCCAGCAACAGGCGCGCCACCCGGTCGGTGAGCACACGGGTTTTTCCCGAACCGGCATTTGCTGCCAGCCACGTAGACCTGGCTGGATGGGCGGCCTCAACCTGCCTTTTACTTGCGTCATCCATCTTCATTTTGATACCTTGATTAAAAGAGCGGACTGATTGGTGCCCCACTCTCCATAGCGCGCAAGATGGTCATAAACTGAGGACGCATCCGCCATAAGCATAGCACGCCGCGCGGAGTATCCCTGCTCGGGATCTTGATAAGCACGTATCAGATCTGAAAGCTCAGCCCAAACATCAGTTTCATCCATGGGCGCTGCGGTATCTTCAGGATCATTGCCAAGGCCGATATAGGTTGCACCTACAACTTGCCGCGCACCAAGCCTCTCAAATCCACCCTGCCGTAACATTTCTACCTCAAGCAAAAGTTGCTTATCGAAGTGGAGCTGTTGGTCTTTGCTGGGAGGCTTGCCAGTTTTATAGTCGTAGATATGTGTGGCGCCGTCGTGCAAAACATCTACGCGATCTGCTTTCCCCACCAAGGTGAATCCCACTGTGGGGAGAGCCACTTCACCCCACACTTCAGTTTTTGAATATAGCAACCTCTCCTGTCTTTTGACTTCTCCTGCAACAAACCAATCTGCAAACCGCGCAACTCGTGCTTGCCACATCCGGCGTGCCGCGGGCCAGGGGACTAGGCCTTTGAGCATTTCACTGGATAAATTCAACAGTGCCGTCTTTGCCTGAGGCACATCCACCCACGGCCCCATATTTATAAAAACTTCTAATACATCATGAATAACAGTGCCTCGCAAAGGTGCGTCTGGGGACTTGGTCAGTGGATCCAGGCGCCGCAGGTTTAAGACGTACTTTGCGTATATTGCATACGGGTCACGAATAAGATGTTTGATGTCAGTTACGGCCAATTTTGTAGGCCTGGTGTGGACTGGAGGGGCAATTGAGGGTCGGGGTGTTGGCCTCGGCTCCACTGTCGCCTCAACCGCCTCAACCAATCTAATCCAATGATCTCCACGACTGCGCATATCTTTCGTCCAAGAGCCACCATCTTGCTTTGGCAAACCATTCAGCAGGTTCTCTATTCGGTTCAACCAACGGGAAGGCACTGTTTCCGTATCATCTGACCGCAGGGCTCGAGTCACCCAAACAGTTTTGGCGCCTATAGCCTGCTGAAAGTCGTGGGCGGAAAGCCCGATCCGGCGTTCTGGTAATAACAATCCAGCCTGAAGCCGCAAGCTACGGTTAAGCCAAGGATCAGGGGCCGCTGGTTCTGGCCACGTTCCGTCGTTCAACCCTGCAAGGATCACTAGGTCAGCACTTTGGACCCGGGCCTCAAGTGTACCCCATATCAATATATTGGGATGTGCTGTATTTTGATCCCGCGTTTCCCCAGCGCCCAACAGTCCTCGCAAAACTGCGCTGTAATCTAGAAGCTCAACATCACCGGCAGAAGCGGCATGTAGTGCCAACTCATCAATTGCTACTTTTGTGTCACGCCCGGGGGCCTGTTCCCAAAGGCTGCCGCCAGCTCCGGATGGGCCATCAGACAGGCTTTTAGCCGCAACGCAATGGTGATCCAGCCAGTGTGCCAGTGGTTGGTTGGCTGTTGGCCATCGAGTAAATACGCAGTCAATAATCCAATCCACCCAAAGGGAACAATTACTTTTATCTTCAGCCCATTTCAGCAAAGCTTCTGGTGATAAAAATGCGGGGCCCCTGCGGCGGAGGTATATTTCTAAATCGCGGGTGTTGAGCAAGTGTTGACCGCGGTCTGTACCGGAGTGCGCAAGGGGGTGTTTCAATAAGACTAGTAAGGTCTCAGAAGTAATTTTGGGTTGAGCCAGGTCCAAAACGTGCAGTAAAAAACGCCCTGGAGCAGTCAGGTTAAGTGGAATTCCAGCGCTGTCATCTGGTATTATGTTCCAGGCGGATAGGGCGGCTGCAATGCGGCGTGTAAGATTTCGATCTGGCGTGATTACGGCTGCCGTTTGCCCCGTTTCTGCCGCCTGACGCAATCGCAGGGCAATTGCCATGGCTTCAACGCGCTGATTTGGCGCTTCCAGCCATGTTATATTACGAGTTGCTTCATCTAGGTTTTCAAGCGCAGGCCCTTCTTGTCGCCAATGATGTGTGACTGGGGCGGGGCGCAGGGCTAGGGAAATGAGCTTATTGCGAGCTGGCGTTTCTGGTGGTGTAGCGGCCCATGTTTCTACTTGTGTCGGCGCCAGTCCCAGTGACTTAAGAAGGCGCGAAAACCTAAATTGTGGATGATCTTCACTTGTTTTAGGATCTGCGAGCTTGTCCCACACGGGGGCGGGCATATCAAAATCAAAACCTGGCAAAACGAGGGCGCCCTGTGGCAGCTTTGCAATGGCCATCATAAGCTGAAACGTTGTTCCTCGTGAGCCTGTTGAGCCGGCCAGGATTATCGGGTGTTGGGGTGGTGAAACTTTCCAGCCCTCTGCTAGCGACAAGACGCAGGCACGCTGGCGTGCTTCAACGTCTGGTTTTGCCCCACCCTCAAAATAGTGCTGTACTATATTAATGAATTGTAGTGCCCGCTCCCAATGACCAGACACATCTGAAACATCCAGATTGGCGATTGCTTCTGGCGCTATTCCTTCGCCCTGCATTTCATTCATTAGGGCGGCCAAGCTTTTGGAAAGATCAAACACCGCACTGCGCGGCGCCAAGCCATCCACCCGACTGAGCAGCCCACGCACCAACTGTGCAATTTCTAACTGTCTTTGTAGCGCAGGCACTGGCATTGGCAAACCGGACAAAGTCGAGCTCTTTGCTAGGTCTGTGACCAAGTGGATTTTAGGCATTAATCTTGCTGGGCCTTGCAAAAACAGATGGGACAGCCGCCGCTGCATTCTGCGCGTATTGACGTAAACCTCAACACGGGCCCAGTCTTCCGGCGGACTTCCCCCTAGTCTTTCAGCGATGCCTTGGAGCAATGCTGCTGGAAACTCCTGCCCAGAATGAGTGCCAAATATGCGTGGCGATCGGTGATCTCTAAACATCGGCCTGTCTCAAAACCTCTATACCCAAGGCAACATTTTCAGGTTTTCCAATGTCACACCACTGGCCGGAGTAATGGGCCACGCGCAGTGTCCCACGGTCCATAAGTTGGTCCCAAACAACGTTCAAAGAAAATGCTATAGCGCCGATCTCATCAAGTGTGTCCAATCGTATTATTTGAATGCCGAGATAAACCCAATCTCCACCACGTGTGACTTTGCCGCCCTCTGAAACTGAAAAATCCCCCGGTGGTGACCGGCCATCTATCTGATTCACGGGCGCGCATAACAACAAAGCATCGCAGTCATTGCGCCACTGCAGAGCCAGCGTTGAAAACGGGTTTGGCCCGGACCATACGGCGTCGCCGTTGCTGGTAAAAACTGTAGCCTCCTTAAAAAGGGCCTTTGCATTTTTAAGGCCACCACCAGTATCTAAAATCTCTGGCTCATGAATAACCTTAACAGGCCGACCTTGAAGGTGCTTGCGAATTTTATGGCCAAGGTAGTGTGTGTTCACAACAACTTTTGATATTTCAGCGTCATGGGCAAGCGCTAACGTCCGATCCAACAGGCTTTGGCCTGCAACATGAATTAACGGTTTTGGTAGGTCGATTGTGAGGGGCTGCATGCGACTACCAAAACCTGCGGCAAAGAGCATTAGCTCGCTGGGCGGGTCAGACATTTTTTCTCAAGTCTGATCGAAACTCTGAGTTTGGTTCGGGCAATGCCTTACAGAGTTCGGCTAGCCCTGAAAGGCGTTGGTGTTTTAGGTCTTGCCAAAGATTGTCCCAAACGCGTGGCATCAAATCAAGATATCCAGGCTTACCATCGCGCAGGTAAAGGCGCGCAAATAAAGCTAAGACACGCAAATTGCGCTGGGCGCTTAATGTCGAAAAAGCATGCAAAAAATCGTCTGAGCGACCATATTTCAACTCAAGGTCCTTCTTGAGTTGCCGTGCCACAGCTGGATTTAAGCTGCGTCGCGCATCGTGGATTAGGGAGGCTGAATCATAAAGAGGATGACCTAGTTGCGCATCTTGAAAATCTAGCAGGCCCATCTGGCCGAGGCCGACCTCCCCTTGGCGGTAGATCAGGTTTTGCGCATGATAGTCGCGCAGTACTAAAACGGGGTTGGACCAGTCAAGTTCTTTGAGCTCATGTAAGAGTCCCACACCAACTTCTGCGGCCAGTTCTGCGTTGCAATACCAAGCTAAAGTGGTTCCTGCAGCCTTTGCCATTTCTGCCGCCATATAATTTCCAACCCCAGATGGGGGTGAGTTCTGATGCAGCTGATCCAATGCTGCCAGCGCGATCCGGTACAATTCTAGCTCCAGAGACGGTGATTTCTCTGCTATGTTAAACAATAGGGTATCGCCAAAATCTTGCATTAAGATTAGACCTAGGCTTTTATTTTCTGCAAATATTTTTGGTGCTGAAAGACTACAGGTACTCAGGTGCATAGCTATTTTTAAAAAGGGCCCAACATTTTCACCCATTCTTGGATCGGCATCCATTAAAACAGCCTGCCCCTTCACGGGGTCAGCCAATCGCTCATATCTTCTATTACCAGCATCGCCAGCTAGCATGGTCCGTACGGAGGCGCCCCAGCCGTTTGATATTAAAAACTTTTGAATCTCACCCGCCCGGCCCATTAGGCTGGGCTCCTATGAGCCCATGGTAACTGCAAAGAAAATTTGTTCGGAAAACATTTTTTAAGACCAATAAGGCACACAGTTGTTAACGGTTTGTACATGAGAGCATAATAAGGCAGGTAGTGGGTGCTGCAAGTGAAAATTGCATCATTGATTATGCTTGATGGAGTGCTTGAGGCGGATACGCCCTAGCTGTGGCTAGCACTGCCATCCCATAGTGGTCGTGTGGTGGTCTGCATTGGCGAGTACGATGGGGGTGTTTTACGGCTCTATTAACGTAGGTCTAACGCTTCACCCAACTTCAATCGGTCGGTTTTGGCCAATTGGAAGTTCGGCAGCCTCTAGTTTTCTACGTGGCCAAACTCCATGCACAACAGCCCCGGGCAGAGAATTATCCCCCGACGCGTTCCGAAACTCGAGCTTGGCCCCAGAGCGTTCCAAAAGGGTTTTTGCGATGAACAGCCCAAGGCCCATGCCGTCATATCCGGGGCGAGCTGAGTTTTGTGCATCACGCTTTCGGCGGCGCATAAAGGGATCACCTATACGATTGATGACTTGGGGTGCAAAGCCGCGGCCGTCGTCAGATATTGTAACAAAAAGCTCAGCCTCACTCCACCCAACATCGATTTTGACCTCTGACTGTGCAAAATCAACAGCATTTTGGATCAAGTTGCGCAGACCGTGAATAACCTCTGGTTTGCGAAAGGTTGTCGGCTGGTCCAGATCAAACTCAAGGTTTCGATCAAAAACGAATTTCACATTTTTACCACGATCTAAATGTGGCTCTGCTGCTTCACGTATCAAGGCTGACCAAGGTGTAATTCGCAAATGCAAATCATCTTTTCCAGCTCGGCCCATTGAGCGCAAGATATCACCGCACCGCTCTGCTTGCTCACGAATAAGACTGGCATCAGAGTGCAGGTCCTTGGTGTCTTGCAGCTCCTCCATCAGCTCTGCGCTGACCAGTTTAATGGTGGCAAGTGGTGTGCCTAGCTCATGGGCCGTTGCAGCCACAACCCCCCCAAGGTCAGTCAATTTCTGTTCGCGCGCCAGCGCCATTTGTGTCGCTAAGAGGGCTTCTGACATCAAGGTCATTTCAGCCGTTACGCGCCGAGTATAAATTGAGATGAAAATAATGCCAGTTACGATCGCCACCCAAAACCCAAATACAAAAACCACAGGCATTTCGAGCAAGCTGTTGTTTGCTGTGCGCAGTGGGATGTGGACGAGGCCAACAATCGTAACCATGCCTACTGCAAAACTAGCCAGCAAAAGGGTGGATCTGGATGTTAGTACGGTTGCAGCTATAGTGACGGGTGCAAGAACAAGCAGAGCGAATGGATTGTTAAGCCCGCCAGTGAAGGCCAACAGCAAGGAGAGCTGCAATGTGTCGAAAAGTAATGTTAATACGGTTTCGGCTTCTGATAGACGGCGATTATCAGGAAAAATAACAACAGCCAATAAGTTTGTGAGAACTGATAGCCCAATAGCTATCGCACAGGGGCCAAGCGCGAGCTTCAAGCCGTATAGCTGTTGACCGATGACCAGCGCCAATACCTGTCCTGCAATTGCAAACCACCGCACCAATACAAGGGTGCGAAGCCGCATCCAGTTGCTGCGGGCGCTTTGGTCAATATAGCCAATACTGGGTCGAGACATTTTTTGCTCCTGTGACGATCTGAGGCTGAACAAATCACTATATATGTTGTAAGTAATAAGCTAGAAGCATCTAAGGGGCCACAATGTCAGTTACGAAATTTACATCCATCGCGGGGGCTGTGCTGATTATGATTCTAGGTAGTACATTTTTAATTACGCAAGTGATGGCACCGGCAAAGCGGTTTGAGGCCTGTGTGGGTGGTGCGGTTGTTGGTGGTGCGATCGGTGGCCCGTTTGCGCTGGTTGACCACCTAGGCCAAAATGTGTCGGATGTGGAGGTCTTGGATCAACCTGCTCTCGTTTATTTTGGTTATACGTTTTGCCCAGATGTCTGTCCGATGGACGTAGCGCGCAATTCAGCCGCTGTTGAAATATTGGCGGAAAGAGGCCTGCAGGTTAAGCCTGTGTTCATAACCATAGACCCTGAGAGGGATACGCTAGACTATTTGGCGGCCTTTGTCGCCAATAACCACCCGAATATGGTAGGACTGACCGGCACGGCCGAACAGGTGGCGAAAGCGGCTCGGTCCTATAAGGTCTATTACCGTAAACAGCCAAGTGATGATCCAGACTATTATTTGATGGACCACTCTAATTTTACCTATCTGATGATGCCAGAAATTGGGTTTGTAAATTTTTTGCGAAGTGATACTTCACCCCAAAAAATCGCTGATCTGGTTGCCTGCGTCATAAAGGCTGCTTGATACTGGCGTTCTGCCAACCAATTTGATATCTTAAGGCAAATCGGAAGGATTAGATTATGGCAACCGAACCACTCGAAATTGGCGAAGATAAGACTTTGCTATTGGTTGATGATGATGAACCATTTTTGAAGCGACTTGCCAAAGCCATGGAGAAGCGAGGGTTTTCTGTTGAGCAAGCCGGATCTGTTGCTGCAGGCTGCGCCATCGCGACCGCACGGCCCCCTGCTTACGCAGTGGTTGATTTGCGGCTTGAAGATGGCAACGGGTTGGATGTGGTTGAAGCAATACGCGCGAAGCGTCCAGATAGTCGAGTTGTGGTGTTGACTGGTTATGGGGCGATTGCGACAGCAGTTGCGGCAGTTAAGATTGGTGCCACCGACTATCTTTCCAAACCGGCGGATGCCGCTGACATTACCAACGCTCTTTTGGCTATTGGAAATGAATTGCCACCGCCACCAGAAAACCCAATGTCTGCGGACCGAGTGCGCTGGGAGCATATTCAAAGGGTGTTTGAGCTTTGCGACCGCAATGTCAGCGAAACCGCGCGTCGCTTGAGTATGCACCGCCGGACACTTCAGCGCATCTTAGCCAAGCGCAGCCCGCGCTAGGCTAAAGATCAAAGCGCTTTTGAATGCGGTCAACTTTGCGGCCGTCAG
>Ga0302136_1000389_pt1 | contig 21724 bp, 16 predicted proteins | sample CBN3_20m_MG_FD_203116 | JGI IMG/M metagenome (GOLD analysis project Ga0302136, IMG submission 203116) | Marine microbial communities from Western Arctic Ocean, Canada - CBN3_20m | ecosystem: Environmental > Aquatic > Marine > Oceanic | place: Canada: Western Arctic Ocean | collected 2017-09-15
GGTGGTAGAAACTTTTGAGTGCGGAAAGTTGCGAAACGTTTCCGTCTCCAAACGGTTATTCTTTCTCGCCGCGGCCAAAAGTCGCGTCGCCGTCGCCGCCACCGAAACGGAACACCCGTAACCCGAACTCAACGTCGCCTCGTTTCCGTAGGAACACCACCGCGGGCGTAACCCGGTGAGGTGCAGTACGTCGCCCACGCCTTTTTTCGGTGAGTCAGGAAATGAAAGATGAGGAAGAGAGAGTTAGAGGAGGAAGAGGTGGAGGTGGAGTTGGAAAAGCGTTTGAGAAGGTTTTGGGCCATTTTTTTAGAAAAAGGGTGCCAACATTGGCAAAACCACGACACGTCGTCCCCAACCTCCTCTCACCTATGTCCATCCCCGCGTGCCCTCGCCACAGCGTGACTTTCAGGCCGTCGAACGTGTCGTCCGCGATGCGTATGCTGGTACACGGAACGGTTTCGTTGGTGCGTTTGCAGTACACGTACGAGGTTCGGTATCGGCGCGTCACGAGCGCGACGATCGGAGGGTGCTTGGTAGGCGCGGGTGCCGGGGGCGTTTGTTTCGACGGCCCGGTTTTGGTTTGCGTGGTGTTAGTTCTGTCGTGTCCGACCTCGTCATTGTCCGCAGCCTTCGAGACAGGCCGCAGCGCAGTCCCCGCGTCCCTCGCGCGACGCACGGTCCAAGCCTGCATCGGGGACGGGTGCCTGAAAGTGACTGGGGTGCCGACATTCTCTTGGCACAAAAACAAAAGCCGCGGCCCGAAAAAAAAAGGCCAAAAATGTTGACCGACAGTTGTCGCTGAAGCCGCGGCACAGCGCTCGTCGCGTTGCACGACGGGACCGCGCGGCGGTCTGTGGAGGGGCCATCGCACGGCTGGGAATTGGAAGCTTGTCGCGACCGTACACGCGCTCGACCGCCGAGTTGCGGCGTCACGGGTAGTCGTCGCGACGCGACTTTGGGTCCCGGGAGGCGAAAACACGGGTTGGCGTGTTGTTTTCGATTGACTCGTGAGATCATCCGCGTGGCACGAAGGCGAGCGCCAGCACTTTCGACTGTAGTACACACCACGCACGTACTGCTTCCACACGTCGATTGCGCATAGAAACCCTAATACCCTAAAGAAACCCTAAAGCGACTACCACTCGCCATGGCGGACAAGTACACGTTCGGCGATATCATCGGCCACGGGAACTACGGCACGTGTTTTCTGGTCACGCACGTTTCCGAAAACCGGCTTTACGTCGCGAAGCGCGTTCCGGTGATCGACGTCGCGGCACGTGGTGAAGCGTTGGCCGAAGCGCAGCTGCTGTCAAAAATCAAACACCCGAACGTCATCGCGTACAAGGAGAGCTTTTTGAGTACCGACGATGCCGGCGGAGACGGAGACGGAGACGACGACTACGGAAGAAATGGAAACAACCGCAAAAAACAAAAACAAAAAACTCGCTACGGCGGCGACCCGGCGACGCTGTGCATCGTCACGGCGTACGCGGAGGAAGGGGATTTGTTCACGCACATTAAACGCGCACGGGAGTCGCGACCTCGACGGTATTTCCCGGAACGCCAAGTGCTGGATTGGACCGCGCAAATCGCGCTGGCCCTGGTAAGTAGTTCCCATGTAACACATTCCGCCGACTGACTGCTGAAAAAAAACTGACACTTTCTTTTTTATCTCTAGGACCACATTCACGGCATGCGGGTCATGCACCGGGATTTGAAGACGCAAAACATCTTTTTGGGACGAGGTACGGCCGTAGGGTTGTTTCGTGCCCTGTGTGGAGTGCAGTCAGGAAGTCATTACCACTACAATACGTGCAACATAGTACAACACTGTTTGCCCACTGTACGTATCGCCCAACACGCGACTCGCGACCTCCTAACCTTTTTCGTTTCCAACCCCAGGCGGAGTGGTGAAACTGGGCGATTTTGGTATTTCCCGGGTGTTGGAACGAACCGACGACTTCGCCACCACCGTGGCGGGGACGCCGTATTACCTGAGCCCGGAAGTGTGCCAGAACATGCCGTACACCCTGAAATCGGACGTGTGGAGTTTCGGGTGTGTGATTTTCGAGGTGCGTGTGTTCGCGCGTTTCCCAAATCAGGCGGCGCACGGTTCACAGCCCAACTTTGACGTCCACCGCGGTCATTAAAAGGAGATACCACACACAGCACAAACGCGCTGTTTTACCTCTAACGCGCCTGTGACTGTTCAGACCGATTACCCTTCCCTGTTGACCAGGCCATCGTCCAATACACGCCCAGCACAGTACTGCCGATTGTCCAGAGTAATTACTCATACAAGTTACGGGAAGACTGACACTTTGTTTTACCCGTCGCAAGATTTGTTCCCTGCGACACGCCTTCGCCGCGGACTCGCTGTTATCCTTGGTGTACCAGATCGTCAACGGCACGTGTGACTTTTCGTTAATCGCGGAGCGGTACGACAAGCGGCTCGTTAGCCTGATTGAAAAAATGCTCAACCGAGACGCGAACTTACGACCGTCCGCGAAACAGGCGTTACGGCAACCCGTGATGCAGGAGCACTTGCGGAAAATGCAGGTGGACGGGCTCGGGCGTCCGCGAAGCGCCGCGGCGGTGATTAGTCAACAGGTACCGAAAGAAGCACTGTCTCGCCGAGTGTTGCAAGGGAACAGCGGAAGCTTAGTGCCGTTCCAGGAAGACCTCAATCCTACGGGTAACCAGTCGGACGATCAGTTACACCAAACGCCTCGGGAAGCGGCGGCGACGAGAAGACGACAAGAGGCGGAAGCGAGGGAACGGGTGTTGAAGCTCGCCGCGAACGCGCAGGAAAACGTGAGCAAAAAAGGGTTCGCGAAGGAGTTCCACGGGCGACACGTCGAGAGCAACACATCCCGGGGTAACTCCACTTCAGAGACCACTTCTCAACCCTCGTCAAACGACCCGTCGCGACAACACACGCGGGATAACTCGGCGGATCTCGAAGCGTCAGACTACCGAGCCAACGACAAACACGCGTCCTCGCACGGCTGGGAAGACGAAGTCGCGGAGTACGCGCTGATGAGCGGCACGGACATGGGAGGCACCGGAATGAGCTCCTCGTTTGGGGGTTTAATGACCCAGGGCGATTCGTTTCTGAACACGGACACACGCGACGCGTCGTTGTTGAGGGAAGCGGTGGATAGTCTCGAGGGGTTGGGGTTGAGCGGCGATACGCGGACACGAGACGCGCAACGCAGCTCGCGAAGTAACGAGCTTGGTTTCGTCCCTCCTCCATTCCAAACCAACGATAACGGGACGTTTTTCGGGAGCTCGGCGGAGGCGTGTTTCTCGCCTCCCACTGGCGGGGTGGTGGGTTCAGGGTTGGGTAATGGACAACCGCGAAGCAGGTACGACACTTACGACAGCAGTAGTGTCGAGTTTGAAAGAAGTGCAGAGCACCGAGCCATGCGGGGAAGCGAAAACACCTCAGACGAAAGCTTTGATGACAGCATACCAGACGCGAGCTGGCTGAACTCCACGCTTCCCAACGCGCCGCTGTCACCGGCGCAGAACAAAATGGAGGCTGAGATCCTTGCCGCGCTTACCCTGGACGCGGAAGCGGACGTCCGGGCGGAGGAGGAGGTTTTCCTGGTCACCGAGTTCGCGGCGAAACACTTTCACGATCAGGAGTCTCCTGGGTATGCGCAAACATTCACGGGTAAAGACACGTACGACTACGACGACGCGCCCCGAATCAGAAAAGACACCGAAGGCGAGCGCGCGGTACTGTTAGCGGCGGCGAAGAGCCTCGACGAGGACGAAGCGGCGGAGATACGGGCGGCGGCGGCGGAGGTGAGGGACGACGCGGCGACGAAAAAAACGTTTTCGGTGCAAAAAAAACAAGACCCCCCCCCCCGGTCGAAATCGAACCCGCGCGCGCCAGACTCGCCGCAGTCCTCGCCGTTACCCACCCCACCCGCAGATGACAGCGTCGTCGCCGCGCGCGCGCACAAAGTCTCGAGACTGAGGCAGATGTGCGGCGCGCAACTCGGCGAGGTGTTCGCCGAGGTGCACGGCTTTTTGCGAAGCGCGCGGCGGCGGCACGCGAGCGATTCCGAGGTGAAAACGAAACTCCTCACGCTCGTCAACAACGACGCCGCCAAGCTCGCCGCTTGTTTCGCGGTGGACATGCTTTGCTTCGAGGAGGAGTTCCTGTTCACGGAGCTGGAGCAGGTCAAGCCGGCGGGGACTTATTCGCCTGGGGTGAACGTTTTTGTGACAGATTCCTCTTCTGGAGGATCGAACCGCGGGAGTAACGACTCCACGATAGCTCTCCACGAAAAGCTGTCGCGAAGCAGCAGCAGTAACGGAGGTGGTTCGTCAAGCAACGGCTCGCCCCGAAATCACACGTCGCCCACGGCTACTGCGTTACCCGGGGGGCGGGTTTCGGCGATCGCGAAACTTGTGGAGCGCGAACGGAGCAAGAAACGGTCGATGTTGCCGGGAGCGTAGGTGGGAGGGATACGAAGAGACGCTTTTATGTGCGGCCCCTCATAGTCAAATAAACTTTTTTTTAAAGGACGAGCTAACTAGCGGATAGTCAAATAAACTCATTTCTACTTCTTCTTTCCTTTCGGGTCTTCCTCAACAACCTCGACAACCACGTCAGGCGGTCTCGGGTCCACCCCAGCCGCGGCTTTGAGCAAATCGTCGCCCGCGTGCTCGCCGGCGGCGCCGCGCCGCGTATGCGGTTTCGGTTTTGAAGTTTCTTCGACTTTCTCTTTCGCGTCCTCTCCATTTTTCTTGTCCTTCCCAGAGGAAGGAGCCTTCTTCCCCTTGGCCGGTTTCTTCGCAAGGGCTTTGGTTTGTTCCGCACGCTTTTTTAGGGTAGCTAAACGTGTCGCTTCGTCTCGATTTTCCACGAATTCGGTTAGCATTCTCGGAGTTATTCGCGGTAACCCGCGGACGGGTTCATGGCGCGGGCGGGCGATTGGTTGGCAACCCGAATCGATCGGTTCGCGCAAACCCGCTTCGTCATGAAAATCATCCACCAATTGCTCGACTTGTCCGGGCGCCGTTGCGTCAACAGGATCGACGGAATCGACACCAACACCAACGGACGTGACATCCTCGCCCGTTTCCTCCGCCCGCGCCGCCGCCGCTCGCTTCGCCGAAGAAACCGCCCTCGCGCGCGCCGCTTCGTTTCGTTTCGCCGCGGTTGCTCGGGCCTCTAATCGTTCCGACTTGACCGCGAGCGCGACGGCGTCCAAACCGGCGACGGGAACGTTTTCATTTTCCTTCCAGGCGTCGTTTCCGGTCCCTCCACCGTTCGCGCTTCGCGAAAAGTCCGTCCACAGAAACATGGTCTCGAACGCGCGCCACGTGACGAGCCGTTCGTCGTCCGGCCGTTGCGGGGGCTTTGTTGCAGGTGGGGGGGGTGTGCTGTCCACGCTGCCGGCCGGCGCTTTGGCGGGAACAACCTCTTGGTTTTTATTTTCGTGAAATTCGTTTAACTCGAGTTCGAACGTAGCGACCGCTTCGGCGCACTCCTCCGTTAAACCGCAACACGTTTTGATCAACGTTTCGTGGAACCCAACCCCACCCGTAATTCTTTTCAAAGCGAAGTTTACGGAACTCGCGGGGTACACGGAGTCGTGTTCCGAGAAAGGCCCTTCCAGTTGCAGGCTTTGAAGTTTTTTCTCGAACAAAACGTTTTCGGCAAGCGCGGTCGCCGCGAGCGCGTGTGTAGCCGCCGCAGCCGCTTGCGCCTTTTCAAGCGCGTCTTCAATCGGGGCTAAGATACCGCCGAGCTCCGCTTCCAACGTGGCGATCATGCTTTGATCAACCGGGTCCGCCAGAAGCGCTTCATTTAGCCGCGGGTCACGTTTGGCGTTCGCGATCAACTGTTCGCTGTGAGAAACGCGCGCGGACGCGGTCGTCGCGTTTTCGATTAGCCCGCCGTTTTTTTCGACGCGCAGCGAAACACCGGAGACGTTCGCGGCGAACACGTCCTTCCGGATCACGCGCCAGATCTCCCGGAGCGGACACGCGTGGTGTCGTTGAAGCTTGTTTAGACTCGCGGTATGTGCCGTGTCCCGACTGGCTCCAGGTGCCGTGTTATTCCCCCCCGCCCGGGATTGAACCGGCGCGTCGTTCGTCGCCGACGCACCCCCAACCAACAAAGAGTCGCTAAACACGACGGACACGTTCGCGGCGTACAACGCGGCGTCGCGTTCCAGGCGCACCAGTGTGTGCTGGTAGCGGTGCCAGGTTTTTTCGTACACCGGGGTTTTATCGTCCAGAGAACTTCGCACCAAGTGCGGGTCCACGGCGTACGCGCGGTCCGTCGTGGCTTTTTGAAAACTCGCACTTTGGATAAATAAAAGGAAGTGTCAGTCTTGTATGGGAACGCAGTCGGCGGGATTTGGGAAAGGCCCAATACGTACCTGTTTTCGTCAAGCGTCGCGCAAACGCCAGGCTGCGCCGGGCACCACCACGCCGAGTCAGACGGGGTGAACACCGGCCCGGCCACGAAAACGCTGGAACCGCCGGAACCCACCAAAATTTGTTTCTTGGTTCGCAACTTGCGCCAAAGCGCCGGGGTTTTCGGGGTTGTTGTTAAAAGCGCGAAGGGTTTCTTCCCATCGATTTTCGTTTCCGTTTCCGCGAATGGTGTCGACGCGCGAGTCTGATCCGTCACCCCGGGAACTTGGATGGGGCTGAGTACCGGTATTCCAACCACACCGACCGGTGTGGCGGGAGACGAGGTATCGGGAGGTGAAGGCTCGGCTCCATTTGATGTTTCGTCGATGCGTTTATCTTCGTCGTCGGCGGCGGCGCCGGCAGCCTTTTCAGCAACTTCAGCGTCCTCTTTTTCCCTCTCCGTTTTCTGTGAAAACTCAAACGCCTCAAAAATCGCCGCCTCCCACTGCATCTCCCGCAGGTGAAACGCGTGCCTCGTCCGCGTGCGGTCCGCCTCGGTTCCTCGCGCCTTGTTCTCCAGAAACAAGTCTCGGAGAAAACCGTTTTCGATAAACTCAACACCGTTTAAACGGTCGAAGAAATCGAGGCCGAAAAAGTCAAACTCGACGACAAACTGAACGCCGACTTTGATTTCTTTTTCAAACGAGTAATCAGTCAGTCTTTTTTGCAGCGGTTTCGGCGTGGCGGTCGGCGTTCGCGGAGTGTCAAGGTTTAAATCGGCGTCGTTCTCGTGTTCGTCGTCCTCCGACTCGGCGTTGTCTCTGTTTTTCTTCAAGCCCGTCTTGACCGCCAAAACCCGTACCCGTTCGGTTTCGTCCTCGGTTTCCTTCGCCTCTTGTACAAGAGCCGCTATTCCAAGAGACACCACCGACTCGACGACGCAAACGTCCCGGACCACGGGGAAGGAGTCGCAGAACTCCTTGCACAGGTTGAAAACCTTTCCGTAGTCCACGGGAACAACTTCTTTGCTTGGCGTGGTATCGTCGGTATCAACCTTGATCCTGTTTCCGGTATCGACCGCGGTATCAACACTCGGAACGACCCTTTCTCTCGGAGTCACCAGGTCGTCCCTCAAAACGCCCCCGACCCTGAAGTTCCGAATGGATCGCCACTTCGTGGGTGCGGCTGACGCGGCGTTCAGTACGTCTCGGAACACTTGGGCTTGCTTAGGATCCGAACACGTTAAAATGTACCGCATGCTCGCCGGACGCAGGTCGGGTTCGCCCACGTCCAGCGCCTGTCCGTCTTCCTCGTCGATTTCGTCCTCCGCGGTGGTGGTTTCAGTGAGGGGCACCCCTTCCGATTTCTTAAGTGACGACTCGTCGACTGAAATTTCTGGAGACACAGCCTCCTCTTCGCCCTCCGCGACCGGCGTCTCGTCGCCTTCCGCCATGTCGCCGTGATTTTTAGTCACCTGCACGTCGCCTTTCGGAACCGATAACTCCATAGGAACCGCCCCGGGGTCAGTTTGACTCGGATCGCCTAGCTGCTCGCCCATAACGCTGTCAGTTTCGCCGCCGTCAATCACGGAAGCCGCGACGGAGGTGTCACCAGCGGTACTCCCGGCTTTTGAAGAAGTCCCCTTTTTCTTTTTCGAGTTGAGCGCAGCCTTCTCCGCTTTCTCCTTGTCCCGCTTCTGTTTCCGCTCAGCGGCTTCAAACGCCTCCCGCGCCTTGGTCTCTGCTATTTCCTTTTCTTCTTTGAGCCGCGCGTCTCGTCGCGCCAAAGTTCTTAGCGCTTTCCTTTCCGACCGCGCGTGCTGCGCAATTCCCTTTGCGACGTCAACCAAAGGCCAGTGCCCGACTCTTGAGCAAACCGCGCTTTGTTCGTCGCCGTGTAGCTTGTCGATTATTTGGATCCAGTTTTCCTGAACGTCAACGCACGCGTCCCGAGAGGACACCGCGATTTCTATCCGTGTCGCGCTGTCGTTTGATGCGTCCACGAAACAACCAACAAACGCACACGTGGTGGTTCGTCCGGTACCAGGGCCGGAAACGGACAGTAGCTGCTTTTTATACGAAACCAGGACGTCCGCGCTGGATCCCGCGAAATACCCTGCGAATGTAAAAGAAAGTGTCAGTCCCGAGTCTTGAGTATGGGTGTACTTCGTAATGTGTATGAGTAAACAAGCGGGCGTAATCGGGCCGAACAGTGCACTTAGAGTAATCTGCCCGAACAGTGCACTTGTGCTGTTTGTAGTCGTAACAGTTGTTACGAGCGGTAGTACACCGTAAACAGTCAAACAGGGCCAGCAAACAGTCGTCCGGGATTTGGTGGAAACAAAACGCACCGAAACTCTGCGCGCCGCGCGCGTGTTTTCGCAACCCCTTTTGAATCGCAAGCGCCTCGGTCGCGCGTAACCGCTTGGCGCCGTCCTGATTGGGCCAAAGGACACGTGTCAGTCTTTCGGACCGCGTGTATCAGGTATTCGAAAGGGGTCCGACGGAGTGGGGTCCGTACTTTCAACCTGTACTCCATAAAACGCAGGTAACATGGAGGCCGGATTTGGAGAGAGGGAAGTACGCACCGCGAACGCCCCGGTTGCGTCAAGCCACTGCGCCGGTTTCTTGACGAACTCGAACGAAAGCACGCCTTCGTTGGGCGGGGGTCCGGGGGGCTTTTTGGGGTCACCAAGGTTTAAAAAGGCGAGCGAATCAGTGCCGTTTTGGACAGATTTTTCACACTGTTTGTCACTCCACATCGCGACGTCGCGAAAGTTTTCGAAATCCAAATCGCGACTCGCGATTTGCGCCAGCGCCGAAACCACCGCCCGGTCGCACCGCAACCTCAAATCCAACTCGTACCGCCCGGACGGGTGTTCCTTGAAAAAGGGTAAGTACCGGACGTGCGCTTTACCGAACCGGGTGAAAAAAGTGCTTTGCTCGCCAGACGTGAGCTTGGCGAGCGTCACGCGCTGAATCGAAGCGGCTAACGACGACGACGATGTGGACGAAACTTCTTCTCCCTCCGGAAGGCGTAGCCGCGGTACCAGCGCCGCAGCGGCGTCAACTCTAGAGTCGCCCACGTCGAACGTGTCGATCAAAACACTGGCTTGGTGTGGGGTGAACACCCTGCCGCGCCTCGCGTGTTCCAACGCCTCCCTTCGCTCCCTAGGAGTCAACCGCGCGCACCCGACGTCGCGAAGCGTTTGCGCAAAGCTTTCTTGTGTTTCTTCGTATGTGCAAACAGTCTGAGGGTTTGTTTCTTCCCCTTCCGCGGTCACACCTGCTTCCGCTCCTGTCTGAGCTCCGACTTGCGTGAAGTCGAACTTCAGAACCCCGCGCTTGGGTAAGGCGCTAGGCCACCGAAGCGTCACCGGGTCCTCCAAAACAGGCCACGAGTCCACCGTCAGGTTAACAATCCTTTGCGCGACGTCATCGGAGCGCCGCTCGAGATCCAACTCGAATAGACTTTGCGCGATTTGTCGTTGACCCGCGCCCGCTAAATCGAACACGTAGCGCCCTTCAGGTCGGGACGGGGTAAACGCCCTGAACGTGCTTGGTTTAGATGTTGCCATTTGCAACCGCAACGTCGGGACGGCGGGATCCGTTTTTTTCTTCCCACCGCCCTTCTTCGCCCCGCCCTTCGCCTTCCCCTTTCCTTTCTTCTTGACTGGCTGCTCGGTGAGAAATCGGGCCTCTCGTTGTTTCTTAGCCTCGGAATCTGCATCTTCCGTACGCGTGTTCGTAAGGGAAACCTCGGTGAGGTTTTTCTTCGCCGCCCGCGACCGGTCCAACGCCGCGAGCAAAACCGATTGCGAATCCGCGCCCAATTGGTTGCCGTCCAACGTTATCGACCTCAACGTGGAGTTGTTAGTCAGCGATTTGTGTAAAGCAGCGGCACTGGCACTGCCGAAGCGCGTGTTAGCAAGGTTCAGTGTCTCCAGGCTCTGGTTCTTGGCTAACGACGCGACTAAAAAAAAACACCCGGCGTCCGCGAACCCGTTGTTTGCGAGGTTCAAAAACCGAACGCGACACACCGCCGTTTTGGCGGAACCGCTTTTTTGCGGCGTCGTTCCGGGTTTCGAGAGCGACTTTTCGCGGCTCAGTGAGGCAGCGCTTTTTACGCGTTTCATCGTGGGTACCGGGGTTTTTTCAAGGGTAGTTGACAAACTTTCGCTCATGCCGGCGCCGAGCGCGAGCCCGATAACTTCCCCGTCGCGCGCCGCAAAACCGTTCCCCGAAAAATTCGCGTCTCGGCATTTGGAGTGTGCGAAAAAGTGTCCAAGCGCAGCCGCGGCGCGATTTCCCAATTTATTCCCCGACAGGTCCAACACGGTCAGTCCTGTGACTTTCGAAAGAGCATTGACCAACACCGCGCCTTCGCTGTCATAGATGCCGCACCGCGACAAGCGCACCGTGTGTAACGACGCTGGAACGTTCGCCGACGAAAACCAGTCGGCAAGGGCGAGCGGCCCGATTCGCGAGTTCCCAATTTGCGAATTTTTCGAAAAGGCAATCGAACCCAACGCGCACCCGCCACTCGGACTGAGCGTCGCCAACCCGTCTTCTGTGATTCTTAGCAAGCCACCCGACGTGATGTCGTTATCATCAAGATCAAGCTGCGTGGCGTTTGGGGCGTGACGTAAGGTCATGGCAATTGCGACGCACGACGCGTCACCTAGCGACGCGCCCGAGACGTCGACGATTCCGCTTTGCGAAAGCAAACCGTGTATGGCGACCGTGTTCGGCGTCACCCCGAGTGATTCGCACGCTTTTTTATAACCCCGGAGAGTTGCAGTATCTGCGACAGATGTGGATGACGGCAGACCGCGTGACCCGGCGACGACGTTCGTGTGACGCGCGCCGCGCGTGACGGATTCACGTTTTTCCATCCCTGGCGCGTCCGCATCCGCGGGATCGCCCGAATTCGCGGAACCCTTGTGAAGCGCGTCGTCTGTTTGTGTTTTTACCTGCCGCCTCGACTCGTTTCCTTCCGTACCCGCGCCCGCGCCCAAATCGAACAGCTCGTTTTCCTGATCAAGCCCGGCGGCGCGTCGTCGTTCAGTTAGGCACTCCAAAAACGCGGTTTCCACTGCAAGCAACACTTTCGCGACGGGCCACGCGAACAGCCGCGCTTCCAGCACCTCGGCGTCGCGTTGCCGGTCAAGCGCGCGTTTCGCCGCTTCTTTCTTTTTACCCTCAGCCACGAGATCAATTTCTTCGTCTCCGAACTTCACCACGTTGACCTTCCCCAGCCCGCGGCTGTTTTTCTTGTGTTCCTCTTCGACTTTCGCTTTTTGCGCTTTCGCCTTTGCGTCCGCCGCGGCGGTCCGCGCCTTCGCGCTCCGCAGCAGCTCGCGCTCCCGCATCTCGATGTACGCTTTGGTTTGTTTCCGGAATTCGTGTTCTAACGCGGCGCGGCCAACCTTCGCGGTCGCGGCGATATCGGTCTTAGTCACCACCCGCGCCTGGAACGAATCCATGATCGCGTGGTTTGGTTGGTCGTCGGTTGGTTGCAGGACGTCGTTCACCATTGAAACTTGATTTGGGTTGAACGCATCCGCGCCATTCCCTGCATATTGATTCGTGTTCTCCCCGATGCTTCCCATCGCTGACCCTCCGACTCCGGTCGTCGCATGCATCGAGGTATCCCCCAACACCACACTCCCACGCCGAATACTCGCATTCGCCTCGGCTTCCCGTTCGCTGTGCCCGTACGTCTTCTCGCCCAGTTTCGGCGCCAGCGCGCGCGTGAACCGACACACCGCGTCTTCGCGAACCGCGTCGAGGGAGGCGAGCTCTTCGGGGGCGAAATTGGATGAGGGCGTCACGGGCACCGTGTTTGGTGGAAATGGAATCCGTCGCGGGGACAAAGGAACCGAGGGGTCGTTTTTGTCCCTCGTCGCGGGCCGACTTGACGCTTTCGATTTCGCGCGTTCCAGTGGTTTCGATTTCGTGCGTTCCAGTGCGTTGGACATTGGCACCGCGTCCCGGTGGGACGAGCCGTGCGCGGTCTCGGCGACGGTCATTGGCGACGCCAAACGCGATTGGCAGAATCAGAATCAATCCCAAATAGGGCACCTCTTCCGAGAATTCAAGAATTCACAATCCGGATGGTTCCTCCCTTGCCACGCGAAACACACCTTCGTCGCGATCGGGTTAACAGCTCAAGCCCGCGCGCCGCGCCGCGTCCCACCGCCGGTCGTGAAACCCGCGCGAAGAGCTTTGGCGAGTGGACGCTCTTTGGCCGCTTCGGAAGGCGCGAGCCGTTGTTGCCACCGGTGAATTTTGTGTAAACGCAAACTGAACCAAATTCGTGTCGGCCTCGGCAGACTGAAAGTCTCGGCGGCTCGACAGATTGATAACCCGCGGCGGCCTCATCAGACCCCACGCGCGCGGCGCTGGAACCGGACGTCTGGAAAGTCAGGTCGGTCCGGCGGTGTCCTACGCGAACCCTTCTTCTCGCGTTCCGGGGCCTTTAATTCGACGGAAACCACCATGCGTAACCTGGTCGCCACCTCCATCCGGCGGTGGCGGGTTCCTCTGGCGCCAAACTTGTCAACCCCGAAAGGCGACGATGAGCAGATCGTGGTGAGTTGCTACGACGCCGAAACTCGGGTAACCTACGTCGTGACTGACGCGTGTAACTTGTACGGAATATGGGATGACGCCCCTGGGGGTGACGCCACGACGTTGTGCCTGGAGATGTGCTTAGTGGAGCCTTCTTTGGCGTGTGCGGCGGACGGGGACGAGAAAAACATGCGAGATGTGACCTCGCCGGATGATGTCACAGACGTTGAAGCACCCGACCCCGACTCCAACGACACTCAACACAGCGCGTTGACCTCGGTGACGAAAATCGTGGGCATGGTCTTCGTTGACGACCTTCGCGGCGTGTGCGTGGCGTGCGCTACGGGCGAGCTCATCGTGGTGGCGCCCGACCCGGATGACGACGGCGACGGCGACTCCTCAATCTTAACCAAAGCGTGCGTCCCCGAGTGCGTGGGGAAGGTCGCGCAGGGCTTACGCGCGATGAGTTGGAACCCGGATGGTGAGTTGCTCGTGTTAGCAACGTGGGCCGGTACCCTGATTCTGATGACCAAGGTACGTATTGCATTTCCCAAATCGCAAAGACTGTTTGACCATGCAATACTGACACTTTCTTAAATTTCCCAAGGACTTCCGGGTGTTGGCGGAAGCGCCCGTGGGCGGTGGGGGCGGAAACGGGGTGGCGAGCCTTTCCTGGCGCGGGGACGGGCAGTTTTTAGCGGTAAGGGCCTTTCCCAACTCCAAATCCCGCCTCCATGTTTGCCCATACAAGACTGACACTTTCTTTTATTTATCGTAAGTCCCTGGTGTCCGCCACGGGCAAGGAACCCTCGCTGCGGGTCTGGGAAAGAGAAGACCTGGCGTTTCACGCCACGGGGGAGTCGTTGCGACCGCAACGGATTTCGAGCGGGGATTTACTTTTTGGTGGTTTTGAAGCGGGCGACGAAAGCGACGAAACAAAAAGCGAAGACGCGACGCGGCGGCGACTTCCGTATTCCCCTCCCCTGGCGTGGCAACCAAGGGGCGCTTTAATCGCGGTGGCTACTGTTGCGCAAAACGAACGCGATGACGTTGACAGTGACGACACCTCAGCGTCCGAGTCTGACGGCGGGGCTCCGGAAAAAAAGGGTAAAGAAAACCCAACGAAACCGTCGAAACTCACACCCACCGCGGCGTCGATTATTTTCTACGAACGAAACGGCCTTCGACGAGGCGAGTTTACGTTACCCAAGTTCGCCGTGTCTGGCACGACGGTCACGTCCATCGCCTGGAGTTCGGATTCGCGCAGGCTCGCGGTGTGCGTGTGCGACCCGGAGGGCGCGAGGGCGAGTTTCTTCCCGAGCGCGGGAAGCGGCGGCGGAGGCGAAAAGAAGAGTGACTCGCGGAGGCGCGATGGCGACGGCAAGCACCAACACCGCGACGCTGCGCACGGCAGCGCGGTTCAGATTTGGAGACGCGGAAACGGCCGGTGGTACCTTTCGAAACAGATTTGTTTCGCGACATGCGAGGGGGAGAAGGTGTCGTGCACGTGGGACGCGGTCGCCGCAGACACGTTGCGAACGTGCACTCCTTCCGGTTTGATTGAGACGCACGTTTTTTGCGACGAAGTTTGCGTGTCGTCCACAGGGACGGTCGCGGTGATTGACGGCGGCGCAGTGCTGGTTACCCCGCTGGCGAAAACGGTAATCCCGCCACCAATGGCGGCGGCGACGGTTACGTTTCCAAACTCGGTACAAGACGTTTGTTTCTCGCCGGGGCGGTGTATCGGCGGTTGCGTCGAATGTGATTCTTTCCGTGACACGAACAATGGACGACTTAGCACGCACACGCACGCGCGCACTCTGGCTGGCGAGCATGTCTTAGCCCTACTCAGTGACGGACGGCTCGCGATTTGCAGCGCGCGTCTGCACACGGAGTGGGAGGAAACCGCGGAGACCTTGATGGACGAGGACGACGAGTGCGAATTCAAATCGCGCGATTTTTTTGCCACCGACGACGATGTTTTGTTGGTTGGAAAAATAGTCAATCCTGTGTCAGGGAGCCACAACCTTTTGGAACACCCCGGGGACGTCGCGCGACGCGTGGCGTGGATCGATTTCGACACGGTTTTGCTCACCACGGAACGCCCGAGTGACGGTTCGTGTTCCCTGGTTTCGATAAAATTGACGAAACAAACAGTCGGCGCGTCGGCCGGCTTGTCCAAACTCGCGGCGCGCGACGCCGGGTGGCACTGCGAGGTCGTCGCAGTGGTCGATTTGCCGGGTTGCGCAAACGCAATCGCGGTAGCAGAGGGAGAGCCCGTGGCGTGTGCGTTCGTACAGCTGCAGAATCGTGGCCAGGTTTCAGGTGATTCGAGTCTAAATGCCCGTACCGAGAAAAACGACGCCAGTGCAAACTCAAACAACGTGCTGCTCGCCAGCGCTGAGGTTGACACGAACGGCGACTTCGTGCTTGAGGTGCTTCCCGTTACGTGGCCATCCGGGGCGTTGTCAACGAGCTGCGTGGCACTGAAAGCACTGCCCCCAGTTCAAAAAGGCGGACCCCCCGCGCTTTGCGGATTGGACGGAAAAGGCACGTTGTTTTGCGGCGAAAAAATACTCGCCAACGAGATAAGGTCGTTCACGACGCACTTCGGCGCGACCGGTACAGGTAAACAGTCTGGTGATTTGTCAATGGATGACTCCGTCGCGGCCGCGGCTGCGAACGCGTTGGCGTGGCGGCTGTGGTCTCTTGGGGACACCCCGACTGGTAACACCCCGACCCCCCCCCCCGCGCGCGTAGTGTACGTCACCGAATCCGACGAGCTTCGCGTTTTTGAGCTTTTCGAGATTTTCGACAGGGGCGACGTTTTGGCACCGCTTGACTCACCTTTTGGTGCTCAAAACGTGGACCCCAACTTCACAAACAACTACGCCACCGCGGCCGGGGGTACTCGTGAGGGTACCGACAACTCAAATGACATCAGGGCGGGCGGCCACCAACAGAACATCGAGCGTAAACTGCAGCAGAACGACGCGATGCACGTCGCGATGCGCGCGGCGATGCGCCCGCGGGACGCCGGCCGTGAAATTGACAGCCGCACCAGACGCGTGGAACAGGGCGCCGTGCTCGTGGTGGCGCCTTCGGGGGGCGTGGAGTTGGTATTACAGATGCCCCGGGGGAACTTGGAATGTGTGGCGCCGCGGTTCCTGGTGTTACCCGCGGTGGCGTCGGCGGTGGATTCCGACGACTTCGCGCTCGCGACCCGGTAAGTATTTCCCAATCACCACATTTCGCCTCCCTGATTGCCCATACTCGTACCAGAAGGGAGCATTACCTCTGACTGTTTGTCCATACATCGCGATATACAAGACTGACATTTATTTTATTTCAATCAGAATTTGTGCAAGGCACAGGGTGGATTTCAACCTCATCGTGGACCGCGCTTGGCCCCGGTTTCTTTCCAAAGCCTATGCGTTCGTAAAACACGTGGACGACCCCGATATCGTCGCCGAGGTGTTGGAGTGCCTCGCGAGTGGGGACTGCACCGGGGTTGGTGAGTATTTCCCATTTACCACATTTCGTCGACTGATTGCCCATACGAGACTGACACTTTTCTTTTACAATCAGGTAAACCCTACGCGCATCTGCGGAAACCAACCACGGCGGGTCAATCCCGGGACGGGGGCGTTTCCGGGGAGGAAACTGTAACACCCCTACTCGACATCGCCAATCGCTTGTTAGCCGAAAACGCCGAGGTGCGCATAAAAGAGCTTGCTCGACGTGGACTCGACAAGGACTCGAACGACTTTATAGACGAAAACGCCGAAACCTCGGAAAACGACGAGTTAAAACTCAAAGACCCGCGGGGGAAGATTCGGCTAACCTGCGCCGCGGTGGCCGCCGCGGTGGCGCGCGTTTCGGCGGAGGCAGATTTCGCGAACCAACGCGGCGGCGTGTATGAGCAATTAGACAGGGTTGTCCAGACGATGGACGTTTCGATATCTGACATCAAGTCCAACGTTACGAATGCAAATGCGGAGACGGCCGAGCAGTTACCCTCGATGGAACTCGAGGGTAACTGCGTCGGGACGCCCTCGAGGGTGTCCGCCATCGCCTGGCAGACCTCAGAGTTGATCGCGCAGATGGCAAGCACCACAGTCGACATCAACGGCGAAAAGGTAAGCACGGTGGTGAGTACGCCTCCCAAGCAACGCGCGGTGGCCGGTAGTAGCACTAGCACCACCGCGTCGTCCAGAACCGCCACGTCGTTATCCGGCGGAACCCTGGCGATGATGACGGAAAGTTTGGACGAAGGAATTGTGGATTACAAATCGGAGGACGGTACCGTTCGTGGTACCGGCGCGGCTGGTGTTTCGTCCACGACGCAGGTCAAACAAACCAATCTCGTTTGGTCCACGGACACGTTGCTCACCGACCGCTGGGAGCTCGTGATGTTAAGCACGCTGGCACGAAGCCAACCACCCGATTTAGCCGGCGCGCTTTCGCGGGTGCGGCGGCGACGCGAACTGGAAATTGAACGCGCGAAAATTCGAGACTTTGGTGACTTTGATGAGTTATCAAACCCCGAATCATCAGATTCCATCGACAGCGATGCGCTCCTGGACCACTTGCTCGCGCTGGAAGGCGGCAAGCCGCTTTTCGACGCCGCGATGGGTACGTACGACTTGCGAACCGCGTTTCTTGTTGGTCAAAAAGGTACGTGTTGTATTTCCCAAATCCCGGACGACTGTTTGCCTATACAATACTGACACTTTTCTTTTACAATAAAAGCCCCTGGGATGGACCCTGGTGAGTACCTGCCCGAACTAACGCGGCTACAGGCGATAGGGAACGAGAGTTTACGGAAAGCGGATGTTGATTTGAAACTGCAGCGTTTCAAAAGCGCGGTTGGCAATTTACTACGAGGGGGGGACGTTGAAAAGGCGTGCGAAATCGCGGCGGAACGCCGGATGTTCCCGCACGCGCTACAGGTGGCGGCCGCGAAGGAAAAGGAGGACGAGCTAGCTAATGAAGTGGATGGAGCTAATGATTCAATTGCGCCTTCAAGGCTGGGAAGAGGACGCAGGGTGGGCGGTGCGACGGGACGTGCTGCTTCCAAAAATAATGGCGGTAAGATTTCAACGCTTCGCGCCGCCGTCGCGGCCGCGTACGCGGCGCAGCTTTCGGACGAGCGGAAACACGAAGACGCGGCGGTTGTTTTGTTATCCGTGAACGATGCGAACGGCGCGATGCGGGAGTACGCCTCTGGTGGGGCGTGGAGGCCTGCTTTAGCTTTAGCGGGCCGAGTAGGGCTCACGGCTGAGGAGCGGAAAAAACTCGCGTCCGAGATTGTTGACCAATTAGAGCAATTCGAACCGGCCGCGGCGGCGGTCGTGGCGGAGAGGGAGTTACGTGACGTCGACCGAGCCACGTCGTTACTGACGGTGGCGAAGAAATGGAGGGACTGCGTAAGCGTCGCGTACGCGCACGGCCGAAACGATTTGATTGACACCGTGATCGCGCCCGCGGCGGCGGAATCCGCGGACGCCATCCGAAACTCCGCCCTGGAAGCCCCGGGAAGGGCGCTTAAGTACTTGGAACGTTTACGGAAACTGAAGCAACACCGCGAGGCGCTGAGCGCAGCGCTCGGGGTGACCGGAGGGAACAGCAGGTACGTCTCGGGGCTTTCCCAAATCCAGGCACGCTGTTTCTGCCGCCCCTCTTTGAGCGCACTACTAGTAACATTTACTGGCAACTGTTACAACTACATATGTCACAAGTGCACTGTTTGCCTATACATTTAGACTCGAGACTGACCCTTTTCGTTCACAATCGCAGATACAAAACTGGCAAACCCGGTCATCAGAACGAAAACTCCGACAACGACGACGACGCCGAAAGCACCGCGACGTTGTCCACGCTCGCGAGCGGCGTCAGCGGTTTCTCCGCGTACACGGACCGGACCATAGGTGCTCAAACCGTGACCACGGCTTCCGGGACGAGCCAATCCGCGAGCACGGTGGGCGGGCGGAAACCGAAGAAAGCGAGCCGGAAGGAACGGCGGGGGAAGAAGAGCACCGGGTTAAGGGCGGGCGGGCCCACAGAAGAGAAAGACTTAGCCAGTCACCTGGCGAACGGCGGGACGTGTGCTGATTTGCTAATGGCAGGCGCGCTTGATGAGATTGGCGAGCTCACCGAGCTTTTAGTGGTGCTTGGGAACGCGGACGACGCGGCGAAGCTTCAGCAGGCGGTGGGCGCGGCGCTCGCGGCGCACGCCGAGGCGAGCGCCGAGGCGTTAAACGTTTTAGCGGCGTTGGCGGAAACGGAACGGAAAAATGCCCTTTCCGCTGGGTTGCCTGACCCTAATCCTGTGACAACGACAAACGCATGTCCGTGTCCCAATTGTGTCAAGTCAAACAACAAAGGGTGCCTGGCGTCGCAAAGCACGCAGTGGAAGTGGGCGGTGCTGCGATTGCCGAAGGCGAACGACGACGCGCCTTTTTAGAGAGTTTTTATGTCAAGCAGTTGACTTTTCCTTTGCCTCAAAACAGTCACATCAACTCATCAACTAGTCACCTAGTCACACCAGCCCTAGCTCGTCGCGCACGTGGCCATCCCGTCGTCGCCGCCGTTACGCGGCCAGACCAGTTTGGGCGACCCGTTCCCGAGCCACCGTTCGTTCGGATACCCGAGGGCGTTTTGCACGAAGCGCGTGTAAACGGTTTTCTTTTCCTCGTCACCTCCGCAAACGGAGTCGTCCGCGTTAACGTGCGAGTGCCCGAACACGTGCGCTTTCGAGTTCAAAGAAAACGCGGTTTCGCCGATTGTTTCGTTTCCCATGACTCGAACCAAAGAAGACGTCCCGCGGTACACTTGAGACAGGGGCACGAAGTGCGAGAAGGTTACGACATTTTTTTTGTCGATGGATTGGAAGCAACTCTCAAAAAGCTTGTGTGAAAAAAGAAAGTTGTTTACGCTTTGGAAGAACAAACCGATCCCCTGGGAGGGGGAGGGGGGTAAGTGGGAGTGGGAGTTGTTAGACATGCTCGTTAGACATTCTAAAAAAAAAGGAGTGGGCACTTTTTGAAAACTAACGCAAAAAATATGTACTTACCGGCGAGTGCGAGTTCCGCGGTTCGTTTTGCGTCCCAACACAGGATGGCCATTTACACCCGGCGTCGAAGTCGCGTTCCACCTGGGTGTATGCCCGGTTTGAGTGGCCGCCAAACGCGTCGTCGTACCAGCCGATAATGGGGACGACCAGGACGTCGGCGGATGTACGATTTTTTTTCTCGTCATTCGAGTTTATTTTCCCCTCTCGATCCACGTTGATCCCGGTTGTTCCCGGCAACACCGTGGGAGAGATTCGCACCCCGCACTCCACACAAACGTCAATCAGCGCTTTTAGTTTCCCCAACGAGTCATCGGGGTACCCAAGTCGGGTCACGTCGTTCGCGCGTGTAGGCGTCGCGGCGGGTAACCAAAGCTCGTGGTTGCCGAAAACCCAAAACACCTCTTCGAACTTTTGTTTCAACGATGTGAAAACCGTGCGGCACACGTCCACGGACGTCGCCACGTCGCCCGCCACGATCAGCGCGCTGTTCGGGGGGTATTTGGGTAACTGGTTGACCCATGTGAGGTTGGCTTTCATGTCCGCGTGCAGGTCGGATATTGCGTAGACGCGCCACGAGTGCGTTTGAGTTGACGGGACGTGCGATGCGAGATTGGTAGCCTGACCGGGACCTGATGTCGATGTTGGGGGCGTCGCCCGGTTCGGCGGTGGCGAGGCTTTGGCGGCATCCAGAATCGCGTCCGTGATGAAGGCTAGGTACTCATCCTTAGTACGCGGGGCATACCGCGGCTCGGACATTTCGCACTCCAAAGGAGGCGCCGCGGGTGGGGGAACCCAAGCCATCGATTTGTGAGAGGGAAGTTGAACCGTCCCAGATTTTGGGGACGAAAATAAAAAAACGCCCTCTCGGAAGCCTCGACGCACAACGACGCGCACGACACCCAGCCACCGCTGACCATTATACCACCTAAATCACTCAGTGGTGCGGCCAAGCGCGCGCGCAGAAGAGCGCGTGTAGCGCTCGCGACAGATACGCACCAGTCCGACGCGCAAGAAGCTATCCCCGGCCTTCTCAACGACATCGTCATCACGCACGTTCTCAGATCTGCGCATTTCGACGACCCCGCCGATCTCGCACGGCTCCCAGCGGTGAGCCGTGCGATGCGCGACGCGGTGGCGGCGACGGGGCTTACGTTTAAGGAGCTTGATGCGGATGCAGCCGTAGAGCTCGGATGTTTAAGCGCGGTGCAGCGCCTGCAACGGGGAGGTCGTCTGTCGGGGGAAGAAATCCTGTGCAGGGCAGCGGCGATGAGCGGACAGCTCGAAAAGTTGAAGGTGTTGCGCGCGGACGGTTGGCCGTGGGACTTAAGCACGTGTATGTTTGCGGCGATAGGCGGGCACCTCGAGGTGCTGCAGTGGGCGCGCGCGAATGGATGCCCGTGGGATGGGCAGACGTGCGCAAGGGCGGCGAAGGGCGGGCACCTCGAGGTGCTGCAGTGGGCGCGCGCGAACGGCTGCCCGTGGAACGAGTGGACGTGCTCGGAAGCAGCGGAGGGCGGGCACCTCGAGGTGCTGCAGTGGGCGCGCGCGAACGGCTGCCCGTGGGACGAAGAGACGTGCTCGGCGGCGGCGGAGGGCGGTCACCTCGAGGTGCTGCAATGGGCGCACGCGAACGATTGCCCGTGGGACGAGCAGACGTGCTCGTCGGCGGCGGAGGGCGGTCACCTCGAGGTGC